>CAACWU010000030.1_pt1 | contig 25399 bp, 20 predicted proteins | sample 2275741 | NCBI WGS metagenome assembly CAACWU01 (sample SAMEA5312470, study PRJEB27640) | indoor metagenome | biome: indoor environment; feature: uncontrolled; material: tiles wood | place: Germany | collected 2014-07-07
ACCCCCTACCAGCGGCTGCTCGACGCCGGCGTCCTCGACACCAAGACCACCGACCGCCTAACCCGCGAACACGAAACACTCAACCCAGCACAGATCACCCGACGGATCACCCAGATCCAGCAGCAACTCATCGAATTAGCCGCCGCACGCACCCAGGGCACCCGCCCCGCCGCGTGAGCTACGCGGACATTTCACCTGAGGCAAGCACGAACACCATCCGGACATCTTGACATGAGGCAAGACGGGAGCGGCACGGGGTCACCCGTGCCGCTCCTTGTCAGCGACGCAAAGGCGGTTTCAGGACGTGGTTCAATCCACGCGTTGCCCGTCATTCGGGCCCGACGGCGCGTGGGCGTGTGAGCCCTCGCCGGTTCCGGTCCGCGCGTCCTGCGGTGTGAGCTCACCGTGGCTGTCCTCGTCCGAGAACGGCTCGCCGGAACGCTGCGCGTTATAGAGGTCCATGTCGATGATGCCCTCTCGCTTGGATACGATCGCGGCCACGAGTGCCTGTCCCGTGACGTTGAGTGCGGTGCGGCCCATGTCCAGGATCGGGTCCACGGCCAGGAGCAGTCCGACACCCTCGAGCGGGAGGCCCAGGGTCGACAGTGTCAAGGTCAGCATCACGGTCGCACCCGTGGTGCCCGCGGTCGCGGCGGAGCCGAGCACGGACACCAGGGCGATCAATACGAAGTGCATGGGCGTCAGGGGAACACCGTAGAACTGGGCCACGAAGATCGCGGCAATGGCGGGGTAGATCGCGGCGCAACCGTCCATCTTGGTCGTGGCGCCCAGGGGGATCGCGAAGGACGCGTAGTGCTTGGGGACACCCAGGTTCCGCTCGGTCACCCGCTGGGTCAGCGGCATGGTGCCCAGGGAGGAACGGGACACGAAGCCCAACTGCATGGCCGGCCACACACCGGAGAAGAACTGCTTGATGGACAGCCCGTTGAGCTTGATCAAGATCGGGTACACCACGAAGCCCACGAGCAGCAGGCCCACGTACACGGTGATCACGAAACTGATCAGGGTGCCCATGGAGGTCCAGCCGTACTCGAACACCGCGCGGCCGATCAGACCCAGAGTTCCCAACGGGGCCAGGCGAATGATCCACCACACGATCTTCTGCATGATAGCCAGGCCGGACTGCATGAACGTCAGGAACGGTTCGGCGGCCTTACCGACCTTCAAGGCGGCAATACCCACCACTGCCGAGATCACCAGGATCTGCAGCACGTTGAAGTTCAGCGCGGTGGTCACGGTTTCCGCATCCGGCATCTTGGAGGTGGCTTCCAAGCCCAGGAAATTCACCGGGATGATGCCCTTGAGGAAGCCCAGCCACGAACCCTCGGTACCCGTGTACTCACCGGGTTGCGCTTGACCCGTGCCCACACCGGGCTGGATCACAACACCCAGCACCATGCCGATGAGCACGGCGATCAGTGCCGTGATCGCGAACCACACCAGTGTCTTCCACGCCAGACGGGCGGCGTTGGAGACATCGCGGAGGTTGGCGATCGAGGCGATCACGGCCGTGACCACCAGCGGTACCACCGCGGCCTTCAACAGCGTGACGTAGCTGGAACCAATGGTGTCCAGCACGATCATCAACCAGTTGGGGTTCTCTTCGGGATCGCCACCCATGGCGGTGGCCAAGGAGCCCAGGAGAACACCCAGGATCAGGGCGATCAGAATCTGCCAACCGAAGGAGGTCATCCATTTCGGTAGACGCCGGGTATTTTCTGCGGAATTCATGTGAGCCAGGGTAGGCCGCGGAATCATAAAGCGCACACGGGGTGTGACGAAATGTTACGTGCCGGGCGGCGTCGTCGGCCTCGTGGTGGCCAAGGCCCGCGAGAACTCGCGGAACTAGAGCGTCATGGCGTGGGCCAGTGTGTCCAATCCCACCGAACCGAGCCGCAGCGCACGGCTGTGAAAGTGCTTGAGATCGAATTGGTCACCTTCGCGCGCTTTCACCTGCTTGCGCAGGTCCAGCCACAGTTCCTGGCCCAGCTTGTACGACGGCGCCTGGCCCGGCCAGCCCATGTAGCGCAGCCATTCGAAGCGCAGCACGGCCGGGTCCATGATCACGTTGTGGGACAAGAAGTCCCAGCCGTCCTGCGGGGACCAGATCTCACCGGCACGAGCCCCACCGAGCATCTCGCCGAGTTCCGCGGGCACGGTGTAGCCACAATGGAATCCGACGTCGAAGATCACGCGGACGGTGCGCAACCGCTGCGAATCAAGCATGCCCATGCGGTCGCCGGGATCGTCCAAGTAGCCCAGCTCCTCCATGAGGCGCTCGGCGTACAGGGCCCATCCCTCGCCGTGCCCGGAAACCCAGATGCCCATGCGGCGCCAGTTGTTGAGTTCGCTCGCATTGGCCAAGGCGGTCGCGAATTGCAGGTGATGACCGGGGACGCCCTCGTGGTAGACCGTGGTCGTTTCCTCCCACGTCGCGTGCCGTGAGGTGCCCTCGGGTACGGACCACCACATGCGGCCGGGGCGGGAGAAGTCGCTGCTGGGCGGGGTGTAGTAGATGCCGCCGTCCTGGGTGGGCGCGATCATGCACTCCAGGTTGCGCATGGCCTCCGTGAACTCGAAATGGTTCTTGGACAACTCGGAGACTGCCTGATCGGAGAGGTCTTGCATCCAGTGCTGCAACTCCTCGGTGGAGTTCAGCCGGCGGGCGGGGTCCTCGTTGAGGAGCTTCATGGACTCGCGGATGGAGACACCGGGGGAGATCTGATGCGCCACGAGTCGCTGTTCCTCATCCAGCAGTCTTAACTGTTCAATGCCCCACTCATAGACCTCGCGGGGTTCGAGCTTGGCACCCAGGAAGGACTGGAGGTGGAGTCGGTAGGCGTCCTCGCCGACGGCATCTGTGTCCCGTGCGGTCGCGGCGAAGTCTTCGTGGAACGAACGCACCAGGCTCGCATAGGCCTGGCGGGCGTCGGTGACGGCGTCTTCCAAGGGTTCACTGAGCGAGACGGGCACCGAGTCGTGGGTCAACAACGATCCCAGCGGGCCCTTGAGTTCCGAGTACGCCTCCGCCTGAGCACCGGCCTCCCGGATCTGGGTCATCGAGGCCAACTTCCCGAGCGAGGCCGCTTCCCGCAGCCCCTCCGTGTAGCTCTCCAACGCACGAGGCACGTGTCGCAACCGCTCGACGACCTGCTGCCAGTCCTCAGGCGTGGCAGTGGGCATGTTGTCGAAGATTTCGCGCACCCACTGCACCGGGGACGCGATGTTGTTGACCGGAGCGACGTCCAGATCGGCGGAGTACAGGTCTGATTCCAGCTGCAACCGATGACGCAGGGCGTGAATCGTCACACGATCCACATCGTCGCGGGGCTGTGCCGTCTCCAAGGCGCTCAGCGTCTCCGTGCGCAAGTGCGCGCGATCGGTGCGGCCCTGGGGGCCGTAGTCCGGGTAGCCGGGACCGTAACCGACCAGTCCGTTCAACGTGGCCGCCAGGGGATCCAGTCGCATCGAGCGGTCGAAGAACTGGTTGGCCAGCTCGTCCACCGGGGTTACGGGCCGGTGAACAGTGCCTAGTGGGTGGAATGCGGCGGTTGAACGGTCAGTGGATTGGTTCTCGATCACGAGAAGCCACATTAGTCACCCTCGGCCAGATGACAAGGTGGGACCGGTGCGGTGCGCGAACCCCAACCACCAACTCGCGAGCAATCCGACCACCGCGAAGCTCACGGTGACCCACCACGTCGCGTGCCAACCGCCCGCGTTCTGGACCAGGAATGCCACGGCCACCGGACCAGCGAACTGACCCAGCGCATTGAACTGCTGGCCTAGACCCAAACTGGTGCTCACGGTGTCCGGCGCGGGAGCCAGCGCCATTTGTTGCGAGATAGCGGTCGACGGGATCAGGCCGCCCACCGCAGAAAACCCGATCACCGCTCCGTAGCGCAGTCCGAAGCGTCATTCCTCGGCGATCAGGGGAGCGATCCCGAATGCAATCACCGCGCACACGGCCATGGTGACGAATCCAATGGTCCACAGGGTCACGGGCTTGACCCCTCGGCCCAGTGCCTGCCCGGCGCTCAGATTGCCCAGGGCATTACATGCCGCGGCTCCGGCACTCAATGCACCGGCGGCCCCCGCCGCAATTCCGGCCTCCGCATAGATCGTGGGGAGGAACAGGATCACGCCATTCCATTGCGCCGTATAACAACCCATGACCAGGGCGGCAGCCCACAGGGGTCCCGTGCTCAGCGTTGCCTTCGCCCGAACACCCACCGAGCGCGCGGCCGGCGGTAGCGTATCCGTCGTCGAGGTCGCGGCCACCGATGACGACGCCGCTCGCGGCCCGCCGTCGTTGCCTCGCCGCGGCGCGGTGCTCGCGTCAGGCGGAATGACCGCGGCCACGGCCACGCCCACGGCCACGCCCACGGCCACGGCGAGTGCTGCGGCGCCCAACCACCAGGCACGCCAGCCGATCGTGTCCACGAGGAAACCGCCCGTGAGCTGAGAAATGGCGGCGGCCACGGGGAAGAAGCAACCCCACAGTCCCACGATCGGGGCCAACCGGCGCGGGGGTACGAGCCTGCGAATCAGCGCGGGTGAGGCCACGCAGACCACCAAGAAACCCACGCCCTCCAGGACGCGAGAGGCCAGCAGCAGCCCGGGTCCGCGCGCCATAGCACCCAGCACCGAGCCGACCGCCAGGAAGCCGAAACCCCACAGACAGCCCCGGCGCAGCCCGATCGAGTCGTTGAACAGACCCACGATCATGCCCAGCACCATGCCGGCCACCTGAATCACCGCCACGAGCACTCCGGCCTGACCCAGGCTCATGTTCAGCTGCTCGGACAGCGTGCCCAGCGCTGGAGAGAGTTTCCAGACGTGCAGCGCAGCGACCACGCAGCCCGCCACGACCAGCAGTGCCTTGAACGTGCCGTGCTCGTCTCTACTCGACGACTCGTGGTTGAGCGTCGAGGCGCTGGTTGTCACGCGCGGGGAGCCGTTTCGAAACGCTCCACGAGCTCGTCCAACAACTGGGTCACGGCACCGCTGCCCGCTTCGGGTCCGCCCGCCAGCAAGCCGTCTGTGCCCAGGACCACGGCCCACGGGTTGGAAACCATGCCGAACGAACTGGCCAGGGAACGGTCCGGATCCACCAGGGCGTTGGCTCGCAACGACTCCGGCAGTTCGTGGAGTGAGCTGTCGTGGGCCACGATCGTGTGAATGGCCACCGGTCCCAACGTCGCGGGAAGTTCTTGGAGCCGCTCCATGACCGTGATGCACGGACCACAACCGGGGCTCACGTAGAAGAGTGCCCGCGCCTGTGTCTGTGGCATGGTCCGCATGGACACGCGCTGACCGTCACTGTCGACGGCCGAGACGAAAGGAACGGGCAGCCGGACGTAGTCATCGGCGTCGCCAATTTCGTCATCGGGGTGAGTCATGCCGTCGGTGCCGGATGCGACGGGCTGAGAGGTGGCACGCTGAGGATCGAGGTGCTCGGGGAGGGATGGAACGTTGCTCAGCCGACCCGCGCTCAACCCGCGAGGGCTGGCGTGGCCGCGTTCCGTCCACACGATCACGCCGAGGACCAGCAAGGGGACAGCCGCCGCGACCACGGTCCACCACGGCACGGGCAACGCGGGACCCTGGTAAGAACCGGTACTCGTGACGATGAAGGCAAAGGCAGCCAGGGCTACGAACACCAGATTGCGCACCACGGTGCGCCAGGACATGGGTGCGCGGGACAGCGAACCAAAGCATCCACAGGATGCAGGATCACCCTGGCGCACACCGATGCCCACGAACACCGTGAACGCCACGAACAGCACCACGGCCGCGGCTGTGGCCGCCCACAACACGATTCCCGAACTCAAGATGAGCGTCAGAGCCAGGAGGATTTCCACCCAGGGGAGCGCGGTGCGCACGGCCCGCGTATTCACCATGGCGGGCAACGCCAAGACGTTCAGGGCACTCTCATCGGTTTTGCTGGTGAGCAATTTGGCCACACCGCTGGCGATCAATAAGAGGGACAGACTCCACAGCACGCTCGCGACAATGACATTCACGCCCACCATTATGCTGCGGAATTCATGGAAACCGGGGTTAGCTTTCCGGCCGTGTGCGACGCCACGCGCCCCACCCCGGGCGCAGCTTCATGCCCAGGCGCATACGGCGGGATTGCACCCTCGGCACGCGCACGGGAGCGGCGTGTGAATCGTCCGCGGCGGCGTCGTGGGCCATGAACACCGCGGTGAGCGCCGCGAGTTCCTCGGCCGTGGGGTTGCCACGTGTGACCGTGAACAGTGGCTCGCGCTTGTCGTCTGCGTCCACGGAATCCAACCGGGACACCGCCTCGTGTGCCTTGTCGCGGGCGGTCACAGCGGAATGTTCCCGTGCTTCTTGGCGGGCATCGAGGCACGCTTATCGGCCAGGCCGCGCAACGCCTTAATGATTTGCGTGCGGGTCTCGGAGGGAATGATGACCGAATCCACGAAACCGAGCTCGGCGGCCTGGTAGGGGTTCAGCAGATCTTCCTCGAACTTCTGGGCGAGCTCGGCACGCAACTCGGCGGTGTCCTCGCCGTTCTCTGCGGCGGCCTTGAGATCACGACGGTAGAGAATCTCCACCGCACCCTGAGCGCCCATCACGCCGATCTGAGCGGTGGGCCACGCCAGATTGATGTCCGCGCCCAACTTCTTGGACCCCATCACGATGTACGCGCCACCGTAGGCCTTGCGGGTGATCAGCGTGACCATGGGAACGGTCGCTTCGGCATACGCGTATAGCAACTTGGCGCCGCGGCGGATGATGCCGTTGAATTCCTGGTCCGTGCCGGGCAGGAAGCCGGGGACGTCCACGAAGGTCAGAATCGGAATGTTGAAGGCATCGCAGTGGCGCACGAAACGCGCGGCCTTCTCCGACGCTGCGATGTCCAGGGTGCCGGCGAATTGCATCGGCTGGTTGGCCACGATGCCCACCGTCTGACCCTCCACGCGACCGTAACCGACCATCACGTTGGGGGCGTAGAGCTCCTGAATCTGCATGAAGTGACCGTCGTCCACCACGGTCTCGATCACGGTGCGCATGTCGTAGGGCTGATTGGCCGAATCCGGAATGAGCGTGTCCAGCTCCAGATCCTCGTCGTCGATCTCCAAGATTTGATCGTGCTCCATGCGCGGGGAGTCCTGCAGGTTGTTGCCCGGCAGGTACTCGAGCAGCTCGTGCACGAAGTCGAAGGCATCCTGCTCATCGGCCGCCAGGTAGGCCGCGGTGCCGGTGCGCTCGTTGTGGGAGCGGGCACCACCCAGGGTTTCCATGTCCACTTCTTCACCGGTGACGGTCTTGATCACGTCCGGGCCGGTGATGAACATGTGCGAAGTCTTGTCCACCATGACCACGAAGTCCGTCAGGGCGGGGGAGTACGCGGCACCGCCGGCGCACGGGCCCATGATCAGCGAGATCTGGGGAACCACACCCGAGGAACGCACGTTCATGCGGAAGATGTCCGCGAACATCGCCAGGGAAGCCACGCCCTCCTGAATGCGAGCGCCACCGCCGTCGTTGATGCCGATCACGGGGCAACCGTTACGCAGAGCGAACTTCTGGACCTTGACGATCTTTTCGCCGTTGACCTGGGACAGCGAACCGCCGAACACGCCGAAGTCCTGGGAGTACACGGCAACCAAACGTCCGTCCACGGTGCCGTAACCGGTCACCACGCCGTCACCCAGCAGCTTCTTCTTCTCCATGCCGAACATGGTGCTGTGGTGCACGGCCATGGCATCGAACTCGACGAAGGAGTCCAGGTCCAGCAGCATCTCGATGCGCTCACGGGCGGTGTTCTTACCGCGCGAGTGCTGCTTCTCGACCGCCGCGTCGCCAGCGGGCCGCTCGGACTTCTCACGGCGCTCGCGGAAATCGGCGATCTTGCCTGCGGTGGTGGTCAGGTCGTGGCTCATGGCACCTCGCGTTGTCTCGGTCCGGTACAAGGGTGGGAGTACCGGTGTCCCAGGTTCAGGACGTCACAAGTTTATTCTGCGGGGTGGCCCATGCCTTTGTAGGGGTCCCACAATCCCGTGACGGGTTCTTTCACGTGATCATTCCCAGGGGATCATGCCCAAGCGCCGGTGTTGATGCTCCACTCGCGCACGGTGTGTTCGGTGACGGCTCCCTGGACCACCAACGGATCCTCGGCCAGAATGGCGTGGACCTCCTGGTCGCTTTCGGCCGAGAACACGAGCAGGGCTCCCGCAGCGCCGTCGTCCGTGAATGGTCCGGACCCCATGACCTTGCCCCGCTGGGCCAGCTCGCCCAGGTAGGCGCGGTGTGCGGGTCGGTGTTCGTTGAGAACCTCCACCGGGCCACCGTAGGAATAGGTCACTGCAAAAATGCTCATGGTTGCCTTTCACCGGCCGTCATGTTGGATTACTCCCGTTCAGCTTATGCCCCGACAGCGGCGGTAGACATAAGCTGAGAAATGTCGATCTTCACGTCCCCTCTAAGGAGTCGCCCGCATGGACCCCACTGCCCTGGAACCGGCAGCGGATTTCCACGCTGATCAGCTGCAGGCCGAGCTGACAGACTCTGGATTCACTTCCGTGACCGTGCTCGATCAGGTCGAATCGACCAATGTCTGGCTCGCCGACCAGGTGAGGCAGACTGGCGGCACTGATCTGAGCGCCGTCGTCACCGGTTTTCAGAGCGCAGGCAAGGGCCGGCTGGACCGACACTGGTTCACACCCCCGGGCGTGGCGCTCACCTTTTCCGTGGCCTGCACACCGCGCACGGCGGCGGGTGTTCCGTGGCCTGTGGAATACGTCCCGTGGCTCACGCTGCTGATGGCCCACAGCGTGACGCGTGCGGTTCGGGGCACCGCACGCGTTCCCGCGGTGATCAAGTGGCCCAATGACGTGCTTGTTGACTCACGCAAGTTGTGCGGCGTGTTGGCCACACTGATCAACCACCCGGGTAGTTCCGTTCCCAGCGCTGTGGTGGGTGCCGGACTGAACGTGAGCCAGCGTCACCTCCCGATCCCCACAGCCACGTCCCTGCGCCTTGAGGCAGGCAACGACGCCGCCGTGCCCGACCGCCAGACGCTGCTCACCGAGATCTTGCGAGAGTTCGCTCGCTGCTATCACCTGGTGAGCCAGGACCCCGGTGCAGCGCTCGGTCCGGGTGGCGACATGCGCGCCGTCCTGGAATCCGAGCTGGATACTCTCGGTCGTCGCGTGGCGCTCCACCTACCCGGTTCCACCGTGCCCGAACAGGCCGTGGCCGAAGGTTTGGGAACCTCGGGCGAGCTGATCGTGCGCGGCGATCAAGGAACGGCGCGCGCCTTGTCCGCCGGCGACGTCGTCCACGTGCGTCCCGCACCCGGCGCGGCCAGGACGGCTGCCGAGCAGTGCGCACTCGACGACGTCGCTCGAATCACCGCGGGAGAGCGGGCATGAGGCCGAAAAACCGCCTGGTCCTCAGGCAGGGCGAGGAAACGATCGTGTCCACCCGTGCGCACCCCATCCGGCTGGTGGGGCCCGCCGTGATTGCGTGGTGCACCGTGCTGCTGTACTCGGCGCTGCAGCGACTCCTGGACCTGACCTGGCGACCCTACGAAGCGCCGTGGACCACCCTGCACTCGCTGGTCGGTTGGATCATCACCCTGGCGGCCCTGTGGGTGGCCTACCGTTACGTGCTGCTCCCGGCGTGGCGCTGGCTGCGCACCGTGTTCGTGCTGACCAATCAACGCCTCGCCCTTACCGGCCCTCCGGCCAAGGACAACGTGGTGGCCCTGCCGTTGGACGCCCTGCGCGGCGCGCGAGTGGTAGCGCCCACGGGACTGTTCGCCATGCTGACCCGCGGAGTGGACCGGGGAACGGTCATGGCGGACTTCGGGGCGCTGGGTGGCCTCAAACTGGCGGCGTGTCCGCAACCGGACGCCATGGTTGACCTGGTCCAACAGTCCGGACGGCCCGCTGGCAATTACAGTAGGTCTGGCATGACCACATCATCGAGCAGCAGTTTCCAAGGAGGGCCGCGTGGCTGAAGACCCCAACGAGCGCCCAGACCAGCCCGTGGTCGGTCCCCAGACCGAGCAGATCAACCTCAATCTCCACAACCCGGTGCAGTCCAACCTGTACGGGTCGGAGGAGTCCAAAGCGGCCGTGAAGAACCTCGATCAGCTGCTGCTGGGTTCCGAGCGCAACCTCAAACGCCGAGAGACCGCGCATGCCGCGGAACTGTCCACGGCGTCCGCGCGGAAGATCTGGCGAGCGCTGGGATTTCCGAATCTCAGCGAGGACGAGGTGTATTTCACCCAGGAGGACGTCCGGGCCCTGCGCGTGGTGTCAGACCTCGTGCAGCGGGACCGACTGTCGGAAGAAGCAGCGCTGTCCCTGGCCCGTTCCGTGGCCCAGCTCTCCGACCGCATGGTCGTGTGGCAGATCGAGGCGCTCGTCGAGGACATGGTGGCTCACCAGGGCATGACGGACGCTCAGGCACGGCGCGAACTGCTCCATGTCCTGCCGGAGATGGTGGGCCCGCTCAAGAAGCTGCTCGACTATTCCTGGCGGCGCCAGCTCTCGGCTGCCGTGCAGCGACTCGCAATGCGCGGTGAACGCGCGGACGGTTCCACGGAAAGCCTGGGTGAACACGTCTCGGACGTGGGCGGATCGTCGCTGCCGCTGGCCCGCGGCGTGGGATTCGCTGACCTGGTCTCCTATACATCCCTGTCACGACAAATGAACGAGCGCACCCTGGCGAATCTGGTGCAGCGCTTCGAAAAGCGGTGCGCGGAAATCATTTCCATGGGTGGCGGACGCGTGATCAAGACCATCGGCGACGAGGTCATGTTCCTGTCGGAGACACCCCAGGGCGGTGCCCAGATCTCATTGGCCCTGTCCCGACTGATCAAGAACGACCCGCTGCTTCCGCAGGCCCGAGTGGCCTTCGTCTGGGGGCGCGTGCTGCCGCGACTGGGTGACCTCTACGGCCCCACCGTGAACCTGGCCTCCCGGCTGGTTGCGCTCACCGATCCCGGTGGAGTGGTGGTGGATGCGTCCACGGCATCGGTGCTGAAGAACGACGACCGTTTCGTGTTGACCCCGCAACCTTCCCGGAACGTGCGTGGCTTTGGCGACGTGCAACCGGTGTCCATTACCCAGGGTCAAGGGCCCCGGCTGGAAGACGAGGACGAATGAGCATTTCTCTGGCCATCCGATCGGGCGGTGTCACCGATCGTGGGCTGCGCCGGGAATCCAATGAGGATGCCCTGGTCGTCACCGACAACATGGTTGCCGTCGCGGACGGTATGGGCGGTCACGAGGCCGGCGAGGTCGCCAGTGCCCTGTGCGTCTCCACCCTGGGCTCATCCGAGCTGTTCACGCTCGAGAACTTCTTGGACTACCAGATCGTGGAACCCCAACCCGGACTGGACGTGTCCCGGTTCCGGGCCACGATCGACCGTCAGCTGAAGCTCGATCCGGACGTCCCCAACGAGGCGCTCGAGGCCGTGCACCGCTTGCGGTCCGTACTGTGGGAAGCCGACCAGTCCATCCAGGACCAGTGCGGCACCCGCGCCGGCACCACGGTCACCGGTGCGTGGCTCGTGGAAATCGCGGGGCACTGGTTGTGGCTGATCTTCAACGTGGGCGACTCGCGCACCTATGAACTCACGGGTCCCGGTGTGGGCGAGCGACCCACCGATCCCGAGCACCCCGTTGGCGTGAGCCAGTTGACCGTGGATCACTCCGAGGTCCAGTACCTCGTGTCCATCGGACAGCTCACCCCCGCTCAGGCACTGGTGCACCCGCGACGCAACGTGATCACCCGCGCCCTGGGCACCGGCCAGGTGTGGGAACCTGACATCATCGTGATTCCGGCCCGCCCGGGTCAGCGACTGCTCATGTGCTCGGACGGTCTCACCGGGGAGCTGTCCCCGGCGCACATCGCCCGGGTCCTGCACGCGGTGCAGCACCCCAAGGAAGCCGCGGACGTGCTGCTCCAGGCCGCCCTTCGCACCGGTGGTCGGGACAACGTGACGCTGATCGTCGCGGACGTCCTCGAGGCCGACGACCCCCGCGTCAACACCGGCAGCATCAAACGCATCAGCTAGGACGTTGAACGCCGACGCCGCCCGCGAGAGTCTCGCGGGCGGCGTCGGCGTTTTCGGGTTGAATCTTACGCGTGGTGACCGCGCGTCTCGGCCTTGGGGTCGCGGGCCGGCTTGGCCTCCTTGGCGGGGGCGTCACCGCTGGCGCGCAAGCGACGGAAGTACGCGTCCGCCTCCTGCTGGCGCTCTTCCTCCACGGTTCCCGCGATTTCGGCGCGCAGCAGCTCGGGGCTGAGACCGAAGGAGTCCACGAGTTGCAGGGCGTACGGACGCAAACGGGCGATCAACCGGTTCACGTAGCTTTCCAACGCGCGGCCGCGGCGCATCGAGAGCCGACCGTAGGCCAGGTACCAGCCCAGGTTCTCCTCGAGCAGGTGCAGTCCGAACAGATCACGCAGCCAGGTGAGCACGCGCTTGGTGCCGGGGTCCTGGATCTTCTCGAGGCCCTCGGTGAAGGCTTCCCACTGCAGCAGCTGAGCGTGTGACCGGGCGGCCTCGATCAGTCGATGCTGGTTGTTGTTGAAGACCTCGGCCTTCTCACTCTTGGACTTGCGTGCCACTGCGCGCATCTCGTCCGCGACGTCCTCGATGATCGTTTCGACGCGGTCCATCAGGAGGGCGCGCTGGGCCTCGGGATCGCGCAGGGCGTTGACCGACTTGCGGGCGTCCCCGGTGTCCGTGAAGGCCTGTGTGAGCTTGCGCAACCCGGAGCGGTTGAATCCCGCCTCGGTGGCTCGGTCCGCCACGTAGCGAGCCATCACGCCCACATCCGCGTTCTTGAACTCGTCCGAGTAATCGGTCAGTAGGCGCTTGGCGACCAGCTGCAGGAGCACCGTGTTGTCGCCCTCGAAAGTCGCGTAGATATCCAGGTCGGCACGCAGCTGGGGGATGCGGTTCTTGGCCATGAACCCGGCGCCGCCGCAGGCCTCGCGGGCCTCCTGGAGGGTGTCCAGGGCACTCCACGTGGACATCGACTTGAAGGCGGCGGCCAGGGTTTCCAGGTCCTGACGGTTGCCGTCCGAGTCGTCCTCGCCGGAGAAGACCTCGTGGAATTTATCCAACAGTTGCTGGTGCGCAAAGATCATCGCGTAGGTCTCCGCAATGCGGGGGATCAGTCGACGCTGGTGCTGCTGGTAGTCCAAGAGTGTCTGCTCGCGAATATCAGAGTCCGTGTTGAACTGGCGGCGCTGCTCGGCGTAGCGAACGGCAATGCTCAGGGCCATCTGATTGGCCAGCACGGCTGCACCGTCCAAGGAGACGCGACCTTGCACGAGGGTGCCGATCATCGTGAAGAAGCGGCGTCCCGGAGAGACGATGGGGGAGGAGTACTCGCCGTTCTCGTCCACCGCGCCGTACTTGTTGAGCAAATTGAACCGCGGAACTCGCACGTTGGTGAAGTGCAGGCGGCCGTTGTCCACGCCGTTGAGTCCACCCTTGCGGCCGTCGTCCTCGCCGCCGACACCCGGCAGGAACTCACCGTTGTCATTGCGGATGGGCACGTACAGGCAGTGCACTCCGTGGTTGACACCCTTGACGATCAGCTGGGCGAAGACCACCGCGGCCTTGCCGTGGACAGCCGCGTTACCGAGGTAGTCCTTCCAGGCAGCCTTGAACGGGGTGTGGATCTCGAACTCGTCCGACTCGGGAAGGTACGTGGCGGTCGTGCCGATGGATGCGACGTCGGAGCCGTGACCGATCTCCGTCATCGCGAACACACCGGGAGTGTTGAGGTTCAGGATGTCCGGGAGCCACTCGAGGTGGTGCTCCTTGGAGCCCAGGTTGAGCACGGCCGAACCGAACAGCCCCCACTGCACACCGGACTTGATCTGCAGGGAAGGGTCAGCCAGTACCAGCTCCTCGAAGGCGGAGACATTGGCTCCCGGGCTGTTGGATCCACCCAAGTACTCGGGCACACCCACTAGTGCGGTGCCGGCATCGCGCAGGATCTTGACCTGCTCGAACGTCAGTTCGCGCTGATCCTCGAAGGTGAGGTTGTGATTGCTGTGCAGCCGCGGATCCAGGGCGCGTTCGCGGGCGGCCTTGCGGGCTTCGGGCCAGCGACCCAACAGCACTTCGCCCAGACCGGCCACGTCGATGTGCGTAGGCAGCGCGGCGTCCTCGGACACCCGGGCCATGTGCTGAGTGGAGGTGTGCGCTTCGGGGCGGGAAGTTGTAGTCATCATGACTCCTGAGGGGTTGTCTGAGCAGAGGTTTCGTCTGCGGAGAGCGTGGTGTATGTGTCCGGCCGTAAGCCCTGAACGGCCCAGTCGGTGATGAGTTGGCTCATGGCGGGCCGGTCCGGTTTGTCCTCGGTGTCCGGCAAGGCGAGCCAGGCCTCGCCGGCACCGCGGACCATGCCCACCGTGGACGCTGCCCAGCACTGCAACAGCGCCTCGGGCATGGCCTGTTCGCCGCGGTGGCGAATGTGCTGGTCCATGAGCAATTGGCAGACAGAATCCAGGAACTGTTCGATGGCCGAATCCCCATCCGCCGGAGCGGTGACCACGAACCGGTAGACATCCGCGGAGGCCTCCACCGACTTGAGGTACTCCTTCACCAACGCGTGCACCGTGGCCGCGAACGAGTCCGCCTCGTGTGCTGCCGCGACCATGCGGGTTCGCATTCGGGATACGAAGTATTCACCCACGGCCGCTTGTACGCCGGACTTGTCTTTGAAATACCGGTAGAAGACCGACTTGGAGGTGCCGCACGCGGTGGCGATTTCCTCCATGGAAATGCCCGCACCGTGGGTGGCCACCGCGTCTCGCGCGGCGGTGATCAGTTCGATGCGTCGTTTGGCGCGGTGACGCTGCCACCGCGAATTCCGACCATCAACGTTCTCTGAGACCTGTTTCACGATACCGAGAGTATCAGCTACTCTGGGTTTCAGGTGATTCGCACCACATCAATCTACGAGGAGCAGCTCTTTCATGGACAACATCCAGCAGAACGCCCAGCAGTCCCTTCGCCGCGCCGTGGTGGTCGCGGGCAACCGCATTCCCTTCGCTCGCGCGGGTGGTGCTCACGCGAACGCCTCGAACCAGGACATGCTCACCGCAGCCATTGACGGCCTGGTGGCACGCGCCGGGATCTCGGGCGAACGTCTGGGCGCCGTGGCCGGCGGCGCCGTGCTCAAGCACTCCCGGGATTTCAACCTCACGCGCGAGGCCGTGCTGGGCTCTGCCCTGGACCCCGCAACCCCGGCGTTCGACATTCAGATGGCCTGCGCGACCGGCATGGAAACCGTGAGCACGATCTCCAACAAGATCCGCGTGGGCCAGATCGAGGCCGGTATCGCCGGTGGCGTGGACTCCGCCTCGGACGCCCCAATTGCCGTGAGCGAGGGCTTGCGCCGCGCCCTGCTGCAGTTGCAGCGCGCCAAGACCCCCACTCAGAAGCTCAAGGCGCTCAAGAACCTGCGCCCCAACGATTTGGTGCCCGCCGCTCCCACCACGGGCGAGCCCCGCACCGGACTGAGCATGGGTGAACACCAGGCCCTGACCACCCAGCAGTGGGGCGTGAGCCGCGAGGACCAGGACCAGATCGCGGCGTCGTCGCACCAGAACCTGGCGGCCGCCTACGATCGCGGCTTCTTTGACGACCTGGTCACCCCGTTCAAGGGCGTGTCCAAGGACAACAACATGCGCGCGGACTCCACCGTGGAGAAGCTATCGACCCTGAACCCCGTGTTCGGCAAGAAGCTCTCCGGCGAGGCCACCATGACCGCCGGTAATTCCACGCCACTCACGGACGGCGCCTCCGCCGTGCTGATCACCAGCGAGGACTGGGCCAGCGAGCACCACCTCACACCCATGGCCGAGGTGGTCGACTCCGAGGCCGCCGCGGTGGACTTCGTCAGCGGCAACGAGGGCCTGCTCATGGCCCCCGCCTACGCCGTGCCGCGTCTGTTGGCCCGTCAGGGTCTGACGCTGCAGGACATGGATCTGATCGAGATCCACGAGGCCTTTGCCTCCACCGTGCTGGCCATCATGGCCGCGTGGGAGTCCGAGGAGTTCTGCCGCGACCGCCTGGGCCTGTCCGAGCCCGTGGGCACCGTGGACCGGTCCAAGCTCAACGTGAACGGCTCGTCGCTGGCCGCAGGACACCCGTTCGCCGCGACCGGCGGCCGCATTGTGGCCTCCACCGCCAAGGAACTCGCCGCCCGCGCCAAGGCAGAAGGCCGTCCGCAGACCGCGCTGATCTCGGTGTGCGCCGCCGGTGGTCAGGGTGTGGCCATGATCCTGCGTTCCGTCTAAGACGCATTCCCCCACAGATTTACGACATACAGGAGCTTCGAGTGGCAGACACATATTTGGACCTGGTCAATTCCGGACTGGGTAAGCAGGTCGCGAGCAAGCTGGGCCTCCCCGAACCGACCAAACTGCGCCGCTACCGCGCCGGTAGTGATTTCCCCGAGGGTTCCGTTCTGGTCCTGGGCAAGGGTCAGGCCGCCGACGCCGCCGCCCAGGCCATGCTCGACTGGAACCTTGACGTGCGCCGCCACGCCCAGGAAGTGGACCGCGTGGGTGCGGTGGTCATCGACTACACCGACGCCAAGACCCCGTCGGATCTGGGCAAGGCCGCCCTCGAGCTGTCCTCGGTGCTGCGCAAGCTGCGGTCCGGGGGACGGGTCATCACGCTGTCGCGACCCGCGGCAGGCATCGGTACCGGAGCGGCGTCGGGAACCCCGGCGGACACCGCTGCCCAGGAACCCGCAGTGGCTGCGGCGCGCCAGGGCGTGGTGGGCCTGTTGCGTTCGGCCGCCCAGGAAATGCGCGGCGGTACCACGGCCAACGGCATCCTGATTGCCGACGGCGTGGCAGCGGACGCGCCGTCCGTGGTGGGTGCTCTGCGGTTCTTCCTGTCCGGGCGCAGCGCGTTCGTGGACGGGCAGTTCCTCACGGTGACCGATGAGCGCGGCGAGTCCACCGAGAACTGGGATCAGCCGGTGGCCGGCAAGGTCGCGGTGGTGACCGGAGCCGCCCGTGGCATCGGCGCACAGATCGCCCGGACGCTGGCGCAGGCCGGTGCCAGGGTCATCGTGGTGGACGTTCCCGCAGCCGGTGAGGCGCTCACCAAGCTCGCCAACGAGCTGCACATCTCCGCCCTTCAGCTGGACGTGACGGACCCGAAGGCGGGGGAGAAGATTCTCAATCTGACGTCCGAGCGCTACGGAAAGCTGGACCTGCTGGTCCACAATGCGGGCATCACACGCGACAAGATGCTGGCCAACATGGATCAGGCCAAGTGGGACTCCGTGATCGCGGTGAACATCGAGTCCCAGCTGCGCATTACCCAGGCCGTGCTGGACTCCGACAAGCTCGGGGAGCACCCGCGCATCGTGTGCCTGGCCTCGACGAGTGGTGTTGCCGGTAACCGCGGCCAGACCAATTACGCGGCCTCCAAGGCGGGCGTCATCGGCGCCGTTGCGGCCACGGCCTCACTGATCGCGGAGAAGGGCGGCACCATCAACGCGGTGGCACCGGGGTTCATCGAGTCCGAGATGACGGCCAAGATCCCGGCGGCCCGCCGCCAGATCTCACGTCGCCTCAACTCCCTGCAGCAGGGCGGTCTCCCGGAGGACGTCGCGCAGACCATCACCTTCCTGCTGTCGGACGCAGCGGGCGGAATCAACGGCCAGACACTCCGCGTGTGCGGCCAGAACCTTGTGGGAGCGTAGGACCATGACCCGTTCAGCTGAACAGTTACCCACCGTCCCCGAGAACTACGAACAAGTCCAACCGGCCGCCAAGCCGAACCTTGGGCTCTTGTACGCCACGGCCGGTGCCAGCGCCGCCGGTGGTTTCGCGAGCGACGCCGCCGCACGCGCCTTGCCGGCATTGCGCAAGTCCCCGCTGGGCAAGGTGCTCCCCGCATCACTCCTGAACCGCGGGGGAGACCGGTTGCGAGCCGCCTTGGAAGTTCCCAAGATCGCGCACGTGGTCGAGGGCCTGACAGTGGATGCCGAGTGGCACGAGAAATTCTGCCGCGTGGTGCACGCGACTCCCAGACCGTTGGTTCCTGGATCGTCCGAGACCGCGGTGTTCTCCGGTGCCCTGCACTCCTTGGCATTCCCCGTAGCCATGTCCGTGCTGACCCGGCAGGATTTCCCTTTGCCCGTTATGGGCATGGTGCACCTGACCAACAGCGTGCAGCACGTCATGAACGTGGCAGTGGGTGAAGAACTCACCGCGACGGCCTGGACGGAGAACCTGCGCACCCACCGCGCTGGGACTGTTGTGGACGCCGTCGTCACCCTGACCCGAAACGACGGAACCGTCGTGTGGGCGGGGCGTTCCGGTTATCTGGCCAAGGGCCAAACCGCGGCCATCGCCGGTGAAGGTGCGCGTACGAGCGAGGAAGAGTGGACGGACTCCTCGTTGACCGTGCCTTTCAATGCCCCCCAGCAAACCGCGCAGTGGTCGCTCAAAGCGGACACGGGGCGTGAGTACGCCGGGGTGAGCGGGGACTACAACCCCATTCACCTCTCGGGTCCGTCGGCCAAGGCGTTGGGCATGAAGGGTGCAATCGCGCACGGGATGTACACCGCGTCCCGCGCGCTCGCGGCCACCGGGGTGCCTTCCGAGGTGCCGTTCTCTTGGTCGGTCGAGTTCGCAGCACCCGTGTTGCTGCCCGCAACCGTGGCCGTGTCCGTTCACGACGACGGGCGCCGCGAACACTGGAACGGCTCCCGCGTGATCGCCTGGAACCCCAAGCGGAACAAGCCGCACTTGGAACTGGTGGTCAAGCCGTTGTAACGGCACATGAGGACGGTTTGATCCGACGCGTGTGAAGGACGGTGCGACCGAGATGCAAATGGTCTCGGTTGCACCGTCCTTTTCGCTGTGGGCCGGCCGATGACCACTGCAGCATGTCCGAGCCGTGGGACACAATGGTGTGGTGAGCGAGAACAAGGTGACGAAAACTCAGCAGGCCACGGATGCGTCCGGGCAGGATCTCAATCCGGACGAGCCCAGTGAGGCGCTGCGTGAGGAGTACGCTGAACTGTCGGATCGTGTCCGAGAGGCACGAACCGCGTATTACGTGAACGACCAGCCCACCATCTCGGACGCCGAGTACGACGAGCTGTACCGCAAGCTCGAAGAGTTCGAGGCTCTGAACCCTCACCTCGTGGCCAATGATTCGCCCACGCAAGAAGTGGGTGGCGAGGTCTCCGCAGCCTTCGCGCCGGTCAAGCACCTTGAGAAGATGTACTCCCTGGAGGACGTGTTCTCGACCGACGAGCTCACCGCCTGGCTCACGCGGGCCGAAGCGCAGATCGCCAATCTCCCTGGCGCACCCAAGGTCCAGTGGCTGTCCGAGGTCAAGATCGACGGTCTGGCCGTGAACTTGCTCTATCGAAACGGCGATCTCGTGCGAGCCGCGACCCGCGGTGACGGCACAACCGGTGAAGACATCACCCACAACGTGGCAACCATCAAGGACATCCCACAGAAGCTCACCGGCGAGAATCTCCCGCAGGAGGTCGAGATCCGCGGTGAAGTGTTCATCTCGTCCAAGGACTTCCGAACGCTCAACGAGCACATCGTGGAGGAAGGGCGAGCTCCGTTCGCCAACCCGCGTAATGCCGCGGCAGGGTCGCTGAGGCAGAAGGACCCGCAGGTCACCGCGCGCAGGCCGCTGTCGATGTTCGTGCACGGCATTGGCGCCGCGCAGGGCTTCGACTTGGAGAGCCAGTCCGAGGCCTATGACGTATTGAAGTCCTGGGGGCTTCCGGTCAGCCCGTACTCCAAGGTGCTGGACAGCATCGACCAGGTGTTGACGTTCATCGAGGAGTTCGGCACCCAGCGCCACGACCTGCTCCATGAGATCGACGGCATTGTCATCAAGGTCAACGACCGCCGCACCCAGTTCCGACTGGGCTACACCTCTCGCGTGCCCCGCTGGGCCGTGGCCTATAAGTACCCGCCGGAAGAGGTCAATACCAAACTCCTGGACATTCGGGTCAACGTGGGGCGCACCGGTCGCGTGACCCCGTACGGCGTGATGGAACCCGTGAAAGTTGCCGGTTCCACGGTCGAGATGGCCACCCTGCACAACCAGGACGTCGTCAAGGCCAAGGGCGTGCTGATCGGGGACACAGTGGTGCTCCGCAAGGCAGGGGACGTGATTCCGGAGATCGTGGGCCCGGTGGTGGCTCTGCGTGACGGTTCCGAACGCGAGTTCGTGATGCCCACGCACTGTCCCAACTGCGGCACCGAGCTGCGCCCCGCCAAGGAGGGCGATGTTGATATTCGCTGCCCCAACGCCGAAAGCTGCCCAGCCCAACTCATGGAGCGGGTATCCCACGCAGCCGGCCGCGGCGCGTTCGATATCGAAGCACTCGGCGACGAAGCCGCCAAGGCGCTTACCCAGCCCGTACCGCTGGACGCGCCCGATGGCACCGAGTTCTCCGAGCCGCCCCTGCGCAATGAGGCACGGTTGTTCGATCTGACAGCGGCGGACCTCGAACACATCCAGATCTGGCGCGAGGCCAAGCGAACGACCACGGACAAGGAAACCGGCGAGAAAACCCAGAAAGTTACCCTCCAGCTGGTTCCGTACTTCTGGACCAAGGCCACCAAGACCAAACCCAGCGTCCCGTCGAAGACCACGGAGCAGATGTTCGAGGAGCTCGAGAAGGCCAAGTCCAAGGAACTGTGGCGCGTGTTGGTAGCGCTGTCGATCCGTCACGTGGGACCGACCGCCGCGCGCTCGCTCGCCACTGCCTTCCGCTCGATGCAGGCGATTCGTGACGCGGACGAGGAAACGCTGGCGGGCACCGACGGCGTGGGGCCGGTTATCGCACAGGCGGTCAAGGAGTTCTTCAGCGAGGACTGGCGCCGGAACGTGGTCGATACGTGGGCTGCGGCTGGCGTCCGCATGGAAGAAGAGATCGACGAATCCACGCCACGAACTCTGGAGGGCGTGACCGTGGTGGTCACGGGATCGCTGGAGAATTACAGCCGCGACTCCGCCAAGGAAGCCATCCTGGTGCGCGGGGGCAAAGCGTCTGGCTCGGTATCCAAGAAGACTGACTTCTTGGTCGCGGGGGAGAATGCGGGGTCCAAGCTGGACAAGGCCGAGTCTTTGGGAGTCCCGGTGCTGGACGAGGCCGGATTCGAACAACTGCTCACAGAGGGGCCTTCAGCCTTCGGTGATGATGACGGCGATAATGCCGCCGAGCACGACGCAGGCACAGCAGAAAACCCGACCGAAATGCAGGAGAGCTGAACACATGGATCGCGTACTCGAGGGCCTGGGCCCGGACACCACCGAACTCGAAGAGCTTCTGGAAACGGCATTCCACGCTGCGGCTGCCGGCGCGGCAGTTCTGGAGAAGCGGGACGAGTCCGAGTTCGATGCCGTCAACAAGACGTCCGCGGGGGACTGGGTCACTGCCTTCGACGTCGCCGCGGAGAACGCCGTGGTCGACGTGCTGCGCGCCGAGCGCCCCTGGGACGCCATCACGGGTGAGGAATCGGGCACGCACGTGCCGGAGAACCGCTCGCCGGTGCGCTGGTCCGTGGACCCCTTGGACGGCACTACGAACTTCATCCGGGACATCGTTTACTACGCCACATCGGTGGCCGCCTGTGACGACCAGGGCAATTGGCTCGTGGGCGTGGTACACGCGCCGGCTCTCGGACGCATCTACTACGCCGTGCGCGGCATGGGTGCGTGGGTGCGCCGTGACGGCAAGGACTCGAGACTCACGGGGCCTGTGCCGGATCGAACCGGCGCCCTCTATGGAACCGGGTTCTCCTACGATCCCGTGATCCGCCGCGAACAGTTCGGAAATTTTCTGGACACCATGGACCACTACACGGACATGCGTAGGCTCGGAGCGGCGTCGTTGGATCTCTGCATGGTGGCTGACGGGACACTGAACGGTTACTCGGAACGAGGGCTCCACGAACACGACTGGGCTGCGGGAGCATTGATCGCCGAGGAAGCAGGCGCTCACGTGCAGCGCCCAGACCTGCCGGCACCCACCGCACTTCGTGGTTCCGACCAGGACGAACACGGTTACGCGGAGCACTATGAGCGGGTGCGGAGCACCACGATCATCGGAGCCTCCGCGCGCGCTACATAGCCGTTCTACGCCACCGTTATCAAATCTCTATCATCCCGTTACATGTGCTTAACCTCACACACAGTTGACCCCTAGCGACCGGGTGTCATAGCGTGGCATGCGTCGTGCGCCCCGCGGGTGCACGGGCTGTGTCCCCCAAAGGGATGCGCCAGAACTTTGGGAATTGATTTGGCGTAACGAGAATTGTTACGCTATCGTTATCAACGACTTCCCCAAAGGACTCTCCTTACGCGGGAGTCCGCAACGCTTGAGGCGGACATGATCTGCGCCTCAAGACATGCTGGATGCTGCTGCAACACCGTACGTCGTCTACAGGGCAGCATTCCGTAGTTACTACCCCTGAACTCAACTTTTCATGGGTAGACGACGGCGCGAAGACACCCAGGGATGGGAACGAGCGTAGGTGGCCTTACGGAGCATGATGAAGACTTCGAACGTTATTCGCCGTGGTGCCGCTGCTTTCGTGATCGGCGGTGCAGCTGTAGGTGCTATGGCCATGCCGGCCAACGCAGCTCCCGCTTCGCCCTGGGACGCACTCGCTGAGTGCGAGTCCGGTGGCAACTGGGGCACCTCCACCGGTAACGGTTTTTCCGGTGGTTTGCAGTTCACCCCGTCCACCTGGGCTGCCTTCGGTGGTACCGGGAATGCCGCAAACGCTTCCAAGGCTGAGCAGATTCGCGTTGCAACCAATGTTCAGGCGGAGCAGGGTTGGGGCGCATGGCCCGCATGCTCGGCCAAGCTGGGCCTCTCCGGCACCCCGGCCCCCGCTGCTGCCGCTGCTGTGGCTCCCCAGGCCAACGAGGTCAAGCAGGAGCAGGCCGCTCCGGCTCCGGCCCCCGCTGCTGAGGCTCCCGTTGCTGCTCCGGCCGCTCCCGCTGCTCCGGTTGAGGCTCCGGCCGCTCCGGCTGCCGCCCCCGCCGCTGTGGAGTACTCCGCTCCAGCTGCTCCCGTGGCCCCGGCTGCTTCGACCGGTGCTTCCTACACCGTTCAGGCTGGCGACACCATGGGCACCATCGCTGCCAAGCTCGGCGTGAACGGCGGCTGGGAAGCTCTCCACGCTGCTAACGCTGACTCCGTGGCGAACGCTAACTTGATCTTCCCGGGCCAGGTTCTGAACATTCCTGCCTGATTGATCTGAACATCGATTCGATGGTTGATCCCCGCTAGCGGTTCGCCGCTGCAGGATCACCGAAAGCCCCGTCCGTATTATGCGGACGGGGCTTTCGCATATCCGCAGTCAATAGTGAAAATGAAAGAATGATCACATGATGGTGGACACGGTGATCATTGGTGGCGGCATAGCCGGCTTGTCGTTGGCTTCCGAATTCGCGGATTGTCGGGGATCGGGGGAGGGGATCACGCTTGTCGAAGCGGAAACCGCGCTGGCGCATCACACCTCCTCTCGATCGGCCCAGCAACTCATTCCCAGCTACGGCCCGGAACCGGTTCTCGAATTGACCAGGCTCACCATTCCCGCTCTGGTCAAGCCCACCCGCGCTGCTCCGGTTCCACTCGCCTGGCCCAGCCCCTTCGTGGTGGCGGGTTCACCCGCCGACGTCGCTTCAATGACCGTCCCGGGTCTGCGCGCCTTGTCGAGCGAGGAACTTTTCGAGTACTGCCCGGAGCTGGCGGGCAACCCCGAGCGCTACAGTGCAGCGATCATCGACGATTCTGCGGTACGTACCAATGCCACTGCGCTCGTGGAATGGCACCGACAACGAGCCGAGCAGGCCGGCGTTCGGATCCTTACGGGCGCCAAAGTCACGGCGGCAAAGCCGTCAGATGACGGCACCTGGGCGCTGACCGTCGGTGACGATCAATTGATAGCTCACACGGTGGTCAACGCCGCCGGTGCATGGGCGGATCACGTGGCGGAACTCTTCGGCGCGGTGCCACAGCAGTTGCAGCCGCTGCGACGGACCGCGGCACTGGTTTCCCTGAGCGAGCCTCTGGGCGCGACGCATCCCATGGTCGACGACGCCGGATCCGGGTGGTACTACCGCCCCGACGAGGACGGCGCCATGATCTCGTGGGGCGAAGCCGAACCGAGTCCTGCTTGTGATGCCCAGCCTCGCCCGAACGCTATAGACGATCTCATCGCAACCGTGGAACGAGAAACGTCATTGACAGTTACGGGCGTCCGCAAGGCATGGACTGGCCTGCGTACCGAGGCTCCGTCCGGCGTGCCGATCTGTGGTTGGGATCCGCAGGTCAGCAACTTCCTGTGGCTCGCTGGACAGGGAGGTTACGGCTTCCAAACGAGCAGCGCCATGGCCCGTGCCACCACAGATCTACTGGTGGACGGCCGGATCGATGATTGGCTCAGTGCTGACACCGCGGCCGCTCTCCAACCTCAGCCGATATCCACCTGATCCACGGAGAACCGGCCTAGCCCGCAACACCCAACTTCTCCGCGAGCCACGCGTACTCCCACGCGGTGTCCTTCCACTGGGAATAGCGGCCGGACGCACCGCCGTGGCCGCCGGCCATCTCGCACCGCAGCAGCACGGTCTCAGGATGCTCGGCGTGCTCGCGCAGCGCAGCGACCCACTTGGCTGGTTCCACGTAGAGCACGCGCGTGTCATTGAGGCTCGTGACCGCCAAGACCGGTGGGTAGTTCGCATCCCGCAGGTTCTCGTAGGGGGAGTAGGAGCGCATGTACTCGTAGACCTCGGGGTCTTCCATGGGGTTACCCCACTCTTCCCATTCGAGGGCGGTGAGTGGAAGTTCAGGCATCAACATGGACGTCAACGGGTCCACGAAGGGCACCGCAGCCAGGGCACCGCAGTACAGGTCGGGCGCCAAGTTGAGGACCGCGCCCACGAGCAGGCCGCCGGCGGAACCGCCGAGAACTGCGATGCGAGCGGCGTCGACATCCTGACGCTGCGCGAGGTGGCGGGTGACGGCAACGTAGTCCGTGAACGTGTTCTTCTTAGTGAACTTCTTGCCGTCGTCGTACCACGAGCGGCCCAGTTCGCCGCCGCCGCGCACGTGGGCCACGACCCACGCCACTCCGCGGTCCAAGAGAGACAGGCGGGAGATGGAGAACCCGGGGTCGGTGCTGGCCTCGTACGAACCGTAGGCGTACTGCACCACGGGAGCTGGCACGGACGCGTCGAAGTCTGCGCGGCGGACCAGGGAGATCGGGATCCGGGTGCCGTCCTCAGCGACCGCCCAATCGCGCTCCACCGTGTAGTCCGACCGGTTATAACCGCCCA
>CAACWU010000051.1_pt1 | contig 25270 bp, 17 predicted proteins | sample 2275741 | NCBI WGS metagenome assembly CAACWU01 (sample SAMEA5312470, study PRJEB27640) | indoor metagenome | biome: indoor environment; feature: uncontrolled; material: tiles wood | place: Germany | collected 2014-07-07
CGCGGGTTGCGGGACGTGGACTTCTGGTCGATGGACACCGCCGGGGACAGCCCCTCGATGAAGTCGACGTCTGGTTTGTCCACGCGTCCCAGGAACATCCGGGCGTAGGAGGACAGCGACTCGACGTAGCGGCGCTGTCCCTCGGCGAAAATGGTGTCGAACGCGAGCGAGGACTTTCCCGAACCGGACAGACCGGTGAACACGACCATGGAGTCGCGTGGAATGGTCAGGTCCACGTTCTTGAGATTGTGCTCACGGGCGCCCTGGACCACGATTTCGGTCAGGTCGGACGCTCCGGAGGCTCTCAGCTTGGGCGCGTGATCGGACGCGACCTGCTGGGCAAGACCGGTAGACGAGTGCTTTTTCACGGGGGCTTCGCGGGTTTGCTCGGACACGGCAGTCACTCTATTACTCACCTCAGACATGCAACGCTGAGCGAGGGTGAATCCTCGCTCAGCGCAACGATCGACGAACTTCTATTGTCTCAGTTTCGCGGGCCGCGGCTCGAGTCGGACCTGGCCGACGCCGCGCTGGAACTCGAGCGTGCGGCGTCGTCGTCCTCCTCTGCGGCGGAGCGGCGCAAGCCGGACGCTTGCGGGTCGATCACCGGGAGCGAACCCGTCTGCGCGGTGTGCATGCGCAAGCCGGCGGCCTCTACGGGATCCACCTTCTTGGAGACCACGGAGAGCTCACCCGTCTCCGGATCGACCTCCACGACGTCCACGGTGGTGCGCAGCGGAATCTCCTTCATGAGCAGCACGCAGATGAGCGTGACCACCGAGGCGATCGCGGCGATCAGGAACAGCAGGCCGGTGCCGGTTCCGTAGGCCGAGCGCAGGGCCTCCTCGACGGCCGGCGGCAAGCCGGACAGGTCGATGGAAGCGGCGTCGCCCATCTGCGAAGCGTCCACGTTGTGTTCCCGCGCGAACGTCTCCATGGAACTGGTCAGGTGACGCGTGAGCACGGCACCGAACAGCGAGACCGCCAGCGCGCCGCCAACCGTCCGGAAGAACGCGACGCCTGACGAGGCCGCGCCCATGTCCTTGAGACCCACGGTGTTCTGGACCGCCAGGATGAGGTTCTGGTTGAGCGTTCCCACGCCCAGACCCACCAGGCAGATGAAGATACCTACGAGCCAGACCGGCGTGGTGTGCGTCAGTGTGGCCGCGGAGAACAAACCGGCACCCAGGATCACGGTGCCCACGATCAAAATCCGCTTCCACTTGCCGAACTTGGTGATCAGTTGGCCGGCCACCATGGATCCGACGAACGAGCCGATTACCTGCGGCAGCATGAGCAGCCCCGATTCGGTGGGCGTGAAGCCCTGGCCGAGCTGGAAGTATTGGCCCAGGTAGGTGGTAGAGGCGAACATTGCGGCGCCGGTCGCAATGGCGGCGATCGTGGCGAGCACGGTGGTGCGTTCGGTCATGACGCTCAACGGCATCACGGGCTCGGCCACGCGGCGTTCCACGATCACGAACAGCACGGCCGCCACGATGGTGAGGGCGACCAATCCCATGGACTGCCATGACGCCCAGTCGAAGAGCTTGCCGGCGAACGACACCCACAGCACGAGTGATGCCGTGCCGATGGCCAGCAACGTCATACCGCCCAGGTCGATGATCGGCTTACGCTCCTGCTCACGCGGCGGGATGTGCAGGGTCTTGATGATGAGACCCGCGGCCAGGATGGACAGTGGCACGGGAATCAGGAAGCACCAGCGCCAACCGAACAGGTCCACGATCAGGCCGCCCAGCAGCGGGCCGAGCGAGGTGGCCACGGCCATGACCGCGCCCATGTACCCGGCGTACCGACCGCGCTCGCGCGGCGGGATGATGGTGCCCAGGATCGTCTGGGCCAGTGCCATCAGGCCGCCCATGCCGATGCCCTGAATCACGCGGGCCATGACCAACATGCTGATGGACGTGGACAGACCCGCCGCTCCAGAGCCGATCACGAAGATCAGGATGGCGAGCAACAGCAGCTTCTTCTTGTCGAAGAGGTCCGCGAGCTTGCCGAAGATCGGGGTGAAGATGGCGTTGGCCAACAGGGTGCCCGTCACGGTCCAGGACAGGGCCGTCTGATCGCCGCCCAGGTCCGCCATGATGACGGGCAGAGCGGTACCGATGATGGTCAGCGTGACCATGGCCATGAAGAAGGCAGCCAGAATGCCGGTCAGGGCCCGCAGGACGTTGCGGTGTTCTTCGTCCCGGGTCTTCTGGTCGTTGCGGCCCCGGCCTTGGTTGTCGGCTCGATTCGTGCCGTGGTTCGTGGCTTGATCCTTGCCGCCCGCAGACGAGGTGTCGGCTGCTGTCATAGAACGTTGTCCTCCAGACGATGCGTCGTCTCAGTAGTAGTGGTGTGTGTCGCAGGTCCTTGCGGAGCGTGCGGAATACGTGCGCCGTGCGCGCTCTTGGGGTCCACCTGCGGAAGGCACGTGGTCATGCGTTCCAGGCCCAGAGAGGTCAAGAAAATGTCGGTCAACCGGTTGAGGCCCTCGCGGGTCTGCGCGGCGTCGTCCTCGCTCAAGACACCGAGCCGCTCGATCAGGCGTTGCGTGTCCGCTTCCAGGTGATCCGCCACGGCTCTCCGGCCCTGTTCCGTGATCTTCACGAGTTGGGCGCGGCCGTCCTCCGGGTCGGGTGCTCGCTCAATGAATCCGAGCTTCTCAAGATGACTGAGCTGACGGCTCATGACCGATGCTCCCAACCCTGAATCTGCGCCGATGTCCTTGGCCCGGCGTGCGGGCACGGAGGCCAAATGGCTCAACAGACTCATTTGCACGACTGACAGGTCACGCTCTGCGGTGGACTCCTTCAGAACGCGTCGCATCACGCGTTGCAGCTCGAAGAGCTCCTGCACCAGCGCGGCTGCGGTCTCTTGAGAAACGCTCATGGACTCCCCCGGTGTGGGTTGTGTTTGTCTTAAAGGAATGTGCCGTCAACCGTGGGGCCGGGTCGACACACCGGTTCAGAATCCTCAAACAGTTGCTTGCAACATGCAACTATATGCCCCCATCTGTAGGCTGTCTAACTAATACGAGGGTGGGTTCCGTCACGGTGCGATGGACACCACGGGTGAAATGCTGGGCCCATATTGGCCCCTCTCGCCGTAGTGGGCCTACACTCGTGGCATGATCGCCACCCAGACCGAGGTAACCGAGCTTTCTGAGATCACCATCCGCCGCATTTCGGTGAGCGAGATGGACAACAACGTGTACCTCCTGACATCCAAGGAGCACGGCACTCAGGTGCTCATCGACGCCGCCGACGACGCCCGTGCCATCGCCGGCATGGTGGCCGCCGGTTCCACCGACTGCACTGATTGGGCCAACCTTCAGCTCATCATCACCACGCACTCCCACTGGGACCACGTCCGTGCCCTGGGTAGCGTGGCCACCCACTCCGAGGCCATGACGGCGTGCGGTGCGGCTGACGAGGACGACATCGACGTCCCCATGGACCTCACGTTCAGCAACGGTGACACCGCCGAATTGGACGGTTTCGAGCTCGAAGTCATCGAACTGCGCGGCCACACTCCCGGTTCCATTGCACTCGTCTACCGCGACCCGCAGGGTCCGGACCACATTTTCTCCGGCGACTCCCTGTTCCCGGGCGGCCTGGGCAAGACCAACTCCCCCGAGGATTTCCAGCAGCTCTACCAGGACGTCACCGAGCGCATCTTCGACCAGTTCGACGACGCCACCGTTGTCCACCCGGGTCACGGTAAGCCCACCACCATCGGTGCCGAACGCCCGCAGCTCGAAGAATGGAAGCAGCGCGGTTGGTGACTTCACCCGCGCAACAGTCCGGTCCCGCGGCCGCTACCGCAGACCGGGCCGCCTACGTGGCGGTTCTGGTCTTCCCCATCCTGGTTCTTACCGGTGGCGCTGCGGGATACTTCTTTGCCCCGACGATTCAGCAGGCCTCCGGCTGGACCAACACACTGCTGGGTCTGGTCATGTTCGGCATGGGCCTCACATTGCGTCCCGTCGATTTCGCTTTGGTCGCCAAGCGCCCCGTGCCCATCGCGGTGGGCGTCGCAGCCCAGTACATCGTGATGCCGTTGCTCGCACTCTTCGTGTCCTGGCTCCTGCAGTTGCCGCCCGAAATTGCGGCGGGCGTGATCCTGGTCGGTTGCGCCCCTGGCGGCACGGCGTCCAACGTGGTGGCGTTCCTGGCGCGCGGTGACGTGGCCGTGTCGGTGACCATGACGTCCATTTCCACATTGCTCGCACCTTTGCTCACCCCCCTGCTCACACTGTGGCTCGCCGGGCAGTACATGCCCTTGGACGGCGCATCCATGGCAATGTCCATCGTCATGATCGTCCTGATTCCCGTGATCGCGGGCATCGTGGTGCGCCTGGTTCTCACACGGCTGGTCGAGCGACTTCTCCCCGTGCTGCCGTGGCTCTCGGTCCTCGGGATCGCGACGATTGTGGCCATCGTGGTCTCCGGTTCCGCCGATCGCATCGTCCAGGCCGGTCTGCTCGTCCTGCTCGCGGTGGCGATTCACAACGTGCTCGGTTACACGCTCGGTTATCTGATCGGTCGCGTCACGGGTCAACCCGTTCCCGTGCGGCGTGCCACCGCGGTGGAGGTCGGCATGCAGAACTCGGGTCTCGCGGCCGGTCTGGCCGCGCAGTACATGTCCCCGCTCGCCGCACTGCCGGGAGCCGTGTTCTCGGTGTGGCACAACTTGTCCGGCGCGGTCTTCGCCCTGCTGTGCCGCCGGGCCGACGCTCGCGCCGCAGCGCGCTCCGCACTTACCGAGGACGACGACGCCGCTCGCGTCCGTTCCTGACGCTGCGGTCTATGCCTGTCGGCAAGTGTCGATAGGCTTGCGGTGATGAAACTCCTGGACGCTCTTGCCCCCGAACTCTCTTCCCCCGGTCACCACTACCTGCGCGGGGACTTTGCCTCGAACCCGCTCAGCGACGACGAGATCTACGAGGGGTTCCTCGGGTGGATCTCGTCCCGGGACATGGAGCTGTATCCAGCCCAGGACGAGGCCGTCCTGGAAGTTGCCGGTGGCTCGAACGTCATCCTGGCCACCCCCACCGGTTCCGGTAAGTCCACCGTGGCGGTAGCGGCGCATTACGCCGGCCTGGCTCGCGGCCAGCGCTCCTACTACACCGCGCCCATCAAGGCACTCGTGTCCGAGAAGTTCTTCGACCTGTGCGAAATCTTCGGCGCCGAGAATGTCGGGATGGTCACCGGTGACTCCTCCGTCAACCAGGATGCCCCCATCGTGTGCTGCACGGCCGAGATCCTCGCCAACGTGGCACTACGAGAGGGAGCGGACGCGGACCTCGGGGTGGTCATCATGGACGAATTCCACTTCTATTCGGACCCGCAGCGCGGGTGGGCGTGGCAGGCACCCCTCATCGAACTCCCCCAGGCCCAGTTCGTGCTCATGAGCGCCACGCTCGGTGACGTGACTCGCATCGAGGACAGGCTCACGGAGGTCACTGGCCGCGCCACCAAGCTGGTCACTTCCGCGGACCGCCCCATTCCCCTGCACTACTACTACTCCGAGCGTCCCATTCACGAGGAACTCGAAGAACTGTTGAGCACGCACCAGGCTCCCGTGTACGTGGTGCATTTCTCCCAGCTACAAGCCGCGGAACAGGCACAGAGCCTCATGTCAGTGGACGTGCTGACCAAGGACGAGAAGCAGCGCGTAGCTGACCTGATCGCAGGATTCCGGTTCTCGGCGGGATTCGGTAAGACGCTGAATCGTCTGGTTCGACACGGCATTGGTGTGCACCACGCGGGCATGCTGCCCAAATACCGTCGCCTGGTCGAACAACTTGCACAGACCGGGCTGCTCAAGGTCATCTGCGGTACCGACACCTTGGGCGTGGGCATCAACGTACCCATCCGCACGGTACTGATCACCGCGCTGTCCAAGTTCGACGGCCAACGGACCCGCCGCTTGAGCGCTCGTGAGTTCCACCAGATCGCCGGCCGCGCCGGTCGAGCCGGATATGACACCGCGGGCACCGTGGTGGTGCAGGCCCCCGAACACGTCATCGAGAACGAACGCGCTATGGCCAAGGCACGGGCCAAACACGGCGACGATCAGAAAAAGCTGCGGCAGGTCACCAAGAAGAAGCCGCCGCAGGGTTTCGTCTCCTGGAGCAATAAAACCTTCGACGGCTTGGTCGCGGCCCAACCCGAGCAGTTGACGTCCTCCTTCACGGTCACTCACTCCATGGTGTTGAACCTATTGCAGCGACCCGGCAACAACGTGGCCGCCGGCTACCACCTGCTCAGCAACATTGATGAAGTGCATGCGCGCAAGCGTGAACTGCTGAAGCAGGCACTCGCGATCCTTCGGGAGCTCATCCGCGCGGAAGTGGTCGTGCGGCTGCCCGAACCGGACGAGACCGGGCGCCGCTACAAGGTCACGGTGGAATTGCAGGACAACTTTGCCCTGAACCAACCGCTGTCCCCGTTCGCACTGGCCGCGCTCACCATCCTGGACCCCGAGTCGGAAACGTACGCGCTCGACGTCGTCTCCGTGATTGAAGCGACTCTCGAGAAGCCGCGTCAAGTGCTGAACCTGCAGGAGAAGAAGGTCAAGGGCGAAGCGCTGGCCGTCATGAAGGCAGACGGCGTGGAGTACATCGAGCGGATGCGTGAGTTGGACGAGATCACGTATCCCCAACCCTTGCGGGAACTCCTGGAGCAGGCCTTCGAAACCTATTCGAGTTCGGCGCCGTGGGTGTCCCAGTTCGAGCTGTCCCCCAAGTCCGTGGTGCGGGACATGTACGAACGCGCCATGACCTTCGGTGACTACGTCCAGTTCTACGGGCTGGCCCGCTCCGAAGGCATCCTGCTGCGCTATCTCTCGGACGCCTACAAGGCGCTGCGACAGACCGTCCCCATGGATGCCACGACTGAAACGCTGACCGATCTGATCGAGTGGCTCGGTGAAAGCATCCGGCAGACGGACAACTCCCTGCTCGATGAGTGGGAGAAGCTCGCTGCAGGCGAGGAATCCCCCATGGGAACCAGCGCGGATTCCCTCGAGGAGCTTGTGGAGGAACAGCCTGAGGGTGTCACCAGAAACCCTCGGGCCTTCCGGGTCATGGTCCGCAATGCGCTGTTCCAGCGCGTGGAACTTTTTGCCCAGGAAAAGGAGAAGGTCCTCGGTGCCCTGGACGAAGGCACGGGCTGGGATCGCGATCGCTGGGCGGACGCCATGGACGCCTATTTCGGCGAATACGACGACATCTACACGGACGCCCAGTCCCGCGGCCCGGCGCTGATTCGAATCAATGAGAAGCCCGAGGGACTCAGCGGGTACTGGACCGTGGCCCAGGTCTTCGACGATCCCGACGGCAACCATGACTGGGGGATCAACGCCCGCATCGATCTGGCCGCCTCGGACGAGGAAGGTTTCCCCGCGGTACTGGTCGACAACGTGGGCAATATCGCCGAAACGGGTCGTGGCTGAAACTCACCCCAGCATATGCAGTTATCAACGCATAAGTGAGTTCTATGCAGTGGGAACCGCATGTAGCATAACGCCAAGCGGACGGACAGCGAGGAGGCACCGTGTACGCACTGACCGTGGACCGCAGGGGATCACGCGAGGATCCCGAGTCCCTGGCCATGCTCGAACACCGCGACCGCTTCCGGAGCTCGTTTCCGGGGGCAGTCCTCGGCTGGCAGATCAGCGCCGGAGACGAACTGCAAGCACTCTATGACGAGCCGCAGTGCGTCCTGGACGTGGTGCTGGCCCTGGCGGATGAGCAGGAATGGCACGTCGGTCTGGGCATCGGACACGTGGACACCCCGCTCCCGGAGAACGTCAACGAGGCCACCGGTCAGGCCTTCGTGTCCGCCCGAGAAGCCGTGACCGCTTCCAAAGACACTGGCTACCCCGCCGTGCGCGGCTCCGACTGGGCAACCCACGCGGAAGCCGTCCTCAGCCTGGCCTGTGCCGTGCGGGAACGTCGAACCGAGACGGCCAAGCAGGCCACCGTTCTGGCCCAGCAGGGATTCACCCAGCAACAGATTGCCCAGGAGCTGGACATTGCTCAGTCCTCGGTGTCCCGCCGGTTGTCCTCCGCGCTGTGGAGCCAGGAGCAGGCCGTGCACCCGACGGTTCTCACGTTCCTGGAATTGGCCAACGAGCAGCCGGAGGCCCCGTGAAAATCTCCCGAATTTTCCTGGACGCGGTTCTCCCGGCCACTCTGGTCCTGACCACTTTTGTATGGACCGCGGTGGCCGGTACGGCTCCCCGTGAAGTGGCCTATCCGGCACTCCTGGTAGCAGGAACACTCTCCGGGGACCTCGTGGTGCGGTGGGTGTTCAATTTGGCGGACGTGTCCCACGAGCGACCCACCCCCGGTCCCGATCCGTGGAACGGTCAGGATCCGCCCCCTGAGCCGGTGACTCCACCGTTGCGCGGCGGTTTGGTGATCGGTTTTCTGGAACGCGCTGCCACCATTGCCTCCCTACTCACCGGCCACGTGGCCGGCATCGGCGTGGTCGTGGCCGTCAAGGGCCTGGCCCGGTACGGTGAATTCACCAATGCACGGCAACGCGAGCAGTTCATCATCGGCACCCTGGCCTCGCTGTTGTGGGCCGCACTCTTCGCTGCCACGGCCCTGTGGTGCACCACGGACCCCGGGCCGTTCGCCGCCTGGCGCTAATACCCACCCATGAAAACGACGCCGCCCGCGCACCTGAGGTGCGCGGGCGACGTCGTTAATGTGGCGGCCTACTCAGACCGTCTTCGATCCATCAGCGGACCGAGCTCGAGCCTCCGGACGAGTGGCCTTCAGGACCGTTGCCGTCTGCGGCCTTACCGGTGGGCTGCACCGTGGCGGTGGGGGCTGCGGATTCCACATCCTCCTGGTCGAGATCCGGGGACGGGGTCTTGACCTCGCCCGTGGATTCGAACTCGCTCTGCTGGCCGTGCACGGTATCCACCATCTTGCGGAACTTTGCACGGGAGTCGATGAGCTCTTCCTTGTGCTTCTCCGAGATCTTGGGGAACTGCTGGGTGAGTTCCGCGATCTTGGTGGAGATGCGGTTGCGTTCCTCGGCGGGAGCATCCTTGGGCAGAGCCAGGTACTTCTCCGAGAGGTCCTGGGTCTTCTGGATGATCCGCAGGGCACGGCCCTTGGGGCTGAACAGGGATGCCAAGACGGTGATGACGAGGATCGAGATGATCACGGTCAGGGAGGTACCAATGCCGATCTCGGCAACCGGAACATGCTGACCATCGTTGATGAACGACAAGGTGTTCTCGTGCAGAGCGTGCAGCATCAGCTTGATACCAATGAACAGCAGGATGAGCGAGAGACCCCACGACAGGTAGATCAGGCGATCCAGCAGACCGTCAATCAGGAAGTACAGCTGGCGCAGACCCATGAGCGAGAACGCCGTGGCCGTGAACACGATGTACGGTTCCTGGGTCAGGCCGAAGATCGCGGGGATGGAGTCGAGCGCAAAAAGAATGTCCGTACCGCCGATGGCCACCATGACCAACAGCATGGGGGTCATGACCTTCTTGCCGTTCTCAATGGTGAACAGCTTGTCGCCGTCGTAGTAGTCGGTGGTCGGCAGGAGCTTCTTGGCCAAACGGACCACGAAGTTGTCGGCCTCGTCCGATTCCGAATCCGTGACTTCGCCCTTGATGAGTTTGCCGGCGGTGTAAATCAGGATCAGACCGAACAGGTAGAACACCCACGAGAAGGCGTTGATCGCGGCGGCACCAATGAAGATGAACACCGTACGGGCGATCAGTGCGAACACGATACCGAACAGCAAGACCTTCTGCTGATCAGCACGCGGCACCTTGAAGGACGCAATGATGATCAAGAAGACGAACAGGTTGTCGACCGAGAGCGCCTTCTCGGTGATGTAACCGCCGTAGTACTCCGCCGTGAGCTGCGGGCCGTCCATCCATAGGATGACCAGGCCGAAGAGCAGGGCAATACCCACGTACACGGCCGACCAAATCGCGGCCTCTTTGATGGTGGGCTCGTGCGGTTTCCGCACGTGGAAGAAGAAGTCGTAGGCCAGCAGGCCCAAAATCAATGCAAGGGTGATGCCCCATTGCAGACCGGTAATTTCCATGTGTCAGCACTTTCCGTTGCGAGATCCGGATGATTACCGTGGGTCTCTCCACCGATCGGTGCTCGGTCGACTCACCTGTGACAGTGGTCTTGGCACCATGAGTAATCGGTTGCTGCGCCCGGAGTGACAACTTTGCCGCTCGTGCTGACGTTCACAGCTCTTAGGGATACTCCCCCACGTTTGATGGTTCGACCTAGTTTACACAGACGGTGCACAGGTCAGGCGTGACCGGCATCTTTCATGCGGCGCAGTTCCTTCTTGAGATCCGACAATTCGTCCCGCAGCCGGGCGGCAAGTTCGAACTGCAGCTCGGCGGCAGCGTTACGCATTTGTTCGCTCAGTTGCTCGATGAGCTCCACGAGATCCTCCGCGGGAGCCGCCTGCACGCCATCTCGCAACAGCTTCGATTCGGCCTTGGACGCGGCTTCGCGCTGAGACTCGGACGCGCTCTTCTTCTTGCCGCCCTTGACGGGGGCGGTGTGATCGTTGGCGGCCGCTCGCTGAGCCAGGAGCGTGCGTGTGTCCTCGTCCTCGCGGGCCAATTGATCAGTGATGTCCGCAATGCGCTTACGCAGTGGTTGCGGGTCGATCCCGTGTTCCTTGTTGTAGGCCACTTGAATCTCACGCCGACGATTGGTTTCCTCAATGGCTGTTTCCATGGAATCCGTGATCCGGTCCGCGTACATGTGCACTTCACCGGAGACGTTACGTGCGGCACGGCCGATCGTCTGGATCAGTGACGTGGTGGAGCGCAGGAAGCCTTCCTTGTCAGCGTCGAGAATGGCCACGAGCGAGACCTCCGGCAGGTCCAGACCCTCACGCAGCAGGTTGATACCCACCAGAACGTCGAAGGTGCCCATGCGCAGGTCCCGCAGCAGTTCCACGCGCTTGAGCGTGTCCACATCCGAGTGCAGGTACTGAACCCGGATCCCGTGTTCCATCAAGTACTCCGTGAGATCTTCGGCCATGCGCTTGGTGAGCGTGGTGACCAGCACACGCTCGTTGCGTTCCACGCGCAGTTCGATCTGCTCCAGAAGGTCATCGATCTGCCCCTTGGTCGGCTTGACCACAACCTGGGGGTCCACGAGCCCGGTAGGACGAATGATTTGTTCGACCACGGAATCCACCTTGGCCATCTCGTACTTGCCGGGGGTGGCGGACATGTACATGGTCTGGCCGATGCGTTCCAGGAACTCGTCGAACTTCAGCGGCCGGTTGTCCATGGCAGACGGCAAACGGAACCCGTGTTCCACCAGGGTGCGTTTACGGGACATGTCGCCCTCGTACATGCCACCGATCTGCGGCACCGTCACGTGGGACTCGTCAATGATGAGCATGAAGTCGTCCGGGAAGTAGTCGAGGAGACAGTGGGGCGCGGAACCGCGGGGACGACCGTCAATGTGCAGCGAGTAGTTCTCGATGCCGTTGCAGTAGCCCATCTGCTCCATCATTTCGAGGTCGTAGGTGGTGCGCATGCGCAACCGCTGGGCCTCGACGAGCTTGTTCTGGGATTCCAGTTCTTGGAGCCGGTTCTGCAGTTCGTTCTGGATGGTTTCCACGGCTCGCGCCATCCGTTCCGCACCCGCCACGTAGTGAGACGCTGGGAAGACGTACATTTCCTGTTCTTCGTTGACGATTTCCCCCGTCAACGGATGCAGCGTGTAGATCGATTCGATCTCGTCCCCGAAGAATTCGATCCGGATCGCCAGCTCTTCGTACATGGGGATGATTTCCACGGTGTCACCGCGCACGCGGAACGTGCCACGGTGGAAATCGACGTCGTTACGGGCATACTGCATGTTCACGAATTGACGCAGCAGGTCGTCACGGTCCATCTCCTGCCCCACGGCCAGGGTGACCATCTGCTTGACGTACTCCTCCGGAGTACCCAGGCCGTAGATACAGGACACGGTGGACACCACCACGGTGTCCCGGCGGGTCAGGAGCGAATTGGTGGCCGAGTGCCGCAGTCGCTCGACCTCCTCGTTGATGGAGGAGTCCTTCTCGATGAAGGTGTCCGTCTGCGGAACGTACGCCTCGGGCTGGTAGTAGTCGTAGTACGAGACGAAGTACTCGACGGCGTTATTGGGCAGCAGGTCGCGCAACTCGTTGGCCAGCTGTGCGGCCAGCGTCTTGTTCTGCACGAGAAGCAGTGTGGGTCGCTGGACCGCCTCGATCAGCCACGCAGCGGTGGCCGACTTACCGGTACCCGTGGCGCCCATCAAGACGACGTCTTTTTCGCCACCCTGGATACGCTCGGTCAGTTCCGCAATGGCCTTGGGCTGATCGCCCGCGGGCTGGAACTCGGAGACCACCTCGAAGGGGGCGACGACGCGATTGATTTTCTGAGCCAGGGACATGCCCCCAGAATACGCGCCACCTCCGACACGCTAACTGCCCTGTAACCGCCACCATTCATCGACCTGACGGACGAGGTCCTGGACCGTGCCGGAATTGTCGAACACGGTGGTTGCAGCGGCTCGCCGTTGCTCGTCCGTGGCCTGCGCAGCGATCCGCCTCCGGGCGTCGTCGTCGGCCATCCCCCGGTCGGTAACCATTCGACGCACCCGCTCCTCGACCGGCGCCTCGACCACCAGAACCTGGTCCATGTCCGAGTGCTGGCCGGTCTCCACGAGCAGCGGCATGTCGTAGACGATCACCGACCCGGGCGCGGCGGCCTCGATCAAATGTGCCGCTTCTTCGCGGACCATGGGGTGAATGATGCCGTTGAGGGCTTCAAGTTGAACTTGATCGTTGAACACGATGTTGGCGAGTTCTTGCCGGAGAAGCTCACCCGTGGTCGGATCGATCACCGCATCGCCAAAGTGTTCGCGAATGGCACTGTGACCCCGTTCCCCTGGTTGTTGGAGGTTGCGGGCGATGGCATCCGCGTCGATCACCACGGCACCCAGCTCGCCGAGGCGCCGCGAGACGGTGGACTTACCGGAGGCTATTCCACCGGTCAGACCCACCGTCATGACGGAACGATCCCCGGCCTTGATATTGCGATCACTCACGTGCGGCATCCTTTTCCCCGACGATTTCCGGAACGGCCGGCACCACGTACTCATCCCAGATCCGCTGGACCTGGGCGCGGAGGTACTCGTTGTCGCCGTCGTTAACCACGACCTCGTCCGCGATCTCGCGGCGCTCGTCGTCGCTGCTCGAATCGTCGACGCGCTCCCAGGCTTCTTCGCGAGTCATGCCCGTTTCCTGGACCATGCGCTGCACGCGGATGTCGGCGGGAGCCTCGACGGCAATAACCACGTCGAACCGTTCCGATTGACCGGATTCCACCAGGTCGCGGACATCCTGGACGAGCACGGTGTCCGGGCCCGCGCGGCGGCCTCGGTGGCGGGACTCTTCCCGCACCAGCGGCAGCACGAGCTCGTTGATTCGGGTCCGTGCCGCTTGGTTGTTCGACTTCAGATCGATCAAGGCGTCCATGTCGATGGAACCGTCCGGTGCGGTGACCGAGTCACCGAACATCCGCACGATCTCATCGTGAGCTTCGGTGCCCGGTCGCAGGACATGAGCCCAGATCTCGTCGTTGTCGACCACCGTGGCACCAAGGTCCGCGAAGGCCTGGGCGACCGTGGTCTTGCCCGCCGAGAACCCACCGATGAGTGCCATCTGCAGGACCGGCTGACCTTCCTTCTCGCGCTGCCAGTGCCACGTCCGGGGCTGGTGGGTATTGTGCTCCGGCTCCGTTCCCACCTCGTACTCGGGACGCATGACGAAATCGTCCACGGCGGTGGAACCTTCCTGTGCCCGACGGTGGTACTCCTCTACCGGCAACACCTGCTTCCACTGGCGCGTCCGAATGGGCTTTGCCGTTCCCGCATCTTCACGGATCGCTTGAAACAACATGATGGCTTGCAACAGGGACATCAGCATGACGGGTGCACCGATCACGATGATCACTTCCTGCAGTGCCGCAAGCCCGCCCTCACCCGAGGTCGTGATGATGGCAGCACACACGGCACCGACGGACAGCGCCCAGAAGACGCGCTGCCGCTTAGGACCCTGGTCCTCGTAACCCGATGCCATGGAATCCATGACCAGGGCGCCCGAATCGATGGAGGTGATGAAGAAGATGGTGATGACGACCAGTGCAAGGACTGCAGTGGCTTCGAACAAGGGGAAGTTCTGCAGCAACTGGAACAGGGCCGCTTCCACGTTGCCCTCTTCCACGATCGTTTCGGTCATGGAGCGTTCCGTGCCTTCGGCGCGATCGATCTGGAAGGCGCTCAAGCCGTAGATGGCCATCCAGATCACCACGAACACGGACGGCACGCCCAGTACGCCGACCACGAACTGGCGAATCGTGCGGCCGCGGGAGATCTTGGCCACGAACATGCCGACGAACGGCGCCCAGGTCACCGTCCATGCCCAGTAGAAGACCGTCCAGTCACCCGACCATTCGCCATTGCCGAACGTGTCGTTGAAGAACGCCAGTGTGGGAAGTGCATTGAGGTAGCTACCGGCGGACTCGACCATTCCGCGCATCAGCGACATGCTCGCGCCGGCCATCAAGATGAAGACGAGGAGCGCCACAGCCGCCACGATGTTGAGGTAGGACAGCCGCTTCACGCCCTTGTCCATACCGGCCAGCACGGACATGAGACCTACCGCGGTGACCACCGCGATGATGGCCGCCTGGATCCACCCGGCCATGGGGATGCCGTACACGTAGTTCATGCCGCTGTTGATCTGCATGGCACCCAGACCCACGGACACACCCAGGCCGAACACCGTGGCCACGATCGCCATGATGTCGATGGCCTTGCCGATCGGGCCGTGGATACCGTCGCCCAGAAGGGGTTGGAAAGCGGAGGACACCCGCGGGGGTAGCTTCCGCTTGTACGTGAAATAGCCGAACGCCAACCCGGGGACAATGAAAATGCCCCACATGTGCAACCCGAAGTGGAAGTTGGAAATGTTCAACGCTTCCACGGCAGCCTGGTCCGAGAACGGTTCAGTCCCGTACATCGGCGGATTGGCGTAATGGTTCATGGGCTCCGCGACACCCCAGAACATGAGGACTGCGCCCAAGCCGGCCGCGAACAGCATGCCGAACCAGGCGATGCCCGAGTACTCGGGTTCGGAATCGTCGTCGCCGATTTTCAAGCGCCCGTAACGGCTGAGCGCCAGGCCGATCGCGAAGATCACCATGATCGTCACGTTGAAGGTGAAGAACCAGCCGACCTGGTATCTCAAGGCACTGGACACGGTGGCGAAGAACCCCTGCACCTGCGACGGAAACAGTCCCATCGCGGCGGTGAAGAGGACAATCACACAGGCGGAGATGAAGAAGATGGAGGGGGTTGTTCTCAGGCCTAGTCGATCATGCAAGCGATTGAGCATGTTCCATTGCTTCCGGTTTGACGGAGCCGGCGCCGTGAGTCAGCTCACGACCGGTCGATAACGGTCCACCACTGTACCGACCGGTCACGAACTTGCAGATATTGGCGCACCTTCAGCGGAGACCGTTACTTCTTCGTAACGTTCTTGTGGCCCCGGCCAAAACCAATCGAAAGGTCAGCCGAGTCCTTCACGTACGCCCGGGCGGAACGCGATGAACAGCCAGATTCCGTTGACCACCACCAAGGCGATTCCGGGAAGCCCCAGGAGCAAGTTCCCCGGTGCCACTACCGCGGACAAGGCCGCATGGATGAGACCGACGGTTGCGAAGACCGCACCCGCGTACCAGCCTTCGCGCAGTCGCTTGCGCAGCGGAATGTACACAGCCAGGTACATTCCGACCAGCAGAATCAAACCGACCACGGCCCCGACCCAGTACGCGCTCTCGGGTGGTGCGCCGAACGGTGCGTCCTCGAACGCTCGATGGGTAATCTGGCCGGTGACAATGTTGGTCAGGATGGTCGTGAGGTACAAGACGCCGGAGACGATGGTCAGCGTCAGCAGTGTCCTCACGTGTTTGTCGACCTCGGGGTCGATCTGTCTGTTGCGTGCCGATGAACCCTGGGATTCCGCACGCCGTATTGTCTCACTCATGGTCGGTACCGCTTTCTCCAGTGCTCCTGCACGACATGTTCCTCCCCGAGACGCCGTGATACAAGACACACGAGAAAGCTTCTCAGTAGTAACCTTGTACGGCTGATCCGGCATCCGCCTCTGACCGCGCCCTAGACTGAAGCCCATGCCCATTGATCCGAACGTCTCTTACACGGTGCTGCGCGCGCATTCCGCGCACGCTCACGAGATCGAGATCAAGAAATCCCGCTTCCTGGCGCTCTTGAAACGGGTCGATTCGGAAGCTGCCGCACGCGATTTCATTGCCGAGGTCAAGGCCCAGCATCGCGACGCCCGCCACCACTGTTCGGCGTTCCTCGTCGGCCCATCTCGCGAGACGGGCCGCACCTCCGACGACGGCGAACCGTCTGGTACAGCGGGCATGCCCATGATGCAGTCGTTGAGCGCCTACAAGTCCCCCACGCAGCGTGAGGAGGGACTCGAGGGCGATCTCTCGGATGTCTGCGCCGTAGTGGTGCGCTGGTTCGGTGGGGTCAAACTCGGCGCCGGCGGGCTGGTCCGGGCCTATTCCGGCGCGGTCGCCGAGGCCCTCGAGACCGCGCCCCTGGAGACCCGCATGCGCTCCCGTTCGCTGTCCGTGCCGCTGGCCCACTCGGACGCCGGACGCATCGAGGACGATGTGCGCACGGCCGGGTTCACGGTGCTGCCCACCCGTTACGAAGCCCACGCCGCCGTCCTCACCATCGCGGTCCCTGATCGTGAAATCGACGTCCAGAATGCCCTGGACACCGTGACCTCGCTGACTTCCGGTCAGTACACACCGGAACTCGGCGATATCGACTGGTACGACGTCCCTCTGCTCTAGCACCCTCCCCAGGGTGGCCCTCTCCCCGGATGCTGGGCACCCGCAAGAATCCTGATCCGTAAATCTCCCGAACGTTACCCGGGCATGACAGAACCCCGCACGGAATCCGTGCGGGGTTCTGTGATTCAGAGGTCCGAACCACCGGGGCGGTTCAGCTCATCCGTGAATCAGTTGCCGGTCAGCTTCTCGCGCAGAGCAGCCAGTGCTTCGTCAGAAGCCAGGGTGCCCGCGTCCTCGGCCGGAGCCTCGGAAGAGTAGCTGGTCGGAGCGGCGGGGCCGCTGTTGCTGCTGGAGCTGGAGTTCGAGGAGGAAACGGCAGCTTCCTGATCCTCGGTCAGGTGCTTCTGCACCTGCTCCTTGTGAGCTTCCCATCGAGCCTGAGCGTCGGCGTACTGCTGCTCCCACGCTGCGCGCTGCTCCTCGTAGCCTTCGATCCACTCGTTGGTCTCGGGATCGAAGCCCTCGGGGTACTTGTAGTTGCCCTGATCGTCGTACTCGGCAGCCATGCCGTACTGAGCGGGATCGAACTCGGTGGACTCGGGATCCACGCCCTCGTTGGCCTGCTTCAGGGACAGCGAGATGCGGCGACGGTCCAGGTCGATGTCGATGACCTTGACGAACAGTTCCTCGTTCACGGAGACGACCTGCTCGGCCATGTCCACGTGACGCTGTGCCAGCTCGGAGATGTGCACCAGGCCCTCGATGCCGTCTTCGACGCGCACGAACGCACCGAAGGGAACCAGCTTGGTGACCTTGCCCGGCACAACCTGACCCAGGGCGTGGGTGCGTGCGAACAACTGCCAGGGATCTTCCTGGGTTGCCTTGAGGGACAGCGAAACACGCTCGCGGTCCATGTCCACGTCGAGAACCTCGACGGTGACTTCCTGGCCAACCTCGACGACCTCGGAGGGGTGGTCGATGTGCTTCCAGGACAGCTCGGACACGTGCACCAGGCCGTCGACGCCACCGAGGTCCACGAAGGCACCGAAGTTGACGATGGAGGACACGGTGCCGGTGCGAACCTGGCCCTTCTGCAGCTGCTGCAGGAAGTTGGCGCGAACCTCGGACTGGGTCTGCTCGAGCCATGCACGGCGGGACAGAACCACGTTGTTGCGGTTCTTGTCCAGCTCGATGATCTTGGCTTCGAGCTGCTGGCCGATGTAGGGAGCCAGGTCGCGGACGCGACGCATCTCGACCAAGGAGGCGGGCAGGAAGCCACGCAGGCCGATGTCCAGGATGAGGCCACCCTTGACGACCTCGATGACGGTACCGGTGACGACGCCGTCGTCTTCCTTGACCTTCTCGATATCGCCCCAGGCGCGCTCGTACTGAGCGCGCTTCTTGGACAGGATCAGGCGACCTTCTTTGTCCTCTTTGGTGAGAACCAGAGCCTCGACCTCATCACCCACGGCAACAACATCGTCAGGGTTGATGTCGTGCTTGATGGACAGCTCGCGAGAGGGGATTACGCCTTCGGTCTTGTAGCCGATGTCCAAGAGGACCTCGTCGCGGTCGACCTTGACGACGGTGCCTTCCACGAGGTCGCCGTCGTTGAAGTACTTAATGGTTGCGTCGACAGCGGCGAGGAAATCCTCTTCGTTTCCGATGTCGTTGACGGCAACCTGCGGGGTGGTGGTGGTCATGTAGTAGGGACTCCGATGGATTAGTTTGAATGGTCTGTGTTCACCACTCGCACCTTGTAAGGCGCGTAGGGCAGTGAACGAAACGTGCTTTGGGCGCGCGAATGAATACGCACTGCACCAGTCTAGGCATCAAGGGCGGGCGGTTCAAGCTCCTTAGAAGGGCGAGATGCAATAAGGGTGCTCGGACGTGGACATCAGCGACTGCAAATCATCCAGCGCGTCCAGGTCACGCACCTTGATCAACCCCGCGTAGTACAGCGTGGAGGCCTTGACGGCTCCCAAGTAGAGCGATCCCAGGGCATCGATGTTCATGGCGACATCTGCACCGTCCGGCAACTCGACGCGAGGCATGGACTTGCCCGCGGCGTCGTCGTCGGTTCGGGGCCGGTCCCCCACGCGCTCGACGACCGTCTGCTGGCCGGTCGTGTCGATCGTGTAGAGGCCGTCGGCGAAACCTAGTGAATCCACGAGCGAGACCGTGACCTTGCGGTGCGAACGATAAGGGCGCGCGGACAGCGCAGCGACCGGGTCAAGAATGCGCAACCACAGACGCTCGTAGCGCTTGCGCACCTCGTAGTCCGCCATATCGACCATGCCCCACATCAGCGGGTCTTCCATCTGGGCGTTGGGGTGTCGAACCTCAGTGACCAGGTCCAGACCACACAGGTACTCCCACAGGGCGATGCGAACCTGCGCGCTCGGCGAAACGAGATCAACGACCTCCAACGTTCCCTTGAAGCCGCTGCCGCGAACGAACTTGTAGCTGACGTAGCCGTCCGCTCGATCATTCTCGTCATAGTGGACCGCGGTGCGGACTTCGGGGTCGGTCTTGCCTGTGTGCCAATCGAACTGGCCGCTCACGTAATCCCACCATTTGCTGGTGCGCTTCAACGATCCGGGGGTGAGCTCATGGAAGTCTTCGAAGATCTGAGGTGCCAGCTGCGCCACGGCCTTGTTGTCGGCCATTTCCACGCGTCCCACGGACGGCGCCTTGAGCTTGAGCCCGGACTCGGCAGCCACCGCAACCGACGTGTTGAACGTGCCTGCACCGAATCCGAACCGACCGTAAATGGTTGCTTCGGAGGCCGTCAGCGCGGCAATGGCGAAGCCCGCTTCGTGGGCCTCGGTGAGATCAGCGGTCATCATGCGGCGCAGGATCCCGCGGCGCGCATGAGTGGGACGCACCGTGACTTCGGAGACCAACCACGCGGGAATCTGGGTCTGGGCACCCAGGGTGAGACTCGAATTCCACGAGCAGTACGTGGCCACGGGCCGTTCATCACTCAGGGCCGCGGGCGGCACCGGGTCCTGGCTGTAGACGGCACGCAGTCGAACGCCTTCACCGTGCAACCACGCGAGATCCTTTTCCAACGACTCCTTGGAGGGTTCCGGTCCGTGGAAGCCCTGGCTGACCGCGCGCAACCATTCGACCGCTTCCGCGTTCTCGTCGATTCCACCGGGTCCCGCGCCGAAGCACTTCACCTCGTAGGAGTTGCCCTTGGCGCTGTACTGCTCGGACCGGGGCTCATTGGCCGGATGCGTGGTCATGCGTGCGTGTCTCCTGGGTGTCGTCGAATAATTCTTAGTGCGCGGCCTGTTGCCACGTGCGGCCCGTGCCCACGTTGACGTCCAGCGGAACCGTCAGCTCGGCGGCGTTGGCCATTTCTTCGCGCAGGATCTTCTCCACAGCTTCGACCTCGCCGGGGGCCACTTCCACGATCAGTTCGTCATGGACCTGCAGTAGGACGCGCGATCGCAGGTCCTGCTCACCGAGTGCGCGGTCCACCCCGATCATCGCTTTCTTGATGATGTCCGCCGCGGATCCCTGGATGGGCGCGTTCAGCGCCGCGCGCTCCGCGGACTGGCGGGCCAATCGGTTGTCGCTCGTGAGGTCCGGGAGGTAGCGGCGTCGACCCTCGATCGTTTCCGTGTAACCCTTCTCGCGAGCCTCGTCTACGACCCCTCGCAGGAAGTCCCGCACGCCACCGAATCGCTCGAAGTATTCGCTCATCATGGTCCGGGCTTCGTCCACCGGAATGTTCAGCTGCTGCGACAGGCCGTAGGAGCTCAGCCCATAGACCAGGCCGTAGCTCATGGCCTTCACCTTCGAGCGCATCTGGGCGGTGACCTCTTCGGGCGCCACGTTGAACACGCGCGAGCCCACGAAACGGTGCAGGTCCTCCCCCGCCCGGAACGCCTCGATGAGCGCTTCATCCCCGGACAGGTGCGCCATGATGCGCATTTCGATCTGCGAATAGTCCGCGGTCATGAGGGTCTCGAAAGGACCTTCTTCGTCCGAGCCGACCACGAACACGTTGCGGATCCGCTGGCCTTGTTCCGTGCGCACCGGAATGTTCTGCAGGTTGGGGTCGGTCGAAGACAGGCGTCCCGTGGCCGCAACCGTCTGCATGTAGGTCGTGTGGATCCGGCCGTCGTCGGCGATCGCCTTGCGCAGGCCCTCCACGATTTGCTTGAGCTTGGAGTACTCGCGCCAGTTCATGAGCGCCACCAGGAAACGGGATCCCGGGGTTTCCGGATCCACCCGGCCCAGCAGATCCGCGACTGCGGCGGCGTCCGTGGTGTAACCGGTCTTGGTCTTCTTGGTCTTGGGCAGCCCCAGTTCCTCGAACATCACGGTCTGCAACTGTTTCGGTGAACCCAGATTGACCGTGTCTTCGATCTGCTCCTGCGCCATCTCCTTGTTCTGGTCGATGGGCTGCTGCAAGTCCTTGTACAGCTGATCGATCCCCGGCTTGTCGATCGCGACACCCACGTTCTCCATGCGCGCCAGGATCACCGCGAGCGGCATTTCCAGATCGAGCAGCAGCGGCAGTTGTCCGTCGGCCTCCAGCAGGGCACGCAAGTGGTGACTCAACTGAGCGCATGCCGCGCCCAGGCTGGCCTCGCGGTTCAGGACGTCGTCCGGGATGGCGTCCAGGCCCTTGTCCTCGCCCAGGTCCAGTTCCGTTTGGGCAGCTTTTCCCTTGGCCGACGACGCCGCCGCATCACCGACCTCGGGCACCTCCAGTTCCAGGTGCTGGGCCAGTTGCGCCTCCAGGTCGTAGCTGCGCAGCGCGGGGCGCACGAGATAACCGGACAGCTGAACGTCGTCGTACACGCCGTCCAGGGTGACGCCGCGGTCCACGAGACCGTGGAACAGATCCTTGAGGCCGTCCACGATCTTGAGCTGCCGGTCGTCCTCGAGCCACTGATCCACGGCGTTGGCCAGATCCTGGTCCGCAGCGACCAGGTCGACCACGGCTGCAGTGTTCGCGGTGAAGACGAGGGCCGTGACTTCCCCGCCCGACGCCGCCTTGGGATCCGGCAGTAGGCGCCGCACCACGGCGGGTGATTCGGTGTCTTTGTTCTCGTCGAGCCACTCCTGCCACTGCTCCGCCGACGTCACGCGGCGGACCGTGCTCACCACGGGGGCATCGGAACTGGGGCCGCCGTCGCCGGTCTCGAAGGCGTCGAGAAGTCGACCGCGCAGGCCGGAACCGAATTCGAGTTCATCAAAAACCTCGTCCACTTTGTCGGTGTCCGGAGTCGGAAGTGCCGCCCGCTCGAAGTCGATGTCGAGATCGAGATCGGTTTCCAGCCGGTTGAGCTTACGGTTGCGGCGCACCAGGTCCAGGTTCTCGCGCAGCGCCTCGCCCTTCTTGCCGGTGATCTTGTCCGCGTGTTCGAGCACGGACTCCACGGTGCCGTAAGAGGTGATCCACTTGGCCGCGAAGCCCGGTCCCACGCCGGGAACGCCGGGCAGATTGTCCGCTTGCTCACCCGTGAGCGCGGCGAGGTCGGGATAGTTCTGGGGTGCCACCTTGTACTTCTCGTACACCGCCTGGGCATCCATGCGCCGCAGATCGGACGGGGTGCGACCCGGGTACACGATGTTCACGTGGTCATTGACCATCTGGAATGCGTCACGGTCTCCGGAAAAGACGAGGACCTCGAAATCCTCAGCGGCGCCGCGCGTGGCCAAGGTGGCCAGAACGTCGTCGGCCTCGTAGCCCTCAAGCGTAACGACCGGAACCCCGAGCGCCTTGAGGATGCGTTCAATGTTGGGGACCTGGCCGTGGAACTCCTCTGGAGTCTCATCACGGCCGCCCTTGTAGTCGCCGTACTCCTGGGAGCGCAGCGTGGGGCCCTCGAGGTCGAACGAAACGATGAGGTGGGTCGGCTGATAGTCCCGGATCAGCTTGACCATGGTGTTCACAAAGCCGTAGACACCCTCGGTGTGCACGCCCTCGGACGTCACAAAGGCAGGGCCGTTCCCGTACTCGGCGGCACGTGAGAGCGCGAAGAACGCGCGGAAAGCCAGCGAGTGGCCGTCGATCAGCAGGAGGCGCTGCTCCGGACGGCTGACCGTCGCGGGCAGCGTGATCTCTTGGGGGGAATCGGTTTTCTCCCCGATCACCACCACGGGATCGGCGGAGGTTTCCTGGCTTGCGTTGGTCTGGGCGTCGCTCGTCTCACTCACGCGTCCATCCTAGGCGCTCATCCTCAGCGCTCGGAGAAGTGCGCGGTCAGGCCACCTGGTTGATGATCGCCTCGGCGACCTCACGCATGGACAAGCGGCGATCCATCGAGGTCTTCTGAATCCAGCGGAACGCCTCGGGTTCGGACAGGCCCATCTTGGTCTGCAGCAGGGACTTGGCACGCTCCACGAGTTTGCGCGTGGCGAACTGTTCCTTCATGTCCGCGACCTCGTTCTCGAGCGCGGAGATCTCCTCGAAGCGGGACATGGCGATCTCAATGGCCGGCACCACGTCATCCACGGTGAATGGCTTGACCACATACGCCATGGCCCCCGCTTCACGGGCTCGCTCCACGAGTTCACGCTGGCTGAAAGCCGTGAGCAGCACGACGGGAGCGATCCGCTCCTCGGCGATGTGTTCCGCCGCGGTGATGCCATCCATGACGGGCATCTTCACGTCCATGAGGACGAGGTCTGGTGTGTGCTCACGAGCGAGGTCCACTGCGCGCTGACCGTTCTCGGCTTCGGCCACCACGTTGTAACCGGCTTCGCGGAGCATCTCGACGATGTCCATGCGGATCAACGCCTCATCCTCGGCGACCACAACGGTCTTGGTGGGGGCACTCGATGGAGCCGGAGTGGACGCTTCGGGCGATTCCGTCACGAGGGAACTCCTTGGTTAGCTGGGGAATCGAACTGAACACCGCATCAAACCACGTCATGACGACAGGTCTCGCATGAGACACGCCACACGAGAAGCCGTGCGCGGTGCGTTGGTCTTCAGCCTACCGCTCATCGTGTAAGCTGTTACCCGCTGCTCACAGCCAATGGCTTGTGAATCTGCACGACACTTGCCCAAGTGGCGGAATTGGCAGACGCGCTGCACTCAAAATGCAGTATGGAAACATGTGTGGGTTCGAGTCCCACCTTGGGCACCATAAACCGCCTAGTGAAAGCGGTAGAGAAACGGCCTCGTTGACACGGGGCCGTTTTTCGTTGGTGCGGACAGGCTAATTCTTGCTCCCCTGCGACTGAGGTGGCGGGAGGACCCTCATCAACACCTCATGCGCCACTGGAGCCCTTCCAGCTCCCCCAAAAGGTTCTAACGGCGCTTCAGGCGTAACAAGGAGTTCTAGAGGCGCCCAGAATGTGAGCGGGCCTTGCCGGTACTGGGGCTGGAGCAACGGGAGATCATAGGCGAACTCGGAGTCATGAGCTGCCCACGTTCCAGGTGGCGGGAGGACCCTCATCAACACCTCATGCGCCACTGGAGCCCTTCCAGCTCCCCCAAAAGGTTCTAACGACGTTTCAGGCGTAACAAAGGGTTCTAGAGGCGCCCAGAATGTGAGCGGGCCGTGGTGGAATCCCGGGGCGGCGGCGTCGTCGGCGGAATCCTAGTGTCGCCGCGGATGGAACCGGGGCGCGGCGGCGTCGTCGGCGGCCGGTAGCGCGATAAAAAGTAGGCGCCGGGATCTGGGGCCTGCGATGAACCCGAGAACTTTTCCAGAACCCACGGCCGTGAGCATCTGTGGCAGAGAAACGCACGGCCAACATCTGGGGACGAGGTTCGCCACTCAAACCCCGTCAACGCTACGAACCTCTGCCAAGAATGCCGCGCGAAGGCCCAGGACACGAACCCGTGCCCCAAATGTTCGGGGCAGGCCCAGGGACTCCCACCTAGGTGCCCTCACGCCGCTGTCGGAATCACGAGCATTTCTAGTGCACACGTCAGGCGCTATTGGAACCCTCCATCACGGCTGATGTTTCGTGAGAACCCTCTCTTGGAGGCGCCGAAGGGGTTCTAGCGGCGCAACAGGTGTTCGGCACGGTTCTGACGGCGCGCCACATGTCGCGCAGGGGCCCGGAGGCACCGCGGGAAGGGCACCGAGGGAAAGGCACCGAAGGCAGGGAACCGAGAGAAGGGCACCGGCACGAGAATCCAGGGCCAGCCGACGTGAAACCCACCGCCCACACAACGACGGCGACCCGCGCACCTGAGTGCACGGGTCGCCGAGGTCATTCACGCAGCGGAACTAACCGATCACGGTTCGCGCCAGGCGGCGGAACCGGGAAGGCTCTCACGCCAGGGGCCGACGCGCTCGTGCTCTTCGCGCACGGGTGCCTCGCCGGCGTCATCCAGATCTCCCACGCGGTGGACCTTGACCAGGTTCGTGGAACCGGCCACACC
>CAACWU010000311.1_pt1 | contig 24183 bp, 16 predicted proteins | sample 2275741 | NCBI WGS metagenome assembly CAACWU01 (sample SAMEA5312470, study PRJEB27640) | indoor metagenome | biome: indoor environment; feature: uncontrolled; material: tiles wood | place: Germany | collected 2014-07-07
AGAGGCAAGAGGCAAGAGGCAAGAGGCAAGAGGCAAGAGGCAAGAGGCGATGAGGTCTGTGGCAACGTAGCGCGCGCACGCCGGGGGCTGATAGAACCATCTGCAACACCTGAGGGGCCGGTGGAACCCTTCCCACTGGGAAAAAGGGTTCCACCGGCCCCTCAGACGTATCTGCAGGATTTTTCGGCGCTTGGCGGCCGGAGGTGCCGACACGAGTCGACGGTGAGACCCTGGCCCGGGCAGCCGGTGCATTTCGGTCGACGGTAGGACCCGGGCCGAAGACATCGGTGCAAACTGATCGACAATAAAGCCTCAACTCTTTCGATTCTTGGCTCCACGGTCGATCAGAATGCGGGGGATCAGTCATCGTGGTCCCGACGTCGATCAGAATGCGGGGGATCAGTCATCGTGGTCCCGACGTCAATCAGAATGCAGACACGCGGCTCGGGCAGCGGAATCGCAGGGTGGGCGACACCCGGGGTACGTGGACCCAGGTGGCTGGCACAAGACAGAAGACACAAGACACAAGACTCAAGTCAAAGGACACAGACCGAAACGCACTGGGCACTGAGCACAAGGCGCGAGATATTGGGCTTGGGGTCCGGACGCACGCTAGGCGTTACCAGGACCGCCAACCACATCTGGGGGGCCGTTGGAACCCTTCCCACTGGGAAAAAGGGTTCCAACGGCCCCTCAGATGTATCGGCAGGTTTTTGGTGCCCCGAGAGGGAATCGAACCCCCGACCAAGAGATTAGAAGGCTCCTGCTCTATCCACTGAGCTACCGAGGCGGAGCGCGTGAAGCGCCAATACAGTGTAGCAACGCTTGGGCCGCTGGCTCACGTCAGAGACCGGCTCGGACCATGTCGTTGGGCGGTTATGTCCTGGCCTGGGGACATCAGCCACGGCGCTTGCACTGCACAGCTGGCGCCCAAGAGCTCCATCACCCCGTTCATCCACATTTGGGGGATCTGCTGGATCGGCAGCGCATCACGAGAGGCACGGTGGAGACACCCCTCATTTCTGGGGCACCGGTTCCGTCCTCGCCGTTCCACGAGCCGCGGGGATGGCTCACCCGAAGGAGCATCCCATGCCTGAGCACATCACCCTCCGAGGATTCGTCGGCAAAGACCCCGAGTCCCATCTGTTCGACGACGGCACCGTTGCCGCGCGCTTCCGCTTGGCCACCACCACACGCCGTTTCGACGCGGAGAAGAACACGTGGGTGGATATCAGCACCAACTGGTATTCCGTACGGTGCTTCCGCGGATTGGCCATGCACGTGATGAACAGCGTGCGCTGCGGGCAACCGGTCATCGTGACCGGAAAGCTCCAGATTCAGGAGTGGATGTCGGACAACGGCCCGCGCACCACCGTGCAGGTCGACGCCACGGCCATCGGCCATGACCTCAACTTCGGCACGGCCAACTTCTCCCGCACTGGTGGTCAGGGCCAACGTCCGCATAATGCAGCCGGCGGAGCAGATGAAGCCACCCAGGATGAAATCGGCGCCAAGATCGCGGGACTCGAGGACAACGAGCGACTGGACGCGCACGGTCACGGAGAAATCATCCAATCCGATCCCGACGACACCTTCACACCCTTGAGTGATCTGACCCAGGGCCTGGACGCCGATGAGGACTCCGTGGAGGAGGATTCCGAGGAGCGCACCCCGGTCGGAGTGGGGAGCGACTGAAAACGAACCACCCAAGACATCCGCCGCGCGTTACCGGGGCCCACGTGTGACCCCGGTAACGCAACGGAGCGGCGTCGTCGGGGGAGCTGCGCGCTGGGAGCTGAACGTGGCTGGAAGAGGCGCGCGGGCGCGGTAGCCTGGAGGGTATGGCGGAATTCATTTACACCATGTCCAAAGCCCGCAAGAAAGTGGGCGACAAAGTCATTCTGGACGATGTCACCATGTCGTTCTACCCCGGCGCCAAGATCGGCGTTGTGGGTCCCAACGGTGCTGGTAAATCGACCATCCTGAAGATCATGGCTGGCATCGACCAGCCCTCCAACGGCGAGGCGCGGCTGACCCCCGGTTACTCCGTGGGCATCCTGCTGCAGGAGCCGCCGCTGAACGAAGAGAAGACCGTTCTGGGCAACGTCGAGGAAGGCGTTGGCGAGATCAAGGGCAAGCTCGATCGCTTCAACGAGATCTCCGCCGAAATGGCCGAGCCCGACGCTGACTTCGACGCGCTCATGGAAGAAATGGGCAAGCTCCAGGAAGAGATCGACGCCGCGAACGCGTGGGACCTCGACTCCCAGCTCGAGCAGGCCATGGATGCGCTGCGCTGCCCGCCGCCCGAAACGGACGTGAAGGTCCTTTCCGGTGGTGAGCGTCGTCGTGTCGCGCTGTGCAAGCTGCTGCTGCAGAAGCCCGACCTGCTGCTCCTCGATGAGCCCACCAACCACCTGGACGCAGAGTCCGTGCTGTGGCTCGAGCAGCACCTGGCTGCTTACCACGGTGCCGTCCTGGCCGTGACCCACGACCGGTACTTCCTGGATCACGTGGCCGAGTGGATCTGTGAGGTCGACCGCGGTCGCCTGTACCCCTACGAGGGCAACTACTCCACCTACCTGGACACCAAGGCCAAGCGCATGGAAGTCCAGGGCAAGAAGGACGCCAAGCAGGCCAAGCGTCTGAAGGAAGAACTCGACTGGGTGCGCTCCAACGCCAAGGGTCGTCAGGCCAAGTCCAAGGCGCGTCTGGCGCGCTACGAGGAAATGGCCTCGGAAGCCGAGAAGACCCGCAAGTTGGACTTCGAGGAAATCCAGATCCCGCCGGGACCCCGCCTGGGCAACCTGGTGATCGAGGCCGAGGACCTGGTGAAGGGCTTCGGCGATCGATCGCTCATCAAGGATCTCTCGTTCTCCCTGCCGCGCAACGGCATCGTGGGCGTGATCGGCCCCAACGGTGTCGGTAAGTCCACGCTGTTCAAGACCATCGTGGGCCTGGAACCACTCGACGACGGCGAGCTCAAGGTGGGCGACTCGGTCCAGATCTCCTACGTTGACCAGAACCGCGAGAATCTCGACCCGGAGAAGACCCTGTGGGAGGTCGTCTCGGACGGCCTGGACTACATCAACGTGGGCAAGGTCGAAATGCCGTCCCGCGCGTACGTCTCCGCGTTCGGCTTCAAGGGCCCGGATCAGCAGAAGAAGGCCGGTGTGCTCTCCGGTGGTGAGCGCAACCGCCTCAACCTGGCGCTGACCCTCAAGCAGGGCGGCAACCTGTTGCTGCTGGATGAGCCCACCAACGATCTGGACGTGGAAACCCTCGGTTCCCTGGAGAACGCGTTGCTGGAATTCCCCGGCTGCGCCGTGGTGGTCTCTCACGATCGTTGGTTCCTGGACCGCGTGGCCACCCACATCCTCGCCTGGGAAGGTACCGAGGAGAACCCGGACAACTGGTACTGGTTCGAGGGCAACTTCGAATCCTACGAGGAGAACAAGATGGAGCGTCTCGGCCCGGAGGCCGCACGTCCCCGTCGCCTCACCCACCGTCGCCTCACTCGCGACTAAGGGCGAGCACCAGTTCGACGACGCCGCCCCGGCACCTTTCGCACGAAAGGTGCCGGGGCGGCGTCGTCGTTCTCGCGGGTGTTCTAGGGCAGCGTGAAGAACGCGAGCCGCCCGGTCTTGTGGGGAAGGTCGATGACCGGGCCGAGGGTGAATCCGATGGCCTGCAGTCGCGCGAGCGCGAGGTCGTTGGACGCATCGGGTTCCGCCACGATCCGGCGCGTGCGGCCCTGCTTGATGATTTCGCATTGGATCAGTGCGCTGATCGCGTCGGTCATGCCGGGGACCCGGTTCCGGACCGGCGCCAGGAGCACGTGAATTCCCAGATCTCCCGGCTCCACCGTGTAGAACGCGCCGGTGATGTCAGCGTGCGGTTCGTAGGTCTGGAACAGTCCGAGCGGTCGTTGGTTGAGTTCGATGAGCCACGCGTGGTGCGTGGTCGTGGTGGAAAGGAACGCGTAGAGGTCGCGGACCTGCTCGAACGTGAGATCGTTCATGCCCCAGAACCGGGCACGTTCCTCCTGGACCCATGAGTAGATCAATTCGCAGTCCCGGGCGGCATCCACCGGGCGCAGCGAGAGGTGACCGCTCACCACATCGTTCACATCCTGGGCGGAACCGACCACGGGCACGAAGGGCCGCCCCACCGCCGCGAGACCGTCCGACAGCCTTCCGAGGCCCAGAGGCGCATCGGTCGGCTCAAGTCCGCCGGCGGGAACCCAGGGAAGGGCGTGGTCCATTTCGCCCGCGGCCCAGCGAAGTACCGGCGCGGACCCGAGTGAGCCACGATCCACGGGGTCCGGTGTGATCCACCACGACGCCGCCGGGTCGGCCAGATCCCACAACACCCTGGCCGCCGGGACATGGGCACACGCCGGACCCCAGCCGGGGATGGTTCCCGCGGACAGTAGACAATCGGTATCTCCACCGACCGGAACAGCAGTGAAGGGTGGAAGGTCCGGGTGGGCGCGGTGGGGTGCGAAGGCGTGCAAAAGACCCCAACTCGGCTGGTTCTCAACCGAGCGACTACCGGCGGCGTCCATTGCTTCGGGGTGTTCGGCCGCCACACTGTCCAAGGCCCTGACGGCCGCGACTCGCGGATCAAAGCCAACCCGTTGACCGCGCACCACGATGCTCTCCAGCGCCAGTCCCACCCGAGCCACCGGGTCGAGGAACGGTTGCCACAGGGCGGGTAGTCGGCTGGAGGCAAGCAGCGGTGTGAGGACCTCCGAGGCGGCCAGTTCCCGGGCGAAGGCATCACGCCACCGAGCAAACAGCGCCGCGACTTCGGAATCGGCGGACATGTCGCCGTCCCAGGCCAATAACCAGTCGCGGAGAGTCTTCGCGACAGGTCCGCGGTCTCCCAAAAGCTGCGCCAACAGCCCCGGCCAAGTGCCCAGGTGGGTGTCCACTTGCGCGGCCAGCAGATCCTCATGGCTCACGACGCCACGCTCCGCAATGGCTTGCTCGAGCAGCTGGGTTGCCCGTCGCGCTCGGTGCGGGGGAGCGCAGCCGAGCCTCGCCGCGGACTCATGCTCATCGGCCGGCCGCTGATTGGCCCTGACCATGACGTGGTCGAGATGCTCGCCACGAGAGCCACGAGAGCCACGAGAGCCACGAGAGCCACGAGAGCCACGAGAGCCACAAGAGCCACGAGAGCCACGTGCATGAGTGGCCCCGGACGGCTCCCGGGATCCAACGGAACCAAAGGCACCCACAGGCGCGGCGGCGTCGTCGTTGCACGGCGCAGGCAGGTAGCTGCCCGCGACCGTGTGTAGGCACGCGCCGGTGCGGTCGGCGGCGATCACATCGTTGACGGGGACCACCCAGCCCTGCCACGCGGCCGCAACGTCCGCCACGGATATCGCGCCCAATAGTTCCCGACATGCAGAAACGGCTCGTTCGGGCGCGCACGGTACAGCCGGGCGAACTACGAGAACCCGGGCGCACTCGCCCTCGGCAAGCGCGAGAAGCCGTTGCTCGGCGCCGGCGTCCCCGGGGAGCACAAACCCGCCCGAGCACCGGCGCACCCAGCGCGTCTGGGTGCCGCAATGCGCTGACCTCAGATCGACGGCGCGCTCATCCAAAGACTCGCCGGTATCCACCGCGACGAGCCCGTCGGTACGGCGTTGCACCGTCACCTCACACAGGGTTTCGGTGGTGGTCATGGCCGCGGTGATCGCCCAGGCGGCGGACTCGGTGCGTCCGAAATGCGGCACGCCGGGCAGTCCCACGAGCGCCAGGCCGCGGACCCGCAGACCGGGAGCCGAGAAACACACGGGCTGGTACGGTCCGGATTCCTCGACCACGCGGTGGGGATCCGCGGCGATCAACGGCGCTCCTGACACCGAGAGGTCCGCGGGCACGAGCCACGCATTGGAACCGGAACCGCGTGGAGTTTCCGCATCGAGCACGGGCCCCCACTCGTCACCCAGCGTGGTTCGTACCCGGTGCCGCCATACCTGCTCCGGCAGTGAACCGGACAGCAGATGCGCATCAAGGTGCACGGCCAGAGGCGTCCACGGCTGCCACGGTCGCGGTTCCAGATCGGCCAACCCGAGCTCCAGCGCTTCCGGGCACTCGGCCCATGCGGACCCGATCGAGCCGTTGACCCCGTCCGCGTAGGCCGCGAGAAATTGCTGGTCCTCCGTGCCAGCGGCCTTCCACCACCGCAGTGCCGTGAGCTCGATCTCCATGGCCAGGGACAGGTGATCGGCGTCCACCTGATCGGGGCCCAACAGTTCCGCCGATCGCCCTTCCGCCCGACGCCGCAGTACCTCCAGCTGCCACGGCCGATCCACCGCTGTGATCGCCCCGTGGCCCGTGGCCAAGCTCTTGAGGTCCGAACCTTGGACGTGGGGCACACCGGCCGGGTCGCGGAACACCCGCCACCCGGCTCCTGACAGTTCTGGTGTCATGGGGTGCCACCCACTCGGGCCGTCCGGTAGCGCGCCAAGGGGTTCTCCAAACGACCCGCGAGGGCCAATGACCCGGCCGGATCCGTGAGGTCCACCATGTGCTGCGGATTGCGAAGCTGCAACCGGTTGAGGCACGAATGCACAAAGCGGTCTCGGAACAAGTCCAGCTCACGCCAGTGGCCGGGAAAACGATCGCGGTGCTCATCCAGGACCTCTGCGGCCAGTGACCAGAACTCGGGTTCTGGCAGCAGCCCGTGGCCATCCAGGAGCACGGCCAGGTGACGCAACACGCCGTCGACGACGTCCGTATGAATGGACAACTCGCGCGTCTCGGGCGGAACCACCGTGCGAATCCGCTCAAGCTCCTCGGGCACCGGGCGGTCACTGAGCACGGCGAGTTCCTCGCCCAGGTCCTTCCAGAACACTCCGATCGGGAATCCGTTGCGTAGCCGCAGAATCACGTTCTCGCCGTGTGGCATGAGCGCTATGTCGTGGGCCAGCAGCAGGTGCGAGACCGGCACGAGGTACACGTTCAGGAGGGCTCGAACCCAGTCGTGAGCGGTGGCCCCCGAACGCTCGATCCAGGCCCCGATCAACGTGCCACCGAACGGATCGGTGTGCAGCACCCCGGCCAGGCTGGCCGCGTGTTCGTCGATGCGCAGCAGCGAAATCGTCGATTCCCGCCACAGCGCCGCGAGCTGTTTCGTGTGATCGGAAGAGACTCCCGATCGGTGATGCGCATCCCCGGTCCACCCGACCGACGATCGTTCTCGCAGCACCCGGATCCCGGATTCCATCAGAAACGGGTCCGAGGTCACGGTCTGGTGCAGCCAGTCGCTGATCGCGGGCATGGTGCGCATGTACGCAGGGGAGAGCCCGCGCAAAAACCCCATGCTGTGCACGCCCAGCGCGGTCTTGGCGTAGTCCCGAGAGGGGTCGTCCACGTCCAGGAACGTGCGCAACGATTGCTGGGCCCGCCAGCCGTGCGCGCTCGGACCGGCCAGGATCAGGTCGTGCCGCAGTACGTCGGGAAGCATTCCCGGCAGGATGCGATGTTCCCACTGCCACGGGTGCACGGGGATCGGCGTGTACTCACGGGGATTTTCACCCGCGGCGCGCACCGCGCGGTCGACCTGTTCCTGTTCGGTCGGCAGCAGGTGCAGATCGAGGTGTTCGCGCTCGGTCAGTTCGCTCGACAGGGACACGGTGCACAAGGATTTACGAGCCGCGAGCCACACGAGCCGCGTGGGGTTTGCAGCCTCTGGGGACCACGCCTCCTGTTCGTTCGCGCCCATGCCCACGCGCCCGGAACTGGCGACGAAACCTGGGTGTCCCCGGTCCAGGTACCGCTCCACCTCGGCCAGCGGGCTATGAGCCAGTTCCCACGACGACGGCGCCCGGCCGGCCCGTCGGCGGGCCATCGTGAGCATGGTGGCCGAGAGATCCTCCAGGTACAGCGGAAGAACGGCGTCCGCGATACCCAGCGTGCTGCGCAGGTCCAGGATGGCCTGCTGCGGGTCCCGGTTCTCACCGGCGGGCAGCCGCCGAATCGATTCCGGTTCAACCTCCCAGTGGTTCAGGGGATGTCGAGTTGCCCGGAACCACCACCGGATGCGCCCACTGTCATCGCTGACGGACCAGCCGTCGCCATCAGGTTGGGGGCTGAGCATGCGTTCGTGGGTGAATTCGGAGAACAATTTGGCCAGCACGGCTCGGTGCAGAGCGTCCGTTGCCGCAGCGGTGAGTTCCGGCGGGGCCGTGGGCGTGACCCACGGATCGACAGGTGACGTAATGCTGTCGGTTGTGTGATCGAAAGTCATGAGAATCCTTGGTGTGTCGAGGTCAGTACGACGGGTTCAGATCGATGAGTCCAGGACGGCGGGCCGCTGCTCGGCGGGTTCCCATCGCGTGGTGTTCGCTCCGCCGACGTCGCGCCAAGAGTTTTGGGACGCAAGCGGCCGTTCCAGCACGGACAGACACGCTGTCTTGTCCGGGAGGACCACGTGCTCCAGCTCCCGGAATCCCGCTTTGCGGTTGACCGCTCGCACCGCGTGATTGTGTACATCGGGTTCCACGAGCACTCGCTGAACCACCGGGTCCGCCCACAGCAGGTCCAGGGCGGCGGCCATGACCGCGCCGGTCGTGCCACTCACCGGTTCGGAGGTGGGTGCCAGGAACAGGTGCAGTCCGGCGTCTCCGTCGCGCACGGGGAACACCTCAGTCAACGGACTGCATGCCGGGTCGTAGGTTTCTACGAGCGCCAACGGGTGACCATTTTCGTGGACCAACCACGCTGTTTCCGAGGGGGCTTCGGCCATGCGGCGATACTCGGTGGCCACTGCTTGCTGCGATGCGTCCACCAGGTGCCACGCGGCCGCGCGCGGCTGGCTCAACCAGTCATGCAGCACCGGAAGGTCACGGTCGACGGCCACATGCCGGAACTCGAAGCGCCGCCACTGGCACTCGGTCGTGAACCGAATATCGTCACCATTACCGACGGCACCGGGCGCCCCGTCCAGACACGGCACTGGTCGCGCTTGGGGGAGCCTCCCGAAGCTCTGGAAGGTGGTGCGCTCCTCGGTTCTGTACTGGTTCGAGCCAACGATGCGATTGAGGATGTGGGCGTTGCGCAGCGGTCCCATTCCTAGGTCGGGAGCGGTGAGAGCGTGAGTGTGTTCACCGTGGTTGAGCACGTGCACGGTGCCGTCCGCGCTGGCGCGGTGGTAGCGGTCCGGCGAAATGCGACCTGCAGAATCCAGGAACAGCTGGTCCCGCGCCTCTTCCAGCCACGGCAGTGAGGACGGGGCGTACCCGGTGCCGGCCACCACGGCGTCCGTGATCGTCTCCCGCTCGTGGCCGTTCTCGGTGTTCCGCCAGGACAGCAGCACTCTGCCATCGTGGGATTGTGACCGGGTCAGTTCCGTGGCGGCGAGCAACCGAACCGGAGCGTGCGAACCGGAGTTACGGCGCACGTACAACGCCTCGTGCAACTCACTGATGGTCTCGTCGGAAATGCCCCGGTGCAGTTGTGGTTGGCAGGCATTGACACGATCGCGCGTCTGCTCCGGCAGGGCGCGGAAATGATCCAGGTACTCGGGCGAGGTGAGTTCCAAGCTCAGCTTGGAGTACTCCATGGGGAAGAAACGCGGAGACCGAGTGATCCAGTCGACCGCGGGTCCGTCCTCGGTGTTGAGAAGGTCCAGCACGACCTCCGCCGCCGACTGACCGGAACCCACGACGGTCACGTGGTTCTCGGCGGCCAGGCGCTCGCGATGGGTCAGGTACTCGCCGGCGTGCACGGCAGCCCGGCCGACGCCGTCGAGCTGAGGAGGCACCGTGGCACTGGTTCCGGTGCCGATCACCAGGTGACGGGTCCACCACGTGGTGGGCCCGTCCGGCCCATCAGAAGTCACTCGCCACGGGTCCCCGGTGGCAGATCGGGTGACGGCCACGACGTTCTGGCCCCAGTGCAGTCCGCGCACGTTATGGGCGGCCCAGCGGCAGTAGTCGTTGTACTCGCGGCGCAATGGGTAGAAGGATTCGCGCACGTAGAACGGGTAGAGCTTGCCCGTCTCCTTGAGCCAGGCCAAGAACGAGAACCGCGAAGTGGGGTCCGCCATGGTGACCAGGTCGGCAAGGAACGGAACCTGCAGGGTCGCTCGGTCGAAGAGCAGACCGGGGTGCCAGTTGAATTCTGGTGCCCGGTCCAGGAACGCGACCGACAGGTTGTCGAGTGGGTCCGCGAGACACGCGAGACCCAGGCCGAACGGCCCGATACCAACGCACAGCATATCGAGCGGTTCGTCTTCCGCTCCGTGAGTCGTCGCAGTCGGTGTGGCGGGAGAACAATGCTGCGAAGTCATACCGCGGCCTCCCGGTAGGTGGCGGAGGGTGCGAGCAGGGATTGGCCGGCGCGGTGGATGAGTGTCATGACGCTCATGACGTCCGCATGGGTTGCCTCAGGATTGAGCAGCGTGATCTTCAGGCACGGGCGGCCCTCGATCACGGTTTCGGCAATCGTGGCGTGGCCCGATTCCCACACCCGGCGCCTGATCGCGCGGACCAGGTCGTCCGGCGGGGTGCCGTCCGATGGGAGCCAGCGGAACAACACGGTGCTCAATGAAGGACGGCACACGAGTTCGAAGCGCGGGTCTTGTTCCAAGGTGTCCGCGACCTGCTGGGCCAACTCGATGACCTGATCGAGCATGTCCCCGATCACCTCGGCACCCAGAGTGCGCAGGGTGAGCCAGATCTTGAGCGCGTCGAAGCGGCGCGTGGTCTGCAGCGAACGGTCCACCTGATTGGGCTCGGGGGTGTCCGCGGGGTTGAGATATGCCGCGTGGTGGGTGCAGTGCCGCAGCGTACGGCCCTCCCGAACCATCACCACCGAGCAGCTCACCGGTTGGAACCACGTCTTGTGGAAGTCGATGGTCACCGAATCCGCGTGCTGGATGCCCGCGAGCTTTCCGCGATGACGGGTACTGGCGAGCAACCCTCCGCCGTAGGCCCCGTCCACGTGCAACCACACCTTGTGGGTGCGGCACAGCGCGGCAATCTCATCGAGCGGATCCACCACACCGCGGTCCGTGGTACCGGCCGTGGCGACCACGGCCAGCGCAGTGAGACCTTGCTGTTCGAGACCGTTGACCAACTCGTTCAGCGCGGCAACGCACATGCGGCCGTCCGCGTCGACGGGAACGGTGACCACGGCGTCGTCGTCGAGACCCAGGATGCGCGCGGCCGTGACCACCGAGAAATGACTCTCGGCGCTCGCCAGGATCCGCAGCCGGGCCGCGCGGACGGGGCGGGGAGCCGCTCCGGGAATCCGCCCGCTCGCCTCCAGCGATTCGTCCCGGGCCAGCATGAGCGCCTGCAAATTGGACGTGGTGCCGCCGGGGGTGAACATTCCGTCCGCCTCGCGGGGGAATCCGATCTGCTCTGCGGTCCACGCCAGAATTTTTCGTTCGATCAACGTTGCTCCCTTGGACTGGTCCCACGTATCCATCGAGGTGTTGACGGTCGCGGCCAGTGCGTCGGCAGCGACGGTCGGAAGGGCCACGGGACAGTTCAGGTGGGCGATGGTTTGGGGGTGGTGGAACCACACGGCGTGCTGCAACCACAACCGGTCGATCTCGTCGATGGCGGAATCCAAATCGCGCAGGTGTTCGTTGAGGTCAACCCGGTCGAACATGCTGCGCAGCTGGTCATGGTCGGCCGGACTGTGGGGGATGTCGGCTGCGGCCAACCGGGCGGCGCCGGCGGCGGTGGCCGTGGTGACGGCCCGCATGAGGTGAGGGACGGTTGAGCCATTCAGCAACGGTGAGCTCATGAAAGTGCGTCTTCCCGTAGGGGTCAAAAACATGAATTAGGGCATACGACTATGCTCTAATATCGAGTAGGTTAGGCTAACCTAACATTGCTTGTGTGATCCGTCGAACACGAACTAAAGGAGTCCACGAATGCCCGAATGGGAGCATTTGGTGATTCGAGCCCTGGGCTCAACGGAGACGGAACTGACCGTCCTGCGCCGCCGTCACGTCAGTCCCACTTACGTCCGGATCCAGGTGGCCGACGGTGGCTTACTCACCCGCTGGCCACCGTTTCCCTCCATGTGGCTGCGGTTGTGGTTCGACGACAACGGCCGCTCGCACCAACGGGCCTTCACGGTCGTGGACCCGGAACCGGCGGAGGGTAAATTCTGGCTCGAATTCGCGCTGCACGAGGGTGTGGCCTCGGACTGGGCCCGAACGTGCGTGGCCGGTGACACCATCGGCGCGTCCTTGCTCGGCAGTGCGCCACCGTGGGAACTGAAGAAGCGCGCTCGACGTCGCGCGGCGCCGTCGTCCACCGCGGCCGCTCCGGCCATGACGCTGGACGCACCGTGGCCGGGACGCACGATCATCGTGGGTGACCCCGCGAGCCTGCCGGCGGTCAATTCCATGCTCGAACACCTGGGCGACCAATCGGCTGAGGTGTGGCTCGAACACCTGGATCCCAGGGATCACTTGCTGCCCGTGACCAGCGGCCCGCAGCACCGGGTGCGCTGGGTACACCGGGACGACAACGGTCCCGGAATTGCGGAAGCTCTCACCGAACACTGGGATCAGGAGCCTCCCACGGAACGGGACCGCGTGTGGATCGCGGTCGAGGCGGCCGCGAACCGGCAGCTGACGTCGACTCTGCGAACCCGCTTCGAGCTCCCCAAGAACAATGTTTGCGCTACCGCCTATTGGAGGCACGCATGAGCACAGCTCTCTCGGGTGACCGCACGGCACCCGCTTCGACCGCGCACCGGAGTTTTTGGATCCTGCTGTGGGCCCTGTACACGACCCAGTTCATCGGGGCGTCGTTCCTGTCCACCGGATTGACGGGCATCCTGCGCGACGGGGGAGCGGACCTCTCGACGCTCGGCTTGTTACAACTGCTCGGACTGGTCTGGCCCCTCAAATTCCTCTGGGCTCCGCTGCTGGACCGCTGGTCACCGCGCACGGCGTCCGGTCACTACCGCACGTGGTTACTGATCCTGCAGTCGCTCATGGTGTTGAGCCTGCTGGGGCTCGCCCTGGTCGCCGATCCGGTGCAGGGCCTGGGCACCGTGGTGATTCTGGCCGGTGCCTTCGTGCTGTTCTCCGCCACCCAGGACATTGCCGCGGACGCGCTGTCCGTGCGGGGGCTGGATTCGGCCCAGCACAACAAGGGTGCGGGCATTCAAGTTGCCGCCAGTTATCTGGGAACCCTTGTGGGCGGTGGCCTTGCGCTGCTCGTGTACGACCTGTGGGGATGGCGCGCGGCAGTCCTGACCCTCGTATTCTTCACCGCGTTGGCCCTGGCCACGGTGGCGCGCTATGTGGAGCCGCCGCGCGCACCGAGGTCCAGCTCGCGGATCACGTTCAAGGACATGTTCGGTGTCCTGTCCCAGCCGGGCGCGCGCACCTGGGCTCTCGTGGCCGTTCCCCTGATCGCCCTGGGGTCCGGTGCACTGTGGTCCCTGGTCACTCCCGCGCTCGTGGATGCGGGCTGGTCGCTGACCCGGATCGGTGTGGTCACCTCGGTCGTGGCCTCGGTGCCCGCGCTGGCCGCGGCCCTTGCGGGCGGGCGCATGTGCCGCCGCTGGGGTAGGGCCACAACCATGCTCCTGGGTGCGGGTATCCAGCTCATCGGCGGACTCAGTTTCATCCCGGTCATCACCACACTGTGGCCCGTGGGCGGTGGGTTGGAACTGGCCTTCGGCGTACTGGGAACCTCGTGCGTTCTGGCCGGCTACACGATCATGAACACGGGTATCTATGCGGTCAATCTCGGCCTGGCGCGCACCGAGAATCCCGGCGGTGACTTCACGTTGCTGACCTCCATCAGCATGCTCGGTGGCACCGTGGGCGCGTGGGCTGGGCTCACCATCGCGGCCTACAGCAACTACGGGGTCGCCCTCGCGGTCGGTCTGGCCTGCGCCGGCCTGGGGATCGCGGTGAGTCGCCGCGGCGTGCGGCTCGCACGCTGAACACACATTTCCTGCCCGGCACCAACGCCGACGGCGCCCGCTCACGCGAGCGGGCGCCGTCGTCGTGTGTGGTTGCTACTCCGAGTGGAACTCGGGAAGGCGCATCATGCCTTCCTGGGCGGTCGTGGCGATCAGCAAGCCGTCCTGGGTGAACATGCGTCCCACGCCCAGCCCGCGAGCCGAGGACGCACTGGGGGAGGCCTGGACGTAGAGGATCCATTCGTCCGCGCGGGCGTCACGGTGCCACCACATCGCGTGGTCCAGGGACGCCACGTTGAGGCCGGGTTCGACCCAGGACTTGCCGTGACGGCGCAGCACGGGTTCGAGCATCGTGTAGTCCGAGGCGTAGGCCAGGGCCGCGCGATGGATGTTGGGATCGTCGGGCAAGGGCGCGAGAGCCTTGATCCACACCGCGTTGTACGCCTCGTTGGTGCCGCGCCACGGCAGGAACAGCGGCTCGGTCACGTAACGCATGTCGAAGGGCCGCTCGAACGCGGTGGCCCGGGCCTCCGGAAGGTCGATGCTGCCCAGCAGGTCGCGCAGCGTGGGCAGCGTCTCCGGATCCGGCACGTTGAGCGGCATCTCGTCCTGGTGGTCCAGGCCGCCGGAGGTGGCCTGGAACGACGCAATCATGGACAGGATCGTCTTACCGTCCTGATACGCGTGGATTCGGCGAGCGGAGAACGAACGCCCGTCGCGAACCCGCTCCACACCAAAGGTGATCGGGAAGTTCACGTCCCCGGGGCGCAGAAAGTACGCGTGCATCGAGTGGATCGCGCGGTCCTCGGGAACCGTGCGGATCGCCGCCATCGCGGCCTGGGCCAGCACCTGCCCGCCATAGACACGGTTACGCATGCTGGTGATCGTCTGACCGACGAAAATGTCCTCGAGGGTTCTTGCCCCTCCACCGTCCGCCAGGTCCAACATCTGGAGCAGGGCTTTCACGGGTTCCTTCTGGGGATCAACACTCATGGCCACCACTCTAGTGCTGACGCTGATGTGATCTGATGGGGACATGACTTCCATAACCATCCCCATTCAAATGCGTTTCTCGGACATGGACGCCTACGGTCACATCAACAACGTGATCATGGTGCGTTTCTTCGAGGACGCCCGCGTGCGCTTGACCTCCTCACCGATCAAGGCGGATGCCGATCACGGCATCCCGGAGGACACTACGTTCCGTGAGTCGATCGGTGATATCCGCACCGTGGTGGTGCACCAGAACATCGACTACAAGGAACAGCTGTTCTACCGTCACGAACCTGTGTACGTCAGGACCTGGATCTCCAAGGTGGGCGGCTCATCCTTCACGATTTCTTACCGTTTGCAGGAAGAAGACGGCTCTTCTGTTTACGCGGAGGGTGAATCCGTGATGGTCTTAATGGACCCGGAGACGGGCAAAAGTCAGAAACTGTCGGAGGATCACAAGGCTCTCTTGGACGCCCTGGCAGATGAGGTCAAGGAGCTCGACGAACTATGACACACCCTGGGGGCGCTCAGACTCCCGGTATTTCACTGGCCGGACCCGCGGAAGCTTCCGATCTGGCCACCCTGCTGAGCCGTGCGCGCAGCCTTGACGCGAACGCCGCCGTGCGACTCCAAGGCTTCGGCCTTGCCCTGGCCACGTGGGTTCCGGTGATTTACCCCACCACCATTCTGGACCCTTCACCCGTGGTGCTCGGGCTGCGTGCCGTGTCTCTGGCTCATCCCACGGACCTCGACCTCACGGTTCCGGCATCGGCCATCCTCGACCGGTTGGCGCGCTTCTCGCTCTCCGATCCCGCGCTCAAGAGCGAACCGGTCCATATCAGTGCGCCGCCGCAGGAAGTCGCGGCGCCGTGGGCCGGGATGGTGGCCCCGCGCGGTGGCTGGACCAAGCGCGGTGTGGTCTCCGCCCATCACGTGCGCGATGTTGCGCGTGCCGGAATCCAGAAGGTCGCGGACGCCGTCCCCACCGATTCGGGGGCCGCGGTCGTGACCAAGGTGCGGTCCCAGATCTGGGGTGCCAGTTCCGGTTGGGGTCCCATGGAGGTCCCGGACATCCCGGACGGTGCCGCTTTCGGGTTGGACGTGCTCGGTTTCATTCCACCCTCGGAGTTCGAGGTGGCCGTGGCCGCCGAGGAATCCGGGCAGTGGCTCCGGCTCAGCACGGACGCAGGCCACGTGGTGGTCAAGAACGGTCAGCGCTGAATACTTTCGCGGACACAACAGCAGGGCCGGTGTACGTGCACCGGCCCTGCTGTTGTGGTCCGTTCAGCTAGCTCGACGCGCTCAGCCCGGTCGGTTCACCATGGCGTGAGCCGCGCGGTCGAAGTAGTCCCACATGATGCCGTCGTGCAGCGGGGACAACTCCAGCGTGTCCATCGCCGCGCGCATGTGCTTGAGCCACGTCTCGCGCGCCCACGTGTCGACCGGGAACGGCGCGTGCCGCATGCGCAGGCGGGGATGCCCCCGTTCCTCCGAGTAGGTTGTAGGCCCGCCCCAGTACTGCTCCAGGAACATCCGCAGGCGGCGCTCGGCCGGCCCCAGATCCTCCTCCGGGTACAGGGCCTTGAAATCCTCGTCCTCCGCCACGCGCAGGTAGAACTCGTGTGTGAGTTTTGCGAACGTTTCGTGCCCGCCCACCTGGGCGTAGAACGAGTCCGACGACGCCGCCTCGGCCGCCTCGCGCGCGTCGCCCACCTGCTGCGGGGGTTGCGTCATGGGCTCCGCCGCGGACCTCGAACCCACAGCGCCCAGGGTGAACGTGCGGCGACCTTCGGGCGGGCCGGCCTGGGGGTTCAGGTGAGGTTGTTCGGGTGTGCTCATGCGGTGGTGTTCTCCTGTCCTGCTGCGGCGGCGTCCACGGCCTGGGCCTCCACGGCGCGGCGGATGGCGTCTTGACGTTCCAGGACGATACGGCGCAGGCCGTTGTGCTGACCGGCCAACTGATCGAGGAAGCGCTGAGCGTCGTCGACGGTTGCCTGTGCGGCCAGGCGCGGGAACAGGCCGGCCGCGATCTGTTGGGACAACTCGTGCGTGCGGGTGATCCACACGTCGGTGACCGATTCGAAATACTTGTCCGCGTATGGAGCCACGAGTTCCTGATCATGCACACGGAAGAACCCCGCGATGGCCGCTTGTTGTTGCGAGTTGGGTAGCGAGCCGTCCACCACGATCTGCTGCCACGCGGCGGCCTTGGCCTCGGGCGTGGGGATCGCGGCGCGCGCGGTGGCCGCGGCAATCGCGCCGGTCTCCGTGTTGTCCTCAGCCAGGGCGGCGTCGATCTCGGTCTCACCGCGGCGACCTGCGGCCACCAGAGCGGTCAGCACGACCCAGCGGGTGTCGGTGTCCATGTCCACGCCGGAGGGGATGTTCTCGCCGCGGTCGAAGGCTTCGAGCTGATCGAACTGTGCCGCCGTGACGGCCCGGCGGGCGAAGGCACGGAAGAACTGCCACTGGTGATCCGAACCCGGGGCAGAGGCTTCGACCAGGTCCCAGATCGTGGCTGCGGCGGCGGCCCGGATCTCGTCCGCGTCCTTCGGAGCCAGGTAGTAGTCGAGCACGGTGTCGAGCTGACGGAGCTGAACTTGCACAGCGGTGGAATCCGTCTCGCGGCCGATGTTGGCCAACACCAACTGGACGTACGCGCGGGCGGGGGACACGCCGTCGTGCACGGCATCCCAGGCCGCACCCCACACGAGCGAGCGGGGCAGGGACTCTTCGAAGTCACCCAGGTGATTGGTCGCGGTGTCCTGCGAGCACTCGTCCAGGCGGATCTTGGCGTAGGCCAGATCGTCGTCGTTGAGCAGCACGAGGTCCGGGCGTTCGCGGCCCACGAGCTCGGGCACCTCGGTGCGCTCGCCGTCCACGTCCAGTTCCACACGGTGGGTGCGCACCAGACTGTTGGCGGCGTCGTCGTGATCGTAGAAGCCGACCGCCAAACGGTGCGGGCGCAGGGTGGGGTGGCCCTCCTGGCCGATCTGCTCGATCGCGAAGGAGGTAATCACACCGTCCTGGTCCGCCTCAACGTGCGGAATCAAGGTGTTGACGCCGGCCGTCTCGAGCCAGCGTTCGGTCCAGTCGGTGAGGTCGCGACCGCTCGCGGCCTCGAGCTCAACCATGAGGTCCGAGAGCTCGGTATTGGCCCACGCGTGCTTGCCGAAGTAGGCGTTGAGGCCGGCCATGAATTCTTCCTGACCCACCCACGCGACCAGCTGCTTGAGCACGGACGCGCCCTTGGCGTAGGTGATGCCGTCGAAGTTGACCAGCACGTCTTCGAGATCGCGGATCTCCGCCTTGATGGGGTGTGTGGTGGGCAACTGATCCTGCTCGTAACCCCAGGACTTCTCGCCGGCCACGAACGTGGTCCACGCGTTGGTGTACTTGGTGTTCTGGGCGCACGCGAGCGTGGACATGTATTCCGCGAAGGATTCGTTGAGCCACAGGTCGTTCCACCAGCGCATGGTCACCAGGTCGCCGAACCACATGTGGGCGAGCTCGTGGAGCACGGTGATCGCGCGGCGTTCCACGCGCGCCTGGGACGGCTTGGAGCGGAAGATGTACTGCTCCACGAACGTCACTGCGCCGGCATTCTCCATGGCACCGGCATTGAACTGCGGGACGAACAGTTGGTCGTACTTCTCGAACGGGTACGGCACACCGAACTGCGCCTCGAAGAACTCGAAGCCCTGCTTAGTGACTTCGAACATCTCGTCCGCGTCCACGAACTCGGACAGAGACTTGCGCGAGTACAGGCCCAGGTCAATGGTGCGGCCGTCTGACGAGGTCAGTGAATCGGTGATCGATTCGTACGGACCAGCGATCAACGCGGTGATGTAGCAGGACATCACGGGAGTGGGGGAGAACTCCCACCGTGCCACACCCTCGCGGACTGGTGTGGGCTCCGGGGTGGGCTGATTGGAAACCACGGCCCAGTGATCCGGGGCAGTCACGTCAAAGCGGAACGTGGCCTTCAGATCCGGCTGCTCGAATACAGGGAACATGCGGCGGGCATCGGCCACCTCGAACTGGGAGTAGAGGTACACCTCGCCGTCCACCGGGTCCACGAAGCGGTGCAGGCCCTCGCCGGTGTTCATGTAAAACATGCGAGATTCCACGACCAGCTCGTTGGCTTCCGCGAGATCGGGCAGCTGGATGCGCACGCCGTCACTGACCTCGGCGGGGTCCAGCTGCTTCCCGTTGAGCGTGACCGACTCGACGGACGCGGTGATCGCATCGATGAACGTGCTCGCCCCGGGAGTGGCCGAAAAGCGGACCGTGGTGCGGGCTGCGAATGTCTCCGGATTATCGGTGAGATCCAGGACCACTTCATAGGAATCGACCGAAACAGTCTCCGCCCGTTGGACGGCTTCTTCTCGGGTTAAATTGATTCCGGGCACGTGAGTGATCCTCTCCTCGACTGCTGGGGGTAGGCGCGCTCCTGGCGCGCGAGCATTTAGCCATTATGGCAGTCTGCGGCCAGGATCACACCGGAACTAGCTATGATCCCTCTGATCAGCGGGTTCTGGGGGCGCTCACGGTACGGTGGTGGATGTCAGATTGCCCTCCGCGGTCACCCGGGAAAACACCCGTTCGGTGCCGCACCTGATCCAGGAGAATCCCCGCTCATGCGCGTGCACATCGCCACCGACCACGCCGGTCTCGAACTGTCCCAGTACTTCATCGAGCAGTTGTCCGCCGCCGGTTACGACATGGTCGATCACGGTCCCGAAGAGTACGACGCCGCGGATGACTACCCCGCCTTCTGCATCCACGCCGCCCGCGCCGTGAAGGAAGACCGTGATCAGGGTCTGGATTCCCTGGGCATCGTGCTCGGCGGTTCCGGCAACGGCGAGCAGATGGCCGCCAACAAGGTCGAGGGCATTCGCGCGGCACTGGCCTGGAACCTGGACACCGCCAAGCTCGCCCGCGACCACAACAACGCGCAGGTCGTGGCCATCGGTGGTCGTCAGCACTCCAAGGAAGAAGCACTCGACATCGTCAAGGCCTTCCTCGCGGAGGAATTCACCGGTGAAGACCGTCACGAACGCCGCATCGCTCAGCTGGGCGAATACGAGACCACCGGTGACATCAAGGGCAAGCTCGACCAGGTCACCGCCCGCCCCGTCGCCCAGAACTGACCGTGCCCGAAGGTCATTCCATTCATCGACTGGCTCGCCAGCTCGACGACGTTTTCGCGGGACAGTCCCTGCGTGTCTCCAGCCCGCAGGGACGTTTCGCGCAGGGCGCGGCACAGCTCGACGGCCGTGTCCTCACGGGTTCCCGGGCGCACGGCAAGCACCTCTTCATGAGTTTTGCCGCGCCGTCCGACGCCGCCGACCTTCTCATTCTGCGCTCGCACCTCGGCATTTACGGTGCGTGGAGTTTCGCCGGCGACGAGACGTTTCAAGCGGCGTCGTCGATCGGTGCGCCCCGCAAGGTGGGGGAGCAGGAGGCCGGGTCCTCGGCCGAGACATCCGTCCAGCACGACGACGCCGGGCTGGTCGTTCCCGACGCCCCCGTCGGTGCCGTGCGCGCCCGGTTGGTGGGGGAACACGGGTGGGCCGATCTGCGCGGTCCTGCACTGTGCACCGTGGAAACTCCCGAGGAAGCCGCGGTCGCGGAGGCCAAGTTGGGTCCGGACCCGCTCGACCCCGAGGCGGACCCCGAGCCGTTCATCGCCAAGGCGGGGAAGAGCAAACGTCCCATCGCCGTGTTGCTCATGGAGCAGAACGTGGTGGCAGGGATCGGCAACATCTTTCGCGCGGAGTCTCTGTTCCGCCGCGGGGTTGATCCGTTCCTTCCGGGTGCCTCCCTGAGCCGCGAAGACCTCCTGGGATTGTGGGATGAAAATGTTGCCCTCATGAACATCGGTGCGCGAGTGGGTCGCATCATCACCACCGACCCCGTGGACCGCCCCGGCATCTCCGAGGCCGAAGCCTGGCCCCACCACGGCAATTACGTGTACCACCGTCACGGCCAACCGTGCCTGCACTGCGGCACCACGATTCTGCGGCAGGACCTCAACGGCCGCGCCCTTTACTGGTGCCCGGAGTGCCAGAAGTAGCGGATTCCCCGCATTCTGAGCGCCGACCGGCATCCTTTGTGTGGCGCTAGGGTCATCCTGAGCACCCCGAAAGTACTGGCTCCGCCTCTGGTGCGCCGGTAGAACTCTCCTGTGCACCCTGGAAGGTCGGGCTCCGCCTCCGGCGCGCCGGTAGAACCTTCCTGTGCACCTCAGGCGCCGTTAGAACCTTTCTCGGGCCCGCCGAGGGTTCTAACAACCCCTCACGTGTGCGCCGTGGTCCGAGTGCCACCTCAGAAGAGGAGTTTGGTTGGAGATGGGCCGCCCGATGTGGCGAGGTCCGGGGCAGGCGTCAGGCGAAGACGGCCAGGGGTGGTTTTTCGTGGGGCGCCCTAGCCCATGGCACCCGGTGACATTTGGGGCAGAGGATCGCGGCAAAACCCGCCCTCCAGGTGTTTGCCTCTACCCCTAATGTTCTGGCCCGCAGAACTCTGCCTCAGAATGTTCTGGCCCGCAGAACTCTGCCTCAGATATTGGCAGCTCGAGACGTAGGGGTGAGGGATACGCACTCGGAGGCCCCAACACGCGGTCTTGCGCGTGAATCACCTCGGCACCCCGACACTTCGCCCCCTCGACCGCCGACGACGCTGTCTCACGTTGGTTTCGGCGGGTCGCCGCACGTTCTGTGGGCCGGTAAAACCCGCGTGTGCACCTAGTGTTTCGTTGGAACCCTTTCTGGTCCCGCCAAGGGTTCTAACGACCCCTCACGCGTGCCCTGCGGTTCTAACGGCGCTTCATGTGCGGTGGCGAGAGTGCCCTTCCACGGTGGGGTTTTGTAGGCCAAAGGTGGGTGGCGCAGAGAGCAGAGACTGTTGCGGGAACGCACAGCGGCCCTGCACTGAATCAGTGCGGGGCCGCTGTGGATATCTGAGGGGGTGACGGGAATCGAACCCGCGTAGCCAGTTTGGAAGACTGGGGCTCTACCATTGAGCTACACCCCCGGGGACACCGAAAGATTACACGAGGCGTTCGGTGCTCGCCAATTGAGAGTCAATTCAGCGGCAGCACAGGCGGAATTTCAGCTCAGCGGCATATGGCACGCTAGACTTGCACGATGTTGGTGTGTCCAAGGTCTTTTCTACGCCCGCGGACGGACATCAATGCACGGATATACACCGACAACGGGGTGTAGCGCAGTGGCTAGCGCGCCTGCTTTGGGAGCAGGAGATCGCAGGTTCGAGTCCTGTCACCCCGACGTCTGAGCGCCAACCCGCCATCAAATGGCAGGGGAGCGCTCGTTGACCGACCGGGCCAAACCTGGCCCGTGAGAACTGTTCATCCACGACCCCAGGAGTACAACGGAAGTGAAGAGCGCCGTCGAGAAACTCAACCCCACCGAGGCGAAGATCACCGTTGAGATCCCTTACGCTGATCTCAAGCCGTTTGTCGCAGAGACGTACAAGCAGCTGGCCGATCAGATTCAGATCCCCGGATTCCGCAAGGGTAAGGTCCCCTCGAAGCTCATCGACCAGCGCGTTGGCTTCGACTTCGTGATCGAGAACGCCCTGAACGAGGGCCTCAATGACTTCTACCAGCAGGCACTCGCCGAGAACGAGCTGACCCCGCTGTCCCAGCCGCAGGTTGAGGTTCTGGCCAAGCCGGAGTCCGACAACCGCGAAGCTGACACCAAGGTCGAGATCAACGTGGCCATCCGCCCCGAGATCGAGCTGCCCGACTACAAGGGCCTCAAGGTCGAGGTCGAGGCCCGTGAGGCAACGACCGAGGACGAGCAGAAGGCACTGGACGAGCTGCGTGCCCGTTTCGGCACCCTCAAGTCCGTGGACCGCCCCGCTGCCGAGGGTGACCACGTGACCCTGGATCTGCAGGCTCTGGTCGCCGGTGAAGAGGTAGACGCCGCCAACGACCTGTCCTACGAGGTGGGTTCCGGAACCATGCTCGAGGGCATGGACGAGGCCGTCACCGGTCTCTCCGCAGACGAGGACGCCACCTTCGAGACCAAGTTGGCCGGCGGCGAGCACTCCGGTGCAGACGCCACCGTCAAGGTGAAGGTCACCGCCGTCAAGGAGCGCGAGCTGCCCGAGGCCGACGACGAGTTCGCTCAGTTGGCTTCCGAGTTCGACACCATTGACGAGCTCAAGGAAGACCTCAAGAAGCAGGCTTCCGAGTCCGCCGTGGTCGAACAGGGCATCGAGGCCCGTGACAAGGTCCTGGACAAGCTCGTTGAGCTCATCGAGGTCCCGGTTCCCGAAAAGGTCATCGAGGACCAGCTGTCGCAGCACTTCGATTCGCCGGAGGCCCAGGCTTCCGCCGAGCCCGATCACGACACCGAAGAGCACCGCGCCGAGGTTCGCGCGAACGCCGAGACCGCTTTCCGCAACGAGATCATCCTCGATGCCGTGGCCGAGGCCGAAGAGGTCGGCGTGGAGCAGTCCGAGCTGATCGACTACATCATCAACATGTCCCAGCAGTACGGCATGGATCCCAACCAGTTCGCTCAGATGCTGGACGGTTCCGGTCAGGCCGGCATGATGGTGGGCGAGGTTCGCCGCCGTAAGGCTCTCGCCAAGGTTCTCGAGTACGCGACGGTCACCGACTCCAAGGGCAACGAGGTGGACCTGTCCGCCTTCGTCGGCTCCGACGACGAGGACGAGGCTGCCACCGAAGAAGCAGTCGAGACCGAAGCCAAGTAAGCATCCGTGAGCCCGCTATTCGCGGGCACACAGTGGCTCAGAACGACGCCGCAGGGGGCCTTCCACGCGAAGGTTGCCTGCGGCGTCGTCGTGCGTCGTGGACCATGCGCCAGCAGCGAACAATGGGCCTGAGCCCGCGAAACGGCGCGGGTACGGCACTACGCTGCTGAGACAGAAAGTGTTCATGGGTTGCTGTGCGCCCGGCGCGCGCAACCCCGCCCAGAAGAAAGAGGCATTCCATGACCTCCACTCCCATCCAGCCGTACGGTGCCGCACCGGTCACTCCGCGCATGGAGGACGGGGCGCCCAACGGCCAGGACGATTACGTCTACAACCGTTTGCTCAAGGAACGCATCATCTGGCTCGGTTCCGAGGTGCGTGACACCAACGCCAACCTGATCTGCTCGCAGATGCTGTTGCTCTCCGCGGAGGATCCCGAGGCGGACATCTTCCTGTACATCAACTCCCCGGGTGGCTCCGTAACTGCGGGCATGGCCATTTACGACACCATGCAGTTGATCCCCAA
>CAACWU010000290.1_pt1 | contig 24157 bp, 23 predicted proteins | sample 2275741 | NCBI WGS metagenome assembly CAACWU01 (sample SAMEA5312470, study PRJEB27640) | indoor metagenome | biome: indoor environment; feature: uncontrolled; material: tiles wood | place: Germany | collected 2014-07-07
GAGGACGGTCGCGCGGTGATCGGCTTCGGCGCGGGCCGCGGCTATCCATTCCAGGAATTCTTCGACGACGCCGCCGCGGCCGGTCTCGAGCCGCAGCTCCGGTTGTCGACCTGGGACCTGCGCCCGTTCAGTGAAGACAGCGATTTCTTGGTGGCGGTGTTGGGCAAGCGGGCGGGCTGATCTGGCCTTACCCTTACTCCAGACACATTGCTTCCCACCGAATTGAGGAACGGTCATGGCTGTTGGGTTGGCCGCATTACTGGATGACATTGCCGCTCTCGTGAAGTTGTCGGCGGCCAGCGTTGACGACGTCGCTGCGGCGGCCGGTCGCGCGAGCGCCAAGGCCGCGGGCGTCGTCGTGGACGATGCCGCGGTGACCCCGCGCTACGTGCACGGCGTGGATCCCAAGCGGGAGCTCCCGATCATCTGGACGATCACCAAGGGTTCGCTGCGCAACAAACTGCTCTTTATTCTTCCGGCGCTGCTGCTGTTGAGTCAGTTCGCGCCGTTCCTGCTCACGCCGCTGCTGATGCTCGGAGGCACGTACCTGTGCTTCGAGGGCGCGGAAAAGGTTTACGAACACTTCTCCAAGAAGGACCACGCTCCGGAGGAGCCGGCGTCGGAACGCGGACCTGAAGCCGAGAAGAAGGTGACGTCCGGCGCGATCCGTACGGACTTCATCCTCAGCGCGGAGATCATGGTGATCGCCCTCAACGAGGTCGCCGCCGAAAGCATCTGGGCGCGCGCCGCGATCCTGATTGTCGTGGCCATCGGCATCACCGTGGCCGTGTACGGCTTTGTCGCGCTGATCGTGAAGATGGACGACATCGGCCTGTCCATGGCCAAGCGCGAATCCGAAGGCGCGCAGAAATTCGGCATGGCGCTGGTCAAGGCCATGCCCATCGTGCTCAAGGTGATTTCCATTGTGGGCGTTTTCGCCATGCTGTGGGTGGGCGGCCACATCATCCTGGTGGGCATGGACGAGCTGGGCCTCACCGCCCCCTACGAGTGGGTTCACCACCTGGCGGAGCCGGCCCATCACGTCGCAGGCATCGGCGGCGCGCTGGCGTGGCTGATCGAGACGTTCTTCTCGCTCCTGCTGGGCCTCATCTGGGGCGCCATCATCGTGGTGATCATGCACCTGTTGCCCTTCGGTAAGAAGGGTCACGGCCACGCGAACGGCCACGAGGGTTCCGACAAGCACGCGGATGCGCACACTGAGGACGCACCCAAGGTCGACACGATCAACGACGACGCCGCTGGCGCCGGCTCGAGCGCCTATCGTGCGGATTCGGGCGGGGACCGGCCCGTGAAGGATTGATCACGCAAAACACCGCAATCATGTAAAAAACTCCACCCAAGGCGTGGCCCGTAGAACGAAATGTGAGATTTTTCGTGACAGGGGTCACGCCTTGTGTTTTGATGGGGGCGTTCAACTTGCCCGATCTTCGGAGTCCCCATGCACATCCCCACTGCTTTCGACAGCGGTTCAACGGACATTCTGGCCGCAGCCAACACCCCCATCTTGTGGATCTGCGCCCTGGGTGTCTTTGCGGTCATCATCGTTCAGACCCTGATTTACGTCCGCGCGGTCCGGCAAGCCGCACCCGCCGTGGGTATGACCTCCGACGAACTCAAGACATCGTTCCGCACCGGCGCAGTATCCGCCATCGGCCCGTCGCTGGCCGTGGTGCTCGTGGCCGTTGCGCTGCTCACCGTGTTCGGCACGCCCGCCGTGCTGGTTCGCATCGGTCTGATCGGCTCCGTCTCCTACGAAACGGCCGCCGCGAGTATCGCCGCCGGCACCATGGAGGCCGAGCTGGGTGGGCCCACCTACACGCAGAGCGTGTTCGCCGTCGCGTTCATGGCCATGAGCCTGGGCGGTGCCATGTGGATGCTCGCCACCTTGATTTTCACGCCCATCCTCAAGCGCGGTGACGCCAAGCTGCGCCGCGTGAACCCGGCCGTGATGATCGTGGTTCCCGGTGCTGCCATGCTTGCCGCGTTCTTCGCCCTCGGATTCGCAGAGCTGCCCAAGTCCGGCTATCACGTGGTCGCGTTCTTCTCGTCGGCGGCCGTGATGGGCGCGTGCCTGTTCCTGGCCAAGCAGCTCAATCTCAAGTGGCTACGCGAATGGGCCCTGGGCATCGCCATTCTCACGGCCTTGGTGCTCACCTACGTGGCTGTCTCCTCCGGGCTGTTCGCGGCCTGAACCGGTTTCTGAGATCTCAAAGGACTAACTCATGACTACAGTGACCGGCCACGACGCCGCTCTCCAGACTTTCGACCGCACCACCGCCCGCTGGGGTCGCCTCACGATGATCGTGGGCCTGCTGATTTCGCTCGCGGGCCCGGCGTACCTGGTGTTCTTCAGCGGCCTGGAAGTGGACCAGACCAAGATCCTCACCGCCTTCCTGGCGATTGCCGGAACGTTCGCGGTGATCTGGATCGTGGAACCGCTGACCTATTACCCGATCCTCGGGCAGGCCTCGATGTACCAGGCCTTCATGATCGGCAACATCTCCAACAAGTTGCTGCCCTCCGCGCTGATCGCGCAGTCCGCGGTGAACGCCAAGCCGGGTACCCGCCGGGGCGAGTTGGCCGCGGTTATGGCCATCAGCGGTGCGGCCATGGTGCACTTGTTCTCGCTGCTGATCTTTGTTGGCTTCATGGGTACATGGCTCGTGAGCGTGATCCCGCAGGACGTCACCAAGGTGGTACAGACCTACATCTTGGCCTCCGTGCTGGGTGCCGTGGTCGTCCAGGCCATCGTCTCGCTCAAGCAGCTGAGGGCGACCATCATCGCCATCGTGGTCTCGGCCTCCGTCGTGTTCCTTCTGGTTCCGGCCATTCCGTCGCTGGCGTTCTTCAGCACGGCCATTGCCGTGATCGCCACCGCCGTGTTGGCATGGTTCCTGAGGGACCGCTCCGCGCGCCTCCTGGATGACTCCGAGGACGCACAGCTTGCCGATACTCACAATCGTTAGGAATCGCTTTTCATGACCGCTCAGTCGCTCGAACTCACCGATGACCTCCGGAACCGTATGCATGAGCTCTACCGCGAACTTCACGCTGCCCCGGAGCTGTCCATGCAGGAATACCGCACCGCGGAGGTGATCGAGGAGCGCTTGACCGCGCTGGGAATCGAGAATTTCCGCTGCGGGGGGAGCGGCGTCGTCGGCGTGCTGAAGAACGGGGAAGGGCACGTGGTCGCTTTCCGCGCGGACACGGACGCCCTACCCCTGGCCGAGGACACCGGCGTGGAGTACGCGAGCACGGCAACGGGCCAGCTCGACGACGGCACCGAGGTGCCCGTGATGCACGCGTGCGGGCACGATACGCACATGTCAGCGGCGCTCGCGGCCGCGGAGATCTTCGCTGGCGCCACGGACGCGTGGTCCGGGACCATCGTGTGGATTTTCCAGCCGGGGGAGGAAACGGCGGCCGGTGCCAAGGCAATGCTCGAGGACGGGCTGTGGGACAAGTCGCCCAAGCCGGAGGTGGTTTACGGTCAGCACGTGATGCCCTCGTTGGCCGGGACCATCAATTACTCGGTGGGCGACGCCATGGCCCTGGCGGATTCGTGGAAGATCACGATTCACGGGCAGGGTGCCCACGCGTCGCAGCCGCAGGATTCCACCGATCCCATCGTGTTGGGCGCGCACATGATTACCCGCATCCAGACCGTGGTCTCGCGCGAGATCGATCCGCGGCGAGCCGCCGTGGTCACGATCGCCACGTTCCACGGCGGGTTGAAGGAGAACATCATCCCGGGGTCAGCGGAGTTCACCCTGAACGTGCGCACGTTCGATCCGGCGATCCGCGAGAAGGTGCTGGCGTCCTTGCGCCGAATCATTTCCGCAGAAGCCGCGGCATCCGGTGCTCCCGAGCCCACCATTGAGGTGCTGTCGCAATTTCCTCGTAATTACAACAATCCCGAGGCCACCACTGCGGTAATTGGCGATTTCAAGCGCGAGCTCGGTGAGGACAACGTGGTCGAGGTGGAGCCGATGATGGGCTCAGAGGACTTCGGCGCGCTGGCCGAGGCCATCGACGTACCCTCCGTGTTCTGGATGTTCGGCGGCCACCCCGCTGAGGTCATGGAGGGCGACGGTCCCGTTCCCGTGAACCACTCGCCGTTCTTCGCGCCGGTCATGGAGCCCACGCTGTCCACCGGGGTCAAGGCAGCGGTCACCGCGTTGGCCTCGCGGGTGGGGAAGTAGCGGTCCCGCATGTCGACGACGCCGCTCGTCACCTTTCCTGGGCCACGGCCAGGTAGTAGGTGCGGGCGGCGTCGTCGTGCTTTTTCAGTGCGTAGCGAAGGGCGGTGCGAGGCAAAGTGGCGGCATGGTCGTCAAGGAATGCGTCTAGGAGAGAGTGGTTCTTGTTGCCCACCTCCCGCAGCATCCAACCGACAGCCTTGTGCATGAGGTGGTGCGGGTCGGTCTGGAGTTTGGTCGCCAACCTGAGGGCCTGGTCGTGGTGGCCCAAGCGGATCTGGCCGAGCGTGGAGACCATGGCCATGCGACGTCGCCAGAGAACGGGAGAGTCTGCTAAGCCGTCGAGAATCGCAGTCGCCTTGTCTGCCGGCTGCGCGAGTAGCCAGGGACCCAACGTGTACGGAACCACTGTGTCCACTAGATCCCAGTTGTTGAGGCGATCAGCCTTGGCCAGAAGCAGTTGGATGACGGCGTTCTTGTCGGCCCGCGTGGGCTTGAACAGCTCAACGAGCAGGACCGCGCCCAGCAGGCGCACGTCGTGAATCTCATGATCGAGGAGGACAGCGGCGTCGTCCAAGGTGGCTTGCTTCCTAGCCTCCCTGGCCAGTGATCGGATGGCGGGAACTCGGACTCCTACGAACTGGGCACCTTCGCCGTAGCCGCCGGGCACTGCCTGGAGGTACTTCGCCTTGGCTTGGGCGTCCCGTTCGTTGCCCATGCTGATGAGCGTCACGATCAGTTGGGTGGGCAGATCAGCCGAGAGAGTGTTCACGCAAAGGAGCGTAGCGGTTCCCCAGTTAACTGGAGCCAATTCCGCTTGAAACAGTTCTGTTCGAGCACGTGGGAGAGCCGTTAGTGTGGCTTTATGGACGCTCAAATGCCTCACAACATCGAACAGGTCCGCGCCGCGATCGACAACATCGACGCGCAGCTGATCTCACTTCTCGCCGAGCGGCAGTCCTTCGTGACTCGTGCCGGTGAAGTGAAAGCCGGCCAGGGCATTCAGGACGCCCACGACCCTGAACGCGTGGAGTCGATTCTGCGCGCACGCCGCGAGCAGGCACTCGATGCAGGCCTGGACCCTGACGTCGCCGAGCGGATCTGGAAGGAACTCCTGGCAGCGTTCACCGACTATGAACAGAACGCTGCACGGTAAAGCCATCCGTGGCTGTGGGCTGCAACCTGATCGACGATAATGCCGAAAAGATCGAAGATCTTGGTCGCAACGTCTATCAGAATACGGTGGCCCAAAAAGGCGGGTCGTAGCGTTCATCAGAGTGCACTCAGGCTCAACCGCGGTCACCACCGGCAACGAAACCGCCCGGCCCACCCGCGCGAGGGAGCGCGAGGTGGCCGGGCGGCGTCGTCGTGAAGGCCGAACTCAGTGAGCGTGGGGCATGTCGTGACTCGGCAGGTCCCCGGGCTGGCCGGGCTGCTCGGGGCCGACTCGGAACGGGCGCATCATCTCGTTGTCCTCGTGCTCCAGCAGGTGACAGTGCCACATGTACTGGCCCGGGGTGGTGAAGCGCATGCGCAGCCGGATCATTTCGCCCGGGTAGACGAACACGGTGTCCTTGCGACCGGTTTCACCCGGCAGCAGCGGGGTCTCGGGTCCCATTTCCATGACGCCGGTGTCCCAGTTGTACCAAATCATGCGGCGCTCGAGGATCTCGAAAGCGGTCTCATGAATGTGGATGGGGTGGGGTACCGGGGCGTCCTGGACCAGGTTGTAGATCTCCCAATCCTCCACGTCACCGGGCTGCGGGTTCTCCGTGACGGGATCACTCCACATGGTGTCCTGGATGTGCATTTTGCCGCCGGGTTCACCGTGCAGCACCCCCAGCATGGTGTGCGAGGCGTACGGCGCGGGATCCTCGTTGACGTTGTGGAAGCTCATGGTCGTGGCCAGGCGCCGCGTACGCACGGGCGCGGGGAGCTTGGGCTGAGGTTTCATCCTCAGATAACGTCCCGGCGTAGACGTGTCGATACCCCAGTACGGAACCACATCGAAGGCCATGACCTTGCCGGTGGTGTTCGGATCCGCCGGCGGGAACACCACGTCGCGCTCTTCGAACGGGTACAGCTTGACCCGCGGTTCCTCACCGTTCTCCGCGGGGCGACCTCCCGGGAAGAACGCATCGGGCCCCACGTTGCGCAGCGTGTAACGACCGGTGCGCACGTTGGTGAAGTCAACGAGCAGCTCGTTGCGCTCGGCCGGGGCCAGAATCACGCGGCCACGGCGCCAGCCCTCGAGCTGCATGATGTTGACCTTCTCGTCCAGGTAACCGCCGTCGTTGGCGACCTGCCACACCTCCACGCCCGGGATGCCCCGGAAATCCAGGTACAGGGTGCGCGAACCACACGCGTTCAGAAAACGCATGCGATAACGACGCCGCTCCACACGTTGGTACGGCCACGTCTGACCGTTGACCACCATGGTGTTGCCGAAGAACTCGGGCACCCAGTTGGGCGGGATGCCCGGCTCCTCCGGGTAGAAGGGTCCCTGGTAGCCGTCGAAGAACGACCTGGAAGACGGGTAGAACAGGGAGCCGTCGTTGTTGAACGAACGGTCCTGAATGGCCAGGGCGAGGTCCGCACCGGGGTTCGGCGAGTTCTGTCCGTACACGTTGCTGGGGCCGGCTGGTGCGCGGGCGGTGCGTCCGGTGCGGGAATCCAGCACCTCGTACTCCAGACCGCGCATCAGGTAGAAGCTTGCAGCACCCGCGTAGACGGTGAGACGGGTGAGGCCCAGCGCGTGGTCGTGGAACCACAGGCTGGTGGCGCGGTTGGTGTTGGGGTAGGTCACCGTCTGGTGTCCCTCGCCCCAGTCCACGCCGGTTTCGCGGCGGTGCTTTTCCTTCAGGAAGTCCCACCACCGGCCGTACTTTGCGTGGCCAGCGGGAATGTTATTGGCACGGGGAAGGTACCAGGCCTCCGAATAGCCGTCGGAGTGGTCCTTGACCGCCAACGCACCGTGCAAGTGGGTCACGATCGGGACCGGCCCGGTGTAGTCCGTGTACTGGGTTTCCGGGTCCGTGTACTTGTCCGGCGTGACATAGCGGCGGCCCTCGAGCGTGGGCTTGATGTCCGTGCTGACCAGGCCCTCGTGGCCGGGCTCCTGCGGCACGTTGGCCCAGTGCAGGGAACGGTCCACGGCAAAGAGATGCGGCAGGTAACGGCCGTAGCGATCGACCAGTTCGTTGGTCCACTTGATCTGTACGGGCCGGTTCTGCAGCGCCGAGATGCTCAGACCAGGTGACGTGAAAGCGGAATCGGAACCACCTGTCGGCCCATAGGCCCACACGGTGGTCTTGGGCATTCCGGTCGGAAGCATCTGCTGTGTCGTTTGTTTCATCGAGATCTCGTAGTAATCGGCCGTTCCGTACGGAGTGGACCGGGTGCCCTTACGAGGCAGGATCTGCGGAACCGTCAACCGGTTCACGAATTGCCGGATGTTCGTAGCGGGCAGGCTGCCTCCCGGAATCTCCGCGCCCACAGCTTCCGGCATACCGTTGGCGCCATACACGTAGAGCGCCAAACCACCGGCCGCGGTGGATTTGAAGAACAAGCGACGAGACAATTCCATGAGAAAGCCCCTCCCCAATCAGTGCTGTAGTTTCTCCCCCAGAATTGGCAGCGGATCAAACTGCCCACATGAATTTTAGGGTCTGGGGGACACGCAGAGCAGGGCCAGGGGAGCGCACATATGGCCACAAAATGGGTCTGGTCAGGGGTTGGGCAAATGTGCAGTCGGGACGATTCAACGAGGAGATTCCAATGTCGAAGAGCAGCGCCACGAACTCAGACTGGGAAATCGACGAGTTCGACATTCCCGGCTATCTCAGCGCTCTTGACATCACCCCGGGGCCACCGAGCCTGGGCCTACTCGAGCAATTGCACCGCGCCCACATGTTCACGTTCCCGTTCAGCAACGTGGAAGTCCTGCTCGGTGACCACCCGGGCGTGAAGCCGGCGACCGTGGGCACCCAACTCGTGGAGCGGCGTCGTGGGGGCTACTGCTTCGAGCACTCCCAGTTATTCGCCGCCGCGCTCGAAACGCTGGGATTCAGCGTGCGGCGCGCGCTCGGCCGCGTGCGCGCCTTGGCGAGCCCGCGCACGCACATGACCGTGCTCGTGGACGTCGACGGCGTTCGCTACCTGTGCGACCCAGGGTTCGGGTTCAGCGTGACCGGCCCAATTCCACTGGTCGAAGGGGCGGTGCGCGACGAAGGGGACCGGGAGTTCTCCATCGGTCGGATTGAGGATGAGGGCTGGCCACTGTGGGCCTTCCAACGAGATGGCGAGATGGAGCACGTGCTGGATGAATCCACCGTTCATGCCGCTGACGTGAGTATGGGGCATCTGAAAACCTCCACGGACCCGGAATCGGTGTTCCTCAACCACCTAATGGTCATGAAGCACACGCCGGAGGGACACGTGACGGTCACCGAGACGGGCATGACTGTCCGAGTACCCGGAAAACCCACGGTTCAGGAGTCGTTAGAACCGGGCCAGGTGGTGGTAAACGTGCGCGCTTTGGGAGTCGCGCTGACCGACCAGGAAGCGGAGCAGCTGATTCAGATTGTGGCGCGGCTCAGGGGCTGACAGGACCCGGGCGCGGTGTTCGCTGTGAGATTACTTACTGAATGGTAATTAAAGTTCGTTCAACCTCTTCTCAGGGGGCCTCTGACCTGGCAAGATTTGCTCTTGGCTCGGCCGATTCCCCCTGATAACGCCTTGCCACCAGTGTGTCCTCCCCCGGGGCACGTGGTCCGTTACAACTTCATATCCCTTCGTTAGAAAGCATCTCCCCCATGCGCTTCTTACGCTCTTTTGTGCTGCCCTCTGCAGCCTTGTCTTTGGGTCTCGTGGTCTCGCTGGCCCCCGCAGCGACTGCAGCTCCCGCCTCTCCGCACATCGCGGAGGCTCCCGTGGTGCAGGTGGCCACAGCCAATCCACCGGCCACCACGTATTTCAAACCCTTCTCCGCCCACGGCATGAAGTCCAGCTACCACATCTACACGGACGGCATTGATCGCTCCAAACCCGTTGGCGTGATGTTCTACTTTGGCGGTGACTACTGGAAAACTTCGGAAACCTGGGTTCACAACCCCGGTGGATCCCAGTTGAAAGCCATGGCCTCCGAGGCTCGGAAGAAGAACATGATTCTGGTGGTCCCGATCTCTCCCGATAAGAAAACCACCGGCGATGGCATCACCTGGTGGGAGGACATCGACAAGAACGGTCAGTACTTCCGTTCGCTCAAGGATTCGCTGGTCAACAGCTATGGCCTGGACACAACCCGCGTGTGGCTGGCCGGTTACTCCGGTGGAGCCGAGTTCATCACCTACGAGGTGCTGGCTGACCAACAGAACTGGATCCGCGGTGGCGGTGCCACGATCATCGGTGGTGGCGGCGCGAACGGGATGCAGACAGCTCCCAACGCAGCCGTCCGGAAGATGCCCTTGACGTGGCACGCCGGATCCAAGGACGTGGTGGGCGATACCAACCCACCGGAATGGTCTGCCAAGGCAGCCGCAGCCCAAGGCCAGAAGGTTTACAAAAATGCAGGCTTTGGCCGGGCAGCCCTGCACACGCTGCAAGGGGTGGATCACTACGGCTACAACCAGCCTGCCCTGATCGGCCAAGACCTCAAAGCCGCGCCCAACGTGAGCGGTACCGCGGCAGGGACTCAGACCAGTTCTCTTCTGAAAGGTGCTATCCGCACCAGTTACCTGAACACCGGTGGGTCCGCCAAGTACGGTCAGCCCACCTCGGCGGAACGCAAGACCGGCTTCCTCCGTGGCGTGTACCAAGGGTTTACCCGCGGATACACCTACTACTGGAGTCCGCAGACCGCTGCGGATCCCGTGAAATGGGGCGGTGCCATCGGGGCGTCCTTCAAGAACGCCGGATACGAACGAGGGTGGGGCTACCCCGCGCATGCGGAACGGTCTGTGACGGGCGGTGCCTATCAAGATTACCGCCGCGGCGGCGTCGTCAATCGTGCGATGTGGTCCCCCAAGACCGGCGCCCGGGTTGTAAAGATGACTGGCGGTATCGGCGCGGCTTGGCGGGCCGCCGGCTACGAACGGAACTGGGGTTACCCAGTGACCAACGAATACACCGTGGCGCGCGGTGTCCAGCAGAAATTCTCCAATGGACGCGTGGCCACGTGGGATCGCAGCACCGGTCGAGTGACTGTTTCGAAAGGTTGAATTGGGAGAGCCGATAACGTACGCCAGCCGATGCGTGCCGGGGTTGTCCAGAATGACTTCAGGTCCCTCTCGTCTCACCAATAGTGAGACGAGAGGGACCTGAAAGTTCCGAATCAGTCGCAGCTCAGTACAGGAGCTGCACTACTCAAGTCAGCGTTCGCGATCTTGGCTGAAGACACCCTTGGTCCGGGAAATCCGGTAGTCGATGCGGTTGTCCACGTACTCCTCGAACTCGGGGCTGTGCGTGATGTCGCCGGTGATGCCTTGGCGCACCTCGCTGAGCGCGAGTTCGCGGCGGCGTGCCTCGAGCTCGCGAGTGTCCTTGGAGAGTCCGCGCACGGTGGCCACGCACATCAGGATCATGACCACGCTGAACGGAAGCGCGGTGATCAAAGAACCCGCTTGAAGCGCCGTCAGACCGCCCGCGAGGAGCAGGCCGATGGCCAGCAGACCCTCGACAATGGCCCACAGAGCACGGGACCACGACGGCGGGTTCGGGTGGCCACCCGAGGCCAGCATGTCCACGACCAGCGATCCGGAGTCGGACGAGGTGATGAAGAAGATGGCCACCAGCAGGATGGCTGCCACGGAGAGAATCGAACCCAGCGGCAGATCGGAGAGGACCTGGAACAGGGCCGCCTCCGCGCCAACGGAACCGTCCTGCACCATGTCGCCTTCGCCGAAGAACTGGCGGAACAAACCGGAACCGCCCATGACGGCGAACCAGAGGAAGCCCACCAGGGTGGGGACCAGGAGTACACCGGCAATGAACTGACGAACGGTGCGGCCTCGCGATATGCGGGCGATGAACACACCCACGAACGGGGACCAAGCGATCCACCAGCCCCAGTAGAAGAGGGTCCAGCTGGAGTACCAGGACGTGGCATCTTCGGTACGCGTGTAGGCGCCCACGTCAAAGGTCATGTTCATGATGTTGGCCAGGTAGGTGCCCAGGGACTGGACGAAGTTGTCCAGCAAGAACACCGTGGGGCCGAGCAGGAGAACCGCGATCAGAAGGATTCCTGCCAACGACAGGTTCGCGTTGGAGAGCCAACGGATGCCCTTGCCCAGACCGGACAGAACGGAAATCAGGGCCAAGAATGTGATCACGATGATCAGGATGACCAACAGGGTGTTGTCCACACTGTCCACGATTCCGATGGACTGCATGCCCGTGGAGATCTGCTGAACACCCAGGCCCAGCGAGGTGGCCACACCAAAGACGGTGCCGAAGATCGCCAAGATATCAATGACGTCGCCGATCCAACCCTTGACCCGATCGCCGAAAATGGGCTCGAGTGCCCAGCGGATGGAGACGGGGCGGCCGCGGCGGTGCACCGCGTAGGCCACCGACAGGCCGACCACCGCGTATACGGACCAGGGGTGCAAGCCCCAGTGCACGAAGGTCTGGGCCATGGCCATGCCTTGCAGCTCCGACTCGGAGAGGTTCTCGAAGCCGGGCTTTTGGCTCACCGTGGCGTACATGAGCGGTTCGCCCACGCCGTAGAACACCAGGCCGATGCCCATGCCCGCGGCGAAAAGCATGGCGAACCAGGAGAAGATTCCGAACTCAGGTTCATCCGTGTCACGGCCCAGCTTCACCTTGCCGAATCGGGAGAGCCCCAAGATCAGGGTGAACGCCACGAAACCGCCGATGACCAGCATGTAGTACCAACCGAAGTTGGTGACGATCCAGCTCTGAGTGCCTTCAAAAACTTCACCGGTGAAGTCCGGTGCAAGCACACCCAGTAGGCCCACGGCCACGATAATCACAAGTGACGGCCAGAAGACGGCGGGCGCTATGCCGCCTTTACCAATACGTACACCCTGCGCACGGAGCTTTTCGGTGATCTCGCGGTCGCTGTCTTGGTCATCGACTCGCTTGCCCTTGGGAGCGCGCAGTTCTTCAGCGGAAGGCCCGGAGTCCTGTTCCGGGTGGTCCACAGAGCTAGATTCGGGGCTCGAGGAGGCAGGGCCCCCGTCTTCTGAATGCAATGTCGTCTTGTCTTCTGGTGGAGTCATCAATTTCCCTCAAAGTCGGTACTGAGTCTGGATCGAACGGCATTACCCGTCTTTCAGGATGGCCCCGAGCATTGAAACTTTCAAGTTGCTGGGAATTGGTTGGCTACTGCCTGATGGTGCGGCGGCTAGGAAAAGACATCCAACCGGTAGAGCGATGTGAACAGAAACACAGGAGCGGTCAGAAAAGCCGTGATAGCCAAACACAACCCGGAGGTGGCGGCATCCCACCACCGAATGGCGAGCGAATTCTCGGGTATGGCCCCGGATCGACCACGCACGAACATGCCCCGCGCCTTGTTCGCAGCAGCTGTCATGGCCTGACGCTTAACGCCGCGCGGTGTGCGGTGCACATCGAATGAGGCGGCGAGCACGAAGGTCAAAAGGCCGCCGGTGAGGGCAATGGTCAACACCAGAGGCAGGGTGCCGGTGATGCTCGTGGCGAATGCCTCCAGCGTATTTTCGGGTTTTGACGAGGCTTGCTGAATCTCAATGCTCACCAACGCGCCCAGGTACGCGGCCACACCCACCATCAGGCCCTTCCACGTGGTCAGCAGGATCTGATAAATGAACTTGGTGAGAATTCGGCTCTCGCGAAACGGCTTGGGCGGCGGCAGTACCGCGCTGATCAGGATAAACGCGATCAACAGCACGAATAGCGCGGCGGAAACCCAGAGCAGAGCAACCTCTGCGTTGAAAACCACCCACAGCAATATGGCTACCAGGGCCACCAGTATGGGTAAACCACGATTGGGGCTGATCAGGAATCGGAGCGCGCGGGGGAGGGGAGCCACGGGACAACTATAAGTCGCGAACAATTCCTGTCCTGGTAATCCCGTGAATCGGTCGCTGCCGCTCAGAGTCAGCCGTAGGTCGGGTATTGCGGCCAGCCCTCGGGACTGTCCTCCCAGTCTTGCTGGCGTCCGTAAATCGTGCGGTCCATGATGTGGGCGGTGGGCAGGATGGCTTCCGTGCCGCGCGCCGTCGTCATGTAGGTCAGGTACGGCACGCTGTCCTTGAGGAGGTAGTACGAATACCCGGGTAGTTGCCCTTCCTCGCCCTGGTCATTCGTGCGGGTCCAGCCCCAGTCATAGTGGTAGCTGGTGTCATGCGAGGAGACCCACAGGTGCGGCCAGCCGTTCTTTTCCCGCCAGGCCTCGAGCTTGTCGATGGGCGCCTGGGAGATCAGTGCGAACGCGATCCCGTTCTTCGTCAGCCGGCCCATGTTGGCCGGCAGATTGTCCACGGCCCACGTGCAACTGGGGCAGCCGGCCTCCCAGTCGGGGCTGAACATCACGTTCTGCACGAGTAACAGGTAGTGCTCACCGAACAAGTCGGTCAGCTTCACGGGCCCGCCCGGGCCCTCGAACGTATAGTTCTCGACCTCGACCATCGGGAGCCGACGCCGCTCGGCCGAGACCCGATCGTTGTGTCGCGTCACTTCCTTCTCGCGGGCGACTTGTTGCGCGAGTGCGGCGTGGAAAGCGTCCCGGCCCACCACTGGAGGCGCGGCATCGGGCTGGTTCAGTTTGGGATGGGCGGCAAGGCGTTCCGGGTCTTCGCGGTTCATGACCGATCTCCTGAAGAGGTGTTTCGGCTGTTCCTGCTACGACTCAGTCAACGCCTGATGAGCTTTGAATGGAAGAGGCCGCTGGCCGGGGGCAGCAATCCACGTCGCCGAGATTCGGGACGTGCACTGCGGGACGCGCCGCACTTGGTGGGCCATGCGCGTCCCGCGATCCACGGTCTCGTTTCAGCGAATCAGATCCCCGCGGTCTGTCTGATCCAGTCCCGGTGGGCGGCCACGTTGGAGTAGTTCGAACCGGAGTTGATGTCCGCGCCGGGGTCGGGTGTATCGCCGGTGGAGCAGACACCCACTACCTGGCCGTTGATGATGAGCGGGCCGCCCGAGTCGCCCCGGTTGGCTGCGCCCGTGATGCCCCGAATGTTGCTTGCTGGGCCACCGTGGAGGTCGCGGCTGGGGCCGGTGACTAGCACGTCCGCTTGGAACAAACCGGTGGACGGCGTCGAATTGGCGCGCAGCCCGTAACCCTGGACCGTTCCTCGCTGTCCGCGCTGCGGGACGGTGCTGTCGGTGATGTCCATGGTCTCGCCCACGTTCACCGGCTGGGACAAGCGCACCAGGCCGACGTCGCCGCGCGGCGAGTTCGCGAGTTGCGCCGCGCGCACGGGCTGGCCCGGGTTCTGAGTGGAGTTGGACGTGAATACGTTCATGTTGCTGGCGCCCTCGGTGCAGTGTCGGGCGGTCAAGACCCATTCCTCACTGATGAGCGAGCCCGAGCAGCCGTACTGGCCGCCGTTCTGAGTGAACTTGAGTTGGACCACAGCGCGGTTCTGTGCGGGTTCACCACCCACGATGTACTCGTTGGTTTCTTCCACCGCGGGCGCTGCCTGCGCCGTCATCGGTGTGGCCAGTGCGGCCGAGGCGAATAACGCGATGCCGATCTTCTGGAAAAGGGAGGTTTTCATAACGATCGCTCCTTCTCGTGATGGTGGGGATGCCAGCCCCCTGATCTGAGCGAGACTCAAACTACACAGGAAGGACGTATCTGACTAGGAGCGATGTCTAAATTGACCAGGTTTCGATTCGATTAGCGGACTAAGTAAGAGGGTTACGATTTAATAACGGCCGACAAGTCAAGGGTTCTATCACTCGATAGATGTAAGACGAACGTGATGTCCATATTTCCTCGAGCAGAACCGGTGTCTGCTTGCGTCGACCAGTGGGCAGAACGCAGCACTGCACCACTGGCAGATCACGACTGTGCCCTCGCGACCCAGACCCGGCCGGGCTCGGCTAGCGACCAGGCCCGCTGGCGACACCATATCGCCGCTGGCCTTGCGCGCGGCTATGGGACCCCTCGGGGTCGGGGTGCACTTACAGCTCGATTTCACGGGCTCTAGTGACGGCAGTCTTGTTCATCCCCTGCTGTCCCTGGGGCTCCCCGCGGTGCCGCCAGCACCCGTTGCGAGCGATTCGCCCGGCAGGTGGATCACTAGAGGATGAGCCCGTCGCGTTGATCATCCGGGGTCCCGGTCATGGAACACCAGTCGAGCCAGGGATCACGGTCCGTAGATGAGCTCCCCGAAATTCGGCTGTGCACGGAGCCTGGGTCCACGAACGGACACTGCTTCCACGAGCTGCCCGGAACCTGCGGGCGCTCGGGCGACGGCCAGTAGGGAACTAGGGACTGGTGAAGGCCGCGCTCTGAACCACTGGTGCAGAGCTTGCAACTAGAGTTTCATATCGTGTAGGCTCGAAGCATGGATGCGAGAATGAGAACCGATTTGGTCTTAATGCGGGGACAGCGCAATCGGCTGGCGAACGAGACCCGGCAAATCGACCTGGAGATCGGCCGACTGGCAGATCGGGCCATCGCTGACGATCACCACACGACGAAGTCCTCCCTCGGGCGACTTCTGGGCATGTCCCACACCCATGTGGGCAACCTGATCGACGCTGCGCGGTCAACCCCCGAACCGGAGACTGGTGACCGCATTCCGGTCATGGACAACGTGCTCGCCGCCGACTACGTGCTCGCCATCGGAGCGAGGATCATCCGGTCAGTCTCGGGGTTCCACGAGGGCGATGTCCTCGTCGCGTCCGGGCTAGATCCTCGGCTTTTCGCCGGGGAGGACAATCGGGCCGAAGTCCCGAATATGCTTTGGAGGCTCGACACCGGAGAGTGGATCGGAGTGTCAAAGGCCAACGTCGGCTACGGCGGCACTGGGGGCAGCTACTCGCGACAAGCACTCGTGCGCGCCGGAGTTGCTGAGCAGACAGCAGACGAGATTGTCCGGTGGCGGTTCTGCGACACCCATGAAGACATGGACGGACCCGCCGAGTCCTGGACACGGCAGAACCGTTGGCCCGTCTACGCCCGCAGCGTCCCGCGTGTCATTGACGACCGGATTGTCGTGCTGTTCGGCGACGGACTGCGCTCGCTCACTACGTTCCCCCCAACTAACCCACCTGTGCCGCTCCAGCCACCGGTCGACGAGTCGGGCTTTTATCCATCGGTGACAAACGAGACGCCTCTTCAAGCATGGTTCTCCTTCCTCAACCAGGATCAGAACCAGCTGCCTGAGTGGGCGCAGGGGCCTCGCCTCGCCCGGGTGTACCGACATGACGAGGCAGCGGCCGAAGATGGATTCACCACTGTCCCATCGGGAGCCAGGTGGGGATCCTCGCAGCGTAGACACCCCTGTGTAGTGATCGAGCAGGGGCTGGTGCAGTTCTGGGGGTTCTTCATCCGGCCACGAGACACCACGCAGTACGTGCCGGAAGAGGCCTACGAAGCGCTCAGACTCGCCGACGTATATCCGCACGACCTCGTTGAGCACGACGACAAGGCGCGACGGCCGTGGGCGCGGTTTATACGGGCATTCGTCCCGCGCCTAGACGACCTGCCCGATTCCATCGATATCTCTCACAACGGGTCCGAGGCGCTCAGCTACCTGCCGAGCGAGCCGATGGCACACCTCGGATAAGGGGCGACGTACTCTAGATCAACTCAGGCGGTTTTAGCGCGCTTCAGATAGGCGCTGAGCACGTTCTGACGCCGGCGCATACGGACTCGGCGGTTCCGGTCCTCGTCGGCCCGTCGGCGTTCGGAGTCGGCGCGCAGTGCCTCGATCTTGGCAGCAGTCTGGTCAGCGGCCTGCTGCTCCGCCGGGGTCAGCGTTTCAGGCATCAGGTCCTCCTTGCTTTGGGTCCACAGTAGCGAATTCGTCTCGTTCTGTCCGGAGCCTGCGTGGTCCGAAGTCCATGGCGAGCGTGGCAGCCATGACGCGGGCCATGGCGATGACCGCGAGTCGATCGACCTCGGTGAGGTCGCCGACCTGGGGCGCGTTCACAGAGATCATGCCGAACACCACGCTATCGGCTTGGACGGGAACCGAGACGAACGTCTTGTACGGCTTGCTCGACCAGTCAACCCGGGGTTGGGCGTCCGGTTCCTTGTAGATGACGCAGTCGGAGTCCCGCGCCGACATCATTATCCAGATCGGATGGTCGGGGTCGTCCTGTTCGACGAACTCGGTCGAGGCCTCATCGCCCCGGCCCCGGCTCTTGGGGTCGTACAACCGTCGCCACCCGTCGTCGTCACGTTCGAGAAGCTAGTAGGAGGCCCGGACGTCCGATGCCGTGGGCGCGATGGCGGCGCTCTGCGCCAGTTGGGAACGAAGGGTGTCGAGCGCGGCGGCTCGGGCCGCCCCCTCGCGAAAGACGATGTCACGGGTACTGTCCAGTAGGCCCAGCAGTGCGGTGAGAGTGTTATTGACCGCGCTGCGTTCGGCTTCCTCCTCGAACTCGGATTCCCTCTTAACGTGCCAGTCGGCGATCCGGTCGGCGGCCGCTGCGAGGGCAGCGACGATGCCGAACGCGGTCAATATCCAGGCGGTGCGTTGGGTAAGATTTTCGTCGGTGTAGAGCCGCACCAGGGGCAACACGGCCAGCGCGATTGCGGCCAAGAGAGTGATGCCGGCGAGTATCCAGTGGTCACGCAACCACCGGGCGACCTGACCGACCCTCCATCTCATACCCTCCTGGCCCGGCTTGCGGGCAGCGTCCATGCCAAGAGTGTGGCATTCTTTTGACGCACACGGTGACAGCCTGTTCCGGCGGTGGCTTGTTGGCCGTCGATCTCGCGATCGGGTCGGTGCGCTCGTGTTCCCATCGGCCAATGATCCGTCCTCACACAGTCAGCCGTTGCCCGTCGGCCCATCGGTTACCCAGGTAAAACGTGGTGTCGAGGTGCGAAAGCCCCCAAGGTGTGGGATGCACCAGGTCAGCGTCGGATTCAACTGCAACTCGGTCCGGCATCCAGGCGACAAAGGGCTCCTCGACAGGGACCGCCATCCGCATTGAGTCCTGCGGGGGTTCGCTGTCTGGTACCGGTTCCACATTCTCGGCGACCATCTGAGGGTGCCGCATCGCGAACTGTGGGCTCGGATATTTGGTGTCGGCGAAAACTAAAGCTCCGGCCGGGACGAGCACATAGTGAGGCACGATTCCGGTCACAGCCACGGTGGGCACGGGACCACCGGTGAACGGCACGACGTGGCCCTCCCAAAGGAGACGGGCCCGGCGCAGTTCCACTCGTTGCCAGTCATTTATCGTGCCGCTGGCAAGGGGGATCTCCTGACCGGTGATGTCCTCGATGGCCACCAGATCACCCAGTGAGTCGATGCTGATGTCATTAGCGTGCAGGTCTTCTTCGGACGGATTCGAGGGGGCAACCCCGAAAAAGTCCTGACCCGAGGCGATAAACCGCACCGAAGAACTACGGTAGACGTCTCGAACGAAGCGCGCTTCGTCCAGAGCCATGCGGTTCGTGGTCGGCTTGGCGAAACGAACCTGAAAGTCGGACGGTTTAATCTGCTCCCCGTCGACGTCGAAGGTCACCTCGCAAATGACGCAGCCGGCAACCAGCGCCCGCCAGACGAGGCGTTCGCCCTCGGTCTGGCGGTCTCTCACCGCGGCATCATACTCGGCGACCAGAGCACCATCCTCGGCTTCCAATCGAACTTGAACACGATTATTGGGGTCCATGCGCAACCATTCAGTGACAGTGAACTGGTTGAACCCCTCTGGAGCGCTTTCCATAGGATTCGCGAGGTTCGGCATAGCGGTGCCCACTGGAGCGATGTAAGCGACCCCGGTTTCGACCAGCTCGTTGGAACCGACGACGACAGGGATGTCCATGACATCGCTACCCAGCTTCAGCAGTCCCCGGTGAGCCAGGTCAGTGATCACGTCGAACGTCCAGGCACACAGCAGCGCGACGCCGGAGAAGTAGGACACCGCGGCGGCATAGCGCTCCTTGATGGGCAACAAGGTGCCGTCGAACTTCTCGCCCTTCACGTCCACGTGGACGAGGTCCCCGTAGAGCCAGGCCAATGCCAACTGACTGTCGGAGACCTGGGGCGTGGACTCGGTGCCGTCGACCTTCGCCCGCTGGACTGCATACCGATGGAGAGTCGGCTTCGATTCGTCATGACGCGACCACGCGACACGGAGCCTCTGAACCTCAGCTCGAATCGCTGCGAGGTCGTCGGTGTCCTGCGCTGGCTGTCTCAGGGTAATCTCCAGCGCCGTCAGGACCTTCTGGTGATGAACAGATTCCCTGTTGAGCAGGACGGGCCGTAGCCGTGCCGCCAGGGATTCGAAGGTCTCCTCGTTCGGCAGTTCGCGTCGGAACTCGATCTGACCATTCAGATTGAGGTTGGCAGCCATCCTGGGGTTGGCCATCTCAGCGAGCCGTTCTCGATCAGCGGCCAGAGAATGCGCTGCGATGCGCCTCGCCCTGAGGGCGAACCTCTTCAATGTGCGTTCAGCGTCCATGAGACCAGCATCCCAGAACACCCTGGATGAGTGGATGGATGAGAAAACGGCGGTCTACAACAGTCTCTCCGAGAAGGTGAACCGACTGCGCCCCCCTCGAGGAGGGCTAAGACGGAGACGACTGTCGACACCTGAAACCACCGATGGCACTGGCGGCCTTCTATTACGGCCGCGGAGGGGTTGATTGGGTAGTGCGCTGGTTAGCGTTACTACGTAGACGCTCGTAGCCCTGGAACCACCGTGGTGTCACCTTCTGACAACACATCGCGAGCAGCGAGACACGCGATACAGCCTAGTCAGACGGCTATTCTGGGCGATCGCCATGCACCCCCTGTGAAGCGACCTCTCCCCGGAGAACATCCACGTGCACGTGATCGCGGTGGCGCAAGATGTCGCTGGCCGGCTCGGGGGCATCGTAGGTTTGCCAGTGGCCACGGGAGCTGTGGGCGCTCCAGATCTTGTCATCGAAGATCACGTACTGGATGTCCAGGTCATCTGCGTGGGCGATCAGCCACTGGGCGAGAATCCACCCCTCGCGGCGGTTCTCTTCGGTGATCGGGCGGAAGAAGACGTCGATGCCGCGACCGCTGTAGTGGGTAGATTCGGCTCCATGGCCTTGGCTGACCCCTCCGGGGGCGAATCCACCCAGTGGCTGGTCACCGAACACCTCGGTCATTTCGTCACGTAGTCGCTGGGCGCGCGGTGTGAGGCCGGTTGGCGTTAGCTCTTGTTCGGGTAAGTCATCTGCTGCGGTGCCTTCGCAACGAAGGCTTGGCCCGGCGTCGTCGGCAGGCCCATCCGCGAGGCGCTGGATGACCGCCGGGTCGATGCCGGACGTGTCCGGGGTTTCGGCGCCGCGAGCGGCTAGCGCAACTGCCGTGGTGGCGAGTTTGGCCTCATCACGCTCGAGGTTGATGGTGCCGTCCGGGGTCTCCACGCTGCACTCCGAGCCCACGTAGAAACGGCCGTCCTGTACGCGGAAGCTGTTGGCGATAGTGGGTCCCAGCCAAACCAGTGCACCAATGATCAACCCCACGACCACGAGAAAGATCAGTGGCACCCTCCACGAGTTCGCTTGTTCGGCAGGCACCTGGTTATTTGAGCTCGACGACTTCATTGGATGGATCAGGCCTTCGGGTTGAGCATCGCTGCGGCAGTGGCTTGATCGGTCTCGGAGCCAGTGGTCAGAGCATAGATCGCGTAACCGAGCGGTGAAGCCTCCCACAGGTGGCGGGCCTGAGCGGCCAGGCCCAAATGTACATGGCCACCGGCCTGTTCATAGGCGTCCAGGGTGGCCTGCAGAATCTCGTCACCGGCGGCGCCGTGCTGGAAGGCGAAGTCGCGGGCGGGATCGTCCACACGGGCGGTTGTCCAGTCCAGGATGCCGGTAATCGCTCCGCCATTGTCGAGGAGGACGTGAGCGGGGTAAATCTCCCCGTGAGTCATCACCGTCCGGTCGGGCCAGCAAATGTCCTCATCTATCCATGCCCGCCAAGCGTTGGCGAGAGTGGGAGCCACGGTGAACTCGTTGGTCACCCGGTTGATGTCGTCCTGCCAGGTCTGACGGACTTGATCGGGCGACCGGGCCTCCAAGCCAGCAGCCTTGGCATCCGCGGCATTGAGCGAGTGCAGGCGTGCCAGCAGACGTCCCAAGCGGGCGGCGTACTGCGGACTGGCCGGGTCCATATGCCAGATGGGTTCTCCGGAATCAGACAGGGTCAGGCCCGGAGTGCCAGGGAGGGCCGGGTAAGCAATCAGCTCCGGAGTGCGAATCTGCCAGTCCGGAACCGAAACTTTCTCCGCGCGGAGCACGGGCGCAACGAAATCGAGGATGCGGACCTCGGCGGCCATGCCCCCGGAGACGTCCGGACGGCGCGGGATCCGCAGCACCCAGCGGTGTGCGGTTTCGTCAGCCGCCATGATGACGCGGTAGTCCAAGCCGGCCTCCACCACGGTGGCGCCATCAGCGGATAGGCGCAGACCATGAGAGGCGGCCAGGCCCAAGGCGTCATCGAGTGTGCTCATGGCACGATTCTCCCACCCGGGTCCATACACGTTGGTAGACAACGAAAAACCGGCTGTCGATAAGGTGTTTACCTTGTCAACAGCCGGTTACAGTGTGGTGCGCGAGGGGGGAGTTGAACCCCCACGCCCTCTCGGGCACACGGACCTGAACCGTGCGCGTCTGCCTATTCCGCCACTCGCGCTTGTTTATTCACTCAGCTTCCGCCGGTGAACAACGTTGAGTAGCCTACCCGATGCCTGATGCGTTTGGCGAATCGCCGTGCACGGCCTCCCGTCGCAACTGCATCACCCCAGAGTCATGCCACCCCATGCTGCCAAGGCGCACGCCAGACCGACCATCGCGTACACGCTGATGGGCGTCAGCACAGCCAGTTCCATGCCGGACCCGGCCTTTCCCAGAACGGGAAATCGCACGAAGGATCTGCCCCGGTAAAACGTGGACGGCACCGGTAAACGAGGGCGCAACGGCCACAGCAAGTGAATCCCCTGCGTGGTCACCATGTCGCCGATCATGTGCACCGCACACCCCAAAGCCACGGCAATCACGAACCACCACGGATGGTCCGGGGGATTGGTGGCCACCACGATTCCCAGGCCGATGGCCACCAGCCAGTTGGCATGCGAAATCCGGTCCGGAAGAAACGCCAGGACCTTCACCGCGAACGCGATCATCAACACCGAGAGCACCGCGGCCAACGGCCACACCTGCCCGGGTAGCGCCGCAACAACGGCGGGTGCAGAATCATCGCCACTCGACTCCGCCAACCAGCGCAGCCCGTCGCCCACGGGAAGGGCGGCGTTTTGTGACAACCAGGCCAGCAGGGTAAACACGAGCAGCCCGATCAGAGAGTGAGTTCCTCGTCGATGGCCGCCCGACAACCGAGAGACGATCCGCGCTAACCATCCCGAGAATGGCGGCAGAGAGCGCGCCACGGTTCCGTTGGGGTGATCGATATCCGGCAACAGCGCGGCGCCCGCGCAGATCAGGGCGCCGGTCACCACCCCCGCGTCACCCACGGGGAGTACACCGAAGCCGATCGGCACAGAAAAGTCGGAAAATTGCAGGGTGTAGTCGGCGGTCAGCGCCACCCATGCAGCGGCACCACACGCAGCATGGCTCGGCCCCATCACCGGGACATCACGGTCAACACGCACTCTCCGATCGCGGGCTCGCTAGTCATGAAGCCCCACGTTAGGAACGTGGTCAGACACGCATAAGGACCCTCAGGGCTCGGTGGGCAACAGCGTCCAGCCGGCGGAATCCACGTCCACCGCAACCCACGGGTCATCCGGGGACGGAGTTGCTGAAGACCCACCAGCGGAGACCTCATCCAAGGCCTCGATCACCAGTGGTCGCGGGGCCACTACCGCCACGCATTCCCCGCGGTACTCATCGGCTGCGTTCTCGACGGCGCCTACCAAATCCATAGGCGTGCGGACATACGGAGACATCACCTGGGCCACACGAAAACGCGAGGTGGGCAGGTTGTCGGCCGCAGCGGCGTCGGCGACGAAAACCACCGTGGCGGGACACTGAAGATCACTCACGAGAACCTCAATCCAACTCTTTCGGGTTGCCTGGCAACTGCTGTTCGCACCCGGGAGTGAGCCAGGCCTTCACGTACCCGCCGCTCTGGTACACGTACTGCCGCAGCGTGCGCAGTGGTGTGAACTCGTAGTCGGTCGCGGCCATCCGTAACTCACCGTGATAGCAGCGCTCCAGGATCATGCGCGCCCGCGGCACGTGCTGTTTGAACGTCACGGCAGTCACGGTGTCCCAACCGCGCTCAGCGGCCAGGTCGCGCAACTGCATGGCCTCGCCCTGGGTGGTGGAGGGATTGGGCTGGAAGCAGATGACCTCGTAATCGGTGCGCGGGGTGCAGAAATCCTTATCCTCGTAGTACTGCACCATGGCGGGCGGATCATCGGGCTGAGCGTCGGGGGTCGCAATGACCAGCACGGGCGCGATGCCACGCTCCATCAATCCCTGCGCTGTGGCCATGCGTTGGGTATCCGGAGGGCCGAGCACCAGCAGCGCATCGGACATCGCGGGTTCCTCCGTGCGGGGGTGCTCCAGCACGGCCCAGCAGACGGCTAGCCATCCGGCCACGGCCACTGCTAACGCCGCAACCAGCAGGGTGAGCCAACGATGCCGCTTGGTCTCGGCAGGCTCCTGAACCGTCACCCAAATACCCCCATCAGAACGCGGACGCGGATATCATCTCATTCATCCCCGGCAATCCCGTGAGCTGCCGGCGACCATGACAAATCTGCACGTGAGGAGCGCCGATATGCGATCGAACGAGTAC
>CAACWU010000016.1_pt1 | contig 23844 bp, 24 predicted proteins | sample 2275741 | NCBI WGS metagenome assembly CAACWU01 (sample SAMEA5312470, study PRJEB27640) | indoor metagenome | biome: indoor environment; feature: uncontrolled; material: tiles wood | place: Germany | collected 2014-07-07
CGATGGCTCCCCCAACGGCGGGAGAACTCGTGGAACTTCTGGTTGCTCAGCGCCTTGATGGGGGTCGTGTAGAAGGCCTTGCGACCCTGGGAGAGTGCCAGGTGGATCGCGAACTCCCCCACGACCGTTTTACCGGCACCCGTGGGGGCGGCGACCAGAACGCCGTGCCCTTGTTCGAGTGCCCTGCAGCCCTCGATCTGGAAAGGATCGAGTTCGAAATCCAGCAGCTGTTCAAACGCCGCGAGTTCGGTGTTCGCGTGGGCCGCACGGGCCTTGGCGGCCATGAAACGATCGGCGTGAGAAGACATGGCACCAGCCTACGGCGTAGCGCGGACACCGATTAAATCAGTGCGGTGTGGTTCCGCTGTTAGCCCATCTTGCGGAGGTCCTCCGCGGAGGTCGCGCTGTCCGCGGTGACTCCGGTTGCTGCTTCACGCTTGGCAGCCTTCTTGGCGCGGCGGCGGTCCAGGACGAGACACAGTCCCACGGCGACGAAGAACAGCACCAACAGCGGAATGGCCAGGTACAGCATGGTCACCGGGTCCGGCCCGGGAGCAGCCATGGCCGAGATGACCAGCACGATCACGACCACCACGCGCCAGGACTTCAGGATCGTGCGACCGGAAAGGAGCCCCAGCATGTTGAGTCCCACCAGGAACACCGGTATCACGCAAGAAACACCGAAGGTCAGGATCAACTGCAGGAAGAAGCGCAGGTACTGATTGGCCTCCACGAAGTTCGCGCCGCCCTCCGGGGTGAACGCGGTCAACGCGTACACTGCGGCGGGCAAAGCCGTGATGGCCAAGACGCAGCCGCCGATGAACAGCGGAATGGCCGCCGCCAGGAATCCCATGGCGTAGCGGCGCTCGTGCTTGTGCAGAGCCGGAGTGATGAACGCCCACAGCTGGTACAGCCACACGGGCGAAGCGAAGATGACACCCAGCACCAAGGCCACCTCGACCATGATGTTGAAGGAACCGCCCACCGACGAGTAGTTGATGGTGGCGGTTCGACCCGAGTCCGCCAGACGCTGCAGCGGTTCGGTGATGTACTGCATGAACGGGTTGTAGACCATGAACCCCGCCACCGCGCCGATCACGGCCGCGATGGCGGACTTGATCAATCGGTTGCGCATTTCACGCAGGTGCTCCTTCAGGGCCATCTGGGCCTGAGGGTTGTTCCTGCGCGAGGTGTTCTTCTTGCGGTTCCGACGCTCTTTACGGCGCGAAGGATCCCGCAGAGACTTGGAATCAGTGGCAGACATACGAACCTATGTGTTGAGAGGGGCTGCACCGGGGTGCTCGTCGGGCCGAACCATGAGGTCCGGCCCGATCGCTGTGTAGTGAGTGGTGCCCCGTGACCTACGCGCTGGGGCGCTGGTTGGGATCAACCTGGTTGTTCGGCTGCGCGGCGGCCTGGCCCGTTGATTGACCGGGAGCGACCGGGCCGTTGTTCACGGTGTTGGTCTGTGTGGGATTCTGCGGCTGCGAAATGGTCTGGCCGTCGGATACCGGCTGGCCGTTCACGGTGACGTTGTCGTCATCGCCGTCCTTCTTCATTTCCTTGACCTCGGACTTGAAGATCCGCATGGACTGGCCCAGGCTGCGGGCCATGCCCGGAAGCTTGGGGGCACCGAACAGCAGCAGGATCACCACGAGGATGAGGATGATGGTGAGGGGGCTGTCAAACAAGCGGCCCATGGTGGATTCCTTTCCGTTCAGCCCGGCGGAGATCGGACAGCCGTTGGGGCTGGCCCTTGGCGTCCTTGCGGTTCATGCGGCGGATGAGCCGGGCTGTATGTCGTTGATCGCGACCGCTTGAATAGGCGGCGCGGGCCGAATTCACCGGGGTGAACACGGCAGGTTCAGCGGGTGTGCGCAGTGGTTGTGTCGCTCCCTGGGCCGCGGCGTTCCACCGCACCGTGAAGTCATCGGCGAAGGCCTCGACCTCACGTAATGCGGGTAAGGCCTTCTTGGTGACCAATCCCCACACCGCGCCCACGATGAACGCGAGACTGACGAGGACCAGGACGGTCCACAGCACAATCCACATCCACCACAGCATGGACCCCAGTATAGGGCCGCGCGAATCCTCTACTGGTGCGTTGTGTCCGTGAAGAGACTGTTATTTATCCACTGTTCAACTGAGTGGACCACCTCGGGCGGTGACGCCACCGCCACGTGACCCGCGTGCCTGGTCACGAGCGAACACAGTGCCTCGACCGTGGGGAAATCCACCTCGGCGGCCACGTACTCGGGCAGCTGTTTGGGGCCCTTGGAGCTCCCCGGTCCGGCAGTCACGGTGATCGGTGGTTCGTCGCTGGCGGGTAGTTCCACCGTGGCGGCACGCTTGGCGTGGTAGTGCTCCACGATCCAACGGCCACGCCGGTCGGTCACGAGCACCGCCTGAACGGGTCGGCGTTTCTCCGGGTACAAACTCGTGCGCATTTCGGAGTCCATGCGCGGATGCGCCTGGGCCTCTCCAATGTCTTCGCAACTGAGGATGCAGTCCGCTCGGAACGTCCTGGGCCCCTTGGCGTTGAGGCACCAACCGCGCACGTACTGGTGTCCGTCCGAGGACACTATGCGCACCGGGTCCACGAGACGTTCGGTGACCTCGTCCCGTGAGGCCACCACGTAGCGGATCTTGATCCGCCGATTGTTCGCAATCGCCTCGCGCACCCGACTGACCAGTTCGGTGTCCTCGGGGACCGGTTCGGCGGGTTGATCCGGTGCGGCCAGGGCATCCGCGAGTGGCAACGCGTCCGCGGCGGTCGCCACCTTGCGCATGGTCGAGCGCACGACGTCGCTATTGCCGCCCGGTAGCGCCTGGAGCGTTTGCAGCCCCATCAGCAAGGCGCTGGCCTCGGGTACGGTCAGCCGCACGGGTTCCGAGAGTTCTTGGGCATTACCCAGGTAGATGTGGCCGTCGTCCCAGGACGCATCGATGAGCTGATCGGGCATGTGACCCGGTCGCCCGCACACGAACAGCGTCTGTAGATCCGCGATCAACTCCTGATCGGTGATTCCAAAGTGCCGAGCCGTTTCTTCCAGCTGAGCCCCCTGGTGGGAGTACACGTGGCGCACGATGTGCAAGAGCCGGGCGAGATGTTGTTCCGTACTGGCCTTCGCGGCGCCGCTGCGGCGCTGCTTGCCCCAGGCAACAGCCACGCCACCCACGCGTTCCTGGAATTTCCGAGCCTCGGACAGACGCCGTTCGACCGCCTTGGCCACGGCACGCTGAGTTCCCAGGTCGGCCCCGGCTGCCGTGGCAACCCGAGCATCGGGACCCGCTGCACACACGTGCTCGGCGGCGCCCTCGGTGTCCGGGACGGCCAGCAGCACGGCGTCGAAACCTTCGGGCAGATGAGGATCCTCGTCCGTGATCGGCGCGGCGATCTGACGCAACAACTGCGCCGCACCCTGACGAACGTAGACGGTTACCCGAACGCGCGTGGGCGGGTACACCATGCGCGCGAGCTGCCCACCCATGGAGAAATCTTCGGGAGGTTGGAAACTGTCCCGGGTGACAGCCACCTCGGAAATGATCCTGGACAGCCGGAAGGTGCGCTCGGCCTGCCGGTCCTCGTCCCAGCCGGCCAGGTACCACGCACCGAAGCGCGAACCCACGCCCCAGGGTTGAACCGTGCGACGGCTGTAGGTACCCGTGCGATCCACGTAGTCGAAGCGCACCGTGCGGTGGCTCAGCACCGCGGACAGCAACGGTTCGAACGCTGGGTCCGCCACGGCCACGGTGGGCTGGACGTCACGGCCGGGTGCTGCCTCATGAGACAGCGCAGGTTCCAGCTTGTCGAGGGCGCGGCGCGCCAAACGATCCTGAGCGGCGTCGTTCCAGGCGTCCGCGGCAACCGCGAGGACGGCCGATTCCTCCGCACTGAACTGGACCTGGGGCAATTGGTACGAACCGCGGGACACGCGATAGCGCGGGGCCAGCTGGGCGTCGGAGGCCCACGGATCGTCGTCGGGGATTTCCTCGACCGGATAGCCGAGGGACCTCAAATGCGATTTGTCGCGCTCGAACATCCGCTCGAACGCGTCGTGGCTGCCGGCCTTGTGATACCCGGGAACGATCTCCCGCAGCTGATCACGCGTGTAACCGCTCTCGCGATCCAGCAGCGCAATGAGCAGGTTGAGGAGCCGCTCCGCCGACGCTGCGGTGGAGCGGCCCGATACCGAACCTGAAGATGGGGGCATTTAGCGGACGTCGAGCAGATCGACCACGAAGATGAGAGCTTCGTCAGGGCCGATGGCGCCGGGAGCGCCGCGCTTGCCGTAGGCCATCTCTGAAGGGATCTCCAGACGACGGCGACCGCCCACCTTCATGCCCAGCAGACCTTGGTCCCAGCCCTGGATGACCTGGCCGATGCCCACGGTGAAGTCCAGGGGCTGGTTGCGGTTCCAGGAGGCGTCGAATTCTTCGCCGCCCGAGTAGGTCACGCCCACGTAGTGGCAGGAGATGCTGTCGCCGGCCTTGGCCTCGCGGCCGGTGCCCGGGATCACGTCAGTGATACGCAGTTCGGTGGGAACCGGATCCTGCGGGAAATCGATCTCCGGCTTGGAACGATCCAGGTTGCGCTGTCCAAATGACACGGTCATGGCCTTTCGTAGAAACCGTCCCCGCTGGGGGACCTGTCCGATCGACTAGTTTACTTCTCCGACTCGGACGGCGCTGGCTTGGGCGCCTCGGATCCGCCGGCTTCCTCCGAGGGCTGAGGCGCAGCACTCTCCGACGGAGCTGCGGACTCACTGGGTGCGGGTTCGGGAGTGGGGACGGCACCGAGGATGTCCACCACGAACACGAGCGATCCGGACGGGTACTGCGAGTCCTTGCCGAGCTGCTTCTCGGTGCCGTAGGCCTGATCGGTCGGCACGGCGAGCAGCACGCGCGAGCCCACCTTCTGCCCCTTGAGGCCTTCCTTCCACCCCTCGATCACGTTGTCGAGCGGGAAGGATGCGGGCGCATTCTTGTCGTAGGAGGAATCGAAGACCTCGCCGTCCTCCCAGCGCACGCCCACGTAGTTGGCGACCACGGTGTCCGTGTCTGCTACTTCTTCACCGTCGCCCTCGCTGAGGACTTCGGTCTGGAGGTCCTTGGGTTCCTTACCCGAAGGCTTCTCAATGGTGGGTTTGCCTTGATCGTCCTGAGTGACGTTGGGCATCTTGTCCGAAGTGTCCTTCATGTCCTCGTTGAGCGGGGCCAGAATCTTCTTGGCCACCTGGTACACCTCCACCGACGTGGACTCGTCACCGGCGGCACCACTGGTGTCCGGGGAGCTGTAGGCGATGATCGCGCCTTCCTGGGCGTCGATCAGGGCATCGTGCATCTCCGGGATGGCTTCCTTGAGCTGGTCGTCCAGCTTGAGTACCTGACCGGCTCCCTGGCTGTACGTATCGCCCAACGACGAACCGTCGGAACCCTTGAACAGAGCCGCCTGCAGGAGGATGTTGTCGCCCTCGTCCAGGTCTTCGCCGTCACCTTCGCGCAGCACCTTGGTCTCCGCCTCGCTCACCTGGAGTGGAGTTTCGAACGAGACCGACGGCGCGGTGCCCTCGGACGGGTCCTTGGCCAATTCCACCGAATCCATTTCGGCTCCGCCGCACGCGGTCAACATCAGGGACAAGGCCAGGGCGGTGCCCGCGGCCGGAACAATCTTTCGCAAAGGAGGATTCACCTTTCAACACGAATGGGCACTGAGGGAAGTCGCCCACCAATCTATGGGACACGGTTGAGCATCAGCTGATACTTCTCGTGCCACGCCCGTGGGGGTTCCCCGTGAACTTTCAGCTCTTGGACATGGCCTGGACCTCGGCAATCAGTTCGTCCGCATCCGGCTGGGACGTGGCGAACGGGTCCTTGCACATCACGGTGCGCTGGTTCTGCGAACCGTTGAGTTTGAGGTGCACCCAGTCCACGGTGTAGTTCTCTCCCGCGTCCAGGACGGCCTGGATGAACTTGCCGCGCAGGCTCGCCCGCGTGGCCGGGGGCTGCGTGACGGCGGCCTGAGCGGCGTCGTCGGAAATGAAGGACGCCACCGCGCCCCGCCGACTGAGCATGCGGAACAGCCCGTGCGTGGGTGAGGTGTCGTGGTAGGCGAAATCCAACTGCAGCAACCGCGGGTTGGCGTAATCCATGCCGTGGGCGGCGGCGTAGGAGTCCAGTAGCTTCTTCTTGATGGCCCAGTCGAGCTCGGTGTCCACCAGGTCGAAGCGCTGCTCGGCCACGGCGCGCAAGCCGCGCTCCCACAGTTCCAGTACCCAGTCCACGCGATCGTGGTGCGCACCGTGGCGATCCACGAAGTGTGTGACGGCCTGAAGGTACTCGTGCTGCAGGTCCACGGCGGACATCTTTTCGCCCGAGGCCAGCTCCACCTGCGCCCGGCCGGTGAGGTCGTGCGAAATGATGCGCAGCGCGGCCGCGGGATCCGCGAGCGTGCGGTCCGGCAGGATCTTGCCCGCCTCGATCATCCTCAGCATGAGATCCGTGGTGCCCATCTTGAGCGCCGTGGTGGTCTGGGACATGGACGAGTCGCCGTTGATCACGTGCAGCCGGCGGTAGTGCTCGGCATCTGCGTGGGGCTCGTCGCGCGTGTTGATCATGGGCCGCGAGCGCGTGGTGGCCGAGGAGAAACCTTCCCAAATGTGGTCCGCGCGCTGCGAGAAGGAATAGCTGGGACCGTGGCTGCCGTCGCCCAGGGTGAGGCCGCCGAATTCTGCGGGGCCGTTGGGGTGCACCCGACCGGCGCCGACCAGGATCTGGCGGGTGACCAGGAACGGGATCAGCACCTGTACCAGGCGCGCGTACTCGGTGCGGCGGGAGATCATGTAGTTCTCGTGGGAGCCGTAGGAGTTCCCGGCGGAGTCCACGTTGTTCTTGAACAAGTGCACCGTGCCGCCGGTTCCGTCCTGGTCCAGTTCTTGTTGGAGCTGCTGTCGCAGATCGTCCACGATCAGCTCACCGGCTACGTCCTGCGCCACGACATCCTCGAGTGAGGCGGTCTCCGCGCTGGCGTATTCGGGGTGCGAACCCACGTCGAGGTAGAGCCGGCCGCCGTTGGGGAGGAACACGTTGGATGCTCTCCCCCACGCGAGCACGGGCGCGAACAGGCGCCGCGCCGTCTCGTCGGCACCCAGGCTGTGTCCCTGGGACACGCTGTGGGTAATGCCGAACTCGGTTTCGATGCCGTAGATTCTGCGGTCCACGAGCTTACTGGCCGCCCTTCTGGACGAAGCCCTTCACGAAGGCCTCAGCGTTGGTTTCAAGTACGCCGTCGATCTCGGCGAGCAGGTCATCGGTGCCCTGGGTGTCGCGCTGGGCCTGACCCGCGCCCTGCGACGGCGCCGGGGTGCCGTTGTCGGGCAGGTCGGTTTCTTCCTCGCGACGCGAGCCCTGGCCGAAAATGCGTTCCTGTGCCATGTGTCTCTCCTGACCTCTCAGTGGTTCAAGTCTCGGGTACTCAGTTCAGGCCGGTTCCGGTGACCGTGCCGGGGCGCTGTTCCGCTACCCGGTGTACCCACTGTTCAACGTCCGGGGCGTCGAACCATTCCCGCGTTGTCTCGCGGTTGAGATCCAGCGGTTCCGGCATGCCGATGCGCGCGCCCCTTCGGATCCCGGGGAATTCCACGTTCACGCTGTCCCAGCCCACGCTCACCATCGCGGACGGGTAGCGGCGCACGGCGGTGCCGCGGAACCACGCACGGGTGTCCTCGGGGGGCTGGTCCGCAGCGCGTTCGATGGTTTCGGAGTCGACCAGCGTGCGGATCCGCCCGGCCGAGGCCAACCGGTGGTAGAGCCCCTTTTCGGGGCGAATGTCCGCGTACTGCAGGTCGATCGCGATCAGTCGGGGGTCGTTCCACGCCATGCCATCTCGCTGCCGGTACGCGTTGAGCAGGGCGTACTTGGCAGCCCAGTCGAGTCGGTCGGCCAAGCGGGAGGGGTCGTCCGCCAGGTCGGTCAGGACTTCGTCCCAGAGGTCCAGTACCTGTCGGGTGTCCTGGTCCAGCCCGTCCGGCGCCAGTTCGCGTTCCAGCTCCAGCGCGGCGCGGTAATACTCGCGCTGGATGTCGACGGCGCTCAGCTCGCGTCCGTCGCGCAAGGGCACGGTCGCGGTCACGGACGGGTCGTGGCTGACCGTCTGCAGGGCGGCCACGGGATCGGCAAGGTCCAGGGCCGGCACCCGGTCATGTTCGATCAGGTTGAGTACGAGCGAGGTGGTGCCGAACTTCAACACCGTGGCGGTGTGGGACAGGTTGGCGTCACCGATGATCACGTGCAGCCGGCGGTATTTGGTGTCGTCCGCGTGGGGTTCGTCGCGCGTGTTGACGATGGGGCGGTGGATGGTGGTTTCCAGGCCCACGGTGCGCTCGAAGAAGTCCGCGCGCTGGCTCAGTTGGAAGCCCGGTTCGGAACCGTCCACTCCCAGGCCCACGCGGCCGGCACCGCACATGATCTGGCGGGTAGCGAAGAACGGCAGCAGTGCTGAGGTGATCCGATCGAACGGCACCGCGCGGTCCACCATGTAGTTCTCGTGGGCACCGTAAGACACTGATTTGTTATCCGTGTTGTTCTTGTACAGGTTCACGGCCGGAGTCCCGGTCTTCTCCGCGCCCCGCGCCAGTTCCGCAACGGCGCGCGCGGCCACCACGTCCCCCGCGGCATCCCAGGTCAGGGCGTCCAGCGGGGTGGTGACCTCCGGGGAGGAATATTCCGGGTGCGAGTGGTCCACGTACACGCGCGCCCCGTTGGGGATCACGGTGTTCATGATGACCTTTCGCCAGTCCATGTCCTCCGTGTACATCGCGGACTCGGTGATGGCTTCCGCCGCGATTTCTTCGGCGGTGAGCACCGGGGCCTGATCGGTCAACTGCGAGGGGTGGGCCTGTTCTCGGCTCATCGTGTACCCGCGAGCATCGGACAGTGGGGCCTCGGAACCGTAGTCCCAGCCGGTGCCCACGCTCGTTTGCCCGTCCGAACCGTTCCTTCCAGAAGATTCCCGGGACAGTTCCCGCGCTACCCGCAGCGCATAACTGGTCACCACCCGGGTGGAGAGCACGGTGGCATTCGCGTGGGGCTCCCCCACGGCCAACACCCCGAATTCGGTCTCACTGCCCATGACCCTGCGAACGCTCATGACCGCTCTCTTTCGGGGAGTGATCCGGTACCGCGGTGCATCGCCATCCGGACGTCCTGGATCGTGTTGGCCCGGCGACCGGTCAGGCGCGCCCAGTCCTCGGGGTCCGCGGTGTTGGGCAGGTCCTGCTGTTCGTAGAATTCTTCGTCCACGGCATCCACCAGGTGTTCGCGGGTCAGCCCGCGTTCGCCCGTGGTGAGCAGGGTCTTGATGGCCTGCTTCTTGGCGCGGTCCACCACGTTGCGGATCACCGCGCCCGAGGCGTAGTCGGCGAAATACAGGGTTTCCTGGCCGCCGTCGCGGTAGCTGATGGTCAGGAATTCCGTGGCGGGGGTGCGGTCGTACAGGTGCGCGATCGCGGCGTCGATCAGCTGATCGGCGGCGGCCTCCCGGGAACCCGCCGCGGCGACGTCGGCCTCGCGCAACGGCAAGTCCGGGGTGATGTAGAGCTTGAAGATTTCGCGAGCGCCGTCGCGATCCGGGCGGTCGATGCGGATCTTGACGTCCAGGCGGCCGGGGCGCAGCACGGCGGGGTCGATCATGTCCTCGCGGTTGGTCGCGCCGATCACGATCACGTTGTCGAGTTTCTCGACGCCGTCGATCTCGGTGAGCAGCTGCGGCACGATGGTGGTTTCCACGTCCGAGGACAGGCCCGAACCGCGCACGCGGAACAGCGAGTCCATTTCGTCGAAGAACACGACCACGGGCACGCCGCGGGCGGCCTGTTCGCGGGCGTTGGCGAAGATCGAGCGGATCTGGCGCTCGGTCTCACCCACGTACTTGTCGAGCAGCTCGGGGCCCTTGATGTTCAAGAAGTAACCGAGGGCGCGTTCGCGTCCGGCCTTGGCGGCGCTGCGTTCGGCCAGCGAGCGCGCGACGGCCTTGGCGATCAGCGTCTTGCCGTTGCCGGGAGGCCCGTAGAGCAGGATGCCCTTGGGCGGGCGCAGTCCGTGTTCGCGGTACATGTCCGGGTGCACGTAGGGCAGTTCCACGGCGTCGCGGATGGCTTCGATCTGGGCGCCCAGACCACCGATGTCCGCGTAGCTGACCTCCGGTACCTCCTCCAGGACCAGCTGTTCCACGTCCGTGCGTTCCACGTGCTCCAGGGCGAAGCCGGTGCGGTGGTCCACGGTCACGGCGTCACCGGGTTTGGGGCGATTACGGCGCAGGGCCCCGGAGAGCAGCATGACGCGTTCCTCATCGGAGCGGCCCACGGTCAGTACGCGGTCGTGGTCGATGATTTCCTTGATGGTGGCCACTTCGCCCACGCGGTCGTAGTCGAGGACCGCTGCGACCACGTAGTTCTCGTTGAGGAGCACCCCGATCCCTGGTTCGCAAGAGCTCAACGACACGAGCGGGCTCACGGCCACGCGCATTTTTCGCCCGGACACCAGCACGTCCAGGCTGGCCACGGTGATCACCGGGCCGTCTCCCGTGGCCGTACCCACGGGTTGGTGGCCGGGATTAACTTGCTGCACCACACCGAAACTCATGGGCGGAACAGCCTCAGCGGCGAGCGTCTGCTTGAGCTTGACGATCTCCTGCCGGGAGGCGTCCAGCAGGCGCACGAGTTTCTGGTTCTGCGAACCCACGCTCGCGAGTTGCTTGTCCAGGTTGCGCTTCTGGTCGCGCAGCATGTTGATCTGCCGCTGCGAATTGTCGGTGGCGCGGTTCTCGGGGGTGGAATCACTCATGACTGGTGTCCTCCGTGCTCTGCGGGGTGTTCTCCCGTCGCGAGTCGGGATCGATCTGGGCCGTGGCCTTGGCGGCCTGTTCGGCCAGGTTGGTGGCGTCGCGGCCGGCGCGGCGCAGCTTGCGGTCGGAGACGATCCGCTCGCCCAGGGCCACGGGCGTCCACGCCTGCAGATCCTCTTCCGTGTAATCGCTCTTGGACGCACGACGCTTGGGTGCCAGGCGCACGGCACCTTCGGCGAGCTTGCGGGACTGGATCAGGAATCCGGTGTGCGCGACCATGCGGTGGTCGGGGCGGACCGCCAGTCCCTCCACGTGCCAGCCGCGCACCATGGTCTCGGAGGCTTCGGGTTCGGTGTAGCGGCCGTCCGCGCGCATCGCCTCCGCCACGCGCGACAGCTGGGTCACGGTCGCGACATAGCAGATGACGACGCCGCCCGGGGCCAGTACGTGGGCCACGGCGTCCAGGCATTCCCACGGGGCCAGCATGTCGAGCACCACGCGGTCCACGGAACCGGCTTCTTCGACCCGGGTCAGTTCTTCCGCGAGATCGCCCAACGTCAACTGCCACGCCGGGTGCGGGCCGCCGAACATGGTCTCGATATTGCCGCGAGCGATGTCCGCGAACTCTTCGCGTCGTTCGAAGGAGTGCACCGTGCCTTCATCACCCACCGCACGCAGCAGCGAGATGGAGAGTGCACCGGAACCCACGCCGGCCTCGACCACGCGGGCTCCGGGGAAGATGTCGGCCATGGTCACGATCTGACCGGCATCCTTGGGATACACCACGGCCGCACCGCGGGGCATGGACAGCACGAAGTCCTTGAGCAGCGGGCGCAGTGCCTGGAACTGGATGCCGCCCGAGTTGGTCACCACGGTGCCTTCCGGGGCGCCGATCAGTTCCTGGTGGGCCAGCACGCCACGGTGGGTGTGGTACTCGCCGCCCTCGGCCAGCGTGATGGTGGTGATGCGGCCGCTGTCATCGGTCAGCTGCACGCGTTCGCCCACGCGCAAGGGACCCCTCCGGTTGGCGGCACCGCGGACGGGTACTGCGCTCTGGGTGGTTTCGGGGCGTTCGTGCGACTGCTCGGTCATGTGCTCGCTTTCACGAAAGGTGCGATGTGGTGTTCATCAGGGGCTGGCGCGCGTGGCGCTCCGGTCACTATCTGTCATTGTCTCACCGTGAACCGTGAGAGCCCTCATCGCCCCATGATGTGGCGGGCAAGATCTTGATGGTGCACCACGCCCACCACGGATCGCTCTGGATCGAGCACGATCACCCACGGGAACCCGTTGATCTCCAGGTGTCGCAACAGATCGTCACCGCGCTCGTCGGCTGGCGCGGAAGCCTCCGCGGGGGCCCATTCCATGACGTTTCCCACCGGAGTACTACCGCGTAGATCAGCCGGAACCGTGGCGGCTCGTTGCGGGCTGAGCACCCCCAGGTGACCCGAGGCCGCGTCGCGCGCCACGACGTCGGGAGTCCACCCGCTGTAGCCCTGGCTCGTGGCGGCCAAGACGGAGGTGTCCACCATTGACAGCGGCAGGTCCGGTGAGAATTCGAATGCGGGTCGCGCAATCGATGCTGCGCGCAAGGGGTGGACCCGCCCCAGCACCTTGGCCTGTTTGAGGGCTTGGGAAGCTCCCATGAAGATGAACGCCGCGATCATGAGCATGATGAGCAGGGTGATGGGCGAAGTCCAGAGTCGCTGCCACACAATCCACACCACGATCAGGGCGGCCAGGCCGCGGCCGCTCCACGCCGCCACGGCGGTTCCCTTGCTCTCCGACCCGGTGAGCCGCCAGATGAGCGCCTCAACTACGCGCCCACCGTCCAGTGGCAGCCCGGGCAGCAGGTTGAAGAGTCCCAGGATCCAGTTGGCGAACACCAGTAGTTGCAGCAGCGCCCATCCGGGTCCAGCGTTCTGGGCGGGGGCCAGGAGCATGACGGCGGTGCCGATGCCCGCCAGGATGATGTTGGCCATCGGTCCCACCAAGGACACCAACGCGGTGGATCCCGGTGAGGCACGCACGGCGCCGAACGTGGTGTGGCCACCCATCAGCGTCAGCACGATGCGCCCGACCGGCCAGCCGGCGGCTCGCCCCACGAGCGCGTGGGCTACCTCGTGGACCAGCACGCTGAAGGCCAGTCCCACGGCGAACCCGAAGGCGATGACCAGATTGATCCAGCCCAGCTCTGGGTAGATCCGCCACAGGATGGGCCCGTAGAGCACCACGGTCAGGACGGCGATCACGAACCACGAGCGATCCAGGTGAACGTCCACCCCACCGATGCGGCCCAGACGGAGTCCTCGGCGGGCAGCGGTACCCCCGCTCATCCGAACGCCCGCTCGGTCGGGCGGGCATGGTGTGTGGCGCGTTCGAAGTGCATGCGCCCATGCTAAGCGGGCAGCCGGTGAGGCCGCTGAATCACCGCTCGTGGTACTGCATCCCCGCTCGCCGTACAGTGGAACGGTGAGTACGTTTGACGAGAAGAATTCGCAACCGCAGGTCGGCCCCTTCGGCGTGGTCCGCGACGGCGACGAAACCGAGAAGGTCACCGTGATGATCGCGGCCTTCGAGGGCTGGAACGATGCCGGTGATGCCGCGACCGACGCCCTCAAGTTGATGAGCGAGCACTACGGTGCGCGCGAAGTCTTCGAGGTGTCCCCGGACGATTTCTACGACTACCAGTACTCCCGGCCCGTTGTGCGCCGTGGTCTGAGCGGTGAGCCCAAGCTGCAGTGGCCCACCACCAAACTGTTCAAGGCACCGGTTCCCGGGACCAATCTGGAGTTGGTGTTCCTGCACGGCTGGGAACCGTCCTATAAATGGCGCACCTTCACCGCTGAGCTGATCGAACAGGCGACCACTCTGGACGTGGACTTCGTGGTCATGATCGGCGCGCTACTCGCCGATGTCCCCCACACGCGTCCCATTCCGGTGACGCTGACTTCGGACACCGAAGAGCTGCGCGATGAACTCAATATCGAGGCACCCCAGTACGAAGGCCCCACCGGCATCGTGGGCGTTCTCTCGCACATGGCTGCGCGCGCCGGCTTCCCCACGATCAGCATGTGGGCTGCCGTCCCGCACTACGTCGCACAGTCCCCGTCGCCCAAGGCCGAACTTGCGCTGTTGCGGCAGCTGGAGGAACTGCTGGGCATTTCACTGCCCGTGGAACCGATCGTGGAGGATTCGGAGGCCTGGGAACGCGGCGTCAATGAACTTTCCGAAGAGGACCCGGAGGTGGCCGCCTACGTGCGCCAGTTGGAAGAGGCCAAGGACACCGTGGACCTCCCCGAGGCCACCGGTGACGCGATTGCCCGCGAGTTCGAGCGCTATTTACGACGCCGCGACGACCGCGGGTAGCAACGGTCACCCGCGCTTCGGGTCACGTCCCGGACACGACACAACGGCGGCGGTTCCCTGTCCGGGGAACCGCCGCCGTTGTGTTGTGTCGACGAACGAGTGGATCGGGGGCCTAGAGCACGACTCCCAAGCGGGATTCGATGAGATCCACGGCCAGCTGACGATCCTCCGCGGACGCGTTGGCGCCGCGGGCGGCAGCACCGCCCTTGTTCCGAGCGGCCCAGGCGTCCACGCCAATCAGCGCGGCCGGCGCATTGAGGTCATCGGCGAGGGCGGCGCGGACGGCCTTGAGCAGGTCCTCCGCACCGGCGGTCTCCGGCTTGGCCGCGGCCTCGCGCCACGAGGCCAGACGGCGCTTGGCGTCCGCGAGCAGGTCATCGGTCCAGAACCAGTCCGTGCGGTAATGATTCGCCAGGATTGCCAGGCGGATCGCCGCCGGGTCCACGCCTTGTTCGCGCAGTTTGGAGACCAGCACCAGGTTGCCCTTGGACTTGGACATCTTCTCGCCCTCGAGTCCCACCATGGACGTGTGCACGAAGTGCTCGGCCATGGGCTTGCCCGACAGCGCGTAGGAGTGGCCTGCACCCATGTCGTGGTGCGGGAAGGCAAGGTCCGAACCGCCGCCCTGCACCGTGAACGGAGTGGGCAGGTACTTGAGGGAGATCAGGGAACATTCGATGTGCCACCCGGGGCGACCGGCGCCCAGCGAGGCACCGTCCCATGCGGGTTCACCGGGGCGGTTGACGCGCCACAACAGGGGGTCGAGCACATCGTGCTTACCTTCGCGTTCGGGGTCTCCCCCGCGTTCGGCGAACAGCGGCAGCATTTCTTCGCGGGTCAGACCGCACACACCACCGACCACCCAGGCATCCGGGTCGGTTTCTTTCAGCTCCGCGGCGGCGTTGACGTCGAAGTACACGTCGCCAGCCGGTTGAGCCGCGCCGTCCTCGTCCACGCCCCCGGGTACCCGGTAGGCCAAGCCACGCTCGATGAGTCCCTCCACAGCAGGAACGATCCATTCGACGGATTCGGTGGCGCCCACATAATGCGCCGGCGGAATGACGTTCAGGGCGCTCATGTCCGTACGGAACAATTCGGTCTGTTCTTCGGCGAGGTCCCGCCAGTCGACACCCGTGGCCTCGGCACGTTCCAGCAGGGGGTCGTCCACGTCGGTGACGTTCTGGACGTACGTGACGTGCTGAGCGGCGTCGTCCCAGGCGCGGTGCAGCAGGTCGAAGGACACGTAAGTGGCGGCGTGGCCCATGTGGGTCGCGTCGTAGGGCGTGATGCCGCAGACGTACAGTCCCACTTCGGATCCAGCGGGCAGCTGGACCATCCGTTGCTGCCGAGAGTCGTAGACCGAGGGTGTGGGGGCTGTTCCGGGCAATTCGGGAACGGGACGGGCAGACCAGGACTTCATACTCACCTTTTGTTCACGGACATCGGTCACTCAAGAGTTCAACGGGCGCCTCCGGCGCCCTATTCCCCCGGTGGGGTGGAAGCGGCGATCAGGCGCTGATCACACCCGTGCCCAGCAGCACGAAGATTCCGGCGCCGAGCAGGATGCGATACCAGACGAACAGGTTGTAGCTGCGCTCAGAGATGTAGCGCATGAACCAGCCGATGATCACGTAGGCAATCACAAAGGCGATGCCGGTGGCCACGAGCGTCTGGCCCATGGTGTAGATGCCCTCTGGTTCCTGCCCCGTCATCGCCTTGTACAGCTTGTACAGACCGGAGGCGAAGACCGCGGGAATGGCCAGCAGGAAGGCGTAACGGGCGGCGGCCGCGCGGGTGTACCCCATGAGCAGACCGGCCGTGATGGTGCCGCCAGAGCGGGACACCCCGGGGATCAAGGCCAGCGCCTGCGCCAGACCGAAGCCGATGGCGTGCTTGACGGTGAGGTCCTGCAGGACGCGTTCCTGCTTACCCACGTGATCCGCGATGGCCAGGAACAAACCGAAGATCACGAGCATGGACGCGGTGATCCACAGTGATCGGAACTGGCTGTCGATGTAGTCCTCGAGCAGGAGACCGAGGATCGCAATCGGAAACGAACCCAGAATGATGAACCAGCCCATACGGGCATCGGGGTCCTTGCGGGAGACCTTGCCGACCAGTGACAACGACCAGTGCTTGATGATCCGCACGATGTCTCGCCAGAAGAAGATCACCACGGCCGTTTCCGTACCCAGCTGGGTGATCGCCGTGAAGGCGGCACCCGGATCCGCACTGTTGGGCAAGAACTCGCCCACGATGCGCAGATGCGCCGATGAGGATACGGGCAAGAATTCAGTCAGGCCCTGGACAATTCCCAGAATGATTGCTTCGATCCAGTTCACGCGACAACTGTACGGCACCCGGAGCTGAAAAATGGGTGAGGAAAGGGCTCACGTGTTCTACAACACGTGAGCCCTCTTCCGCCCACAGAGTGGGGTATAACCGCCGGCTATGTCCTAGCGGCGAGATGAATTCGACGAACCATTGTCGTCATCATCGTCGTAGTCGTCCTCGTCCACGAGATCTTCGTCCATCATCTCGTTGTCTTCGAGGAGGTCCTCGTCGTAATCGTCGTCGTCATCATCATCATCGTCCGAGTCGTCCTCGTCCTCAGCGAACACGGTGAGGGGGGTGACTTCGTCGTAGGCCTCGTAGAGGGCCTCTTCGTAAGCGTCGAAGGCATCGGCAATCGACAGGTACGCCCCGTCCACGGCGGGGTCGTTGTCCGAACGTCGATTTGCGGCGGCGGCCAAGTGTTCTTCGAACGCGTTGACCAGTGTTTGCAGGGCGGCGCGAGGATCATTGCTCATGGGGTAGACGTTAGTCGTTATCGAGGCAGAATGGGAGCAATGAAAGAACAACGATTGTCCGAGATCACGTCCGCGCGCTCGCACCCCGTGGCCAGCAGGGACGACAGGTACGAATACCTCACCCTCACGGTGGCCCCGCGGGAACACGTTGCCGATGCGCGGGCACGAGTCCGGGAGCACGCCGAGTACGGCAAGTGGGAACTCACGCGTTCGGCTGTACTTTACGGCGGTGCTCGCCGTTACGTGATGCGCCGCCGGATCATTCGCGTCGAACGCACGTTCTGATCCTGCTCGACGACGCCGCTCGGTACAGTCCACGCGCAACCTCACCCAAGAGGCACGCGCTCAATCGGTCTGAACCGGCCCGAGTAGCGACTTGGCCGTGGCTGCGTGCACGGATTCGTTGTCCGAAGGGTGATACATCCCGGCGAGCACGTCACGGTAGAGCCGTTCCAGTTCGCTCCCCCGGCGGAACTGCGAACCACCGCTGGAACGCAGCGCCAGATCGACGACCTGCCGTGCGGTTTCGGTGGACCGGTGTTTGAGGCCGGAGAACAGGATGAACCAGCGGGCACCGTGCTGAACCTCGTGGTCGGTGCCCACCGAGTCCATGTCGGAGCTGAGCTGGCGCAGTTGGAGTTCCACACCGTCGCGCAGGATCCCTGCCTCGGCAATGTGCCAGCGAATATCCGGGTCCGTGGCGTAACTGGCCCCGCGCGCGTGCGACCTGCGCTTGTTCACGATCTCCACGGCCACCTCGATGGCCCGATCCGCAATCCCCGTGTACACGGAGGCCAGCAGCAGTTCGAAGCACCCGAAAATTCCCCACACCACCGGATCGGGCGAAGGCCCCACGGGAATTTCGGTGAGCACTCGCCCGGGTGCCAGCACAGCGCCGTCGAGCACCGTGGTGCACGATTGCGAGGCGCGCATGCCCAGCGCGTCCCAATCCTGTTTGATCCCAATGCCCTCGGCGCCGCGCTCGAGGATGCCGAACACGAGGGCGTCAGGGGCGTCGTCGTCGCGATCGGTGCGGCGGGCATGGACGAGGAGCCGCGTCCACGCGGGCGAGAGCGACGTGAAAATTTTGGTGCCGCGCAGGCTCAACCCGTCGGCCACCGGATCGGCGGTCGTGGTCGCGTCGAACAGGACGGAATCGTTGCCGGCCTCCGAGATCCCGAACGCGAACACCTCGCCCGCCACGACCTGGTCGAAGATCGCGCGGGCACGATCGTCCCCGCGCTGCCACAGCGTGCGGGCGATGCCCACGATCACGTGGTGCATGTTGACGCCCAAGGCCGTCGACGGCGCCGCGGCGGCCAAGCGGCGCTGGGCCTGAGCGGCGTCGGCAAGGGAAAAGCCCAAGCCGCCGAATTCTTCGGGAACGAGCAGACGCAAGTAACCAGCGGCGCGAAGATCCTCGAAATCCTCGGTGAAGAATTCGTTGCGCTCGTCGTAGCCGGCCGCGCGGTCACGGAAGGTTGCGAGCATGTCCTCGGGAAGCATGTCCTGGATCGTGGTCACCTGGTCTCCTCCAAGTCGAAAATTGAGTGGTCGTGATCAGCGCAGTGGATCGGCGGCGTCAAAGCTGCGCGCAATGCGGTGGGTTGCGAAGAAGGCCTCGTAGGGCCTGTTGCCGTACACGCCGATGCGCGAGAACGAGGCCGGTACGGAGGCGTCCCGGTACCAGCCGTCCGTGACGTTGGGGCGCATGACGTCCAGCGTGGGTTGGTTCTCACCGTTGATCTGCACCTGCTGCCACTGCCCGCCGGTGTTGATCCACATTTCGACCCAACCGCCGTTGCTCGCGTACGCGTATTTATAGGCCTGAATCACGCCCACCCAGCGTCCGGTGGGCACCCGCACGTGATCGCCGAGTAGTTCGGGATCATCGCCCATTCGGAACATGAGCCCGCCCTCGGGGTGTCGCACCAACATGAGACCGAGCAGGGACGCACCGTTGGCCGGCGGACCGTAACCGCCGGTGAACAGCGTGATCCACGTGTCCTGATCGAAGTCGCCGTCCAGGACGTAGACCGAGAACCCGTTGAAGTACACGTCGTTGTCGTTGCCGTGCGCGTCAGCCTTGATGATCGGCTCGGTTTCCACCATGGAGCGCGGAAATTCATTGCCCAGCGTCAGCCCGGGAACGGACGTGAAACGCGCCACCTGTCGCCCGCCACCCACTGGGTCCGGAACCAAGTGGTAGCCCAGGCCCTGCCGATTCTCGTCCGGAATCAACTTGGCGTAGCCGCCGAGCCCGCGCTCATTGATGTTGGCGTCGAAAATCCGGTCCGCGGCGAGGCCCTCGTCCGTGGGTTCCTCCTCGAGCCATGCGGGAATCTGGGTCGCGACTCCCACGGCCGTGGCCGCGGCCACCACGCCGGCGGCCGTGATAATTGCCCGGCGCCGGGTCAGGCCACCGCGCCGGTCCTCACCCGTTGTCGGGTTGGTGCTTCCGGAATTCTCCCCCACGAAGTGCTCCTAGTAATTGGTCAGCAAGCGGTGCAAGACACGCGAGCCGAACTCCAATGATGCGACCGGCACGCGCTCGTCCACGCCGTGGAACATACCGGTGAAATCCAATTCGTCCGGCAGCTGCAACGGCACAAAGCCGTAGCCGGTGATACCGAGCTGCGACAGCGACTTGTTGTCCGTTCCGCCGCCGAGCATATAGGGCAGCACCACGGCGTCCGGATCCTCGGCCTTGAGGGAGTCCACCATGGCGTCCACCACGTTGCCAGAGAACGGTACTTCCAGGCCGATGTCCTCGAACTCGGCCTCGAACGTGATGCCCTCGCCGGCCAGCTCTTTGAGCTTCTCCATGACGATATCGCGCTGCTCGGGCAGGTAACGCACGTCAATGGTGCCCTGGGCCGAACCGGGAATCACGTTGGTCTTGTAACCGGCGTCCAACATGGTGGGATTGGCGGTGGTCTGCAGCGTTGAGCCCACGAACCGCGCCACGTGGCCGAGTTCGTCAAGCAGCCGCTTGGGATTCTCCGGGTCGAATTCCACCCCGGTCAGTTCGGTCACCTCGTCCAGGAACGCCCGGGTGGTCTTGGTCAACTCGATCGGCCACGTGTACTCACCAATATTGGCCATGGCCCGTGACAGTCGGGTGACCGCGTTGTTCTCGTGCAGACCGGACCCGTGGCCGGCCTCGCCCTTGGCAATCAGGTTGAGCCACATCAGGCCCTTCTCGGCGGTCTGCAGCAGATAGGCACGCTGGCCTCCGATATTGGCGGAATAGCCGCCCACTTCACTGAGCGCGTCGGTCACGCCGTCGAAGAGTTCCGGGTGATTCTGCGTGACCCATTTGGAGCCGTAGCTCATGCCAGCTTCCTCATCCGCGAAGAATCCGAACACGATGTCGCGCTTGGGTCGGTCTCCGGTGCGGGCCATGTGGCGCATGACAGAGAGCATCATGGCGTCCATGTCCTTCATATCCACGGCACCGCGGCCCCAGATCATGCCGTCCTTGACCTCTCCCGCAAAGGGATCAACGGACCAGTCCTCTGCAAGCGCCGGTACCACGTCCAGATGCCCGTGGACCAGAAGCGCATCCGCAGAGGGGTCGGTGCCCTCGATCCTGGTGAACACATTGGCGCGGCCGGGGGCGGATTCGAAGTACTGCGGTTCCAGGCCGACGTCACTGATCAGTTCTGCCACGTACTCACCGGCGGCTCGCTCGCCCTTGGCGTTACCCCTGGAGTAATTGGTGGTGTCGAATCGAATCAACTTCTGACAAATGTCGGCGGTCTCGAGTTCCGGTGCTGACTGTCCCGCAACTGTGGATTCCGGTGTCGACATGAGGTCTCCTTCTCCTGGGTGTCCTCCGGGAGCTGGACCCCGGATGTCGTGCGCTTACCGTCAACGGTAGTCCCCGCATCAGCCCGTGACCCATAACCATGGCCAGGCTGTGCCGGGGCGGTTCATATCCTGGACACGATTTGACATGAGGAAGACTTATTTCGATTGCTTCCTACTTGGCAGTACTATCAAGCCACGGTTGTTTGAGATTCCCCCCAAATCCCCCAAGGTCTCATGCCTCATGAAATCCCTGCCCCCTGATTGCACCCCCAATTTCCCTCACGACGAGCTGCCCCAAGTCGATATTCGCGCCGTGGCGTTTCATCGCTGGCGCACGCTCAAATGGCTCGTCTCCTTCGTCGAGCCAAATTCTCCATGCGCCCGTGAAGGTCATGCCCGCACGTTCGACGCCGCGTTACAGTTGGCCAAAACGTGGTCCCTGGCCTACTGGGCCAAGCACTACGGGATCAGCGAACTCCTTAACGATGCCCCGCCGCTTCAGCTCAATCACGCGGACGTAGATAAAGATTCTTCAACAATTCAGTGACGACCTTGCGGCAGTGATCCCCGCTACCCGGTTCTCCGATACTCTGGTGTGACGAATGACAGGCCGCACCGGCCCTTGACCCATATGGAGGCCAAGATGAGTGGAACCATCACCCTGATCGCACAAACGTCGGAGACCAGCAGCACTAACCCGGTGCCCAGTCGACAGGTGACCGCCGAGGATATTCCGGCGCTGTCGGAACTATTCTTCCAGGCCTACGATGCATCGTCCGCCGCCACGTCCAAGGATGACGCTCAGAAAATCATCGAGGGCGTGTTCGACGGCGAGTTCGGCCCTTTCCTGCCCGATGCCTCCCCCGTGATCGAAGACGAGGACGGCAAGGTTATCGCTGCGGCCATCGTGTTGGAGCAGCGCAAGGGCGACGATTTACCCAAGGCCCCGTACCTGTTCGAGTTGTTCACGGCGTCGTCGCACCGCCGCCGCGGTTTGGCGGAACAGCTGGTCCGCGAGGCCAGGACCAAGCTGTACAACCAGGGCTACGAAGAAGTCAGTCTGCGCATTGCAGAAGACAACTCCGCAGCCCTGGCGCTCTACCTCACGTTGGACTTCAACCGTTGGGTTCCGTACAACGACGATGTCTGAGCCGGCGGGTTAGAGCTGCAGCTCACGCTGCGCGGGAGGAACTTCTCGCGCATCCGTGTGGCTGGCCCAACGAACGGTGACCTCGAGCAGACGCATGTTCTCGGGGTCACTGGTCTCTGCGGAGTCCGGGTGCTGGGCGGAGAGCACCTCTGCAGCGGCGGCAACCTGAGTCTCGTCGAGGACTGCTGCCTCGCCCTCGAGCTGCACTTCCTCGGCGCCGTCATTGACGATCACCAGCGACACGCGGGGATCAGAGGTGATGTTCGTGAACTTGCGGGACAGCGCGTTCGTGCCGAAGATAATGCGGCCGGCGTCACTGGCGGCCACGTGAACGTATGCGGACTCGGGGTAACCGGTCCCGCTGTTACTCGCGATCACGGCAGCTCCCGCGCGGCGTACGAAGTCGACCAGCCAGCGGCTGTCTTCCGAGATGTTCTTGCCCAGTTCCACCATGACGTCTCCTACCGGATTGTGCCTGTACCTGACACTGTCCACTGTAGGCTTCGGGCGCGTTGGGACCCGGGGTGGCGCTCCAGCGAGAGCCTTTAGAGCAGAGTGTTAAGCGGTTCCACCAAATGGGGGCCTTGCACGGCCACCGAACCGACGTCCTTGGTGACCGGATGCATCCGCCATTGGGCGGCCACGTCGTAGGCCTCCGAGATCGCCCGAGCCACCAGGTCACGAGTGCGGTCCTTGTCCGGGGAAATCCACTCCGGAACCAAGTCACTGGTCATGCCCATGGGCAGTCGATTGTGGAGGTTTCCCAGGGCAGCCAAGTGCTCATTGCCGGAGTCCGCGTCCGGTGCCTCGCATGTCAGGATCGAGCACGACAGCAACCACTGGCTTTCGCCCTCTTTGCCGGAGCGAGTCTGGCCCTCGCGGGCACCCTCCAGCTGACCCTCCGGAACCTTCCACCACTCGTAGATGCCCGCGAACCAGATCATCCGGCCCTCGGGCGGGTGCACGAAGTACGGCTGCTTCTTCCCTTTGCCTTTGCTGCCATCGGCCGGAGCCAGCCACTCGTAGTAACCGTCCGCCGGAATCGCGCAGCGCCGGGATTTGATGGCCGACCGAAACGAGGGCTTTTCAAGAACGGTTTCCGACCGCGCGTTGAACATCTTGGACCCCACGGTGATGTCCTTGGCCCATGAGGGCACGAGACCCCAGCGTGCCGCGTGCAGCTCACGGTGCAGCGTGCCCTGGTCATCCAAACGTTCCAGCAGGATGGGCACGGTCTGGGTGGGCGCGGTGTTCCAGTTGGCGCGCAGGTCGTCTCCGTCGAGGGTTTCGTCCACCTCCGCATCGAATTCCAACGCGAGTTGTCCCGGGGTCTTGGCTATGACGTAACGGCCGCACATGGGGTGCCCCTAACTGTTCTGGATGGATCCGTAGCCCATGTACTGGGAGTACATGGCGTACACCTGCATCAAGGCGTCTTCAACCTGAGACACCGTGGTTCCGGGACGCACGTCGTCCATCGCGCCTGCCGTACCGGGGTCCCACTCCACGCCCAATGCCGAATAGACTTCGGTCAAGACCGAACGGATCGGGTCGGAGTGCTCCACCACGATCACGCTGGAGAAGTACCAGGCGCCCGCCACGACTCGTTGGGCGGTGCCCGCCAGTTTGACCGGCCGGTTGGGATCCTGCGCGGTGCGAGGCGCGTGCACGCTGTACTCCCCCGCGCAGTATTCGCCGGGGATCTCCCCCACGTCCGCAGGAATGTCCAAGTGTTCGAGGGCGGCCACGATCATGTCGCCGAACAGGCGGTATCGGTCCTGGATGCCCGTCTTGGGGTCAGGATCGGATTCGACGTGATCCACGATCAGGCACCCGCCGTGATAGGCGGCCGCGCGCCC
>CAACWU010000322.1_pt1 | contig 23514 bp, 18 predicted proteins | sample 2275741 | NCBI WGS metagenome assembly CAACWU01 (sample SAMEA5312470, study PRJEB27640) | indoor metagenome | biome: indoor environment; feature: uncontrolled; material: tiles wood | place: Germany | collected 2014-07-07
CCCTTCTCGAGCATGTAGTGATCCACCTGCTTGGTCATCTCATCGGTGTGGTGAACCTGCTTGACCATGATGGGATGCACGCCCCAGAGCAGCGACAGCAGGGCCATCACGTTCTGCACGGGCGTGAACGCCAGGATCGGGCGGCTGGGGCGCAGTCGGGACAAGCGACGAGCCGAATCACCGGACTGGGTGAACGTACAGATGTAGTTCACGTCCAACTGACGGGCCATCGTCACGGCCGCCCGGGTCACGGCGCCGCCGCGAGTACGGGGCTCGGTGCCCAGCGGGGGCATGCGGTCCATGCCCTGGGTCTCGGTGGCCTCGATGATCTTGGCCATCGTCTCGATGGTCTGGACCGGGTACTTGCCCACGGAGGTCTCACCGGAGAGCATGACCGCGTCCGCACCGTCGAGCACGGCGTTGGCGCAGTCGGAGGCCTCGGCGCGAGTGGGGCGCGGGTTGTCAATCATGGACTCGAGCACCTGAGTCGCAACGATCACGGGCTTGGCCCAGCGGCGGGCCAACTCGATGGCGCGCTTCTGCACGATCGGCACGGCCTCGAGCGGGAGCTCCACACCCAGGTCACCACGTGCGACCATGATGCCGTCGAACGCGTCGATGATCTCGTGGAGGCTGTCCACGGCCTGCGGCTTCTCGATCTTGGCGATGACCGGAATCTTCCGGCCTTCTTCCTTCATGATCTCGTGCACGCGGGTGATGTCCTTGGCGTCGCGCACGAAGGACAGAGCGATGATGTCCACGCCGCGCTGCAGCGCCCAACGCAGGTCGTCCTCGTCCTTCTCGCTCAGCGCGGGGACATTGACGGCCACGCCGGGGAGGTTGATGCCCTTGTGGTTGGACACGGGCCCGCCCACGATGACCTCGGTCTCCACGGTGTTGTCGGTGACCTTGGTGGCTTTGAGCGCCACCTTGCCGTCGTCGATCAACAGCGGATCGCCCACGTTGACGTCACCGGGCAGACCCTTGTGAGTCGTGGAGGCCAGTTTCTGGGAGCCCTCAACGTCATCGGTGGTGATGGAGAACGTGTCCCCCACCTCGAGGTTGTACGGACCATTGGCGAACGCGCCCAGACGGATCTTGGGGCCCTGCAGATCGGCGAGGATGGCCACCGTGGTTTCGAGTTCTTGGCTGGCCCGTCGCAGATTCTCGTAAGAGGCGTTGTGAACGTTGTGATCACCGTGGCTCATGTTCAGGCGAGCCACATTCATACCGGCCTGAATGGCCTGGGTGATGTGCTCGTACGAGGAAATAGCCGGGCCAATGGTGGCCACGATCTTCGCTCGACGCATGGGTGATTCCCTTTCGGTCGGAGACTACAGGGGGAAAACAGCAAAATGGCCGCGATGAAACAGCGCGAAGCTGCTCCAGCACGGCCACTTTGCCGGAATTCACTCCCCAGCTTAGCAACGGGGGCCATGTATTGATACGGCCAGGGCGGCGGTTCGCCCGGCTTTAGCTACAGGCTCAAATCAATAGCACGTTCCGACGGCGTCACGGGCTGCGGCAGGCGCGTTTGTCCGGTCAGGTGACGCTCCACCTCGGCAGCGCACGCGCGGCCCTCCGCAATCGCCCAGACCACCAAGGACTGACCGCGGCCGGCGTCGCCGCACGAGAATACGCCGTCGACGGCGGTCATGTACTGCTCGTCGCGCGCCACGTTGGTGCGGCGGTCGAGTTCCACGGACAGCTGCGAGGTCAGCTCGTCGGACTCGTTGCCGGTGAAGCCCAGCGCCAGGAACACGAGGTCGGCCGGAATGATCTTCTCGGTCCCTTCCTTGGGAACACGGCGGCCGTCGTCCAGGTACTCGGTTTCGGCAACCTTGAGCCCCGTGACGTGGCCGTTCTCATCGCCCACGAACTCCACCGTGGACGCCAAGTAGGTGCGTTCACCGCCTTCCTCGTGGGACGAGGAAACCTCGAAGACCTTGGGCATCATGGGCCACGGTTCTTCGTCCGCGCGGTCCACCGGCGGCTTGCGACCGATCGCCAGTGACGTCACCGACGCCGCGCCCTGCCGGTGTGCGGTGCCGATGCAGTCTGATCCGGTGTCGCCACCGCCGAGCACGATCACGTTCTTACCCCGTGCGTCGATCAGATCGGGTACCTCGTCCCCCGCCGACAAGCGGTTGGAACGCACGAGGTAGTCCATGGCGTGATGGATGCCCTGCAGATCGCGCCCGGGGATGCCCAATTCGCGGGGGCGTGTGGCACCGGTGGCCACGATCACGGCATCGTAGCGGCGCCGCAGGACGTCCCACGTGATGTCCTTACCGATCTCGATGCCGGTACGGAAGCGGGTTCCTTCGGCTGCCATGACGTCCAAGCGACGATCCACCACGGACTTCTCGAGTTTGAAATCGGGGATGCCGTAACGCAGCAGACCGCCAATGCGATCATCACGTTCGTACACCGCCACCGTGAACCCGGCCTGCGTCAATTGCTGTGCGGCCGCCAGACCCGCCGGACCCGATCCGACCACGGCCACGGTCTTACCCACCAGACGTGCGGGGAGGAACGGCTTGACGTAGCCCTCGTCGAAGGCCATTTCGCCGATCTCGTACTCGATCTGCTTGATGGTCACGGCCGGTTGATTGATGCTCAGCACGCACGAGGACTCGCACGGAGCCGGGCAGACGCGGCCTGTGAACTCCGGGAAATTATTGGTCGCGTGCATCCGCACAACGGCCTCATCCGTCTGGCCGCGCCAGACCAGGTCATTCCACTCGGGAATCAGGTTCCCGAGCGGGCAACCCTGGTGGCAGAACGGTACGCCGCAGTCCATGCAGCGACCGGCCTGCTCGTGCAGGGTCTGGGAATTCTGCCGTTCCTGGACCTCGTTCCAGTCCATGATGCGGACGGGAACCGGACGCTTGGGACGGTCTTCGCGGTGTCGAACTTTCAGAAAACCACGGGGATCAGCCACGCGTGGTCACCTCCAAAATCTTGAGCCAGGTGCCGTCGCCGTCCGGGTCGTCCCCGGCGGCCTCGGCCTGATTACGCAGCGACAGCACCGCGGAGTAGTCCCGCGGTAGCAGCTTGGTCATGCGCGCGATGGTGTCGTCGGCGTTCTGCAGCAGCGTGGCCGCCCAGTCCGATTCGGTTTCCTCGCCGTGGCGCTTGATCAGCCCCAGAACCAGTTCCCTATCCTGTTCGTCCAGGGTGGCCACGAGCAGTTCACCGGTCTCCCGGGCTTGCTTGTTGATATCCGATTCGTCCAGGTCCAGCACGTACGCGACGCCGCCGGACATGCCCGCGCCGAAGTTCCGGCCGGTCTCCCCCAGGATCAGGGCGACGCCGCCGGTCATGTATTCGCAGCCGTGGTCACCGATGCCCTCGACCACTGCGGTGGCACCCGAGTTACGCACCAGGAACCGCTCGCCCACGGTGCCGCTGAAGAACATTTCCCCACTCGTTGCACCGTAGCCGATCACGTTGCCGGCAATTACGTTCTCGTGGGTCGGGAAGCTCGCGTCACGGGGTGGTCGCACCACGATGCGCCCGCCGGACAGGCCCTTACCCGTGTAGTCATTGGCGTCGCCCTCCAGCCGCAGCGTGATGCCGCGCGGAATGAACGCGCCCAGTGACTGGCCCGCTTCACCGGTCAATGTGACGTCGATGGTGTCGTCAGCGAGTTCTTCGAGGCCCAAGGCCTTCGTCACCGTGTACCCGAGCATCGTTCCCACGGCGCGATCGGTGTTGATCACCTTTTCCATGACCCGCACGGGCTCGCCCTTCTCGATCGCGGGCGATGCCAGCGGGATCAGCTTGTTGTCGAAATGATCCTCCAACTCGTGATCCTGCGTGCGCGTGTTCCGCAGACCGTCCTTGACACCCGGTGACTGGAACGAGTCCAGGATGGGGCTCAGGTCCAGGCCCTTGGCCTTCCAATGGTCGATGGCGTCGCGGGTGCGCAACACCTCGGCGTGCCCCACGGCCTCCTCGATGCTGCGGAAGCCCAGCTGAGCCAGGTACTCACGCACTTCTTCGGCAATGAATTCGAAGAAGTTCACCACGTGCTCGGCCTTGCCCGTGAACCGCTTCCGCAGTTCGGGATTCTGGGTTGCAACGCCTACGGGGCAGGTGTCCAAGTGGCACTTGCGCATCATGATGCAGCCCTCGACCACGAGCGGCGCGGTGGCGAAACCGAACTCCTCGGCACCCAGAAGTGCCGCAATCACCACGTCACGGCCGGTCTTGAGCTGACCGTCCGCCTGTACGACCACGCGTTCGCGCAACCCGTTCAGCCGCAGGGTCTGCTGCGCCTCGGCCAGACCCAACTCCCACGGCATACCCGCGTGCTTGAGCGAGTTCAGCGGCGCCGCACCGGTGCCGCCGTCGTGACCGGAAATCAGGACGACGTCGGCCTTGGCCTTGGTCACGCCCGCCGCCACCGTGCCGATCCCGCGTTCGGACACGAGCTTGACGTGCACGCGCGACTTGGGGTTCGAGCGCTTGAGATCGTAGATCAGCTGCGCGAGGTCCTCGATCGAGTAGATGTCGTGGTGCGGCGGGGGTGAGATTAGGGAGACGCCCGGTGTCGAGTGCCGCGTACGAGCCACCCAGGGGTAGACCTTCTGCGCCATGAGCTGGCCGCCTTCACCGGGCTTGGCACCCTGGGCCATCTTGATCTGCAGGTCGTCCGCGGTGGCCAGGTACAGGCTGGTCACACCGAAGCGACCGGACGCAATCTGCTTGACGGCCGAGCGACGTTCGGGGTCCATCAGACGTTCCGGGTCCTCGCCGCCCTCACCCGTATTGGACTTGCCGCCCAACCGGTTCATGGCAATCGCGAGGGTCTCGTGAGCCTCCATGGAAATGGAGCCGTAGCTCATGGCACCGGTCGAGAATCGCTTGACGATCTCGCTCACGGGCTCCACCTCATCGATCGAGATGGGCTTCCGATCCGAGGTGAAGCTCATGAGACCGCGCAGGGTGGCGATCTCCCGAGCCTGATCGTCCACGCGTGCGGTGTAGGACTTGAAGATGTCGTAGCGGCCCGTCTGCGTGGCGTGCTGCAGTCGGAACACCGTGTGCGGGTCGAACAGGTGACGCGGTCCTTCGCGGCGCCAGTCGTACTCGCCGCCGATGGCCAGGTCACGGTGGGGTTCGGTGACGCCGTCCTCGGGGTAGGCCAGGCGATGGCGGGACGCGGTTTCCTCCGCGATCACATCCAGACCGACACCCTGGATCTGTGTGCGCGTTCCGTAGAAGTACGCGTTGATCAGCTCGCTCGACAATCCCAGCGCCTCGAAGGTCTGGGCGCCACAGTAGGACTGCACGGTGGAGATACCCATCTTGGACATGATCTTCTGGACGCCCTTGCCGAGCGCCTTGATCAGGTTGTAGACGGCTTCTTCCTCGGTCACGCCGGTGATCTCGCCGCGGCGCACCAGTTCCTCGGCCGATTCCATGGCCAGGTAGGGGTTCACAGCGGAAGCGCCGTAACCCAGCAGCAGCGCCAGGTGGTGCACCTCGCGAACGTCACCGGATTCCACGATCAGCGCGACCTTGGTGCGGGTAGCTGAGCGCAGCAGGTGGTGGTGCACCGCAGAGGTCAACAGCAGGGACGGGATGGGTGCCCAGGCACCATTGGAGTCACGATCGGAGATGATCACGAACTGCACGCCGCGGTTCACAGCCGTGGAGACCTTTTCGCAGATCTCCGCGATGCGCGTCCGAAGCGATTCTTCGCCGCCATCGGGGCGGTACAGGCCGCGCACCTTCAGCGTGAGTGCGGCGCCGTCCTCGTCGTCCAGGTGAAGGATCTGGTCCAACTGATCATTGTTGATCACCGGGAAGTCCACCTTGATCAAGCGTGTCTTCGCCTGTTGTGTGGCCAGCAGGTTGGCCATGGGGCCCACCGCTCCGGTCAGCGAGGTCACCAATTCCTCGCGGATGGCGTCCAGCGGAGGGTTGGTCACCTGTGCAAAGGACTGCACAAAGTAGTCGTAGAGCAGCCGAGAGCGGTCCGACAGCACGGCCACGGGGGTGTCGGTACCCATCGCATAAATGGGTTCCGCGCCGGCCACGGCCATGGGACCGATGATCTTCTTGAGTTCTTCCTCGGTGTAGCCGAAGGTCTTCTGACGCAGCCGCACGGAGGACGCCGGGTGGGTCATGTGCTCGCGTTCGGGCAGCTCGCCGATCGGAACAATCGAGTCCTGGACCCACTCGCGCCACGGCTTGGCGGCGGCCAACTCGGCCTTGATCTCGTGGTTCTCGACGATCCGGCCTTCTTCGGTATCGACCAGGAACATGGTGCCCGGGGACACGCGGCCCTTACGCACCACCTTGCGGTCACCGATGTCGATGACACCGACCTCCGACGCGAAGATCACCAGACCGTCCTCGGTCTCCCAGAAACGCCCCGGGCGCAGACCGTTGCGATCCAACACGGAACCCACACGCTTGCCATCCGTGAAGGACACACACGCCGGGCCGTCCCACGGCTCCATGAGCGTCGAGTGATACTGGTAGAACGCCCGCAGATCCGGGTCCATGCTCTCGTGGTTCTCCCACGCCTCCGGGATGAGCATCAGCATGGTTTCGGTGACCGGTCGTCCGGCGAGCTGCAGCAGCTCCGCAACCTCGTCCAGGGACTGGGAGTCCGAGGCACCTTCCGAGCAGATCGGGAACAGCTCTTCGGGGTTGCGTCCCAGCACGGCACCGGACATCGAGGACTGGCGCGCGCGCATCCAGTTGCGGTTGCCCATGACCGTGTTGATCTCGCCGTTGTGCGCCAGGGTGCGCATGGGCTGAGCGAGCGGCCACGACGGGAACGTATTGGTCGAGAACCGCGAATGCACCACGGCGAGCTTGGTCGTGAACCGTTCGTCGGACAGATCAGGATAAAAGGGCTGCAACTGAGCGGTGGTCAGCATGCCCTTGTACACGAGCGTGCGTGAGGAGAAGCTCGGGAAGTACACGCCGAACTTGTTCTGCGCGCGCTTACGCACGCGGAACACCTTCTGGTCCAGTTCCAGCTGCAAGTGCGTCGGATCGAACGACGCCGCCGCGCCGGGTTCGAACAGGCTCGCGCCCCGTGCGTTGTGGCGTTCGTCCGCGACGAAGAACTGCACGAACGTGGGCATGACGGCGCGAGCGGAGGCGCCCACGGCGTCGTCGACGACCGGGACGTCACGCCAACCAAGCACGCGCAGACCCTCCATGACGGCGAGATCCTCAAGTGCGCGCTGCAGTGGTTCGAGGTGCTGGCCACCGGTGGGCATGAACGCGGTGCCGACCGCGTAGGCGCCCATCGGGGGCAGCTGGAAGTTCACGGTGTCCCGGAAGAATGTGTCGGGAATCTGCGTGAGGATGCCGGCGCCGTCGCCGGTGCCCTCGTCGCCGCCCACGGCACCGCGGTGCTCGAGGTTGCGCAGGGCGGTGAGAGCGGCTTCCACGATGTCGTGGGTGGAGTTGCCGTCAAGGGTGGCCACCACGGCCAGGCCGCATGCGTCTTTCTCGTCCTCGCCGCGGTACAGGCCGTGGTCCTCGGGCTGTGTGGAAAACGCCCGGAACGGGGATTCCGCGGGAGGTAGCTCCGAACGCGAGTCAGGGTGGCCCGTGTCGCGGTTGACCGCGTCGGTGACGATGTTGGTCACGGGGGCTACTTGATTGACGTGGCTCATAGGGAGCTCCTCACCGGGTTGGTGGGCAGGTCTGAAGTGTCAACGATGCCCGGGCAACTGGGGTGGAGTGCGGACGGACATCATCTGATCCAGATGACAAATGTGTCCGCGGCGCTGCGAACCACTGGGTCGGGCTCGGAAAGACCGACGGATCACCACCGAACGCGGGACTCGCATGATGACGAATCCCCGGTGCGGCGCACGGGTAATTTACCACGATCCGAAATTCGATTGTGAGCGTCGACACCCAACGTAAAACCCCCGGCGTTGGCCGGGGGTTCAACGTGGTACGCGCCGCTCAGCGGAGCGCCGAGTGCGCGGCACCGTTCGCGGGTATTTCTGGATTTCTGCGGACTTTGACAGTTATTGCGGCAAATAATGCAATGCCGAACAGGATCAGGGCCAATGACGTCCACACGTGGACCCTCTGACCAGCGATCATCAGCGCGGGATCGATGCGCAGGAACAGCTCGATCATGAGCCGCCCCAGGCCGTAGTACACCAGATACAGGGCGAACACGCGGCCGTGCGTGAGCTGGAATCGCCTACCGAGTGTGATGAGAATCACCACACCCGCCAGGTTCCACAGGCTCTCGTAGAGGAAGGTCGGATGAAACAGGGTGTCCGCGGGAAGACCATCCGGGAAGTTCGCGGACGTGGGGTCGATCTGCAGTCCCCAGGGCGCATCAGTGGGTTTGCCGAACAACTCCTGGTTGAACCAGTTGCCCCAGCGGCCAATGCCCTGAGCCAACAGCAACGAGGGTGCCACGGAGTCCGCGAAGTACCACAGGGGTACACCGTTCTTCCGAGACACGAGCCATGCGGCACCGGCCCCGAAGAGCACGCCTCCCATGATGCCCAGGCCGCCCTCCCAGATCTTGAGCGCGTCCAAGGGGTTCGCTCCCGGACCGAAGTAGCCGACGGGATCCGTAATGAGCACGTGGTAGGCGCGGGATCCGATGATGCCCGCGATCACGGCCCAGAACACGATGTCCCACAGCACGTCGGGATCTTGGTCCCGGGCCTTCCAGCGGCGCATGGTGAGCCACACGGCCGCGGCCATGCCGAGCAGAATGCACAGGGCGTAGAAGTGGATGGTCAGCGGCCCCAGCGAGATGCTGCTGATATCCGGCGAGGGAATAGCTGCGGCAATCACCGGAGGCATCAGCCGCGACCGGAGAGTTCAGCGGCCAAGCGGCCGACGGCCTCGGGACCGCCCTCGCCCAGGGCGCGCACGAGTGCGGTTCCCACGATCACACCGTCCGCGTACGCGCCGATCTCCTCGACATGTCCGCGGTTGGACACGCCCAGTCCCACGCACACGTTCTCGGCTCCGGCTTCGCGGGCGCGCGCAACGACGTCCTCGGCGGCCGAGGACACCTGGTCACGGGCCCCGGTGACGCCCATGATGGAGACCGCGTAGACGAATCCGGAGGACGCCTTGACGGTCATGTCCATACGCTCACGCGTGGTGGACGGGGCCACCAGGAAGATCCGGTCAAGACCGTACTTCTGGGAAGCCTCAAACCAGTCGCCTGCCTCATCGGGAATGAGGTCCGGGGTGATCATGCCCGCTCCCCCGGCTTCGCGCAGACGGCGGGAGAATTCGTCCACGCCGGTCTGCAGCACCGGGTTCCAGTAGGTCATCACCACGGGTACGGCGTCCGTGCGCTCGGAGACTGCCTGAACGACCGTGAACGCGTCTGCAACCCGCACACCGTTGGCCAGTGCCTGAGTGGTCGCGTTCTGGATCACGGTGCCGTCCATGACGGGATCCGAATACGGGATGCCGATCTCGATGATGTCCGCGCCGTTCTGGCCCAGGGCCACCGCGGCTTCCACGGACTCTTCCACGGTCGGATAGCCGGCCGGGAGGTAACCGACCAGCGCGGGACGACCTTCCGCCTTACACTGCGCGATCCGCGCGGCGAGCTTCGAGTCGGGATTACGGGTGAGGTCCTTGGGGAGGATGCGTTCTGCCAAGCCGCCCACTCCGGGACGGACGGATTCGGGGGCGCTCACAGTTGTTCACCTTTCTGACCGACCTGCTCCTCATGGCTGTCCTCGGGGAGCATGTCGAACCATTCCGCGGCCGTGGCCACGTCCTTGTCGCCGCGTCCGGACAGGGACACCACAATGATCTTTTCCGCGGCCGCCTCCGGGCCGAGGTCCTTGACCCAGCGGCCCGCAAGATCACGGGCGCCGGCCAGGGCGTGCGAGGACTCGATCGCGGGAATGATGCCCTCCGTGCGGGACAGCAGTTTGAAGGCCTCCATGGCCTGCGTGTCCGTAATGGCCTCGTACTTCACGCGGCCGATCGCGTGCAGGTGCGAGTGCTCCGGACCCACGGCCGGATAGTCCAGTCCCGCAGAGATCGAGTGCGATTCGATGGTCTGGCCGTCCGTGTCCTGCATCAGGAACGTCTTGGCACCGTGCAGTACACCCGGACGACCCAGGGTGATGGTGGCCGCGTGACGACCGGTGTCCACGCCGTCTCCACCGGCCTCGTTGCCGTAGAGCTCGACCTCGGCGTCGTCCAGGAAGCCGTGGAAGATTCCGATGGCGTTGGACCCGCCACCCACACACGCCGTCACGGCGTCAGGCAGGCGACCGGCCTTCTCCAAGATCTGTTCGCGCGCCTCTTCACCGATCTGCTCGTGGAAGTAGCGCACCATCGCGGGGAACGGGTGCGGACCGGCAGCGGTACCCAACAGGTAGTGCGTGGTGTCCACGGAGGCCACCCAGTCACGCAGAGCTTCGTTGATCGCGTCCTTGAGCGTGGCGGAGCCGTGGGAGACGGGCACGACCTCGGCACCGAGCAGCCGCATGCGGGCCACGTTCAGGGCCTGGCGGCGAGTGTCCTCCTCGCCCATGTAAATGCAACATTCCATGCCGAACAGTGCCGCGGCGGTCGCGGTCGCCACGCCGTGCTGGCCTGCGCCGGTCTCAGCGATCAGGCGGTTCTTGCCCATGCGCTGGGCGAGCAGGGCCTGACCGAGCACGTTGTTGATCTTGTGCGAACCGGTGTGGTTGAGGTCCTCACGCTTCAGGAACACGCGGGCGCCGATTGATTCACCGAAGCGCTTGGCCTCGGTCAGCAGGGAGGGGCGACCGGAGTAGTCGCGGGACAGCCGCTTGAACTCGTCCTGGAACTCGTCATCCACCCGTGCCTTGTCGAAGACCTCGGTCAGCTCGTCCAACGCGGCCACGAGAGATTCGGGCATCCACCGGCCACCGAAGTCACCGAAGTACGGGCCGGGGGCGTTCTTGAGGGAACCCTCGCCGGAACCGGGCGACGCAGCGCCGTCGGCGGATGCGGCAAGTTGCTGGGCTGCGAACTCGGCCTGGGCGGCCGGGGGCTTCTTGCCCGCCAGGAAATCCGCGCGGGCGGCCGCGCCAACGTCGCGGAACCGGGAAATGGTGCGTGCGGGATCGTCGGACTTGACCAGGACCTCACCGGTCAGCACCGCGTTGGCCCCGTGACCCGCGTAGAGCTTGATCTGGTCCTCGCCGGCCACACCGGACTCGGCGATGATCACCGCGTCCGTGGGAATCTGATCCGCAAGGCGACCGAATGTGTGGACGTCCACCTCGAGGGTCTTGAGGTTCCGGGTGTTCACGCCGATGATCCGCGCGCCCACGGCCACGGCGCGTTCGATCTCCTTGGACGTGTGAGTCTCGACCAGCGCGTGCATACCGAGCTCGTGGGTCAGGTCCAGGAAGCGACGCAGGGTCTCGTCATCCAGGGCGGCCACGATGAGCAGCACCATGTCCGCACCGTGCGCGCGGGCCTCCCAGATCTGGTACTCATCCACCGTGAAGTCCTTGCGCAGCACCGGGACGTTCACGGCCTGGCGCACGGCGTCCAGATCGGTGAGCGAACCGCCGAATCGACGCTTCTCGGTCAGCACCGAAATCGCGGAGGCACCACCCTGTTCGTAGGACGCGGCCAAAGCAGCCGGGTCCGCGATGTCCGCCAACGCACCCTTGGACGGGCTGGACCGCTTGACCTCGGAGAGCACCTGGACCGAACCGGGCTCCTCACCGCGCAAGGCACTTTCCGCGTCCAGCGCCGGAGCCTGAGCCTTGGCGGTGCGCTGCAACTGCTGCAGACTCACCACGGCGCGGCGGGCTTCGAGATCCTCGCGCACCCCCTCGATGATCTGGTCGAGCACCGTGTTGGTGCGTTGCTGACTCATGCAAATCCTCACTTACATTTGTTCCGTCATCGGTCAGGTCACAACCCGCCCGTGTGACGATGACCAGTTCCGCCGCGCTGGGAACTGGTCATGGTCTGGTGAACCGGTGACGCACATGGGCGCGCACCGGTCCTGAGATCACGCTGCTCAGTGGTTGTGCTTCTCGCTGCCCTTGCCGTGGCCCATGACCTTGAGGACGGCACCCACGATGAGGCCCACCACGATCAAACCGATGCCCACTACGGTGACGGGGGTCGAGGCAATGGTGAAGCCCACGCAACCCACGATCACGCCAACGGCCATGATGGCGATGCAGGCCCACGCGGCAACAGTATTGCCGTGACCGACAGCGGCCGTGTGGTCCAGGATGACTTGGTTGGTGTTCGACATGTGTGTCCACTCTCCCGTGCCGGTTGAGCCGTGCGGCTCATACAGTGATCGGCGCGCGTCGGAGCGCCCCGTGAATTCTTTTGCTCCCATTGTGCCATTACCTCGGGCGTTGCTGGTTCAGCACCACACTCAGGTTACTCGCGCTGTCGCGGCCCGCGAGTGGGGTCCTCGCCACGCGTGAAGGCGTCCCAGGCGTCGATGTCGTCGGAGTGTTCGGTGGTCACCGTCTTTTCATCCGCCGACGCCGCTTTGTTACCCGCCAGTGCCTCACGGTCGTAGCGCTGCCCTGATTTCTTCCGCGCGTTGCGCGCTACCAGCACGAGCCACAGCCCGCACAGGATCAAACCGACCGCGGCAGCGAGGGCGAGCCAAGGAGACACGGTGAGCACGAACTCGCCACCCGTGCCCACGGCTCCGGTCTGGGTGCCGACGGCGCCGCGAGACGCGTTCTCGGGGTCCGCGGTCACGGAGAGCACCGCGAAGATCGCACCGACTCCCGCCAGCGAGACGACCGCACCCACGATGGTTCGCAAGACTCGACCCGCAAGGGTCGAGGCCACGGCGGCCGCGCCCGCGACGAGACCGAGGGCCGTGACGGCCGGAGCGGCGTCGGACCCCGCGACATCAACGGTGATCGGTTGCAGGGTGGTCTCGACCGTGGCATGGATCCACGTGGCGGCTGAGGCGGCGAACAGCCCGATCGCGCACACCAGGGTGGCTAGAACTGCGGGTGCCGTACGACGCAACACTGTGGTCCTTTCTAGTGCTGAAAGTGGGGGCAGGTCAGCGCGAGAGATCGCGCAGGGACTCGGCCACCAGGGCGGCACGCAGGGGTGCAGTCGCCTTGTTCAAGGATTCGAGGGCTTCCGTCTCCGGGTCCGAATCAGCCACAATACCGCCGCCGGCCTGAACATAGGCCGTGTCATTGACGAGCAACGCGGTGCGGATGGCGATGGCCATGTCCATGTTCCCAGCGAAATCCATGTACCCGACCACGCCGCCGTATACGGCCCTGCGCAGCGGTTCGTACTCGTCGAGCAGCTGCAGGGCACGCGGCTTGGGCGCGCCGGAGAGCGTGCCCGCGGGGAAGGTCGCCGCGAGCACGTCGTAGGCGGAAACGCCTTCGCGCATCTTGGCCACGACTGTGGAGCACAGGTGCATGATGTGGCTGAAGCGCTCGATCTCCATGAACTCGCTGACGTCCACGGAACCGGGCACGGCTACCTTGGAAAGATCGTTGCGCGCGAGGTCCACGAGCATGAGGTGCTCGGCACGCTCCTTCTCGTCCGCGAGCAGATCATGGCCCAGGGCCAGGTCCGCGTCCACGGTGGCCCCGCGGGGACGCGAACCCGCGATCGGGTGCGTCATGGCCTGCCGACCGGTCACGGTGACCAGGGCCTCCGGAGAGGAACCCACGATGGAGTAGGGCCGACCGTCCGCATCTTCGAACGCATACAAGTACATGTACGGGCTGGGGTTGATCCGGCGCAGCGTGCGGTAGACGTCCAGCGCGTCCGCGCGGCATTCGGCCTCGAAGCGCCGTGAGACGACCACCTGGAAGATGTCCCCGTCCATGATGGCCTTCTTGCCACGGTTGATCGCGTCGATGAACAGGCTGCGATCCCACGACTGTCGGGCCGCGCCCTCGATGTCGGTGATGTCCTGGGCATTGGGGTCCATGACCGAGACCGTGGAACGCTCGAGCGGGGTAGCCAGGCGGTTGACCATCTCCCGCAGCCGAGAGACGGCGTCGTGATAGGCGGCATCCACGTTCTCATCGGTGCCGTTGACGTTTACGGCATTGGCCACCAGCATCACGGTGCCCTCTGTGCTGTCGTGCACGGCCATGTCCGCAACCAGGTTCATGGCCAGCTCGGGCATGTTCAGGTCATCCTCGGGCGGGTTGGGCAGCTTCTCCCAACGGCGCACCGCTTCCCAGCCCACGAAACCGACCATGCCGGAGGTCAACGGCGGTACGCCCTCGAAGGGCTCGGTGTGCAGCAGATCCATGGTGGCGCGCAGTGCCTCCATCGGATCGCCGTCCACCGGCGCACCTGCCGGAGCCTCCCCCAGCCAGTGCGCCTGGCCGTCCTTGGCCGTGAGTGTCGCGAAGGAACGGGCGCCCACGAACGAGTACCGCGACCAGACGCCGCCCTCTGCCGCGGACTCCAACAGGAACGTACCCGGAGCCGGCTTGCCACCGCGCACCACGAGTGAGCGGTACAGACCGATGGGCGTCATGGAATCCGCGAGCACCGTGGTGCGCACGGGAATCACACGGCGCGTGGCGGCGTACTCGCGAAATTCCTGCAAGGTGGGGGTAATGGTGCCGAGCTGTTGCATTTAAACCGCCTGGTGAGCGTTCAGGTCACGATCGTCGAAGCATGTACGCGCGCCCGTGTGGCATGCGGCGCCGGTTTGATCGACCTTGACGAGCAGGGCATCTCCATCGCAATCGAGGCTGACGGAGTGCACCTTTTGAATATGGCCGGAGGTATCACCCTTGCGCCAATATTCCTGGCGCGAACGGGACCAGAACGTGACCCGGCCTTCGGTGAGGGTGCGGTGCAGGGCCTCGTCGTTCATCCAGCCGAGCATGAGCACATCGCCGGTGTCGTACTGCTGGACCACGGCCGCGACGAGTCCGGCTGAATCCCGCTTGAGACGGCTCGCGACCTGCGGGTCCAGGCGACTGTCGAAAAATTCTTGGGGCGTGTTGTCCACGACTCTCAACTCTTCCGTGCGCATCAACGCACCTCGTACCCTGCTGATCGCAGGGCGTCCTTGACCTCGGCGATTGCACCCACGGGCCCGAAGTGGAAGACCGAGGCGGCGAGAACGGCGTCGGCCCCGGCTGCGACCGCGGGCGGGAAGTGCTCGGGGGAACCCGCTCCTCCGGAGGCAATCAGCGGCACGGACACTCGTTCGCGCACCGCGCGAATCATGTCCAGATCGAAGCCCTCGCGGGTGCCGTCCGCGTCCATGGAGTTGAGGAGAATCTCCCCCACTCCGCGTTCCTCGGCCTCCTGACACCAGTCCAGGGCGTCGATGCCGGTGAGCTGTCGGCCACCGTGCGTGGTGACCTCGAAGCCCGACGGCGTATTACCCGTGCGTTTCGCATCGCACGAGAGCACGAGCACCTGATTGCCAAATCGATTGGTGATCTCGTTGATGACCTCGGGCCGGGCGATGGCCGCAGTGTTGATCGAGGCTTTGTCCGCGCCGGTGCGCAGGAGACGGTCGACGTCCTCCGGGGTACGGACGCCACCACCCACGGTGAGCGGGATGAACACCTGCTCCGCGGTGCGGGAGACCACGTCGAACATCGTGGCGCGGTCACTCGATGAGGCGGTGACGTCCAGGAACGTCAGTTCATCCGCGCCGGCCAGGTTGTACCTAGCGGCGAGTTCCACCGGGTCGCCGGCGTCGCGGAGGTTCTCGAAGTTCACGCCCTTGACCACGCGCCCCGCGTCCACGTCGAGGCACGGGATCACTCGTACGGCCACACCCATAGTGCTGTCCTAACTACTTGCTGAAACGGGTAGCGTACGCGCGTCAAATCCGGGCTGCCTGAATGGGCGAGACGAGGATCGCGCGGGCCCCGGCCTCGTAGAGGGAGTCCATGATCTTGTTGGTGTCGCGTTTGCGCACCATGGCGCGCACGGCCACCGACCCGTCTCGGTCCAGCGGGGAAATGGTGGGGCTCTGCATCCCGGGGGTGATCTTGGTGGCGGCTTCCAACAGATCCTCGGAAATGTCGTAGTCCATCATCACGTACTGGCGAGCGACCAGTACACCGCGCAGTCGACGGCGCAGCACCTCGAGGCCCTCCGGCTCCCCCTGATCCTGACGACGGATCAACAGTGCCTCCGAGCGCATGATGGGCTCGTCAAAAATTTCCAGGCCCGCCGCGCGCAGCGTGTTGCCGGTTTCCACCACATCTGCGATGGCGTCTGCCACGCCCAGGCGGATCGAGGACTCCACGGCACCGTCCAGGCGGACGACCTCAGCGTTGACGCCGTGCTTTTCCAGGTACTTGCTCAGCAGCAGTTCGTAGCTCGTGGCCACTCGCTTGCCCTCGAGTTCCTTGACGGACGCGAATTGTCCCGTGGGCCCGGCCAGGTGGAAGGTCGAGCGAGCAAAATCCAGCCCCAGGTCCTCCATGGCCTCGGCTCCGGAGTCCAGCAGCAGGTCGCGGCCGGTGATCCCCAGGTCCAGGGTGCCACCGCCCACGTAAATGGCGATGTCCCGGGGGCGCAGGTAGAAGAACTCGACGTTGTTCTCGTTGTCGACCAACACCAGCTCGCGGCTGCTGCGCCGCTGCCGGTAACCGGCCTCGGTGAGCATGGTGATGGCGGCTTCGGACAGCGCGCCCTTGTTGGGCACGGCTACTCGCAGCATGGGGTTCCTTTCCAAAGGGCTGGAATGGGGAGGGCCGGAACTGACCGGCACGGGATCACAGGTATTTGTAGACGTCTTCGAGACGCAGGCCCTTGGCCACCATCATGACCTGCAGGTGGTAGAGCAGTTGCGAGATTTCTTCGGCGGCTTGGTCGTCGGTTTCGTATTCGCAGGCCATCCAGACTTCAGCGGCCTCTTCGACGACCTTCTTCCCGATGCCATGGATTCCCGAATCCAATTCTTTGACGGTTCCGGAACCCTCCGGACGGTCAGCGGCTTTTTGGGTGATTTCGGCAAACAGGGCTTCGAAGGTCTTCACCCCTTTAGGGTAATGGTTTCGTGCCCTATCAGTTGAACCGTGGCGCGGGGCCCGCCTCAGACCCCGAGTTCGCGCAGGGTCAGGGCGGTACGCACGGCAGCCTCCGCTGCTTCGTAGCCCTTGTCCTCGCTCGAGCCCTCCAGGCCGGCGCGGTCCAGGCCCTGTTCCTCGGTGTCACATGTGAGCACGCCGAAACCCACGGGCTTGCCGGTGACCACTGAGACGTCGGTCAAACCGGTGGTCGCGGCGGAGCACACGTAGTCGAAGTGGGGCGTTCCGCCGCGGATGACCACGCCGAGGGCCACCACGGCGTCCGCGGTCTCGGCCAGTCGACGCGCCGCCACCGGCAATTCGAAGCTACCGGGCACGCGCACCTCGACCACGTTGCCCACGCGCGCGTCCGTCAGCGCGCGACGGGTGCCGTCCAGCAGTCCGTCCATGATCTGGTCGTGCCAACTGGCCGCGACAACCGCCACGGTGAGGTTTTCGCCGTTGAGTTCGCCGGCGTTGGTGACGGGAGCTCCGTGTCCGCTCATGATTCTTCTCCTGTGCTGGGGTTCGTGGTGTTGAGATTCGTGGTGTCGGTGCTGTGTTTGGTGGCACCGGGTTCAATGGACGCGAGTTCGGTCAGGTGGTGATGCATTCGGTCGCGCTTGGTCAGCAGGTAGCGCAGGTTTTCTTCGCGCGGCGGGACCTCGTGGGGCACCACGGATTCCACGGTGATCCCCAGAGCTTCCAGCTTGCTGACCTTGTCCGGGTTGTTGGTGAGCAGTCGGATCCGCGTCAGGCCCATTTCCTTGAGGATCCGCGCGGCCGCCGTGTAGTCGCGAGCCTCGGCGGGCAGGCCGAGCATCGTGTTGGCCTCGACCGTGTCCGCGCCGCCGTCCTGCAACTTATAGGCGCGCAGCTTGTTGATCAGGCCGATACCGCGGCCCTCGTGATTGCGCAAGTACAGCACCGTTCCGCCATGGTCGGCGATGCGCTCCAGCGCCAGGTGCAGTTGGGGTCCACAGTCACAGCGCCACGAGCCGAACACGTCGCCGGTGATGCATTCGGAGTGCAATCGGACCAGCGGCGGCTTGGCCGCTTCTACCGCGCTCGTGGATGCCGCGCTCAGGGAGACGTGCTCCGCCGCAGCGCGGCCGTTGGGTTCGGGAACCAACCATCCCATCACGGAGAAGGTGCCGAACTCGGTGGGGATGGTCACCGCTTCCGAGTGGTCCAGGGGTCCGGGAGTCGGGCTCATGCGGAGAGGTCCCGGTTGTCCACGGGGGCTTCCGCCGACGACGCCGCTGCCTCACCCGCCGCGCGCTGCTCCAGGTAGTCCACGAGGTCCTCGATGCTGATCATGAACAACCCGTGTCGGTCTGCGAACTCGCGCAGCGCGGGAGCGCGCAACAGTTCACCCTGGTCATTCACGATCTCCGCAATAGCACCCACCGGTTCGCAACCGGCCAGGCGTGCGAGTTCCACGGAGGCCTCGGTGTGGCCGCGGCGCACGCGCACGCCACCGTCCACGGCGCGCAGCGGCAGGATGTGACCGGGCCTGGTCAGTTCGGCCGGGCCGGTGGCGGGATCGGCGAGCAAGCGCGAGGTCAGGGCTCGATCCGCGGCACTGATACCGGTGCTGACGCCCACCCGAGCATCACACGTGACCGTGTAGGCGGTGCCCTTGGAGTCCTCGTTGTGCACGGTCATGGCGGGAAGTGCCAACGCATCGGCTTGTTCGTGAGGCATGGGGATGCAGACGACACCCGAGCTGTGACGAATGGTGAAGCCCATGAGCTGTTGCGTGGCATGTTGCGCCGCGAAGACCAGGTCGCCCTCGTTCTCGCGGTCCTCGTCGTCAACGACCACCACGGCGTGGCCGGCGGCAATCGCCGAAATGGCCGCTGGCACGGGATCCAGGCGCACTCTGGCCGACGCCGCCGGTGCGGCATACGAGGCCAGCCGTTCGGCATACTTGGCCAACACATCCACCTCGATGTTGACGGTGGACCCTTCGGTGCGGCGACCCAGTGTGGTGGCACGCAGCGTTTCGGGGATCAGCCCCACCTCGAACCACGCTGGGTCCTCGGTCGCGGGGTTCACGGCCGTTACCGTCAGGGACACGCCGTCCACGGCGATGGATCCCTTGACCGCGATGTACTTCGCGAGCTCGGTGGGAACCTGGATGCGTACCGTGTGCCACCCGGTGTGCTCCGTGCGGGAGACCACCGTTCCCACGCCATCCACGTGGCCTTGCACCACGTGGCCGTCCAAACGTTCGCCGGCAACGGTGCAGCGTTCCAGGTTGACGTTCTCGCCCTCGGACAGTTCTCCCAGAGTGGTCAGGCGAAGGGTCTCGCCCATGACGTCGGCGGTGAAACGTCCGGCGCCTGCCTCGGGTGCGGGCACGGCGGTCAGGCACACACCGTTGACCGCCAGAGAACCACCGTGAGGCAGATCCGCGATGATCTGCCCAGCGTCCACGTGCAGCCGTGCGGCGTCCTGGGCGAGTCGCTCAATGCGCTCCACCGTGGCCTGTGCCGCGACAATTCCGGTAAACATGTCCTGCTCCTTCGTACTGAACTACTTCGAGGCCGAGACCGCGGCGGGTCGTAAATGCCACGCGACGTCGTTTCCCAAGGTGCGGACCGACGGCCCGGCCACGGGATCGGAACGCCAGCGAGCGGCGTCGGCGAGGGTCTGTGTCGGCAGGGGTGCCAGTGCGGCTTTCCCATCGCCGAGAATCATGGGGGCTTGGTAGAGCCAGAGCTCGTCCACGAGGTTCGCGGCGAGGAACGCGGCGCTGACCGTGGGACCGCCCTCGACGAGCACGTGGGCGACGCCCAGCGCACCCAACCGGGCGAGGGCTTCGGCGGGATCGTGGGTGTTGAGCCAGACGAAGCGACCGTCGGACGTCTCGCCACTGTCCTCGCGCGCAACGACGCCGCGGCGTACCCGGGCGTCGTGGGCCACAGGGGTGCGAGACATGACCGCTCGCAGCGGTTGGTGGTCTCGGGGGTTGCCCTGAGCGTCGCGGGCCGTCAGCGTGGGGTTGTCCACGCGGGCCGTGCCGCCGCCCACCAATATGGCATCCACTCGGGCGCGGATCTCGTGGCCTGCCTCGCGGGCGGACGGGCCCGTGATCCACTGGCTGGTTCCGTCCGGGGCAGCCACCCTGCCGTCCAGCGACTGGGCGATCTTGAGCGTCACGAACGGGCGGTTCTGGAACTGAGCGTTGAACCACCGGTCATTGAGATCGGCGGCCTGCTCGGCCAACAGCCCGTGACGCACCGAAACCCCGTGATCCGCGAGGAACGCGCCTCCCCCGCTGGCGGCTTCCGTGCCGTCATGAACGGCGAAAATAACGCTGTCGATTCCCGCGTCAAGGATCGCGCCCGTGCAGGGGCCGGTCCGCCCCATGTGGTTGCAAGGTTCCAGGGTGATCACCATGGTCACATGGGCAAGGTCTGTGCCTGCTTCTTTGGCCTTGCGCAGGGCGTCCGCCTCGGCGTGGAGTGTGCCTGCGCCGCTGTGATGACCGGTGTGTAGGATGCGGCCATCTCGGTGGAGCAGGGCCGCACCCACCACGGGGTTGGCGCCACGCACCCCCCGGGCCGCGGCGTCGAGCGCGGCCGTCATGGCCGTGTGCTCGGCGGAGGTGAAGCCGGGGTCCGTTCGTTCCTGTGCCGAGGGGATCATTTCGAGTCGTCCCCCACTTTCAGGTGGAGATCCGGGAATCCGGTCTCGATCGTGGCCTGTTTGCGCTGCTTGGAGTTCACGCGCCACCAGACGAAGAATCCCACCAGTGTGAACGCTCCGTAGAACACGTACATCAGACCGGACGCGTAGTAACCGGCGGAGAACAGTAACGGCACTCCGACCAGGTCCACGGCCACCCAGATCAGCCAGAACTCGACCCAGCCCTTGGCCATGCCGTAGGTCGCCAGCAGTGAACCCATGAAGATCCAGGCATCAGCCCAGACCGGTTCGTAGGAGCCCAGTGCGCGGAAGCCGGGGGTCAGCAGTGCGGTGCCGAACACGAGCGCGGCGATCAGGAGGAAGCGTTGCTTGCCGGTAGCCCAGCGCGGCGTCACGGCCTCTTGGTTGTTACCCCTTGAGCGACGCCACTGCACCCAGCCGTACACCGATACCGCAATGAACATGACTTGGCGGCCGGCTTGGCCGAGCAGGTTGACCGGATTGGGGGTGTCGAACACCGCGCCCAGGAACACGGTCAGCAGAATCAGATTGCCCAGGATGCCCACGGGCCACGCCCAGATCTTGCGGCGCATGCCGCCGAGCGCGGACAGCAGACCGAAGACGTTACCCAGCACTTCTCGCCACAGGATGAATCCGTTACCCACCTGCAGTTGCGCGTCGAACAGCCAGCGCAATACGTCCACGGAACATCCTCTCGCCCTGAATCCTTGCGGCTCCGGGGCGGAGATAGCGGATCATGCCCATGGGTACGAGCATCGCAACGGCACCCCTGAAAAAGGGTGGCGAGCCGATATCCACGTGTGCCTACCATCCAGACTGTGACTGTCGGTACCGGAATTTCACCGGTTCGGCCGTTCCCACTCCATCGCGTGACTCTGTGCGACGAGCGTTCACGGTTCGCGGACTGTAACCGCCGGTTCGGACTTACACCGACCCCGGAACACGTTGTGATTTGAATTATGCCACGGTGCGCGGGACTCGCACGAAAGTTCGCCCGCGCCAGAGTGCACTCTCGCCGCGGTTCGTCGTGCTCGTACGCTGCTCATAGCGGGCGCTGGCACCGAGGAACACGGGATTCAATCGCGGCATGGAGCACTCGATTCAGCCGTCCTGATGGGCCCTCGCGATTTCGCGCAGAGCGTCGATTGCCGCGGCGGGATCATCCTTGCCGTACACCGCGGAGCCCGCGACGAACGTGTCTGCACCGGCCTCGGCGGCCCGCACAATCGTCTCCTCCGTGACCCCGCCGTCCACCTGTAGCGCCACCGTGCCACCGTGGGCCTTTACAGCCTGGGCCGCTCGGCGGAGCTTGGGCAGCGTCACGTCCAAGAACTTCTGCCCCCCGAAACCGGGTTCCACGGTCATGATGAGCAGCATGTCCAGTTCGGGCAGCAGGTCCAGGTACGGTTCGATAGGCGTGGCCGGACGCACCGCAAGCCCCGCCCTAGACCCTGCTGCCCGCAGTTCACGGGCGAGCTTGATCGGTGCGGCGGCCGCCTCCGCGTGGAACGTCACCGACGCACATCCGGCCTCCGCGTAGGCCGGAGCCCATCGGTCGGGATCCTCAATCATCAGGTGCATGTCCAGGGGGACGGGGCTGACCTTCTGCAAGCTTTCCACCACGGGCAACCCGAGCGTCAGGTTCGGCACGAAGTGGTTGTCCATGACGTCCACGTGGGCGGCATCGGCGTTGGAAATGCGCTGCAGTTCCTCGGCCAGACGGGAGAAGTCTGCGGACAGGATGGACGGGTGGATGGCACAACGGCTCATGGTGTCTCCAGGGGTGTGAGGGTCAGGCGGATTTCCGCACGGCGATCATGAACATGGCGTCGGTTCCGTGCACGTGGGGCCACAGCTGCACGCTGCTGCCACCGTTCGGCCAGTCGAGCTCGGCGGACCGGTCGCCGTCGAGAGCTCCCGGCAGAGCGGCGTCGCGAGCATAGCGAGCCGTGTCCAAGATCTGGGCGTCATCACGGGACTCCACGATGTCCGAGACCACGTCCAGCGTCTCCGCGGTGTGCGGCGAGCAGGTCGCGTAGAGCACCACGCCACCGGGGCGGGTGGAATCCAGCGCGGCGGTTAGGAGCTCCCGCTGCAACGATCCCAGCTCGGCCACGTCCGCGGGGGTGCGGCGCCACCGCGCCTCCGGGCGACGCCGGAGGGCGCCCAGTCCCGTGCACGGCACGTCCACGAGCACGCGGTCGAATCCACCCGGCATCTCCCCGGGGATGTCGCGACCGTCGCCCACGCGGAGGCTCCAGGCCCGTTCCGGCACTGCGGCCAGTGCCTGTTCGACGAGGTCCGCCCGGTGATCGCTGACTTCGTTGGCATACAGCCGGGCGTCCTGTTGATCCGCCAGCGCGGCGAGCAGGGATGCTTTGCCACCGGGGCCGGCACAGAAATCGGCCCACTTCCCGTGGTCGTTCTCGACCGGCACTTCTGCGAGCACGCGGGCCACCAACTGGGAGCCGGCGTCCTGGACGCGCACGGTGCCGTCCCGTGTTCCGGGAATCCGATGCACGTCTCCCCCGGCGCTCTCGGCGCTGTCCGCCACGAGTGTTCCGGGCGTTGCGCCCTCGTCCAGGGCCGCGTCCAGGCTCCCCAGCTCGGGAAGTGCGACCAGGTGCACTCGAGGGGGTGCGTTGTTGGCCTCCAAGAGGTCTTCGATCTCTTCCGGGGATCGTCCGCTCATGCGCAGCGCACGACGCAGCGCACGAACCTCCCACGCGGGATGGGAGTAGCGCACGCCCAGCTTGCGCAGGTCATCCGACTGCTCGGATTCGAGCTGATCGAGCCACTCCTCGGTGCTCTGGCGCGCGACCTTGCGAAGCACCGCATTGACCAG
>CAACWU010000141.1_pt1 | contig 23188 bp, 22 predicted proteins | sample 2275741 | NCBI WGS metagenome assembly CAACWU01 (sample SAMEA5312470, study PRJEB27640) | indoor metagenome | biome: indoor environment; feature: uncontrolled; material: tiles wood | place: Germany | collected 2014-07-07
TTTCCGCTTGGGAACAGCCACGGCTATCTCTCTTCTCTCGTCTCGGTTGTCTGGTCCGAAGTGTCAGAACCCTGGTCAGTGCTGCTCAACAGCCCTTCCAGAGCGGACCAACGTGGGTCAAGCACTTCGTGGTGGTGATCCGGGTCTTTCTCGAGTCGCGCACCGCACTGGGCACACAGACCCGGGCAGTCAGCCCGGCACACCGGTTGGAACGGCAGCTGAATGATCACTGCGTCCCGAAGCATGGGTTCGAGATCGATTTCCTCGTCCCGCACTTCATACACTTGCTCGTCCTCGATGTCCTCGTCACCTTCGGGAGAGGCATCGAACACGAAAAGTTCTTGTACGTCGACCGGTAAATCATAGTCAATCGGATCGAGACATCTGCTGCACTCACCGTGAATACTGACTATGACGGTTCCGGATACCAGAATACCGTCGTGCACGGATTCGAGTCGAAGCTGCAGATCCATGGGCGCGCCTTCTGGCGAACCTATGACCTCCGTGCCAAAGTCCTTTGGCGCGGGAACCTCAATCTCCAGGTTTCGCATGGTCCCCGGACGGTGTTCGAGATCCCGGACGCTGTGCGTAAGGGCTGAACTATTGCGGTTATTCACGAAACTCCTGGCTGACGACATGGGCCGACAGATCATGGTAGCACGCACCCAAGGTGACGGGCCACGCGGGGCCCGCCGAGCGACGTCGTCGCCAAGTTGGGCGGTGACTGACGAAGCTCGGTGCGAGCCGATGAATGGTGGGGCGGAACGCGGCTATGACGCTCGGTCGCGTTCCTTGATGGCGTCCAATACCTGGGGCGAGACGAACCCGCTGACGTCCCCGTCCAGGCCGTGGACTTCCATCACGAGCGTAGAGGATAAATGCAACAGCGACGGCTCCCCCGGGATGAACACGGTCTCCACGCCGGTGAGGGTGCGATTCATGGTGGCCATGGGCAGTTCGTAGTCGTAGTCCGCACCGTTGCGCAGCCCCTTGACCAGCGCCACGGCCTTACGGCTCGCTGCATAATCTGCGATCAAACCGGATTCCAGCGGCTCCACGACCACCGACGGTTCATCCGCGAAGACCTCGCGCACGAGCCGCAGTCGCGTTTGCTCGTCGAACCGGTGCTTCTTGTTGGGGTTCGTGGACACCGCCACGATCACCTCGTCGAAGAGCCGACAAGCGCGGCGGATCACGGCCACGTGGCCCAGGTGGATCGGGTCGAAGGAGCCGGGGCAGATTGCGCGTCGCATTCCTCCACCCTAACCGCCGGGAGCACACCGACGGCGCTCGCGCACCAACCAGCCCCGCCGCAGCCCCACCGCCCGGCCATCGTGCCGCACAGCAATCGTGACGGCGCAGCTCGGCCAGGCGAGGTGCCTTCCCTAGACTGAGTCCATGACAGCGCACACCTCTGGTTCCCAGTCCCCCACCACCGGCTCGGCCGAAACACCCTGGCAGCGCATGGCCGCCGGCGGCGGACTCCTGGATGCGTCCGGACAGCTGCGTTCTACGGTCTTCGAGGAAATGACGGCGCTGGCCCAACGCACCGGTGCCGTGAACCTTGGCCAGGGCTTCCCGGATTTCCCCGCACCCGAACGCATGGTCGACGCCGCCTCCGAGGCGCTGGCCGCCGGCCACAACCAGTACGCGCCCATCAAGGGCATCCCGGCGCTCCGTACCGCCATTGCCGAGCACCAGCGTCACTTCTATGCCCAGGAGCTGGACACCGAGTCCCAGATCATCGTCAGTGCCGGTGCCACCGAGGGACTAACGGCCAGCCTGTTGTCCTTCCTGGAGCCCGGAGACGAGGTGGTCGTGTTCGAACCCCACTACGACCTCTACGGCGCGGTGGTCCGTTTCGCCGGCGCCACGGCGGTCCCGGTTCCGCTGCTGCCGCCCGCGTTCACACCCGATCCCGACGACGTTCGCGCCGCCTTCTCGCCCCGCACCCGCGCCGTGATCCTCAACGATCCGCACAACCCCACGGGCACCGTGGCGTCGCGCGAGTTCCTCACGCAGCTGGTCGAGTTGGCCACCGAGTTCGACGCCGTGATCGTCACCGACGAGGTCTACGAACACTTGCGCTTCAACGGGCAACACATCCCGATCGCCACCCTGCCCGGTGCCTTCGAGCGCACCCTGACCGTGTCATCGGCGGGCAAGACGTTCTCCGCCACGGGTTGGCGCGTGGGCTGGGTCAGCGGTCCGGAGCACCTGATCCGCGGCGTGACCGCGGTGAAGTCCTACATGTCCCACAGCGCCGCCGCTCCCCTGCAGCACGCCGTTGCGGAGGCCGTCGGCTTCCCGCCCGAGTTCTACGAGCACCTGCTGGACAATTACCGCGCGCGCCGCGACGTCCTGATCAACGGCCTGCGCGAGGCCGGGCTGAACCCGCCGGAACCGCAGGGCACGTTCTTCGCCGTGACCGACGTGAGCGATCTTTACCCCCTGGCGGGCGTGAGTAACGCCCGTGAGTTGGGCGAGCACTGGGCCGAGAACGCCGGCGTGGTCGGGATTCCCGTCTCCGCGTTCGTGGGTGAAGCCAACCGGGATCTCTACACGGACTGGCTTCGTTTGGCTTTCTGCAAGCGCACCGACGTGCTGCGCAAGGCGATGGCCGATCTCACGTTGTCGCTCTGAGGTCCAGAACCATGTAGCCCTGAGGAAGCTCGGAAACGAGAACCCTCCGCCCCACGAGCACTGCTCAACCGGCCTCTAAGCGGATTCCGCGTCCTCGGGATGCTCGGCGGCGGACTCCTCACTTGGGGTCTCCTCCACGTACCACAGGACGGTCTCGCCGTGGGCGCTGCGTTCAAACCGCTGCAGCCCCTCCGGCCACACCGGTTCCTCGGTGCGCGCGGAGCGTTCCACCACAATGACCGCCCCCGGGCCGAGGTGCCCCACCAGTCGCGCCAGTAGCGCGGTCAGGTCCTCGTTGGGCAGCGGGTACGGCGGATCGACCAACACCAGATCCCAACGATGATTTCCCTGCCGGGCCAGAAAGGTGGCCACCGGGAACTGCACCGTGGTGATCTCGATATCCGGTCGGGCACCGGCAAGCACTTGCGCGTTCGCTCGGCACACCGACGCCGCTCCGGCCGCCTTTTCCACCAGGGTCACCTCTCGTGCTCCCCGGCTCGCGGCCTCCAGACCGAGGGCTCCGGAACCGGCGAAGAGGTCGAGCACGCGGGAGTCTTCGCACATGCCCCACGCCTCCAAGCGTGCGAACAGCGATTCCTTGACGCGATCGGTCGTGGGGCGGGTGGCCGAACCGGGCACTGACTTGATGCGCAGTCCGCCCGCGGTCCCGGAAATGATGCGTGTCATCCGCGCTCCAAAAATGCTTGGCTGTTCTCGTCCACCACTCGTCCGATGGCAGCGAGCAGTTCTGTGTGCTGGGCCAATTGCGGGTCTTCGGAAATGACGACTTCGGCGTCCTCTCGGGCACGGGTGACCAGGGCTTCATCGCGTAGCGCGCTGATCCAGCGCAGGCCGGACTTCCGCCCGGATTGCGAGGCCCCCAGGATGTTGCCTTCGCGGCGCAGTTTGAGGTCCACTTCTGCAAGTTCGAAACCGTCCGTGGTGGAGGCGACCGCGGCCAGTCGTTCCCGGCCCGGATGATCCGGACGGCTGCGCGTGACCAACAAGCACGTGCTTTCGTGCTCGCCACGGCCGATGCGTCCGCGCAGCTGATGCAACTGGGAAATTCCGAACCGCTCGGGATCCACCATGATCATGAGTGACGCGTTGGCAACGTCCACGCCCACTTCAATTACGGTGGTGGAGATCAGCACGTCGATCTCACCAGCCGCGAACCGGTTCATCGTTTCGGTCTTCACGAGCGGATCCTGTCGGCCATGCAGCACGGCGATCCGAGCATCCCGCAGCTCCGGTTGCGCACTGATCAGGCGCTCGAGCCACTGGACCGTGGCCGGCTCGGGGCCGTCCCCGTCAGCGCCTTGTTCCTGGGCCGCGAGCAACGAGTCTCGCAGGGAATCGAAGGGCGGGGGGGCGGCGTCGTCGCCGATCTTGGGCGCCACCACGTAGACCTGACGGCCGCGCGAAATGTGCTCGCCCGCGAGCGCCCACACGCGCCGTTCCCAGGAGGGACCGTGTTCGGCCAGGCCCACCACGTGCGTGTGGATGGGGCGGCGGCCGCCGGGCAGCTCGCGCAGGGTGCTGACGTCCAGGTCGCCGAAGACCGTCATGGCCACCGTGCGCGGGATGGGCGTCGCGGTCATGACCAGGGTGTGGGGCGTGTGTCCTGCCTTGTCACGCAGGGCGTCGCGCTGTTCCACGCCAAAACGGTGCTGTTCGTCCACGACCGCCAGGCCGAGATCGGCGAACTGGACCTTCTCCTGAATCAGCGCGTGTGTGCCCACCACGATGCCGGCAGCACCGCTCGCGATGTCCAACAACGCGGCGCGTTTGGCCGCGGTGGGCAGTGAGCCGGTCAGCAACACGACCTTGGTGCCGTCCGGATCGCCGTCCAGCTGATCGGGTCGGGCGAGAGGGCCGAGTGAGGCCACGATCTTGTCGTAGTGCTGCTGGGCGAGCACCTCGGTGGGCGCCAGCATGGCCGCCTGTCCGCCAGTATCCACGATCTGCAGCATCGCACGCAGGGCCACCACGGTCTTACCGGAACCCACGTCGCCCTGGAGCAGCCGGTTCATGGGCGCGGTGCCTGCCAGCTCGGCCTGGATCTGCTCGCCCACCGTTCGCTGGCCGTCCGTCAGGGTGAACGGCAGGGCGGCGTCGTAGCGGGACAGCAGGCCGTCCGCGCGGGCGGGGCGCTCCTCGACGGGTTGGGATGCGTGTTCATGACGACGCCGCGCGAGTTCCGTTTGGAGTACGAAGGCCTCTTGGTAGCGGAACCGCTCCTGTGCCTTTTGGAACGCGTCCACTGACTCCGGGCGGTGCAGGTCACGATAAGCCTGTGCGAGGCCAACGAGTTTTTCGCGTTCCAGGATGTGGTGCGGGATCGGATCGGTCAGTGAGTCCAGATCCGCGGTCAGCAGCAGTTGCTGGACGGCGCGCGTGATGCGCGGGGTGGTGAGCTTGCCGCTCTCCGGATACACCGGGATCGGATAGACCTCGCCGGACTGGGACGTGAAGTCCGTGACGGAGTCCGGGGTGTCCACCACCGCGTAGTCTGCACCCGTCATGGACAGGTTCCCGCGGTAGAGCTCGGGTTTTCCGGTGAACAGGGCGTGCGTGCCCACGGGCAGTTCCTTTTGCGCCGTGTACGCGTTGAAGAACGTGATCTTGAGGCTGGCTCCGGTGCCGTCCGAAACGATCACGTCCGTCAGGCTGCGGCGCGGATCTCGCTGCATGCGCCGCGTGGACGAAGATTCCACGCGGGCCACGAACGACGTGCGCTCCCCGGCGACCAGGTCGCCCAGCAGTTGCAGGTGGCCGCGACGGATGTAGCGGCGCGGCGCGTAGTCCAATAACTCGCCCACCGTGGTGACGCCCAGATCCTTCTCGAGCAGCTTGACCGTGCTCGTGGGGGAATTACCCGGGATGTAACGGGTCAGTGGCTGGTCCAGAAGTCCGGCGAAGGCCGAGACCGGCTGAGCCGCGGTGGTCACGGAGAAACCTGGGGCTCGTCAGAACCGAGTGACGTCACGCTCACGTTGACCGCCTGGCCGCGTGCGCGCATGAGTTCCAGTGCTTCCTCGGGATCTTCCACGTGCACGTGCACGCGCCACGTGTAGCCGTTGTCCGTTTCACTCACTGCACTGACCAAGACGCTGTCCCCGGCACTGTCCAGTTCGTGGCGCAGTTCGGCGGCGTCCAGGGCGGAAAGCTCCACCGTGCACATGACCTCGAAGCCAACGGAATCGTGTTTGTCCTTGTGCCCGGTGTGGTCGGAGTAGTCGCGAATGATGTCCGGGACCGGATTGTGCCGGGTCAGGTCACCGGTCAGGGCCGCCCTGAGTTCGACCAGTACGATCAACATGCCGAGCGCACCCGAATCCACGGTGCCGCGTTCGTGCAGTACCGGAAGTTGGTCCACGGTCTCGATCACGGCGTGGCTGCCGCGGGCGATGACCAGGTCCATCCAGTCGGAGAGTTGTTGGTTGGAGCCGTCCTGGGAATTCTCCGGGAGAGACACCTTGCTCACGGCCTCAAGGACGGAAATCAACGTGCCGTCCACCGGATCGGTGAGTGCCGACCAACAACGCACCTGCGCGGCGGAAAACGCATCTCGGAGTTCACCGGCCGTCATGCGCGTGGAACCTTCGAGCGATGTTCCCATGGCGGTGAGCGTCAGGGCCACGAGCACACCGGAGTTCCCTCGAGCCTGTTCCAGGGCGGCACGGCCGGCATGCTGCAGCAGCTCGCCAATGTCGTTGCCCTCGATCAGCTGGGCCGCCTCGGTCGCGTAGCCCACCGTGGTGCTGAGATTGACGCCGGTATCGGAATCGGCCACGGGAAAGACATTGAGATCATTGAGGACGTCCGTGTGCTCGACCAGAGCACGGTGCGCGCAGTCCAACCAATCGCGCACGGCCGATACCGTAGGGCCTCCTTTATGGCTCAAAATGATCCCATCCTTCACCCACGTCGTAGCCGAGCCATTGGCCCGGATCCTGCCCGGCAATGGTGACGGCGGTGTCCCCGATATCCGCCGGTCGGCGGTCTGCGGGCGCACACGAGCCTATCGCACGCATCCCCGGGGGAACCTGAACACCGGGCGGAAGCACAGCGAGCAAACCGTGGTCCTCTCCCCCGGTCAGCACCCAGCGCCACGGGTCCACACCGGCGGCATTGCCGGCCTCCGCCAGCTGCGCCACGGCCTCTTCCAGGGCAGCCGGGTCCAGGTCGACGACGACGCCGCTCGCTCGCGCCACACGGCCCGCATCACGTAACAGTCCGTCCGAGATGTCGATCATGGCGCTCACGCCGGCGCGGGCAGCTTTCGGCCCAGTAAGAATCGGTGCAAGGGGACGCAACTGTGCGCGCTCGAGTTCTCGTCGATTGTGCTCGGGTACCCGGTCCCAGCCGCTGCCGGGCGGGGCCTCCAGAGCGCTGAGCCCCGCGGCAGCAAGTCCGAGAGCGCCGACGTGCACCAACGTCCCACCGGCACCGGCCCCCGACCGCAGCACTGGGTTTCCATCCTCCATGACGCCCAGCACCGTTGCGGTCACGGACAACTCACGGCCGCGACCCAAATCACCGCCCACCAGGGCACAATCGGTGGCACCGAGTCTGTCGAACGCTTCTGCCAGCCCGGTGGCGAAGTCCTGCACCCACTGCACCGGGGTGTTCCCGGGCAAGGTCATCGACACGACCATGGAGGTTGGAACCGCGCCCATCGCGGCGATGTCCGCAAGGTTTTGCGCCGCGCATTTGTGGGCGGTATCCGCTCCCGTGGTTTCGTAGCCGTTGGGCCAGCGCACCCGGAAATCCTGGTCAACCACTTGTGTGTCGGTCGTGATGACGACTCGCCCTTGCGGAACCGCCACCACAGCGCAATCGTCCCCAGGCCCCACCTCGACATACGAGGACGCGGTTTTGGACAGCGGCAGGAACACTGACAGCAGCTCGGATTCGGAGACCTGCTCCACCGTGGCTGCGGGGGTCGGTGTGGGGGAAACGGTCATGGGTTCAGCGTAACGAGCGGCACACCCTGGTTCGCAGAAGCCACCCGGTCAGCACGTCTACAGTGGAGGTCATGTTCTTCTCCCGCGCGCGCTCCCAGGACGGATCTCACGGACTCCACATCTCCACCCGCCGCGCGGCCCTGGCGACCATGGCACTGAGCGGATTGTTGCTCACCGGTTGCGGCTCCCCCGTCTCGGTCGAAGGCGCACCGCACAATACGGACCCCGCGTGCGCGTCCGCCATGCTGGCCATGCCCGAGACCATGGGTGACCTGGATCAGCGGGCCACCACGAGCCAGGGCACCACCGCCTACGGCGAACCCTCGGGCGTGATCGTGCGCTGCGGTGTGGAACCGCCCGCACCCACCACCGACCCGTGCACCAACGTCAACGGCGTCGACTGGCTCATCTCCGAGGTCGAGGGCCAGGAAAACCAGTGGCGAGCCGTCAGTTACGGTCGCTCCCCCGCGGTGGAAATGCTCTTCGACACCGGTCGCGTCCCCTCATCCACCGCAATCGTGGAGGCCGGCAGCGCCGTGGCACAGATCCCGCAGGAGAGCACGTGCCTGTCCGTCTCCGACACTCTGGACTTGCAGAACACCCCCTAACCCGAGTCGGGCCAGGGGGTGTTCGAATCGACGACTAGTTAGCGCAGTCCCACGGGACGTTCGAGAGCCAGCGAAATCAGCTCGTCGATCAGGTCCGGGTACTCCAGTCCGGACGCCGCCCACATCCGCGGGTACATGGAAATGGGCGTGAAGCCGGGCATAGTGTTGATCTCGTTGATAACCACCCTGTGATCGGGCGTCACGAAGAAATCGCAGCGCGACAGACCTTCACCGTCGATGGCATCGAACGCCTGAACGGCCTTCTCCCGCAGAGTCTCGATCACGTCGCCCGGGAGATTCGCGGGGCAGGACAGCCGAGCGCCGTCGTCCTCGACGTACTTGGCCTCGAAGTCGTAGAAGTCGTGGCCCTGGACCTCGATCTCGCCGGGCAGGGACGCGCGCGGCGCGGACCACTCATGGCCGCCCAGCACGGCACACTCGATTTCGCGGCCCTCGATCCCCGCCTCGATCACGAGCTTGAGGTCGTGCTCGCGGGCTGTCTCGATGGCGACGTCGAGGTCCTCTGCCCTGTCGACGCGGGTGATTCCGAACGATGAACCCGCGCGGGCGGGTTTGACGAACACCGGGAACCCGAGCGCGGCCACGTTCTCCCGGACCTGCTCCGAGTTGGTCAGCCAGTCGCGGTTGTGCACCACCGTGTACGGGCCGACCTCCAGTCCGGCGGCCTCGAAGGCGACCTTCATGAAGTGCTTGTCCATGCCAATGGCAGAGGCCGAGACACCGCAGCCCACGTACGGCAGGTCGGCCAACTCCAACAGACCCTGCAGGGTTCCGTCCTCACCGAAGGGCCCGTGCAGCAGCGGGAACACGGCGTCGATGTGGCGGCCCCGGGTGATGGTGCCGCCTTCGGAATTGAGGTCGTGGACGAGTAGCTCGTTCTCCCCCACCTGCAGCGGCAAGGTGACGCGCTGATCACCCACGGGCAACGTGGCCAGGGGCTGATGATCCAGAAGTGCTTCCAACTCGTCCTGGGAGTACAGGAACCAGGCGCCGTCCGTGGAGATGCCCACGCTCACCACGTCCCACCGGTCGCGGTTAATGGCACGCAGCACCGAACGCGCGGTGATCAAGGACACCGAGTGCTCGGAGGAACGGCCCCCGAACACCACGGCGACGCAGGGTTTCGTGGCCGAACCGGCCCCCTCCGCGGTCGCTTGAGCGTTGTCCGCACTGTTCATCATGCGCTGTTCCCTTCGGATTTGAGATCGCGGCCGAGCAGCTTGGGTGCCAGCTGATCTACCGGAATGTCGCCGCGCAGCACACCCACCACAGCCTCCGTGATGGGCATTTCCACGTCGTGTTCTTGGGCCAGAGCCAACACGGCGGGGGCCGACCTGATGGCCTCCGCGGTTTGGGTCATGGCGTCCTGGACCTGAGCGATACTCAGTCCCGAACCCAGCAGCTTACCCGCCGTGTGGTTCCTGGACAGCGAAGACGAACACGTGGCGACCAGGTCTCCCATGCCGGACAGCCCGGACAGCGTGGTCAGGTCACCGCCCAGCGCCAGGGCCAGGCGGGTGGTTTCGGCCAGCCCACGGGTCATCACGGAGGCCTTGGAATTGTCGCCGTAGCCGCGGCCGTCACAGATGCCGACGCACAGGGCGATCACGTTCTTCACCAGGCCGCCGATCTCTGTGCCGGTGACATCGGTATTCGTGTACGGACGGAAGTACGGGGCGGCGCAGCAACGGGCCACCCACGCGGCGGTGGTCAGTTCCGGGGCCGCCACCACGGATGCGGTGGGCTCTTCCCGCGCGATTTCCATGGCCAGGTTCGGACCCGAGAGCACGCACGAGCGGCGCGCCCAATCGTCATGACTGCTCTCGGTGTGCTCGGCCAGAGCCTGCGCAATCACCTCGGTCATGCGCAGTCCGGTCGCGGATTCCAGGCCCTTGGCCAGTGACAACACCATAGCGTCCGGGTCGATCAGCTCGGCCACCGCAGCCAGTTGCGCGCGCAGTGACTGCGCCGGGATCGCGGCCACGACCAAACGCGCCCCGCTCAGGGTGTCGCGCAGATCGGAGGAGAAATGAATCTGGTTCGGCAGATGGATGTCGGGCACGTAGCGCTCGTTGCGGCCGGTCTCGCGGATCCGCTCCATCGATTCGGGATTGCGGCCCCACAAGTGGACGGTGCGTTCGGCACCGGCGTCGCGAGCGGCGTCGGCGAGGACCTTGGCGAACGTGGTGCCCCACGAACCCGCGCCCAGCACGGCGACTTTGCTCGGCCCGTTGGGTTCCTCGGCCAGGGCGATCAACGACGACGCCGCGGCGGCTTCCGGGGGTGCCTCGCGGTCGATCGGGCGGCCGGCAGAGGCGTTCATCGGGATTCCTTGCGAACGCGAGGGTTGAAGCGGTCCGCGGGCGCTACTTCAGCACGCAACTCGGCCAGGAGATCGGTGATGCGATCCATGATCACGGTGGTCGCGTAATTGAGGTCATCCGCGGTGGGTTGATCCGTGGAGTGTTTCCCGGGACGCATGAGGTCCTGCGGAAGGAGGGGTTCCCCAATGAGCACGCGGACCTTCTTGGGCGGGAACAGGTTGAAGGTCCGTTTCCCCTGCGGGTCCCGGTACAGCACCTCCTGGTCGCCCCAGTGGGCCATGGGCACCACGGGAACTTGGCCCTGCAGCGACAGCCGCGACGCTCCCGTGTGGGCGCGCATGGGCCACATGCGGGGGTCACGAGTCACGGTGCCTTCCGGATACACCAGGATGGCACCACCGTCATTGAGCTCAATGAACGCGGCTTCCAACGAATCCTTGGCGCGCGTGGTCCCGCGATACACGGGAACCATGCCGATGTGGGTGAGCAGCCGACCAATGACGGGGACCCGGAACAAGGACTCCTTGGCCAGAAACCTGGGCATGATGCCCGACTTGTAGACCGGGTACGCCACCGTGATGGGGTCGATCTCGGTGAGGTGATTGGCCGCGACCACGAACCCCCCGGAGTCCGGAAAGTTCTCGGTCCCCCTCCAGGAGATCTTGGCGACCAAACGGTAGAGGGGAATGGCAATCCCCGCCAAGACCCGGTACGTGGACCGCTGCGACGTTCTACTCACTCGAGCATTCTCTCCCTACACCGCTCGTGACAGACACTCGCTGGGCCGACAGGTGCTCAGCGTTCTTCGAGATCGAAGTCCGCGCCCAGTCCCGCCAGCTTATCGGTGAAGTGCTCGTAGCCTCGTTTGATCAGTTCGATACCGGTCACGTGTGAAACGCCGTCCGCCGCCATGGCCGCGATCAGATGCGAGAAGCCACCGCGCAGGTCGGGGATGTTGATGTCCGTGGCCTTGAGAGGCGTGGGGCCGGAAATTACGGCGGAGTGCAGGAAGTTGCGTTGACCGAAGCGGCACGGCACGGACCCCAGGCACTCGCGGTGCAGTTGGATTCCGGCACCCATGCGGTTGAGCGCGCGGGTGAAACCGAAACGATTCTCGTAGACCGTCTCGTGCACGATCGACACGCCCTTGGCCTGGGTCAGAGCGACCACCAGGGGCTGCTGCCAGTCGGTCATGAATCCGGGGTGCACGTTGGTTTCCACGATGAGCGGGTTCAGATCGCCACCCGGGTGGTAGAAGCGGATGCCCTCGTCCTGGATGTCCAGGCCGCCACCGAGCTTGCGGTAGGTGTTGAGGAAGGCCATCATGTCCGCCTGCTTGGCCCCGGCCACAAAGATGTCACCGCCGGTGGACAGTGCCGCGGAACCCCACGACGCCGCCTCGATACGGTCCGGCAGGGCACGGTGCTTGTAGCCGCGCAGCTCAGGAACACCCTCGATGCGGATCACGCGGTCGGTCTGGACCGTGATGATCGCGCCCATCTTCTGCAGAATGGCGATCAGGTCCATGATCTCGGGTTCGGTCGCGGCCCCCCGCAGTTCGGTGTGACCCTCGGCGCGGGTCGCGGTGAGCAGGACCTGTTCGGTGGCGCCCACGGACGGGTAGGGCAGATCGATCTTGGCGCCCTGCAACCCGTGTGGTGCACTCATGCGGATGCCGGATTCCAGCTTCTCGACACGCGCACCGAAGTTGCGCAGCACTTCCAGGTGGTAGTTGATGGGTCGGTCACCGATGCGGCAGCCACCCAGGTCGGGAATGAACGCCTCACCCAACGCGTGCAGCAGCGGGCCGCACAAAAGGATCGGGATTCGAGAATCCCCCGCGTGCGCGTCGATGTCCGCGTGGCGCGCCTGGGTGACGTTGGACGGATCGAGGGTGAGAACGCCGTCGGCGCCATCACGAGTGACCGAGACCCCGTGCAGACCAAGGAGGTTGGTCACCACGGACACGTCCTTGATCTCGGGGACGTTGCCGAGAACTGACGGTGTGGAACCGAGCAGCGCAGCGACCATGGCCTTGGGAACCAGGTTCTTGGCTCCGCGGACGGTTACCTGACCTGACAGCGGAACTCCGCCGGTGATTCGTAAAGAACTCATGACCTACCGATCTCGGGGGAAGCTAACATTCCATCGCATAGCGCAGTACGGAACCTGGCTATTCTAACGAGTCGACAGACTTATCAGCGCACTGAGTTCTCAGCTTTTTGCCGGGAGCGTGACGGGCTTGAACGCCGGTCGGCCGTCTTCGTAGGCCTTGACGTCTTCGTCATGCTGAAGAGTGAGACCAATGTCATCCAGTCCTTCCATCAGACGCCACCGGGTGTAGTCGTCGATCTGGAACGGGACCGTGACGGTGTCGCACGTGATGGTTTTGGACTCGAGGTCCACCTCGATCTCGATGCCGGGCTGTTCGTCCATGAGCTTCCACAGCAGTTCCACGTCCGACTGGTCCACCTGCGCCGCCAGCAGACCCTGCTTGCCGGAGTTACCGCGGAAAATGTCGGCGAAACGGGAGGAAATCACCACGTTGAAGCCGTAGTCGCGCAGCGCCCACACGGCGTGCTCACGGGAGGAACCCGTGCCGAAGTCAGACCCAGCGACCAGCACGGAACCGTCCTTGTAGACGTCCTGGTTGAGCACGAAGTCAGGGTTCTTCCGCCAACCGGCGAAGAGCGCGTCGTCGAAGCCGGTCTTGGTGATGCGCTTGAGGTAGACGGCCGGGATGATCTGGTCCGTGTCCACGTTCGACTGCTTGAGCGGCACACCCGTGCCGCGGTGGGTAATGAATTTCTCCATGGTGAGGTCCTTACTACAGTTACTGGGCCGCCTGCCGGTCCGGCCGGGCGCCGAGAATCGATTTAGACGGCGGGCACGGATTCCAGGTCCGACGGCGCGCTGAGGGTTCCGCGCACGGCGGTCGCGGCGGCGACCACGGGCGAGACCAAGTGGGTGCGACCACCCTTACCCTGGCGTCCTTCGAAGTTGCGGTTGGAGGTCGAGGCGCAGCGCTCCCCCGGCGCCAGCTGATCCGGGTTCATGCCCAGGCACATGGAGCAACCAGCAAAGCGCCAGTCCGCACCGAAGTCCTTGAACACCTGATCCAGGCCCTCGGCCTCGGCCTGCAAGCGGACCTTGGCGGAACCGGGGACCACCATCATGCGCACGTTCTCGGCCTTGGTCCGGCCCTTCACAATGTCCGCGGCGATCCGCAGGTCCTCGATGCGTGAGTTGGTGCACGACCCCAGGAATACGGTGTCCACGGGGATCTCCTTCATCGGAGTCCCGGCTTCCAGGCCCATGTACTCCAGGGCGCGGCGGGCGGCGTCCTTGGCGTTGTCGTCCCCCGCGTCCTCCGGGTTGGGCACGGGCTCGGACAGCGGCACACCCTGGCCGGGGTTGGTGCCCCACGTGACGAACGGTTCCAGCTCGTCCGCGTCGATGAACACCTCGTTGTCGAACTCGGCGCCCTCATCGGTGTGCAGGGTCTTCCAGTACTCGACCGCGGCATCCCAGTCCTCGCCCTGCGGCGCATGCGGTCGGCCCTGGACGTAATCGAACGTGGTCTGGTCCGGAGCGATCATGCCCGCGCGGGCACCGGCCTCGATCGACATGTTGCAAATGGTCATGCGGGCTTCCATCGACAGCGACCGAATGGCCGAGCCCCGGAATTCCAGCACGTAACCCTGACCACCACCGGTGCCGATCTTGGCAATCACCGCCAGGATGATGTCCTTGGAGGTCACGCCCGGCTTGAGCGTGCCTTCCACCGTGATGGCCATGGTCTTGAACGGAGCCAACGACAGAGTCTGGGTGGCCATGACGTGCTCGACCTCGGAGGTGCCGATACCGAAAGCCAGCGCGCCGAACGCACCGTGGGTCGAGGTGTGGGAGTCACCGCACACCACGGTCATGCCCGGTTGGGTCAGACCCAGCTGCGGTCCCACCACGTGCACGATGCCCTGTTCCGCGTCTCCCAGGGAGTGCAGTCGAACACCGAATTCTTCACAGTTGGCACGCAGGGTGTCGATCTGCTTGCGGGAAGTCTCGTCCTTGATGGTCGAGAAAATATCTTCGGTGGGCGTGTTGTGGTCCTCGGTTGCAATCGTCAGATCGGGGCGACGCAGGCCACGGCCGGCCAGGCGCAGACCCTCGAAGGCCTGGGGGCTGGTGACCTCGTGGACGAGGTGAAGATCGATGTAGATCAGGTCGGGCTGGCCGTTCTCGCCCTGGCGCACCAGGTGATCCGTCCAGACCTTCTCGGCGAGCGTGCGCGGAGTGGCGCTGGAATCCTGCGCAGTGGTGCGGGCTCCGGTGGTTTCTGACATCTAAACCTCTCCTGATCATGGCTGCGCCGGTGAACCGGTCGCGGGGTACCTCGCGTGGATCGCTCGGCACCGTGTTTTCTCTATGGTCCACGGGACACGCCGAGCAGTTCCAGTGTACTCGCTTGCTTCTCGCATTGTGAGACGGCAGTCTTAGAGCATGGACAATCTTGATGCGATGGATCCCACCGGCGCACTCCTCGGAACTCCGCTCGGCGGACGGGGCACGGGTGCGGGCATGCCCGTGGAGTCGTCCTTCTCGCCGTCGGGGGTGGGTGTCATCGACAAGGCGTCTCTCATTCTGGACGCGCTCGAAGCCGGACCCGCTTCGCTCGCGGATCTCGTGGAGGCCACGGGTCTGGCCCGCCCCACCGTGCATCGACTGGCGGTGGCCTTGGCCCATCACCGATTCGTCGGACGTGATGTTCAAGGCCGGTTCGTCCTGGGCTCGCGCGTCGTCGAGCTTGCATCGGCCGCGGGCGAGGACCGTCTCATCTCCGCCTCGGCACCGGTGTTGCTCCAACTGCGCGATGCCACCGGGGAGTCGTCGCAGGTGTTCCGTCGTCAGGGTGAATGGCGCGTGTGCGTGGCCTCCGCCGAACGCCCCATCGGCCTGCGCGACACGATTCCTGTGGGCACTCAACTGTCCATGAAGGCCGGTTCCGCCGCGCAGGTTCTGATCGCATGGGAGGACCACGCCCGATTGATCGAGGGCCTCGCGCACGCTCGCTTCTCGGCCACCACCTTGGCCGGCGTACGACGCCGCGGCTGGGCCCAGTCGATCGGCGAGCGCGAGCCGGGCATCGCCTCGGTCTCGGCGCCGGTGCGCGGGCCTTCCGGGCGGGTCATCGCGGCCGTGTCGATTTCCGGTCCCATTGAACGGCTGTCCAAGCAGCCTGGACAGAAGCACGCGGAAGTAGTCGTGCAGGCCGCCCGTCAGCTAACCGAGGCGGTGCGGGTGAGCGCCGCCTAGGTGTACTCACCGGACGCTTTGGTCAATCGTGAGTACGGCGGCAGATTCTCGCAGGCAGTATCGCGGTGGTGATGGTTGTCATAGTGCAGCCGCCCCTCGAGTTCACCGCGGCGCTCGGCCTCGAAACGAAAAGGGACCAGCCGAATCGGCTGGTCCCATCAGGTCGCGAGTGCAATTCAGCTGGTCTGCGATGCCGCGGATCGGATGATTTCGGCGAGGTCGCGCGGTCGGCTCCACATGGGCCAGTGTCCCGTGGGGAGGTCGATGATGTCGACGTGTTCGAGATTCGCGACCTCGGCAAACATGGGGTGACCTGCCTGGACCAGTTCCGTTACCTGCTCGCCCGAGATTGAGCAGCACACTAAGGTCGTCGGGACGCCGTGGCGGGACTCATTCACCAGCTCGACGGGTTGACGGAGCACTGAGGCAGGCTCCGGGACAGCCCTCGTCCGGAATCGCTCAAGGGCCTCGGCGCTCAAGCCTTCGAGACTCGCCTGCTGTCCGAGGGCATCGAACGACGGCAGAGGTAGCTCATCGAGCTCAGCCGGGAAGTCAGGGGCAAAGACGGTGCCGTCCGCCACGGGGCCGGAATCAACCCACATCACCCGGGCGACGAGCTCGGGGTGCCGGTCAAGGACGAGGCTGACGGGGGCGTTGGCGCCGCTGTGAGCGACGAGAATCGCAGGCTGATCGCCTCGCCGAGTGATGACGTCCCGGATCGCTGCTGCTTGGTCCTCGAGAGTCTTAGCCGCACGGTTGTTGTCGTCTCCGTCGAGACCAGGCAGAGTCATCGCGACTGCACGAATGTCGGCGGCTTCGAGGTGTTCAAGGGTTTCGTCCCATGCCCACGCTCCCAGCCAATGGCCGGCGATGAGAACGATGGTTGGACTGCTCTTAGTAGTTGTCATGTGGCTACCCTCCCAGCCCAGATGGACAAGAGTGTGTCACTATTTATGGCATGAATTGGCCAAGGCCTGAGCTGTGAGGCGATCCGAACGTCTTCATGCCCTGTCCGAGATGTTGCGTCGCAGCGGCGCGCGGGGCGTCACCGCTGAGCGGTTGGCGCGAGAGTTCGAGGTGTCGGTGCGGACTGTCAAACGAGACCTCAGTGCCCTGGAGAACAGTGGTGAGCCGATCTGGTCTCGTCCGGGCCCGGGCGGTGGGTATGGGCTGGCCAAAAGCGGGTCGCTGCCTCCCGTCACCCTGTCCTCGTCTCAGGCCGTGGCGCTCATGGCGGCTGTGTCTGCCGCGCCCGACGCTCCCTACGCGGATCTGGCTGCGGCCGGCATCCGGAAGATCATGGACGTCCTCGACTCCAGGACCCGAGCGCATGCATACGAGCTGGCCAACCGAATCTGGGTCGACGCGCTTCCCGCCTCCTCTCGCGCCGTCAGGTCAGCAGTGGAGGAGGCGATGGCCGAGCAACGGGTGATTCGTATCCGCTACACATCACGAGACGGCAACACGACGATTCGTGACGTCGAGCCGGTGCTGTTCGCTTCGGCGAGTGGGAGGTGGTACCTGGTCGGGTGGTGCCGTTTGCGCGACGCGATGCGATGGTTCGCCGTATCACGCATCGAACGGGCAAGCGTCACCAAGACGGCCAGCAATGGCCATGCCGTCCACGAGGTCGGAGAGCCTCCAGAGAACGCCAGGCCAGTGCACGGCGGAGACGAGTGACTGCCTCGGTCCCCCTCTCCGATGAGCACCTAGGCCACGGGACTCGTGGTCGTGGCCAGTGAGTCTCCAAAGCGGCGATGCGCTTCGAGTTCGCGTTCCACCGGGGTCTCCACGAGCTCGCGCGCGGTCTCGCGCACCGACTCGCCCAGGCGGCGTCGTAGTCGGGAGGCCCGCATGCGGGAGGCGATCGAGGCGACCACCCCGCCCGTGATGGCCAAGAAGATCGCAACCACCACGCCCGTGATGACCATGAGCGTGGGCACCGGAAGCGGGAAGCCTTCGACCGTGGGTGGCGGGGGCAGCGGAATCTGGAAATATTCGGCGGCGAACAGGCCCAGCAGCCAGAGCAGTCCCAGAACGGTCATGGCCATCGCAATCCACTGCAGCACGTCGAAAATGATCCACCACCAGGACGCGGAGCGTGCGGAGAACTTGGTGCGGGCCACAGCCTGGTCGAGCGCATCCGGAAGACGCGATTCGTGGGAGCGGGCGGCCACGCGCACGCTGCGTCGCCACGGTGCCCCGGCGCCCTCGGACACGGCGTCCGCGTAGTTACGGACCGCCGAATCCGCTGCGGCCTTCTGCGCGGCGTTCATGGGAGGCAGTGAGGTGCGGTGGACCGAGGGGTCCGAGCCCTTGTCATGGCTTTCGATGTGCAGCCGCTTGAGCGGGTCCTTGCGGAACTTCGCGAGCCAGCGCGTGGCGATCCAGCCGGTGTGTTTGCCCGCGCGCAAGCGATAGGAGCGTGCGGCGGCGTCGGCAATGAGGTCCACGCCGGCGGCCCGAACGAGGCCCGCGGTTAAACGCTCACTCGCCTCGCGCGTGATGCCACGCGGATCGCCTTCACCGGCTGCTTCCGCGAGCATTTGCCCGGCGTGAACCACGTCCGCTTCGAGCCGCTGTCCCGCGGCCGCCCGGTGCGCGGCGATCCCGTGGATGCGCTCACGCAATTCGGGAACACCGTCACCGGCCAGTGCGGACACGGCCACCGGGGTGCTGGGCCCCGAGGTGGGCAGTCCGTCCTGGGCGAGCAGTTCTCGCAGCGAGGCCAACACATTGGGCAGGTCCGACGGCGCCAAACGGTCGGCTTGGTTGAGCACCACCATGGTCACCGCTCCGTGGCGGGACAGCGGTTGCACGAAATCCTGGTGCAGTACGGCGTCCGCGTACTTCTGCGGGTCGACCACCCAGACGACCACATCGACCAGGCCGACCATGCGGTCCACGATCTCCCGATGTTCTCGAGTGACCGAGTCGAAGTCGGGCAGATCCAGCAGGACCAGTCCGCCACTCGTGGTGCTGGCCTTGCGACCCTTACCGGTGCTGATGCTCAGCGCCGGCCCCACGACGTGGCGATCGCTGACGTCCAACCAGTCGAGCAGGGCTTCGCTACCCTCGTCACCCCAAATGGCGGCGAGCGGTTGAGAGGTCGTCGGTCGGCGCGCAGCGGTGCGCGCCAACTCCTGTCCAACCACCGCGTTGAACAGTGTGGATTTGCCGGAACCGGTGGCCCCGAAGAAACCGACCACGGTGTGATCGGCGGACAGGGCCCGCCGCTCCCCCGCACGATCCAGTGCGTCACGGGCTGCCGTCACGGCATCCTGATCGAGGCGACCCCCGGCCAATTCCGTGGCTTCCGCGAGACCCCTGATCCGGTCGGACAGTGTGATCTCGGGTTGTTTGTTGCGAAGTTTCACAGGGCTTCACCGGCCGTGCGAATGTGCTGGGCAGCGGAGCGCAACTCGCCCGCGGTGGGGTGTTCGCCCAGTTCGTCCACGCGGTCCAGGAACGCTTTGGCCCGCTGATCCAACAGGTGCTTGATGCGGGTTTCCAGGTTCTCGCGGGCCTTCTGGCTCATGCGTCGTACGGCGTCCTCGCCGAAAACCGCCTCGAGCAGCTTGGTGCCGACCACGCCGGAGCCACCGGCAATGCCGACTTCCAGGCCCGTGAGGCCACCCGTCATGGAGAACACGCCGATCATCAGGATCACGGCCAGCGCGTTGACGCCCAGGGACATGGCGCGGGCCTGCGTGCGCTTACCCGCACCTTCTTGCTGGATCATGAGCATGACATCCGACTGCCACGCACGGATGTGTTCGGCCGCGGTCTCGGGATAGTTCTCCGGCAGTGCGGACAAGTCGCGACCCGCAAGCAAAACCTGCCCCGAGGTTTCATCACGCCAGCGCCGCTCGGCCAGCTCCGATGCCCGGGCCGTATGCTCGACGATCACCGCCTGGAGTCCGGTTTCAATGGCTTCTTCGACCTGAACCTCCGGGGCGGGCTCGCCCTTGAAGAACGCGGTGATCCGGTCGCGCACCCGCCCGATCCCGGCCTCCAGGTTTCGGAAGAACTCACCGGTTCCCACGAAGTCCTGCCAGCGCGCGAGCACCTCCCCGCGCAGCAGAGTGCCGTCACGGGTCGAGTCGATAATGGCCTCCAGCGCGTCATCGAAGGCGGTGGTCACCTCACGGCGCAAATGATCCTCCGTGCGCTGTTGGCCCTCCACCGCGTCCGCGGTGCGATCGGTGGTGTCCGCGAGTTCGCGCACGGCTCCGCCCAGGGTGCGCGCCGCAATATCCGAGCGTGCTTGGGCGTCGGCCCCGAGCTCTTCGAGCCAGCCCCGCAACGGTGCCACCACGTGTGGCGGCAGCATGCCCAGTTCGTTGAGCGGAGATTCCTCCACCACGAAAATGGGCGCGTGCGACAGGCCTTCCTGGTTCAGCATCCGGCGCAGGTCATCCTGGATTTCCACCGCCGACGCCGCCTGCACACGATCCAGCACCACGGCCACGGTGATGTCGCGGCCGGCCGCATTGCGCAGCAATTGCCACGGCACCGCATCCGCATAGCGATTGGCGGTCGTGACGAACAGCCACAGGTCAGCCGCGGAGAGCAGTTGAGCGGCAAGCGCCCGGTTGTCGTCCGAGACGGAGTCGACGTCCGGAGCATCGAGCACCGCGAGGCCCTGCGGGATCTTCTCGTCGGCGAGCAACACCAGGGAGCCGGTGTCCTCGACCGGACGATCGCCGTCGTTGGGGGCAGGAGCCGTGACGGTGGGATCCATGAGCTTGCCGCGGACGCGCGCCAGGTGCGGGAGGACGCGCTGGGAAGTGAACGCAGCGGCGTCGTTGGGATGATGGATCAGGAGCGGTCGGCGCGTGGTGGGGCGGATGGCACCGGAACGGGTCACCGGGTGCCCCACGAGTGCGTTGACCAGCGTGGATTTACCCGCGCCGGTGGAGCCGCCGACCACCGCGAGCAGCGGGGCGTCCAGGGAACGAACGCGCGGCAGCACGTAGTCGTCAAGCTGGGCAACGGCCCGGCCGACGGTCTCGCGCTGCTGCGGCGCACTGGCCGTGGCGAGGGGCAACGTGGTGGAGCTCAACAGGTCTCGGGTCTGCTCAAGCGCTTCGATCAGCGGAGTGGCAGATGCGTTTTCGGTGCTCACGCCGCCATTGTGCCAGTGTTCAGGCGCTTGCGCGGCGTATCACGGGAAACGCCACGCACCGTGGCTCAGCGCAGGTCGAGCAGCGTGCGAACCTCCGCAAACGCTTGCGGGACCACACTGTAATGCGCCCATTTCCCCCGTTGCTCGCGCGTGATCAACCCCGCGTCCACGAGTTTTTTCATGTGGTGACTGACCGTGGGCTGGCTGATGCCCAGCTCATCCGTGAAGTTGCACGAGCACACGCTGTCGCAACCCTGCGCCGCCATGTGGGACAGCAGCCGCAAACGCATGGGATCCGCGAGCGCCTTGAGCACCCCGGCCACTCGCTGAGCATCCTGGGCGCTCAAAACGCCCTGGGACAGCGAGCAGCATTCGCTGCTCTCCGGGGTGGGTGTGCAGCACGCAGAGGAGGCGACGTCCAAGGGCTCTGATGTGGCGGTCATTCGTCCATCTTACATTGACGAGTGTCGATGTGATCCGTAATCTCGGGATCGTGAGCACTGAATCCTCGAAACCCAGCGTCCTGTTCGTGTGCGTCCACAACGCGGGTCGCTCCCAGATGGCGGCCGCGTACCTGTCACACCTCTCTCAAGGCAGAGTGGAGGTTCGCTCCGCCGGATCAGCACCGGGAGATTCGGTCAATCCTGTTGCCGTCGACGCCATGGCGGAAGAAGGCATCGACATGAGCGCGGCTCAGCCGAAAATCCTCACCACGGAAGCCGTCAAGGAGTCCGACGTGGTCATCACCATGGGCTGCGGAGATGCCTGCCCGATCTTCCCCGGCAAACGCTATGAGGACTGGCAGCTCGACGATCCCGCAGGTCAGGGCATCAACGCCGTCCGGCCCATTCGTGATGAGATCCGGGCACGGGTCGAGCACTTGATCGACGAACTGGTGCCGACTGGTACGGAATCTTCGTAGCGGTTTGATCATGGCCGGGTCGAGTCACACCGCCTTTTCATAGATGTGGGCGGTGGTGATCACGCCGTCCTCACGCACCCATTCCTTGGCCTCACGCGTGGGTTCGTATCCGAGCCGGCGCCAAAACCCTTCCGCGGCCTCCGCGTTGGTCGCCACGATCGACAGCCGGAGTGTGGCGATCCCGGAAGAGTTCCGTGCCTGGTCCACCAGAGCATCATGAAGGGCTCGCCCGGCCCCCTTGCCGTGGCTGTCGGGGGCCACCTGAAGCAGACCCACGTACATGACATGTGCTTGCGGGTAGTCGCGCACAGCATCTGCCACCCCAATAAGTCGGTCATCGTCCCACAGCCCCAGGGTGATCTTGGACTCGGGGCCAAGACTAGGTGGCCGAGCGTGGAGAACGTCTCGAGCGGCGTCGGCCTTGGGTGGCCGCCCGAACACGCGCATGGAGTACCCGTCGTCGTCCATGATCAGGCCGGTGAGCGCCTCGAGGTCATCGGAGGTGAGGTCGGAAACGCGAAAGATCATGCCATCAGTCTATGAACCGACCGAAAATCGTACATCTAACCGACGACGCCGGCTCCTCGTCTCCTCGGGCAGCGTCACCCACATCCCGGGGGCCGCGAGAACCCTCCGACCCACCTGGTGCACTGTAAGAACCCTCCCGGTCACCGAAAAGGGCTCTAACCACGCCTGAAGTGTTGTAGAGGGTTCCAACGGCCCCTCAGATGTGGGCAGAACCCATGACACACCCGAACCAGCACCACGTTTCTGGCCTAAAACCCGCAGGTAGAGCCTTCTAACCCAACTCAACACGCCCGAACTAGCAACACGTTTATGACCTATAACCCGTTTCTGGCCTTTAGGGTTATAGGCCAAAATGTGTGTATGGCGGGGGCTTGCTTGCCTGCGATAGCACCGTTCTAGGGGCTTTGACATGCTCTGGGAGCATGTCTGGTGCCCCTTCCACGAAACAGACCCTCTTGTGGTGTATGCGCTCAACCGTTGGTGAAGAACGGGAAGACCAGCGCTGGTCGGACCCGATGGCGATGCCGGCAGTGCGGGGCCTCAACCACCATCCACCGCGAACAGCTCACCCGACGAGCCCAACTGGACTGGTTTCACGCCTGGCTTGTGCACGGAGCGAAGAGCGGCGATTTCAGCGGTAGCGCCCGCACCTTCAGGAGAGCCACCGCCTGGTGCTGGCGAGTACCTGTCCCGCGCCCGGAGCCGACCGGGGTGATCCACCACCAGATCAT
>CAACWU010000035.1_pt1 | contig 22691 bp, 19 predicted proteins | sample 2275741 | NCBI WGS metagenome assembly CAACWU01 (sample SAMEA5312470, study PRJEB27640) | indoor metagenome | biome: indoor environment; feature: uncontrolled; material: tiles wood | place: Germany | collected 2014-07-07
ACTGGTCCGGTTCCAGGACCCGGCAGGCCAGGATCGCCTGCTCGGGCTCGAGGCGCTGACCGACGACGTCAAGACCGAGCTCGTCGAGACGGCAGAAGGTGGTCAAGTCAGGGCAGGCGAAGGTAGCGTCAGGCACGTCGAGGTCTTCCAGATGAGGCGTGTAGGAACCTTCATCTTCGGGAGGCCTCGGCCCCTATCCGGCGACCGACGCGCCGACCCCAACTACACCCTGGATCCTGAAGAGCCGGATAACTGGTTGGATATAGCGTCCCAGGATGGGACGAAGGAAAGGGCTGAAAGCAAGTGGTTCGGGTAAGTCCGAGCTGACCTCAGACGACGAAAAGGTTCCGTATCCCCGATTCCAGCGCTGGAATCGGGGATACGGAACCTTAAATCACGCTTGGACGGCTAAGCCCTGAGGTGACTCAGCGCTCCTCGCGCGGGGTGATGTAGCGCTCGCCGTGCTCGGTTTCCTCGAGGTCGTAGTCGCGCTCTTGTTGCTGCACGCGGTCCTCGACGGCGCGCGAATGGGTAATCGGCTCGGGGCCGCCCGTGTTCTCCGGGGTGCCGTAGGTTTCGGCCTCTGAACTGTCTCCGTCGCGGTCGGCGCGAGCGGCCTCGCTGAGATCGCGGCCTTGTGGGGAGTTCATGTCCCCTCCGGCGGTCGGCAAGTTGGGAACATTGGGGTCATGTCGACCTGCGGGCGGTTGGAATTTGCGCCCCGCCGCCATATCGGACGAGTTGACGTCGTGACCGTGCTGCGCCTCGACTTCTGCGGCATCCACGTTGGGGAAGCCCGTTTCCTTGACAGCCTTGGGAGGTCTGCCGCTGCCGCGGGCGGCTTTCTCGTCCGAGCGCGCGGCCTTGGCGCTGGTGGCGCCGTCTGTGTTGCGATTGTGGGCGTGGTGCGCGGGGTTGTCCTCGTCGTCGTCGGACTTCGCGCGACGGCCGGTCTCGTGATCGTCGTCGCGGCTCACGGGCTGATCGGGGTCGTCGATTTGGCCGGCCGAAGCAATGGGGTCGGAATTCTCGGGTCGTTTTGTCATTGCTGCCTCCTCATCAGGGGTGTCACGGATGACACTCGTTAAGTTCAATATTGGCACTGAACCGTCCAAAACGTAAGCATCCTGATGGGGGTGGTCCCCAGGACGGCACGAGGAAGAGCCGGGAACCGCGTATGCGATCCCCGGCCCTCTCCCGGCGCTAACCTCTCCCCGTCAGCGCGGTGTCAGCCCAGGTGGTGGACGGTTCCCAGAATGTTTTGGGCCGCCAGGTGGTCCGGATGGTTGGGGATTTCGTCGAGTACCTGCTCGATCTGCTCGCCGGTCAGCGGGGGAGTCCCTTCGCCAATGATCGAGTACAGCTGGATGTCGACCACGCGCCCGTCCCCCAGGGTCAACCCCGATGCGCCGGTGGTGGGGTCCTGAAGGCGCCAGCTCAACCGATCGGTGTTGAATGGGCCATCGGTACGTCCCACCACCACGTTCGCGGCGTGATCCGGTCCCTGGGCTTGGCCGTAGACGGTGCGGGTGTGCGTCATCGCGGGCTCAGGGGCGCCCGCCTCACGGATGTTGATTCCACCCTCGATGTAGTTGTCCGTACTGGTGATGCTCATGGACGTATCGGAGGTGGCAAAAACGTTCCAATGCTCCGGGTATGCGAAGAACAATCGCCCCTGATCCATCGCGGCCAACTTCATGCCCGGGGCGTACTTACCGTTGGTGTCCAGACCCACCTGGGGTGAGTTCTCCGGAGCCACCACGGGGTAACCACCGCTTCCCGGCGCCGGGGATTCCACTGTCGGGGCCGACGGCGCTGCCGGTGCCTCGGTCGCGGGGGTTCCGGGGTTCTCGGCCGGTGGCGCTTCCGTGGCAGGTGGAGGTTGTTCCGTCACGGCGGGGATCTCCGGTGCTGGAGTGCCGTCGGCGCCCGTTGAGGGAGCTGCCACCGGTGCGGATACCGCGGGTGCTGCGGTCGTCGGAATGGAAGAAACGGGAGCGGTAATAGCGGGCTGGGTGTCGGAAGTGCGAGCGGGGGCGGGGTTTTCGGTCGTGCGGCTGGGGGCGGTATTGGCGGGTTTTTTCGGGGTGGAATCGGCGGGTGCGGCGACTGATGTGCCGTCCCCCTGATTCGACGGCGGAGCGGCGGACAGGGCCCCGCATCCGGTGAGAGCGAAAGCGGCGGTGAGTCCGAGGGAGGTAGCCCAAAACCGGGCTTTCATGTGAGTCATGTCACCTACCCTGAGCTACCATGCGCTTCTTTGCAATAGCGAATTTGCTTAAGTTATCAAGCTGTGACCTGGGGCTTAGTTCGGTAACGGGCTGGTCTCGGCCGGGCGGTCCGTGTGGGCGTACTGGGACCAGCTTCCGGGGAACAGTCGCCCGCGACCCAGCCCCGCGAACTCGGCCACCAGCAGGTTGTGGCACGCCGTCACGCCCGAGCCGCAGTAGGAAATCATGTCGCTCGCATCCGTGACTCCTGCGGCCTCGAAGTGCTGACGCAATTGCTCAATGGGCTGCAAGGTCTTGTCCGCGGCCAGGTGTTCGCGGGCAGGCACGTTATGGGCGCCGGGGATGTGCCCCGAACGCGGGTCCACGGGGTCCGGGCCGTGGCCGTCGAAACGAGTGCGGTCGCGAGCATCAACCACCGCGCCGCCGCTGGCTGCTTCGTCGATGGTGGCCAGTGACTCGCGGGGCCACGGCACGGGTGTGAACTGGGCTGAGTCGGGAGTGACGCAACGGGTTTCCAGCGAGGCGGCAGGGAAGGCGTCGATGCCGCCGTCCAGCAGGGCGGCGTCGTGACCCGTGGTGCGCAGCATCCAGACGAGACGTGCTGCCATCACTCCACCGGCGTCGTCGTAAGCGACCACCGTGGAGTCATCACCGATGCCCGCGGCGGACATGGCCGCCGCAAAGTCCTCTGGTGAGGGGAGCGGATGGCGGCCGCCCTCAGGGGATGGGGGCGCGGCCAAGGCCTCGGAAACGTCCACGAACACAGCACCGGGCAGATGTCCTTGCAGGTAGGCGGCGCGGGCGCTGCGGCCGTCCAGGTACATGCGGGCGTCCGCAAGGACCACGGAATCCCGATGTTCCTGCAGCCAGTCGGCGGTGACGAACGGTTCCATGAGGGTCTCCCTTCGAGCGTGTATCGCCACTCTACGACGCCGCTCAGCTCGCCGGAATGCCCGCACGTTACCGTTTGGTATGACTAAAAATCTGTTGCAGCGACGCAAAAGCGCTCACAAGTCCGCACTGTTCACGGGTCTGGCGCTCACCGGAATGGGTGCCCTGCACCTCGTGAAGCCGGAACCGTTCGAGCGGTTGATTCCCGAGCAGCTACCCGGAACTGCGCGGGACTGGGCGATCGGATCGGGGTATGCGGAACTGGCGACTGCCGGGCTCCTGCTGGTCCCCGCAACCCGCAAGCTGGGCGGTATCGCGGCCACGGCGCTGTTTATCGGGGTGTGGCCGGGCAACATGAAAATGGCGTGGGACTGGCGCCACCGGCCGATCGAGAAGCAACTGATTTCCCTGGGGCGCCTGCCGTTGCAGATCCCCATGATCGCGAGCGCGGTCAAGATCGCCAAGTACGCCTGACGGTTAGGTTGCCTCCGAGGCGCGTACCCACCGAGAGTGGGCCGTGCTGGCAAACACTGAGATCCCCAGCCCCGCGACCGCCCCGATGCTGAAAATGGTGCCGAACTGAGCGGCGTCGGCGAGATCGGCCGTGACGAACGTGCCGGCGGCCGCGCCCAGGAACAGCGACGTGACGAAGAACGAGATGGTGGTGGCGCGGGCCTCCGGGGAGACCTCGGTGGCCCAGCCCTGCACGGAGGAATGCAGGACCGCGTTGGCCAGCCCGATGCACACGGCCGTGATGGTCAGCGGGACCGGCGTGGCGGAAATGGCGGAGGCACCCATACCGAGCACCATGATCACGCCTCCCCACACCATGCATTGGGTGCGTGTGAAGCGTCGGGACAGCACTCGCATGATGGGGGCGCCCGCCACCACGCCCAGGCCGTAGGTCGCGCCGAGCACTCCGGCCAGTGCCACGCTCACCCCCGCGCTCTGGAGAGCGGGAACTACGTAGGTCAGGATGCCCACGAGCACGATGCCCTCCGTGAAGGCCACCGCGTAGACGATGAGCGGCCACTTGGTGAACGCGCTTCCCTTGGCCGCTGAGGTTCGCGCGGGCCTGGGGGCGCGCACGTGACGCAACAGGATCAGCAACGCCAGGCACGCCACGGCCACGATGCCGAAGACCACACGCCAACTGAGCCACGCCGCGATCGCGCCGGTGGTCAGCGTGGCCACGGCATTGCCGATCGATGAATAGGCAAGTAAGTCCGAAAGCGCATGTACCTTGGCCGGGCCGATGCGTGTGTCCCCGATGAGCGTGAGCAGCGTGGGATACAGCGCGCCCACGGTGAGGCCGGTGAAGCCGCGGGCGATCAACAGCAACGCGTAACCACTGGCCAGAACGCTGGCGATCGAACCGAGCACCACTCCGATCAACGCGACCCGCAGCACGATGTGACGCCCCCAGCGGTCACTGAGCACACCCCACAGCGGTTGCCCCAGGGCGTAAAGCAGCGAGTACACGGTGAACAACTGGACCACCTGGCGCACATCCAGGCCGGTGTCGCTGGACATGATCAGCAACATGGGCGGGGTGCCGAACCGGTCGAAGAAGGACACGAACCCCACAGCGCCCAGCGTCCACGTGGGGACCTGTGCGGGTTTGCCGGCGCTCGCGGGTGAATTCATGCTCTCCATCCTGCACCCCGATCCGGATACGCTGGAAAACATGCGCATCGCCATCGGACAGATCCTCAGCTCGCACGATCCGCAGGAGAACCTCGAGCAGGTCCAAGAGCTTGCCGCTCGCGCCGGGCAGGACGGCGCGGACGTGCTGGTGCTGCCGGAAGCCACCATGTTCGCCTTCGGCCGCAGCCTCAAGAATGTTGCCGAGCCGGTCGACGGGCCGTGGGCTCAGGCAGTGTCGGCCGCCGCTCAGGAGCACGGTGTGGCGATCGTGGCGGGCATGTTCAGCCCCGGAGACGAGGGCCGCGTGCGCAACACCGCGGTCATAGCGCTCGCGGACGGCCGTGTGCTCAGCTATGACAAGACCCACCTCTACGATGCGTTCGGATTCAAGGAATCGGACACGGTGCAGGCCGGTGCGGCACCGGTGACCTTCGATCTGGGTGGCGTGACCGTGGGCGTGGCCACCTGCTACGACATTCGCTTCCCGGCACTTTTCACCCGCATGGCCGCCGACGGCGCTCAGGTCGTTCTGCTCGGCGCCTCCTGGGGTGACGGCCCCGGCAAGGTCGAGCAGTGGGAACTGTTGGCGCGAGCGCGAGCCCTGGACGCGACGTCGTACGTGGTGGCCGTGGGGCAGGCAAACCCGGCGTCGGTGGGTCGCGAGGTCGAGGGCAACGCACCGCTGGGCGTGGGGCACAGCCTGGTGGCCGCACCGAACGGTTCGGTAATCGCGTCCTTGGAGGATGCACCCGATTACCGCGTGGTGGACCTGGATCTGGAGCTGGTGGAGAAGACCCGCAAGGCCATTCCGGTGTTGGAGAACGCTCGCGACTTCTCGTAGCGGTTTTAAGGTTCCCTATGACTGAAATCCATGCGCGAAAACGGGATAGGGAACCAGGAATCACGGGTGATGTGCGCGCTGGGTGAACGACCGCTGACAAGGCTGAGAGCCGCGCGTAGGGTGGAAACAGTTGTCCTGATAAGCACGCTGAGTGATTCGGCGTGGGAGCAACACCACTCTTGGAGGTTCACATGTCCCAGAAGAACAACGGCCCCGTGCGCTTTGCCGTGGTGGGCGTCGGTCAGATTTCCCAGCAGGCATTCATTCCCGGGCTCTCCCGGATCGAGGATGCTGAACTTGCGGCGTTGGTGACGTCCAGCGCGGAGAAAGCGGAGGAGCTCGGCCAGGAATTCGGCGTGGCCACCTACTCCTACGAGGAATACCCGGCGTTGCTGTCCTCCGGAGACATCGACGCCGTTTACGTGGCGACCCCGGTGTTCCGGCACCGAGAGTTCGCGGAACCGGCCCTGAACGCTGGCCTGCACGTGCTGCTCGAGAAGCCCATGGAGACCTCGGTCGAGGACTGCCAGGCCATCATCGATGCCGCGGAGAAGTCAGGTGCCACGCTCATGGTCGCCTACCGGTTGCACCAGGAACCGGGCACCGTGGAGATGATCGAAAAGGTTCGGGACCAGAAGGCCATTGGAAACCCGCGTTTCTTCTCGTCCGTGTTCTCCCAGGACATCACGGAGGAAAACCACCGCGGGCACTCCGGATATTGGGGCGGACCGATCCCGGACATGGGCACCTACCCGCTCAACGAGGTGCGCCACCTGTTCGACTCCGAACCCATTTCCGTACATGCCATGGGCGTTCGTACCCCGGGCCGCGAGTTCAACTTTGATGACACCGTGGCCGTGACCCTTCGTTTCCCGGAGGATCGAGTCGCCCAGTTCACCATTTCGTACGCATCCGAAGCTGCGGACCGGTTCACGATCGCCGGCACCGAGGGTGAAATTACCGCGGAACCGTGTTTCGGGTTCGGACCCGGCGTGGGTATCACCTACACCCTCACCAAGGACGGTAATTCGGAGAGCTTCACCCACGACCCGGTGGAGCAGTTCGGCGGTCAGACACAGTACTTCGTGGACTGCATCCGCAGCGGGGAACAGCCCGAGCCATCCGGTGAAGAAGGCCTTCTGGACACCCGCGTCCATGAGGCCGTGCTCCGTTCTCTGGAAACGGGCGAGACGGTCACTCTGGACCCGTACGAGCGTGACCGCCGCGTCACCTCGGAACAGGTCCGCAGGGTCACCCCGGCCGACGAGCCCGAGAATGACGAGATCGTGGACCAGGTTCCCCAGAACGGCTGATCAACCCGAGCCGTCCCAGTCTCCGGAACACAGGTTCCCGGAATCCAGCCCCAAGAACCCGGCCCACAGAACGGACGCCCACCATGGCCCAGCAGTTCGAGTACGAAACCCGTCTGACCCAGCCTCGTGATGACGTCTTCGCGTGGCATCAGCGCCCCGGCGCCCTGACGAGGCTCACCCCGCCATTCGGCGGTGGGCCGGACAAGGTCACGGAGGCCCCCACGGATGGGATCGAACCCGGCTCGCGCGTGAAACTGGGGGTGTCCGTTCCGGGAACCTTCGGAACCGTGCACGTGCCGTGGACCGCGCGCCACGGTGACTGGGATCCCCCGCACTACTTCACTGATCGCATGGAACGCGGGCCGTTGGGGGAGTGGGAACACCGGCACAACTTCGAGGAGAGTCCCGAGGGCGGCACGGTCGTCCGCGATCAGGTGACGGTGCGTACCCTGCCTCAATCGCTGGAGAACGCCAGCGGTCCGAGCGACAAACTGATGCGCGGTCAGTTGGAACGCATCTTCGCCTACCGGGAACGCCAGTTGCGCGGAGACCTCGACTTCCACGATGAGCATCGCGGCCCCCGGCTGCGCATTGCCGTGGGCGGGGCCTCCGGGCTGATCGGCTCGCAGGTGTGCGCGCTCCTGGAAACCGGTGGACACGAGGTGCTACGGCTCAAACGAGGCGCTTCATCCGGCCCCGGGGTCATCGGCTGGGACCCGGCCAAAGGTCGACTGAACCCACACGATTTGGCGGGGATCGACGTCGTACTCCACCTGGGCGGGTCGAGTATCGCCACCCGCTTCACGGACAAGAACAAGGACGAAATCCTGTGCTCACGCGTGGAGAGCACCCAGTTGTTGGTGCGGGCGATCGGGCAGGTACCGGCGGATCAACGGCCGCGGGCCCTGGTGGTCGGATCGGCCGTGGGCTATCACGGGACTGATCGCGGTGACGAGATCCTGACCGAACAGCAACCCCCCGGTGAGGGATTCCTGGCCCACGTGTGCGACGAGTGGGAGAAAGCCGCGCACGGTGCGGAGGCTTACGGCGTGCGCGTGGTCAATGTGCGCACGGGGCTGGTGCTGACGCCCAGCGGCGGTCTGCTGCGGCCCCAATTGCCGCTCATGACCGCGGGACTGTCCGGGCCGCTGGGCGGGGGTAAGCAGTGGCAGAGCTGGATCGGGATCGACGACATGGCCGGAGCGGTTGCGCACCTGGTGCTGTCCGAGGATGCCTCCGGTCCGTACCACGTGGCCGCGCCCAACCCGGTGCGGCAGAAGGATTTTGCGCGCATCGTCGCGGGAGTACTGCACCGCCCAGCGATCGTTCCCACCCCGCTGGCCGGCCCGCGTGCGCTACTCGGTAAGGAAGCCACGGAGGAACTGATCGCGGCAAGCCACCGGGTGGACGTGTCCAAGCTCCTGAGCGCCGGCTATCGCTTCCGGCACGAGAACCTGCGGGACTGCGCGGAGCACATTTTGGGGCGGGTGGACTGAGCCGCTTGAGACGAGGCACTCAGCCCCTTGAGAGACGCAGGATTTAGTACTGCTGATCTGAGACGTGAGATCGGGTCAGCACCATCAGATACGCAATGGAGGAACACATGGGAAACACCGAAGGCAAGACCCAGGCTGTAGAGACCATCAAGGAACTGATCGACGGAATCGGCACGTGCGTCATCGCCACGCACACCGCGGACGGCGGCATCGTGACCCGTCCCATGGGCGTGCAGGACAAGGATTTCGACGGCGATCTGTGGTTCATGACCTCCCGCGATTCGGACCTGGTGGAGCAGATCACTGCCAACGATCAGGTCAATGTGACGTTCGTGGGCAAGGGCACCTGGGTGTCCCTGCGCGGACGTGCCGAGCTGGTCGAGGATCCGCAGCGCAAGGAAGAACTCGCCAGCGCCCTGACCGGTGCGTTCCTGCAGACGGACCCCAAGTCCCCGGAGGCAGCGCTGATCCAGGTCAACACCGAAGCCGGTGAGTACTGGAGCTCCGAGGGCGCCAAGACCGTGCTCGAAATCATCAAGGCTCGCGTCACCGGCGACCGCCCGGACGCTGGCCAGAACGACACTGTGCAGCTGTAACTCACCAGTTGTGCCGAGCGAGGCCCCGCGGTTACGGATTTTGAGTCCGTGACCGCGGGGCCTTGTGACGTCCGGGGCCAGTGACGTCAGGGGCCCGGGGGTGCCTTGTGACATCTCGGGCAGAGGTTAACATGGCTGTACATCTGGGGTAGAGGTTCGCAGCGAAACCGGGGATGAATCTACGTCCCTCTGCCAATAATGTTCAGGGCACCGATAACGGCGCTAACCTCTACCCCAGATGTTCACCTGGAAGCCAGGAGCGCTAACCTCTGCCCCGGATGTTCACGGGCCGATACGTGAGGACTTGTACGCGAGCTCGGAACCCGGCGACCCGGTGCCAGAGGTTCCAAGCCCCATGGCTGGCCCCCTACACCATGCCCCATCCCCCGAGGCCGCCCCCGCCTCACCCACTTGACCAACGTCACTCGGCATGGTTCGGCGAGTTTCTGTATTCTTTTCTCCGTGACATCTCAACTCTCCCGGCACGCGGCGTACTTCGGTGTACCCGCCTCCGCCGATGACAAGGAGTCGGACAGTCCGAAGAGGCTCAGTCCTCTTCCCCGATCCGGCACAGCCCCCAGCCCGCGCTGCATTGCAGCACCCATGTCGAGTGAGGTGGGCTGGTGCTGACAGCCTGGTTCCTCCTTCTCGTTTTCCTTCTCTTGGTTCTGGCCAACGCATTGTTCGTGGCCGTGGAGTTCTCGTTCCTCACCGTCGATCGGCAAGCGGTTCAGCGCGCCGAAGCGGAAGGTGACAAGCGCGCCGTCGTCATCGAACGCAGCCTCAAGAAGACGTCGACCAACCTTTCCGGTGCCCAATTGGGTATTACCGTGACGAGTTTGATGGCCGGTTTCATCACCGGCCCCGGCATCGGTGAGCTCTTACGTGGTGGTCTCGGCTGGGCCGGTATGCCCGACGCCGCGGCCACCGGTGTCGCCACCACGGCCGCGTTCATCGTGGCAACCTTCACGCAGATGGTGTTCGGTGAGCTGGTCCCCAAGAACTGGGCCATTGCGGACCCGATGCGCGTGACCCACGTGGTGGTGTACCCGCAGAAAATCTTCATGGTCCTGCTCGGCTGGTTGGTCAAGGTCCTGAACGGATCCGCGAACGCCGTGTTGCGCTTCCTGGGCTTCACACCCACGGAAGAAGTGGCCAACGCCCGTACCGCCGCCGAGCTGGCAGCCGTGGTGAACCGCTCTGGCCGCGAAGGCACCCTGGAAGCCGGAACCGCCGAATTGGTGGCCCGCTCCATCGAGTTCGGTGAGCGCACCGCTGCTGACGTGATGCGCCCGCGCCCGCGAGTGACGTTCTTAGAATCCGATGACACCGTGGAGCACATGCTGCTCACCGCAGCGGAGACCGGTCACTCCCGTTTCCCCGTGATGGGTGAGTCAGTGGACGACATCGTGGGGATCGTGCACTACACCCACGCCTTGGCCGTGCCGTTCGAGGAGCGCTCGACCAAGCGCGTGGCCGATATTGCCGCCCCGGCGGATGTCGTCTCGGAGTCCATGACCCTGGACCCCCTCATGCGCAAGCTGCGCGGCAAGGGTCTGCAAATGGCCATCGTGGTGGACGAATACGGCGGCACCGCCGGCATCGTGACCCTGGAGGACCTCATCGAGGAAATCGTGGGCGAGATCGATGACGAGCAGGACACCCGGATCCAGCGCTTCCGGCGCACCCGTGACGGCGGCCTGGTGGTTTCCGGTCTGCTGCGCCCCGACGAACTCGGCGACGTGCTGCGGCTGGACATGCCCGAAGGTGAAGAGTCGGACACCCTGGGCGGGCTCATGGCCGAAGAGTTGGACCGGCTGCCTCACGTGGGGGACACCCTGACCTTGGAAGCTGTCGACCACACACACCGTGACGAGGACGACCTGCCCACCAAGGCCAACATCCATCTGGAAGTGGTCCGCATGGATCAGCACCGCGTGGACCGGATCCTGGTGCGCCGTGAAGGTGGCGACCCGGACGAGCAAGGTGGCTCCACAACCTCCACCGAGTGGAAACCCCCGGCGGGCAGGAATGATCCTCTGGGTGGCGAACCGCGGCAGCCCGAAACCGCCGAGGAATTCCAGGCGGCGCAGGCCGGACTGCAAGGCAACCCCTCGTTCCGTCGCGATGACGACGTCTCGGTCGAGGATCCCCGAGAGGAGCAGCAGCGATGACCACCAGCACCGCCATTATCGTTCTCATCCTGTTGCTCGCGGGCAACGCATTCTTCGTGGCCAGTGAGTTCGCCATGGTCTCGGCCCGCCGCGACCAGCTGGAACCCAAGGCCGCGGCAGGCTCCAAGACCGCTAAATATGCCCTCAAGGGCATTGAAAACGTGTCGACGGCGCTCGCGGCCACCCAGCTCGGCATCACCGCGTGTTCACTGCTGATCGGTGCCGTGGGCGAGCCCGCGATCGCGCACATCATCGAGCAACCGCTCGAGTACTTCGGTGTGCCCGAAGCGTTGCTGCACCCGATTGCCCTGGTGATCGCGCTGTTGATCGTGACGTTCCTGCACATGGTGCTGGGAGAGATGGTTCCCAAGAACATCGCGATTGCTGTACCGGGCCGCTCGGCCATGGTGCTCGGGCCCATCCTGCACGGGTTCGTCATGGTGTTCCGCCCGTTTATCTGGATCATGAACGAGACGGCCAACCACCTGGTTCGTTGGTTCTTCCGCGTGGAGCCCAAGGACGAGGTCGCGTCGTCGTTCACGTCCGAGGAAGTTCGCGGGTTCGTGGCCGAATCCGGCCGCGAGGGTCTGCTCGACAACGACGAGATCCAACTGCTCACCGGCGCGTTGAACTTCGAGAACATGACCGCCAAGGATGTCGCGCTGCCCCTGAGCGGCATGCGCACCGTTCCGAGCGACATCACCGCCGCGGGTATCGAGTTGATGTGCGCGGAGACCGGCTTCTCGCGATTCCCGGTGCAGGACCAGAACGAGCGCCTCATGGGCTACATCCACACCAAGGACATTCTGGGATTGCCGGAGCAGATGCGTCACGTACCCATCCCGGCCGCATCGATCCGTCGGTTTGCGCGCGTGGCCCCGCAGGACAAGTTGCGCAAGGTCACCCGCACCATGCAGGCCGACGGCGCTCACTTCGCCCTGGTGGGCGAGGTCGCCAGGGATTCCCGCACCACGGACGAGTCGGTTGACATCGTGGCCCTCGAGGACGTGTTGGAGGAGCTCGTGGGTGAAGTCCGAGATGCCACGAGCAAGCCGGTCGCGGACTGACCTGCCACTCGAGAGCAATCCGAGCAACCGGGGCAGTCGAATCAATCGATCGGTGGATGACCCGTCCGCAACCGCACTTCCATAATGGTGTGACATCAGTTCTGTGATCCCAGGGAGAAACATGCCCAGCCAGTCAGCTTCAGCAGCATCCGGAGAGCGCGTGAACAACGCCGCGAATCCGAACACCAGCACGTCTCCGACCGACACGCCGCGCGTGAGCCCCCGGGGTCTCTACCGCGTGGTGGCCACCTCGGAGATGATCACGTGGGCGTTGCTGATCGCGGCCATGATCGGCAAGTACGCACTGGGTGCACCGGACTGGACCATGCGGATCGCAGGCAGCATCCACGGCTTCGTGTTCCTGTCCTACTGCGTGTCCACCGTGGTCGTGTGGACGGATCAGCGCTGGCCTGCGCCCAAGGGAATTCTGGGCCTGCTCCTGGCGGCCGTTCCGTTCGCAACGGTTCCCTTCGAACGTCACGTGGACCGTAAGGGTCTGCTGTCGTCGCAGTGGCGTGTGGCTCCGGCCGGTGGCGCACCGCAGAACGGCCAGGAACCCGCTCGCACTGCTGCCGAGCGGCTCCTGGCCGTGATCCTGCGCTGGCCGATTCTCTCGGCCGTGATCTTGGTGGTGTTCGTGGCCCTGTTGTTCACGATCTTGCTGAACGCAGGCCCGCCCACCGAGTGGTTCAACTAGGGATTACCCCGCCAGAGCTGCTGAGCGGCCCGGCACACTCCACGACTTGCCGTTGAGCGACACGCTGCGGTGGGTGTTGGTCGGGTTCACCAGTACGTAGCGGTTGTTGGACAGCTTGCGCACGAGCACCTGGTTCGAGGTGGAGCGCGCACCCGTTCCGTAGACCCCGTTGTTCACGGCGTCCCGCAGCTCACGGACGCCAGCGGCATTGGGGTTCACGGAGCGGTCCGTGACCCTCTCGGCCAGGCCGGTGTTGCGAGCGATCTGGTCCTGGCAGTTCTCGACCTGCGGGATCACGGCCTTCACGCCGCGCGCGCCCGAGTCGCGGGTCAGCAGGGTCTGCCCCAGCAGCATCCGGTAGTCGCGTTCGCGGCGAGTATCGGCTGCCCTGGCCACCGCGGTATTTCCCGCCTTGAGGCACTGTGCGCCACCGTTGATGGCCTTGCCCTGGCCGTAACCTGCGGCACCCACGGCCCGCTTCGAGACTGCGTAGTCATGGTTCAGGATCGGCATGCCCGCGGCGGTGAGTTGGCGATTCACGTCCGCGGACTTCCTCAGGTATGCGGTGGACAGGGGAGAGCCATTGCGGTCCTGCGTGCTGAACTCGCGCATCGCAAAGTCCACCGCACCGGTGCGCGCCAGTTCATTGGCGCGGGCCACGTTGGAGGGCTTCTCAGGGTAGATGCCGAGGTTCACGGCCAGGGGAACATCGCGCTTGAGGCGGTTGTCCAGCTGGCGATTGACGCTGTCGACCACGGCGGTTGCACGGCGCGCGTAAGCATTGTCATCCGCCCACGGACCCCACTTACCCACGTAATCCATGTCCTGGCCGTGTCCGGCGGTCATCGCGACGTCGTCGAAGAACACACCGTCGAACTTGGCCGGGCGCGCCTTGGTCACACGACCGGGCAACGACGGCGCTTGGAGCAGCTTGGCCGCGGCGGTTGCGCACGCGTCCGCGTACCCATTCGAGAGGTTGGAAATGGTCGAGTAGTTCCAACCGGGGTAGGTGGCCATACCCATCGAGTTGGTGGCCACGCGGGAGTTCCGGGGAATAACGCCGAACTTGCGGCCGTCCGACGAGGGGTCCGCACACGTGCGTTGGAAGGCGCCGTTCTCGGGACTGCGCTCGGACATGGCGCCCAGGTTCATGTAGGCGTAGAACGTGGTGCCGGGGTTGGCGGCCTTCATATCGGCCAGCGTGCACTCGCCGCGGCCACCGGCCACCGCAACGGTGGGATCGACGATGGCGTCGGAGACCTTGCCGACGAGCTGGCCACCGGGGCACAGCTGCTGTGGCTGTTGGAAACCGTGCAGATAGGCCGGCGCGGTGCCGGAGGGCGGTGTCGGCGCGGTGGGTGTGGTCGGAACCGGAGCGGCCTGAGCGGGCATGGTGGTTGCCACCAACGTGAGCAGGGCGGTCATGGTTCCGGCAATGGACAGGGATCGGCGCGAAGTACGCGAATGTTGGGATCTGAATCGCATGCCAAAAATGTAACGAAACAGTAACGAATGGGTGTGACTAGCAGGTATGTTGCGGATGTCTCTTTAGTACGCATTCTGATGAAAGCTCAATGAGCCCTTCATCAAGTCACTCATACTCGAGCACGACGACCCTTGGCACGAAAGCTCGCTACCCTCGGATCGATGGCACTCCACGTACGGCTCGCGCGCTGGGCAGAAGAACACCCCCACCTCAGTAATGCCCTGCTGATGGGTGGTGGGATCATCTTTTCGCTGTTCTTCATGACTGCCGGAGCGCTGGACGCAGGCAAGAGTTTTTGGTGTGCCGCGGTGGTGGCACTTCCGTTGTTCTTCCGGCGAGCGGCACCCGTGGCAACGGCCTTCGCCGTGGGGGTTCTGGCCCTCGGCGTGCTGGTGTTGTTCAATGTCGCCGCCATCGGGCTCTGCATGTGGGCCGTCCCGTGCCTGATGTACACGGTGGCGGTGCGTGCGTCCAAGAAGAAGCGACGCACGGTCCTGATCGCCGCGCTGTTGGGGTGCTTGGTGTTCGCCCTCATGTGCCGCAGATGGTTCTTCGTGTTCTTCGAAGACGGCACGGTCCTGGAATGGGTGCTGGCGTCCTTGATGTTCTTCGTGGTGAGTGCGTTGTTCGTGATCGTCGCGTTCCTCGCGGGAGATTTGGCGCGAAACCGCTGGCGCCGTCGTGAACAACTCGAGGACCGGGCCCGCCGCCTCGAGGTGGAGCGCGAGCAAGAAGTACGGATCGCCGCCCAGGATGAACGCACGCGCATCGCCCGGGAAATGCACGATGTGGTCGCGCACTCGCTGTCCGTGGTGATTGCGCAGGCGGACGGCGCGCGGTACGCGGCGGCGTCGAACCCGGACGTGGCCGCGCAGACTCTGGAGACGATCGCCGAAACTGCACGCGGGTCGTTGACCGAGATGCGCAAATTGCTGGGCGTGCTGCGTACCGATGACGAGACCGAGACCAAACCCGTGCCGCAGCTCGGCGACATTCCCGAGCTGGTTCAGTCGGTGAAGGCCGCGGGTCTCCCCGTGCAGTTCGCTGAGAAGGGCACGCCCGCACTCAGCACCGGAGCGCAGCTGAGCCTCTACCGTGTGGTGCAAGAGGGGCTCACCAACGTCCTGAAGCACGCGTGGCAGGCTTCGTCCGTGCGCGTGTCCATTGAGCACCGCCCGGATTTTTCGTGGGTGGAAATCATCAATGACGGCGCGGGGGGTAACGATTCACCCCGCGCGCCGGTCGCCGGTCACGGGTTGCAGGGCTTGCGTGAGCGTGTGGCTCTGTACGGTGGGGAGATGACGGCGGGTCCACACGCGACTCGATCGGACGTATTCGTCGTTCAGGCCACCATTCCCACGGACATCCCCACGGAGGACGCGTGAGTTCCACCCCCGCAGAGCCCACCGCCGCATCGCGAGTGCTCATCGTTGACGACCAACCTCTCGTGCGCGGCGGTTTCCGCATGCTCGTGGATTCCCAGCCGGATCTCACGGTCATTGGCGAGGCCGGTGACGGTCAGGAAGCCGTGGACTTCGTCGCGGCTGCTCTGGGGACGGACCGCGTGCCGGACGTGGTGCTCATGGACGTACGCATGCCCCGGCTCAACGGCATCGAGGCCACTCAGGCCATCCTTGCGGCGCACTCACAGACCAAGGTCATCGTGCTCACAACGTTCGATCTGGACGAATACGCCCTGGACGGCATTCGTGCCGGGGCCAGCGGGTTTCTCCTCAAGGACGCTCGCCCCGAGGAGTTGCTCGAAGCCATTCGCACCGTCGCCCGCGGGGATGCGGTGATCGCGCCCTCCACCACGCGTCGCTTGCTCGACCATTTGATTGCCGATTCCTCCAACGACGACGCCGCTCCCGCAGACGCCGCGCATGCGTCACCTACGGGGGTGGCCGGGAACGCAACGAGCCCGGGGCAGGTGCCCGCGGCGGCGTCGAATCCGTGGGAGAACCCGCGACTGGCATCGCTGACCGCGCGCGAGCGAGAAGTCTTCGAGCTCGTGGGGCGGGGGCTGTCCAACGCGGAGATCATGTCCGAACTGTTCCTCTCCGAGCCGACCGTGAAAACGCACGTGTCCCACATCCTGGCCAAGCTGGGTGCCCGCGACCGGGTGCAGGCCGTGGTGATTGCCTACGAAACCGGAGTGGTCACTGCCTGACGGTGCCGCCTGAAACGCTCATGTGAAACGCCCCGCAAATTCGAGATTCGCGGGGCGTTTCGTGGAGCTATGGGTTTAGTGCTCGTAGGTGTGCAGGTCGATGTTCTTGGACTCCTTGGTCAGCAGGATGGCGATGCCACTGATGGCCGTGAGGATGCCCAGGTAGAGCAGCACGCGGCTGATCTGACCGTCGGCGCCGTACAGGGTGGCCAGGATCGAGGGCGTGAAGCCCGCACCCAGCAGGGTGGCCATCTGGTAACCCACGGAGGCGCCGGTGTAGCGAGCCGCGGTGCCGAACTGTTCGGAGATGAACGCCGCCAGCGGACCGTAGATGGTGCTGTGGCAAGTGAGGCCCACCATGAAGGCGAAGAAGATCAACAGGATGTTGGAGGATGCAAGCCAGTTGAAGATGGGGAGCAGCAGGGCGATGAAGGCAACCATGCCGATCAACATCACCGGGCGGCGACCCAAGCGGTCGGACACCTTGCCCATCACGACCACCACGGCAACGGACAACAGTGAAGCGGTGGCAAACGCGTAGAGGACGGGCTGACGCTCGGCACCGTGGGACACCGCGTAGGTCACGGCGAACGAGGCCATGACCACCTGCAGGGCGAAACCGGCCGCACCGCCGAACATCACCAGCAGCAAGTTCTTGGGGCGGCGGATGACACTCCAAATGGGGAGAGCGGCCTTCTTAGGCGAGTTCTCATCTGCCTCAACGGCTGCGGCGAAAATGGGGCTCTCGGAGATCTTGGCGCGGATCACGAGGCCCACGATCAGCAGGGCGGCCGAAAGCAGGAACGGTACGCGCCAACCCCACGAGAGGAACTGATCTTCGGGGAGAGAGGCGAAGAGGCCCATGACAAAGGTGCCCAGTGCGGAACCGGTCGGTGCGCCGGCGTTGACGAAGGACGCCGCGAATCCGCGTTTCTTGGGCTCTGCGTGCTCCAGGGCCATGAGCGCGGCACCGCCCCACTCGCCACCGATGGCAACGCCCTGCATGAGGCGCAGCGTCACCAGGATGATGGCGCCCCACGAGCCGATGACGGCACCGGACGGGATCAGGCCGATCAACGTGGACGCCACACCCATGATCAGCGTGGACAGGATCAGCATCTTTTTACGACCCAGGCGATCGCCGAAGTGACCGAAGATGACGCCACCGAGAGGGCGGGCGATGTAACCCGCGGCAAAGGTGCCGTAGGAGGCAACGGTTGCGGCCAGCGGATCCAGGCCGGCGAAGAAGACGTGCGGGAAGACCAGTGCGGCGGCGGTGGCGTACAGCAGGAAGTCGTAGAACTCGATGGTGCTGCCCAGGTAGCTGGACAGGACCACGCGGCGCGCTTCCTTGCGCTTTTCCTGCACGCTCAGCTGGTTCAGCTGAGGGGTGACTGTTGCGGACATGTGAACTCCTAGAAGGCGGCAAATGCGCCACGGCAGCGGGAACTGGAAAAGGTCTGCGGATCGAGCCATGACTGACGCAATCTGTGGTGCGCATCACGTTAGACAACTATCGTCCGTTAAGTCAATCAATTGTCAAAAGTCGTGAAATGGATATGCTTGATTCCGCACGAACGTGGGCGTTCATCTGTCCTCGGGAATGCCCGCCCCCGCTGCCAGAAGGACTTCATGAGCACTGACACCGCGCCCTCGGACCTCCCGGAGTTCGAAGGACCCACGGCGCAGACCGCCATCATGGCGCTGTTTGGCATGTACGTGGCGGTCGAGGACTTGTGGCTTACGACCAAGGGGATCATCGAAGTACTCAAACCTCTGGGCGTTTCCGAGGACGCAACCCGCATGACCTTGGCTCGGATGTCCAAGAAGGGGTTCATGACCAAGCAGCGTCTGGGCCGGGAAACGGTGTACTCCATTGGCGCTCGAGGCATGCCGGTTCTGCAGGAGGGATACGTGCGCGTGCACGACCCGGATGTGCTGATGCAGGATTGGGACGGTCAATGGACCCATGTGTTCTACTCGCTCCCCGAAAAGGCCAGAAATCTGCGGCGGCAATTGCAATCCGCGCTCGAATGGGGCGGGTTTGGACGCTTGCAGAACGGCGTGTGGGTCGCACCGGGTGTCCTGGACGTGGACCGCTTGGTGAGTGTCATCGAGGGCAGCGAGTGCGTCCGTGCGTTCACCAGTGTTCCGGCCGGTTCCACGACCCATGACCAGATCCTGCGGGAAGCTTTCGATCTGGCCGAGATCTCGCGCGGTTACGAAGAGTTCATCGAACGCTGGAGTCCCTTCGTCATGGACCACAACGCATCATTGCACCGCCGGTTGTTGGTGAACACGGAATGGTTGGAGATCACCCGGCGAACCCCCATGCTTCCCGCGGCGCTCGTACCCACAGACTGGCCGGCGCGCACAGCGCAGGATGTCTTCACCGAAGTGGACCGAGTGACGTCCGTAGACATCAAGTCCGCGGTCTCCTGACTGCTGCGAGGCTGAATTCTCATTCCCGAGCATGGTTTGGCGCGGCTGTCTCAGACCCCAGGATGAGGGGATGACCTGCGGGTTCGGTACCCCCGCCCGATGTGCTCGTGTCTTGAATTGGACAGAGTTGAAGCATGAACACGACTCGCACCGAAACCCAGCACTCGAAGGGCCTGCCGTGGGGGCAGCAGACCCAGCAGCCGACCGGCCAGACACAGGCAGGCTCCACCGCATCGTCACCCACGGACCAGAATTCTGCGCGGCACACGCAAGGCCAGCACCAGCAACACCGCTCGCTGGCCGTGGTCGCCGCGAACGTCTCCCGCACCTACGGAACCGGTGAGGCCTCCGTCAAGGCGTTGGACCGAGTGAGCATTGAAATCCCCGCGGGCACCCTGGTGGCCGTAATGGGTCCCTCCGGATCGGGTAAATCGACCCTGGTGCACTGCTTGGCCGGCTTGGACGTTCCGGACAAGGACCCCAACACGCGCATCGTGGTGGGCGGCCAGGACATCACCGGCCTGTCGGACGATCAGCTCACCCGCTTCCGCCGCGATCACGTGGGTTTCGTGTTCCAAGCATTCAACCTGGTGCCCACGCTCACCGCGCGGCAGAACATCGAACTTCCCCTGTCACTCGCCGGCAAGAAGGTCAACGCGCAACGGCTCGAGGCACTGGCTGACACACTGGGCATCCGCTCCCGGTTGGAGCATCGACCGGACGAGATGTCCGGAGGTCAGCAACAGCGCGTGGCGATCGCGCGTGCGCTGTTTCCCGAACCGTCGGTGATCATCGCGGACGAACCCACCGGCGCTCTCGACAGCACCACCTCCCACGAGGTCCTGGGCATGCTGCGCCGCAGCGTGGACGAGTTCAACCAGACCGTGGTCATCGTGACGCACGATCCCGAGGTCGCCAAGGCCGCCGACCGCGTGGTCCGGGTCAGGGACGGCCGCATCCAGGCCGACGACGCCGCGACGGGTGATCACTGATGCGCGCCGTCGTCCTGTCCAGACTCCGCCTGCAGTGGACTCGCTACCTGATGGTTCTTGCTGTGGTGGCGGTGTCCGCCGGATTCATGACTGCCGCACTCGGCCTGTCGAGCACGCTGACCGCCAGCATGACCAATGATGTGGTGGCTCAATACAAGAACGCGGATGCCGTAGTCACCACCAAGACAGACGCGACTTCCAGCTTCAGCGCCACCCCCCAGCAGATTGATGAAATCTCCCGCGTGGACGGGGTGGACTCCGTGTGGGCCCAGTACTCGACGATCGCCATCCCCAGCTCCTCCACCGTTGCCGCTGACGGTTCGGCCGCGCCGGTGGCCAACCTGCCGGATGACCCGTCGCTACTCCCGGCAAAGATCGAGCAGGGAACCTTTCCGAACTCAGCTGACCAGGCGCTGGTTTCGGAGTCCCTCGCGGAAAAGCTCAAGGTGGGAGTGGGGGACACCGTTTCCCTCCAGGAACTGGCCGGCGCACCCGCTGGGGACGGTGAGGCGGCCGGCCAAGGTGTGGGAGCGCCGTCGGCGGCCAAGAAATATTCGGTGAGCGGCCTGAGCGAAAATTCGGCCACGGGAGCGTTCGCGAGCCTGTGGCTCACCAACGACGGCCTGACCCGTTTCTCGCCCGGTCAGATGATGGGGGACCGCCCGTTGCAGGCAATCCAACTCACGCTGGATGGTTCCGCTAACGACGCCCGAATCCAGGGACTGAACACCGATGTGGCCAGGATTCTGGCGGCCGGTCAGGGGGAACAGCCAGAGCTCCGGGTGATTACCCCCGAGCAGTTGACCGAAGAAACCATCGATCAACTCGCGGCAGGATCCAACGTTCTGACCATGTTCTTGCTGGCTTTCGCGGGGCTGTCGATCCTGGTCGCCCTGCTGGTCGTGACCAACACGCTCTCGGTGCTGACCGCCCAGCGTGCCCGTGAACTCGCACTGCTGCGGTGCGTGGGTGCCACGAGCAAGCAGGTGCGTCGCTCGGTGCTCACCGAAGGACTGGTCCTGGGGATCGTGGGTGCCCTGATCGGCGTGGCCGTCGTCTGGGGGCTCGCCGTGGTTCTGAAAGCATCCGGTCTGATCAGCGTGGTGACCGTGACGGTGGCTCCTCGTGACCTCCTGGTGGGTTTCCTCACGGGCATCGTGCTCACCATGATTGCCTCGCTCGGTCCCGCCCGCCGCGCCCACGGGGCCTCGCCACTGGACGGCTTGCGTGGTTCTCGTGCCGCCGACGGCGTTCCCCGCGTTCGCGTGGTCCTGGGCGCCTTGATTCTCGTGGCCGGCGCCGGGACCCTGGTACTCGGGGTGGCTGTGCATGAACCCCTTCTAGGCATCGCCGGCGGTCTGGCGAGCTTCCTGGGCGTAGTGATGACCGCGCGGTTGTACCTACCCCCGCTCGTGCAGGGGGTGGGACGAATCCTTCCCGGTGGCCAGCCCTCCCGCCTGGCCGCGGTGAACGCCGCCCGCTATCCGGCGCGCACCGCAACCACAGCCACCGCGTTGTTGATCGGCGTGCTGCTGGTGGCCACCGTACTCACCGGCCAACACGTAGCCAGGGCCAACCTGCTCAGCGAACTGGATCAGCAACGTCCCGTGGACATCTCCGTTCCCGCAGGGGCGGGACAGGTGAGCCCGGATCAGATTCGTGAGATCTCGGAGTTGGACGGCGTGCTGGGCGTCAAGACCACCGACCCGGCCGCCGCGGACGGTGCAGTCGCCCAGATCGACGCTGATCAGTCCCTGAATACGTCTGCCGCCGCGCAGTTGCAGGAAAAGGTCGCCGGCATCCTGAACGTGACCCCGGGCGATCTCCAGGGCGCGCTCCTAGAAAAGGCCAGTTACGTATCCATCCTGGAAGTGATGCTCGCGGTCACCCTGGGACTGCTGGCCGCAGCGGTGGTCGTGTCCGTGCTCGGTATCGCCTCGACCATGTCCCTGTCGGTGCTCGAACGCGTCCGCGAGAACTCCCTGTTGCGGGCGCTGGGCCTGACCCGCCGACAGTTGGCCGCCATGATCCGCCGCGAGGCACTCGTGATCTCACTGGTGGCCACGATCGTGGGCCTGGTGATCGGTTGGGCCTTCGGAACACTGGGCGTGATGTCCCTGGTGACCGAGGACATGACCGTGGAACTGACGGTTCCGTGGGCCGGCTTCCTGGCGATCATCCTGGCCGCCGTGGTGGTGGCGGTGCTGGCCTCGGCCGCCCCGGTGCGCCGGGCCACCCGAGTCTCTCCGGTGGAGGGTATGGCCCGGGTGGACTAGCCGCTCCCGTCGCCCCGGTTCGTCTCTCGCCGGCAACGGACTCACCGATTCATTTCAGCCGGTTCGTCCTCGGCTGTGACCGGCGGCGACCGGCCGTGACTGGCCGCGAAGAACAAGGGCCCGTCATCCGACCGACCATCGGATGACGGGCCCTGCTCCCCATCTGGTGGGGTGTTGGCGGCAGCGTGTGTACCGGCACCGCCGCGGAGCACACTACTCCTGTATCTGGATGATTTGGAAGGATGCCCCCTGGGGGTCTTGGACAGTTGCCAGGCGGCCGAAAGGTGAGTCCTCGGGGCCGTCCAGCACGGTGCCACCGAGCTCCTTGAGCTTCTCCAGCGACTCGTCAGTGTTGTCCACGCCGATGTACAG
>CAACWU010000211.1_pt1 | contig 21574 bp, 18 predicted proteins | sample 2275741 | NCBI WGS metagenome assembly CAACWU01 (sample SAMEA5312470, study PRJEB27640) | indoor metagenome | biome: indoor environment; feature: uncontrolled; material: tiles wood | place: Germany | collected 2014-07-07
CATGACAGAAACCACAACCCACCAGTTCCACAAAGAAACCAGCACACGGTCGCGGGATCCTAGCTGACACCCAACACCCCAGGAAACGGGAAAAACACCCGGAGCATCAGGCCATCAACCAAAAAATACAAATACTTTTCGGTATCAACAAACTAGGCACACTATTGAGTTGACAAACAACAAACCACACGGCGGATCTCAGCGATCCTGTCGTTGGTTGAAATTTTCGCTTCTCGCCGAGAACCTCGCGGTTCCGCTCGGAAGCAACTTTTCTATCGTAGTACCTTCTGCTTCGGCGTGTCAACTTGATCTCTCAAGCTGGTTGGCTTCCACTTTTGGTAGCTGTCGATTCCGCATGAACAAGGCGCAGGAACAACCTGTGCTGATCTTTACGGGATGTTCACCGCTGCGTTGGCCTTTCGGCCTTGCCCGCGGCGACTCGGACTACATTACACACGGATCCCACGGCGCGCAAAACCACTGCCAGCGCCCCCGGGTTCCCGGATGAGAAGAGCCCTGAAGCGCCCATAATGGCAACTCTCCAGGGCTCAGGGCTCAGGGCTCAGGGCTCAGGGCTCAAACGACAGTAACTGCAGCCAGATTCTTCTTGCCGCGACGCAGCAGCGCGAACCGCCCGTGCAACAGATCGGAGGCATCCAGTGCTGCGTCCCCATCGGTGACCTTCTGGTTGTTCAGCGAAACGCCACCTTCCTTGACCGTGCGCCGCGCGGCGGACTTGGACTCCGAGAGTCCGGTGGCCACCAGGAGGTCAATGATCGTGGTCTGATCCGCGCTGACTTCAGCATGGGGAAGCTCAGCCGTGACCGACGCCAGGGTTTCCTCGTCCAGGTCGGAGAACTGCCCCTTCCCGAACACGGCAGCGGATGCCGCGATGGCCTTGCGCGTTGCCTCTTCACCGTGGACCAGAGTATTGACCTCGTAGGCCAGGGCCTTCTGGGCTTCGCGACGGTACGGTTCGGTCTCCGTGAGACGGCCAAGCTCTTCGATCTCTTCGCGGGTACGGAAGGTGAAGACCTTGAGACGGTCCACCACATCTGCGTCAGCGGTGTTGAGCCAGAACTGGTAGAAGGCGTACGGAGAGGTGAGCTCCGGGTTCAACCAAATCGCGTTGCCCTCGGACTTACCGAACTTGGTGCCGTCCGAGTTGGTGATCAAGGGCGTACCGATCGCGTGCACGGTGGCACCTTCAACCTTGCGTACCAGTTCGGTACCCGAGGTCAGGTTGCCCCACTGATCCGAACCACCGGTCTCCAATACGCAGTTGTACTCGCGGTACAGGTTCAAGAAGTCCATACCCTGCAGGATCTGGTAGCTGAACTCGGTGTAGGAAATACCCTCGTCCGAGTTGAGTCGCTTGGCCACAATGTCCTTCTTGATCATCGTGCCGACGCGGAAATTCTTGCCGACGTCCCTCAGGAAGTCGATCGCGGACATCTGCGACGTCCAATCCAGGTTGTTGACCATCCGTGCCGCGTTCTCCCCTTCGAAGGAGAGAAACCGCTGAACCTGCTCGCGGAGCAACTCAACCCACTCGGCCACGGTCTCGCGGGAGTTCAGGACGCGCTCAGACGTCTGACGCGGGTCACCGATGAGTCCGGTGGAGCCACCGACCAACCCGATGGGGTTGTGTCCGCCCAACTGCAGACGGCGCAGCAATAACAACTGAACCAGGTGGCCCAAGTGAAGAGAGGCCGCGGTGGGATCGAACCCGCAGTAATACGTGATGGGTCCGGAGGCCAAGGCATCCTCAATGGACTGTGGGTCCGTGGACACCTGGACGAGACCCCGCCAATTCAGTTCTTCCCACAGGGAATCGAAGGTCGGGTCGTTGTGCTGATTGCTCAGATCGGTGGTTGACACGAGGACTAAGTTATCAGCCCTGCGACTCCGAGCAGGTTTGTTCCAGACCCGCTGGCATGCCATGCGCGGCCACCATGTACAGACGCTGGGTGGGTCGTGTCATCGCCACATACAAGTTGCCCACTCCCCCGGCAGGATCGTTGGCAATGTCCGCCGGTTCCACCACCACTACGGAATCGAATTCCAGGCCCTTCGCATCCCACGGGGTGAGCAGCATGATCTGACGATCCAGTCGTCGCATTCCCGCGGCGACCAACCCCGGGAACGCCTGGTCGAGTGCTGCGGCCACGGCAGCAATCGAGTCACCGGGACACACGACGCCGATCAGTCCTCCCTCGACGAGATCCAGTTCACTGCGGAGCTGCTCGATCACCGCCTCGGCCACTTCCTCCTGGTCGGCAACGTTGATCAAGACGGGCGCTTCCCCGTCACGAACGGCGCGCGGGTCCGACACGCGAAGGCCTGCTGCGCGGGCAACTCGCACGGCGGCGTCGGCGATGGGCTGGGGCGTGCGGTAGTTGACCGTGAGTTCCTCAAGGGAGAAGCGATCCCCCACGAACGGTTCCAGCGCACCATCCCATGTGGTCGCTGCCGCGGCGTTACCGGCCTGGGCAATATCGCCGACCACCGTGAACGACTTCATGGGGCAGCGGCGCATCAGCGTGCGCCACTGCATGGCCGAGAGCTCCTGAGCCTCGTCGACCACCACGTGCCCGTAGGCCCAGGTGCGGTCCGCCGACGCCGCCTCGGCAGCGGTCATGCGCCGCACCGGTTCCTCGTTCAGGGTGGTCAACTGGTCCACGGTGATGATGCCCTGGGCGCCGATGTCTTCGAAACCCTCGGCCATGGTGGCGAGCACTTTCTCCGCGGATTCTGCCGCCTTGCGCTGCTCGGCCGCCTGACCGCGCAGCTTGATACCCGCGGAATCGAAGTCGCCAAGCAGCTCTGCCGCTTCGTCGAGCAATGGCACGTCCGCGACGGTGAGCGGCGCATCAGGGGCTCGGAGTAGCTGCGCGATTTGGGCGTCACTCAGGTTGGGAGCGGCGGAACGCAGGTAGCGCTCCTTGGAGAACAGCTGACCCACCAGTTGCTGTGGGGTCAACGGCAACCACAACAGGTTGAGAGCCACTCGGACCTCGCGGGACTGCCGCAGGTCTTCCTTGAGATAGGAACGGTCCATGGTGGAACCGGCCTTCTCGTTGAGCTGCTGCCCCAGGGTTTCCGCGAGCTGCTTGATGATGACCTTCACAAAGGTCGCGCGGGCCTCGTTGTGCGCCTTGCCCGTGGCACGGGCACGCTCACGCGCGTGCCGTACCAGGGAGCGCTTGAGTTTGACCGAATGACCATCCACGGTCAGCCAGAGATTCTTCTCCGGAACCTTTTGCCGGTCCGCGACCGCTCGCTCGATCACGTCCACCATGTGCAGTCCGGACTTCCACCGTGCGACCCACGGATCACGTTCGACCTGGCCGTGAACGCCCGGGTACAGATCCGCCAGCGAAGACATGACCACACCGGTCTCACCCAGAGCGGGCAACACCCGTTCGATGTACCAGAGGAACGATGACGATGGCCCGACGATCAACACGCCGGACTTGGCCAGGCGTTCGCGGTGTTCGTAGAGCAGGTACGCGGCACGGTGCAGCGCCACCGCGGTCTTCCCCGTTCCGGGACCACCCTGCACTACCCGCACACCCTTGAGTGGTGCGCGGATGATGCGGTCCTGTTCGGCCTGAATGGTCGCCACGATGTCGTTCATCCGACCGGTGCGGGTCTTGTTGAGTGCTGCGAGGAGCGCGCCTTCGCCTCGGACGACCTCGTCCTGTTCCACGGCGTCCGCGTTGAAGACATCGTCCTCGATGGCCGTGACGTTGCGCTTCTCCATGATCAGGTGCCGACGCCGCGCGAGCCCCTGGGTGTTGCGTGCGGTCGCCTGATAGAACGCGCCGGCTTCTCGGGCGCGCCAGTCCAGCACCAGACGCTGGTGGTCCTCGGTGGCCAGACCGAGCCGGCCCACGTAATAGCGTTCGTCGTCCTCGGTGTCGAGGCGGCCGAAGACCAGGCGCTCATCCACCGATTCGAGTTGCGTCAATCGGTCCTCGTAGTGGGACGCAAAGGCATCACGTTCGGACTTGGCCTGGTGACCGCCTCCGTAGTCACTACGCCGGACCTTTGCGAGTTCATGACTGTTGACCTCGCGCAACTCGTCCAGGCGTTCATAGGCCTGGGCAACGTAGTCCCGTTCCAGCTCGAGCTGCTGGGCGGTTCTTTCAGACGCGGACTCGGTCACGCAATTCACCTCACGGGGACGGAAAACGACCGCCGGTTCCATAACCAGCGGTCGTCAATCCTATCGCGCTCCCGTGACCGAGGATGTCACGGGGAGAAACTCAGACTCGCAGCAGGGCGCGAACCCGGTGTCCGCCCAGCTGGGCGCGGCCGCGCAGAGCGGTCAACTCCATGATCACGCCGAAGCCCGCCACGTTGAAACCGGCGCGGGTCAGCAATGAGGCAGAGGCACCCAACGTGCCACCGGTGGCCAGAACGTCGTCGAGCACCAGAACACGCGAACCGCGCGGGACATCGTCCGTGTGGATTTCGAGCGTTTCGGTGCCGTACTCCAGGTTGTACTGCTGCGAGATGGTCTCGCGCGGCAGCTTGCCCTTCTTCCGAACGGGAACAATACCCACGCCGGAGGCATAGGCCACGGCTGCGGCAATCATGAACCCGCGCGCTTCCACACCGGCCACGCAGTCGTACTGGCCGCGGAATGCATCGGTCAGTGCGTCCACGGTGCGCTTGAATCCGTCACCGTCTGCAAACAGCGGAGTGAGGTCACGGAACAACACCCCCGGCTCCGGGTGGTCCGGGATCTTGGCGCACAACCGGTCAATCATCTGCTCTACGGATTCAGTCACCGGACCATCGTATCCGCCGTTCGACCCACACGAGCAGTTCACGCGGATGCTACGGCCGGGTTCTACGTTTCTTGACGGCAGCTTTTCGGTACGGCGAGACCGTGGGATCGTTCTTGAGCGCGAAGCGCCACGGGAAAGCGTCCGTCCCGCCTTCGCCCGAGACGCCGGTGCGAGCGGTGGTCACCATCTCCGCCTGCCCAGCATGCTCCGGCAGAAAAATCCCCGTCCAGGGTTTCGGATACCCGGGGTGCTCGGTCACGAGACGCTGCGCGGCGAGGACGGGATCCGGGACGCTGCCCATGTAACGCAACGGAGCGCCGTCGTCAGAACGGTCCAGCCCGAGTGCCTGGGCGACATTGCCGGGTCCCCTGGCAAGTGCGGCGTGCGCTGGTTCGGTGGCCCGGTTCGCACTACGACGACGCCGCGCGGCGTCCTCCCCCGCCACCAGCTCCCCGGCGCGAATGAGGCAACCGCCCGCGTGTCCGTCGGGCCGACAGACCAGGTTGAGGGCGTGGTGCAGTCCGTAGGTGAAGTAGACGTAGAGGTGAGCCGGCGGGCCGAACATCGAGGCGTTGCGGGCAGTCCGCCCGCGATAGGTGTGTGCCCCGGGATCCGGAAGGTCGGAGTCGGCTGGCCCCCCGTACGCTTCGACCTCGGTCAGGCGCAGTGCCACCGTGGCTTGTGAATCGGAACGTACCAGGACTGCACCCAACAGCGCCGGAGCTGCCTCCGGCGCTGTTGCGGACAAGAGCTCTTCGAGCGAATCGGCCACGTGTGCGAGTGGTCAGGAAACGATCGGCTGACGGGACTCGAACGCGGCCAACTCACCCAATTGGCGCTTGAGCTCGGCCAATTGCTGTGCCACAGCGGACGGAGCCGTGCCGCCCTGAGAATTGCGGGAATTCAGCGATCCTTCGACCGTGAGTACCTCGCGCACCTGCGGAGTGAGGTGCGCGGAGATCTGCGCGAACTGTTCGTCGGTGAGGTCCCACAGCTCGATGCCGTTCTCCTCGCACACACGCACGGCGTCTCCGGAGATCTCATGGGCCTCGCGGAACGGGACACCCTGGCGAACGAGCCACTCGGCCACGTCCGTGGCCAGGGCGAAGCCCTGCGGAGCCAGCTCCACCAGGCGCTCCTGGTGGAACACGAGCGTGCCCATCATGCCGGACACCGCAGGCAACAGGACCTCGAGCTGATCGATCGCGTCGAAGACCGGCTCCTTGTCCTCCTGCAGGTCACGGTTGTACGCGAGCGGCAGGCCCTTGAGCGTGGCCAGCAAACCGGTGAGGTCGCCGATGAGGCGACCCGCCTTACCGCGGGCGAGCTCGGCGACGTCGGGATTCTTCTTCTGCGGCATGATCGAGGAGCCCGTGGAGAAGGCGTCGTCCAGGGTCACGAACGAGAATTCCTTGGTGGCCCACGTGGTGACCTCTTCGCTCATGCGGGAAATGTCGACCGCCGCCATTGCGGTGACCCACGCGAATTCGGCGTAGACGTCGCGAGACGCTGTGCCGTCGATCGAGTTGAAAACAGCGGAATCGAAGCCGAGCTCCGAGGCGACGGCATTGGGGTCCAGCCCCAAGGAGGAACCGGCCAAGGCGCCGGAACCGTAAGGGGACACCGCGGCGCGCTTATCCCAGTCGACCAGACGCTGCACGTCGCGCAGAACTGCCCAAGCGTGCGCGAGCAAGTGGTGGGACAGCAGGATGGGCTGCGCGTGCTGCAAATGGGTGCGGCCCGGCAAGGGTGCGTACGGGTACCGCTCGGCTTGAGAGATGAGGGCACGCACCACGTCCAGCAGGTCCTTGGCGATGATGGCGGCGTGGTCGCGCAGGTACATGCGACCCAGCGTGGCGATCTGGTCATTGCGGGAACGGCCGGCGCGGAGCTTACCGCCCAGCTGCGGCCCGGCGCGCTCGATCAGACCGCGTTCCAGGCAACCGTGGACGTCCTCATCGGATTCGGCGGGAACGTAGGCGCCGGAACGAACGTCGGTCTCGAGCTGATCGAGCGCGGCAATCATGCCCTCAAGTTCTTCGGCAGTAAGCAGTCCGGCCGTATGGAGCACGCGAGCATGAGCGCGGGAACCCGCGATGTCATAGGGAGCCAACCGCCAGTCGAACTGCGTGGACTTGCTCAGAGCGGCCAGGGCATCCGCCGGTCCCCCGGCGAAACGACCGCCCCACAGGGCGCCCTCATTGGTTCCGTGCTGCTGGTGCTGGGCCATGCTGCTCCTTGCTCGCGAGATGGTGCTAGTTGGGTTCCGGCGACCGGGCGCCGACGGTTCGTGTGCCGAAGCTACGGGTGCCGAGGTCGTGGTTACCCGTAACGACTTCGGACGTAAATCCGGCCGGGCTCCAGTCTAGGAGCCCGGCCGGTCATGACGCGTCAGCGGCGTTTAGTTCTCGCCCGCCAGGCGCTGTTCGCGCTGCGAGGCAACCTTGGAGGACATACCGAACAGCTCGATGAAGCCGCGGGCGTTCGACTGGTCGAACGAATCGCCTTCGTCGTAGGTGGCCAGGTTGAAGTCGTACAGGCCGGTGTCCGAACGGCGGCCGGTCACGGTGGCGCGACCCGCGTGCAGTTCCATGCGGATGTCACCGTTGACGTACTTCTGGGTGTCATCCACGAAGACGTCCAGGGACTTCTTCAGCGGCGAGAACCACTGGCCGTCGTAGACCAGTTCGGTCCAGCGCTGATCCACGGTCTTCTTGAAGCGTGCCTGCTCGCGCTCGATGGTGACGTTCTCCAGTTCGCGGTGCGCCGCGATCAGGGTCATGGCACCGGGAGCCTCGTAGATCTCGCGAGACTTGATGCCCACCAGGCGGTCTTCAACAATGTCGATCCGACCCACGCCCTGGGCGCCGGCGCGGCGGTTGAGTTCCTGGATGGCCTGCAACGCTGTGACCGGCTTGTTGTCGATCGCGACCGGAACACCTTCCCGGAAGGTGATGACCAGTTCGTCCGCGGGCGGCGGGAAGGTGGGATCGTCCGTGTAGTCGTAGACGTCCTTGGTGGGACCGTTCCAGATGTCCTCCAAGAAACCGGTCTCCACAGCGCGACCCCACACGTTCTGGTCGATCGAGAAGGGGTTCTTCTTGGTGGTCACGATGGGCAGGTCGTTCTTCTCCGCGTAGGCAATGGCCTTTTCGCGGGTCAGAGCCAAGTCACGAACCGGGGCGATGCACTTGAGCTCGGGACCCAACGTCTGGATACCCACCTCGAAGCGAACCTGGTCGTTGCCTTTACCGGTGCAACCGTGTGCCACGGTGGTCGCGCCGAACTGCTTGGCGGCCTTGACCAGGTGCTTGACGATCACCGGGCGGGACACGGCGGACACCAGCGGGTAGGCATCCATGTACATGCCGTTGGCCTTCAGAGCCGGCATGCAGTATTCCTCGGCGAACTCGTCGCGAGCGTCGGCCACGTAGGCCTCCACGGCACCGCAGTCCAGGGCGCGCTGGCGAATGGTCTCCAGGTCCTCGCCGCCCTGTCCAACGTCAACGGCCACCGCAATGACCTCGGCACCCGTGGCTTCTCCGATCCAACCGATAGCCACCGAAGTATCGAGACCTCCGGAGTATGCCAACACAACGCGATCGCTCACGGTGCTCTCCTCACTTTGCTGCACGACAAAAACTTTGCGCACGGGCCAGGCCCGCGCCTCAATGCATGACTATACAGCACTATTTGTAATTATGCATTGAGCGAGAGTTCGCGCTTGAGGATCTTGCCCGTGGGTCCCTTGGGGAGCTCGTCCAGAACGTTGTAGTGACGGGGGTACTTGTACTTGGCCACCCGTTCCTGAACGAAGGCGTCCAGCTCCTTGGTCACTTCTTCCGTCGACCGGTCACCGAGGGCCTTGGGGTCGAAGACGACGACGGCACCCACCTCCTCGCCGTGCTGTTCGTGAGGCACACCCAGCACGGCAGCTTCCACCACACCGGGGAACTGGTACAGCACCTCTTCGACCTCGCGGGGATACACGTTGTAGCCGCCGCGCAGAATCATGTCCTTCTTGCGGTCCACGATGTAGTAGACGCCGTCCTCGTCGCGGCGCGCCATGTCCCCGGTGTGGAACCATCCGTCGCGAATGGCTGCCTCCGTTGCTTCCGGGTTACGCCAGTAGCCCTTCATCACGTACTGGCCGCGGACCACCAACTCACCGACCTCCCCCTCGCCGACGGGCTGGTCCTGGCCATCGAAGATGTCCAATTCAGCGCCCTCGACAGGTGTTCCGATGGAACCGGGTTTACGAATGCCTCCCGGCTGATTCAAGGAAACCACCGGTGACGTTTCGGAGAGCCCGTATCCCTCGTGGACGGTCGTGTTGAACACCTTCTCGAACCGTTCGAGCACCTCCACCGGCATGGGTGACCCGCCGGAGAGAGTTGCCCGAAGGTTGATACTCTCCACCGCTTCCGGACCGATCTGATTGACTGCGTGCAGCAGGGCCACGTACATGCTGGGCACGCCGACGAACACCGTGACCTTGTCCCGGCGCAGAATCTCAAGGGCCTTCATGGCGTCGAAGCGCGGCAGCAGAGTGACCGAAGCACCCTTGGACACCACTCCGTTGAGCGCGACGGTCTGACCGAACACGTGGAAGAACGGAAGGCCTCCAAATTTCACATCGTCTTCGGTCAGGGAGAATCCTTCGGCGGACATCGTGGCGTTGGAACGTAGGTTGAGGTGGGTCAGTTCTGCACCCTTGGGCTTGCCGGTGGTACCGGAGGTGTAAAGCAGTACGGCCGTATCGTCATCATTCCGGTCAACCACCTCATGATCGGGCTCCACACCCTGCAGCTTCTGCATGGTCTCCTGCGCTCCGATGGCCACCACAGGAATGTCACCGGCTTCCTTGGCAGCTTCCTGGCTAGCGTCGATCATGCCTTCCCAGGTCAGGACCGCGGAGACCTCAGCATTGGTGAAGTGGTAGCTGAGTTCACGAGGGGTCAGCAGCGGATTGAGCGGAACAACAATTGCTCCGATCCGGAGAATCGCGTAGTACAACACCGGCATGTGGGGAACATTGGGCATGACCGTGGCCACGCGGTCGCCCGGCTTAATCCCCTGCGTCTTGAGCATTGCTGCTGCCCGCGCCGAGAGGTCGTTGAGCTGCGCGTAGGTCATCCGGGTGTCATCCAGGATGATCACGGGACGGTCCGGATATCGTTCGGCGGAATCGGTGAGCAGGGTTGCCACATTGGACATGAGTCATCTCCCAGGAATCTGTAGTGATCTGTGACACATGAGACTGCCAGTATCGGATATCGGAGTCAATGCGACGCTCCGTGATGCCCGCTGCCAAACCACCCTGCGTCCGACTCGTTTTCGTGAGGTGTGTCCGGAGTGCACTACTGTCGGCATGATCATGTCGGAGTGCCGTGGGACACTGTCCTGGTGGTTCCCCGACTCGGGTGAAACCGCGCCTTGTCAGCTCTTTCAGGAGGAACCGTCCGTGTCCGCACCGGAGAACAATGCCCAGCAACCGCAGTTGACCGACGAAGAAATCGCCTACGTCAACTCACTCTTCGACGCCGCACGTGAGGGTAGGAACGATTTCTTGCGGGAAGCTCTCCAGGCCGGTGTTCCGGCCAACCTGACGAACGGCAAAGGCGACACCCTGCTGAACCTGGCGGCCTACCAGGAGCAGGAAGAGACCGTGTTCATGCTGCTCGAATTTGGCGCGGACACCGAGCGGGTGAGTGACGTGGGGTTCACCGCACTGATCTGCGCGGTGTTCCGGGGCAACGAACCCATCACTCGCAGGCTCTTGGAAGCGGGCGCGGGTCAGGCCACGGGCAATCAGCACGCACAGGACGTGGCCAAGGTCTTCGGACAGGAGCACTTGCTGCCCGTTCTGCAGGAGTTCGAACCCCGCGGGTCCTGACTGCCCCGCGACGCAACGCGCCGCCGAACGAGCCGGTCAGCGAACGTGGATGGCTCAGCCAACGAGACAAGATCGCCAAAGGGCAGTGAACCCTTATTGGTGGGCCCATCAGCGGGCCGGAGACCCATCGGCCAGGGATCAGCGGTCAAGGGATCAATGAGCCAGGGGTCAGTGAGCCAGATCCAAGAACTTCTGGGCCACCGCGTCCCCACCCTGCGGGTCGCGGCACACCACCATGATGGTGTCATCGCCGGCAATCGTTCCCAGGATGTCCGAAAGCACGGAATGGTCGATCGCCGAGGCGAAATACTGGGCGGCGCCGGGAGGGGTCCGCAGAATCACGAGGTTCGCGCTCGCCTCCGCAGTGACGAGCAGATCCTTGCAGAGCCCTGCCAGGCGGGCGTCCAGGGTTTCGCGAGTGATCCCGCTGGCGGGCGAGCGATCCGCTCCGGCTTGCGGCACCGCATACACCAACCCGCCTTCCGGCGAGCGCACCCGCACGGCTTCGAGCTCGACCAGGTCCCGGGACAGCGTGGCCTGTGTGACCTGAACGCCGTCGGCGGCGAGTAACTCGGCAAGTTCCGCCTGCGAATGAATGTCTCCGCCGGTCACCAACTCCATGATGCGAGCCTGCCGGGCGGTCTTGGTGGTGGGAATGCTCACTGCTGTCCCCCGGCGCGGCGCAGGGCATCCGGCCGATCCGAGGACAGTCCGGAAGAATCCAGCAGCCACGTGAGCAGCGCTTTCTGAGCGTGCACGCGGTTCTCGGCCTCGTCCCAGACCAGCGATGCCGGCCCGTCGATCACCTCGGCCGTGACCTCGTTGCCCCGGTAGGCGGGGAGACAATGCAGGAAGACAGCGTTCTCGGCTGCCTGCGCCATGGCCTCGGATGTCACCGAATACGGCCGGAAGATCTCGGCGCGATCACCCTTCTGATCCTCCTGGCCCATGGACACCCACGTGTCAGTGACCACCGCGTGGGCACCCGCAAGGGCCTCAGCCATGTCGCTCGTGACCAGCACGGAACCGCCGGTTTCGGCGGCGCGTTCCCGAGCGGCGTCGATCACCTCCTGGCTGGGCAGGTGCGAGGCGGGACCGGCAATCCGCACGTGCATACCGGCAGTGACACAGCCGAGCATGTACGAGTTGGCCATGTTGTTGGCGGCGTCTCCCACGTAGGTCAGGGTGAGGCCCTTGACGTCGCCGAAGCGTTCCCGGAGCGTAAGAAGGTCCGCGAGGATCTGGCACGGGTGATAGTCGTCGGAGAGCGCGTTGATCACGGGCACGGAACTGTACTCGGCCATTTCCTCCAGGCCCGACTGCTCGAACGTGCGCCATACGACCGCGGCGAGCATGCGGGAGAACACGCGCGAGCTGTCCGCGATGCTTTCCTTGTGACCCAGCTGCGACTCGCCCGGGTTGATGATGAGCGGGTTGCCGCCCAAATCGGCCACGCCGGTCGCGAAGGAAACACGGGTGCGGGTGGAGGTCTTGTCGAAAATAACGCCCACGGTTTGTGGGCCGGCCAGGGGACGGCGGCTGAACCGATCGGCCTTGAGCGCGGCGGCCAGATCCAGGACTTGCTCCTGTTCCTCGGGGCTCAGATCGGTATCGACCAGAAAATGACGCAACACGGGGATTCCTCCTGCGGGTGAATGAAGTCTGTTAAGAGCCGGCGAGCGCGGTGCGGGCGTCGCTGATGATGCCCGGTAGTGCGGCAACGAAACTGTCCGTTTCCTGCGCGGTGATGATCAGTGGCGGGGCCAGGCGCACGGTACCGGGACCGGTGGCGTTGATGATGAATCCGGCTTCGCGGGCGGCGGTCACGACGGCGGGTGCCAGGGCCTGCTCGGGTGAGTCCTGGACCAGATCGATGCCGATCAGCAGGCCGTGCTGACGCACCTCGCGGACCTCTGTCAGGTCTTTCAATGCCGCGGCCAGGTGCGCGCCGACAACGTCCGCGTTGCCGAGCAGGCCCTCGTTCTTGATGACGTCCAGCGTGGCCGACGCCGCCGCGGTCGCCAACGGGTTGCCTCCGAACGTGGTGCCGTGTTGTCCCGCGGTCAACAGCGAGGACACGTCGGAGCCAACGGTGATCATGGCGCCAATGGGGAAACCGCCACCCAGGCCCTTGGCCAAAGTGATGGCATCCGGGAATTCACCCTCGGGCAGCTGCGCGGTGGTCGCGAGCCACTGTCCGGTGCGTCCGATGCCGGACTGCACCTCGTCCACGATCAACAGTGCACCGTGTTCGCGGGTGAGTTCGCGGGCGCGAGCCAGGAACCCCTCGGGGAGTGCATGCACACCGGATTCACCCTGCACCGGTTCCACGATGAGTGCCGAGACTGTACCGTCCAGCTCCTTCTCAAGCGCCTCAATCGTTGCGGGGATGTGGGTCACTCCCCCGGGCAACGGCTCGAAGGGTGCCCGGTAGGCGTCCTTGGCGGTGAGGGCGAGCGAGCCCATGGTGCGACCGTGGAACGCGTTCTCCAGGGCGAGCACCCGGGTGCGCGGAGCGCCGTCGGGACCGGGGTGGGCCGCGCCGTGACGGCGCGCCAGCTTGAAGGCGGCCTCGTTGGCTTCCGAACCCGAGTTGGCGAAGAACACGTGTGAGCCCTCGGGCGCGTCGGTCAGCTCGAGCAACTGGTGCGCGAGCGAAATGCCCTGCGGTGAGGTGAACAGGTTGGAGATGTGCGCGAGCTTGCCCGCCTGCTCACTGACCGCCGCAACCCAATCCGGGTGCGCGTAGCCGATCGAGTTCACCGCGATACCGCCGAGCAGGTCCAGGTACTTCTTGCCGTTGGCGTCCGTGACGTACACACCTTGGCCCTCGGTCAGGACGAGGGCGGGGTCACCGAACACCCCCAGCAGGTTGTCCTTGTAGTCCTGCAGCAGCTCGTTCTGCGATTCGCTCATGGGGTGTCTCCGTCCGGGGTGACCTCGGTGCCGATACCGGTGTCGGTGAAAATTTCCAACAGGGATGAATGCGCGGACCGGCCGTCCACAATGGACGCCCGCGGCACACCGTTGTCCACGGCGCGCAGGGCAGCCTGCATTTTGGGGATCATCCCGGATTCCAGGGAGGGCAGCATCTCGCGCAGCTCCGTGATGGTCAGCGACGAGATGAGGGAGGACTTGTCCGGCCAGTTGGCGTACAGGCCTTCCACGTCCGTGAGGGCCACGAACTTCTCCGCACCCAGCGCAACGGCAACCTCGGCCGCCGCGGTGTCCGCATTGACGTTGAGCACCTCACCGGTCAGGTCACCGGAGCCGTCCGACGCGGAAGGATCGTCCGCGAGTTCGGGTGCGATCGAGGCGATCACCGGGATCTTGCCGATCTCGATGAGCTGTTCCACGGCCGCGGTGTTGACCTTCTCCACGGTCCCCACCAAGCCCAGGTCCAGCGGTTGTCCGTCCGAACCCGTGCGAATCCTGCGCGCCTGCAATAGACCGGCGTCCTCACCGGACATGCCCACCGCGTACGGGCCGTGCGCGTTGATCAGACCCACGAGCTCCCGCCCCACCTGGCCGGTGAGCACCATGCGGATCACACCCATGGCCTCGCGGGAGGTCACACGGAGCCCGTCCCTGAACTCGGACGGAATGTTCAACGTGGACAACATGGCGCTGATCTGCGGGCCGCCACCGTGGACGACCACGGGTTTAATGCCCATGTGACTCAGGAAGACCATGTCCTCCGCGAAGGCGCGGCGCAGGTCGTCGTTGATCATGGCGTTACCGCCGTACTTGAAGACCATGACGGAACCGGCGTAGCGCTGGATCCAGGGCAGGGCCTCCATGAGGGTTTCCGCCTTGGATTGGGCGGTCTCGTACCTGGTGTTATCGCTCAAACGTGACATGACGGGCGCGCGTCAGCTGGAGTACGCGCTGTTCTCCTCAACGTAATCGTGGGTGAGGTCGTTGCTCCACACCGTGGCCTGGTGATTGCCGGCCTTCAGGTCGATGACGATATCCACGGCGCGAGCTGCGGCCATGTCCACGTTGTCGCGGGAATCGCCGATGGCGCCGTTCCGGCACACCATGACGCCGTTGATGGTCACGTCAATCTGGTCCGGGTCGAACTGAGCGGACGTGGTGCCCACGGCCGAGAGCACACGGCCCCAGTTGGGATCGTTGCCGAACACTGCGGCCTTGAGCAGGTTGGACCGGGATACCGTGCGGGAGACGTCCTCGGCCTCGGTTTCGGTCGCGGCTCCCACGGTGGTGATCGCGATGTCGTGGGAGGCACCCTCCGCGTCCGTGATGAGCTGCTGCGCCAGGCTGTGGCACACAGCGGTAAGTGCGCGGGTGAATTCCAGCTCGTCTGCGGTGTTCCCGGAGGCACCGGAGGCCATGAGGGCCACGGTGTCATTCGTGGACATGCAGCCGTCCGAATCCGTGCGATTGAACGTCACCCGACAGGCCTCGCGCAGCGCGCGGTCCAGGGCGTCAGCCGGCAGCTTGGCGTCGGTCGTGATGACCACGAGCATCGTGGCCAGTCCGGGCGCCAGCATCCCCGCGCCCTTAGCGATACCGCCCACGGTCCATCCGTCCCGCGCGGCACACGCCTGCTTGGAGACGGAGTCGGTGGTCATGATGGCCTCGGCCGCCGCCTTACCCGCCTCGGGGCCAGCTTCGAGGGCCTCGGTCAACGGCGGGATTCCGGCCCGCATCACGTCCATCGGCAGTTGCTCGCCAATCAGTCCGGTCGAACAAACGACGACGTCGCCGGCGCTCACTCCCAGCTTCTCGGCCACGAGTTCTGCCGTTTCGTGGGTGTTCTGGAACCCCTGGGCACCGGTGCAGGCGTTGGCGCCGCCTGAGTTGAGGATCACCGCGCGGGAACTTCCTTGTCGGATCACCTCGCGCGACCAGTGCACCGGTGCTGCGGCTACACGGTTGGAGGTGAAGACGGCCGCCGCATTGAACTCCGGGCCGTCGTTGACCACCAGGGCGAGGTCCTTGCCACCGGAGGCCTTGAAGCCTGCTTCCACACCGGCGGCGCGAAAACCGGCTGCCGCGCACACGCCGTAGGTTGTGTCCACGGTGATATCGGGAACGGGGTTGTGGGATGCCATGAGAACTCCTGGTGCGTGAATCGTGAGCGGCGTGAGCGAAGGTGAGCGAGCGGCGTCGTACGTGCCGGTGTCAGTAATTAATCAGGGAGCAAGACCCTGGTGCTGGAGACCCGCAGTCTCGGACAGGCCAAGGGCAATGTTGACGGACTGCACGGCGCCGCCCGCGGTCCCCTTGGTGAGATTGTCCAGCACCAGGCTGACGATCAGGCGGTTGGCGTGCGGGTCGACCGCGAGCTGGAGCGCCACGTGATTGGACCCGACCACGGACTTGGTGGTCGGCCACTGGCCCTGGGGCAGCACATGGATGAACGGCTCGTCCGCGTAGGCGTCCTGGTAGGCCTTCAGCGCAGTTTCGAGGGTGGTGCCCTCGGTCAGCGGCGCGGTGGCCGTGGTCAGGATGCCGCGGGGCATGGGGGCGAGCGTGGGTGTGAACGAGATGCTGACGTCCTGGCCGGAGGCCCAGCCGAGACCCTGCTCGATTTCGGGAGTGTGGCGGTGTCCGCCGCCCACTCCGTACGGGGACATGCTGCCCATGACCTCGGCGCCGAGCAGGTGCGGCTTGGACGCCTTACCTGCCCCGGAGGTGCCGGAGGCGGAAACGATCACGATGTCGCGGGTTGAGACGAGACCGGCCGCGACGGCCGGGGCCAGGGCCAGCAGGGACCCCGTGGGATAGCACCCGGGGACGGCAATGCGCGTGGCACTGCCGAGCTTCTCCCGCTGCTTGACCCCGCTGGGATCAATGATCAGTTCGGGCAGACCGTAGGGCCAGTGTCCGGCGTGGTCGCCGCCGTAGAATGCGTCCCACGCGCCGGAGGATTCCAAGCGGTGATCCGCACCGGCATCCACAACCACGGTGTCCTCGGGCAGCTGCGCGGCGATCTCCGCGGACTGGCCGTGCGGCAGCGCCAGGAACACGATGTCATGACCGGACAGGTTCTCGGGAGTGGTCTCCACCACCTCCATGTCCGCGAGCGCGTGGAGGTGTGGTTGCAGGCTGCCCAGTCGCTGGCCCGCGGTCGAGTGACCGGTCACGGTGGACACGGTGATCTCCGGGTGTCCGGCGAGCAGGCGCAAGACCTCTCCGCCCGCGTAGCCGGTGGCTCCTGAAACAGCTGCGGTGTACGTCATACTCGTCAGCATACCGCATGGATATACATAACTATCAATATTTATACATTTTGCCGTGGAGGTTCGTTTCGCGCGTGGGCGAGAATGCGCCGCAAGGCTTGAACCGTTCTTTGCGGAGCGCAAGACTGACCGTGACCATTGACTAACGGCGCGCTCGCGCCCAGAGGAGGCACCGTGACCGACACGATGAAAGCCATTGCCGCGCAGGAAAGCGGCGGCCCAGACGTCCTGCACTTGACCGACGTTGAGATCCCCCAGCCCGGCCCGGATCAGGTTCTGGTGCGCACCGCCGCGACCGGTGTGAACTTCATTGAGACCTACCAGCGCGAGGGTGTGTACCCCGTGGACCACCCGTTCACGCCCGGTTCCGAAGCCGCAGGCGTGGTCACCGCCGTCGGTGAAAACGTCACCTCGGTGTCCGTGGGTCAGCGCGTGGCCACCTCCGAGGCCACCCGCACCTACGCGGAGTACTTCCTGGTCGACGCGGCCAAGGCCATGCCGGTCCCGGACGAGATGTCCGATCACGACGCCGCCGCCCTCCCCCTACAGGGACTCACCGCCCATTACCTGGTGCGGTCCACATTCGAACTCAGGCCCGAGCACACCGCGGTCATCACCGCGGCCTCCGGCGGCGTGGGCGGACTGGCCATCCAGCTCATGAAGCGTATCGGTGCCACGGTCATCGCGTTGACCTCCACCGAGGAAAAGGCCGCCACCGCACGTCAGCTGGGTGCCGATCATGTCCTGGGATACGAGAACTTCTCGGACAAGGTCCGTGAACTCACGGGCGGCCGCGGCGCGGATGTCGTGTACGACTCCGTGGGCAAGACAACGTTCGACGAATCGCTGAAGGCCACGCGCGTGCGCGGCACCGTGGTGCTCTTCGGAGGATCGTCAGGTCAGGTCCCGCCGTTCGACATCCAGCGCCTCAACGGCTCCGGTGCGCTGTTCCTGACCCGTCCCTCCCTGGTCTACTACCTCCGAGATGCTGAGGAGCGTGCGTGGCGGTGGAACGAATTGACCGAGGCCGTAGTCGCAGGTGATCTCACGGTCCGCGTGGGTGGTACCTATCCCCTGGCCGATGCGGCAGAGGCCCACACCGATCTGGAATCCCGTAAGACGCAGGGCAAACTGCTGCTGCTGCCATAAGTCGTCCAGCACGCGGACTCTTGCATCATGTGAGTCCGCGCATGACGAAGGGCCCGGTGAGAACCGGGCCCTTCGTCATGTTCTTTGTCGCGCATCTGCACTCCATGCGCTCACGAGCGGTGGTCAGTGTGCGTGGCGGTTGACCGCGCGTACTCCCCAGACCGTCCCCGCCAGGGACAACAGTGTCAGACCGGCCAGCCCAATGGCCTTCACGCGTTGACCCGTCACGGTGGATTCGGTGATGCCCTCGCCGTAGCTACCGGGCTCACCAGTTTCCATGACGCGCAGTTGACCGTCTTCAACGGCCAGCAGCGCATCGACGGCCTCCGGGAAGTCCGAGTCCTGCTGCCCGGTCTCGGACCCGCGGAACGTGATCTGATCCCCTACCTCGGCCTTGACCGGGTCGTTCAACCCGTTGTCGAACGGGTGGTCCTTCAGCAGCTCGTTGTCGGGCATGATGCCCGCGTAAATGCCGTTGAAATCCTTGGTGACCAGATCGTGGGTCATGGTCTGGTAGGAACCAGAGACCACCATGGAATTCCCGGCCCAGTCCGCCAGTCGGCCGGCCTTGTCGAAGGCCAGCAGCGACGCGACGGCGAAAATCAGTGACACCACGACGCCCACGAGCACGACCAGGACGATCCGCCAACCGCCGGCCCTGCTGCGCCGGGGAGGCTCCTGCTCGTCAAAATCAAAGAACTCCTGGGCGTCGTGTGACAACGATTCTCCTTCTGGTGTGTCAGCCACGCAGTTGCGCGCCGTGAGCGGCTTCAGCAGCGGCCACGGCCGCGGTGCGGGCCTCTGATGCTTCGTCGGCGGTCAGGGTACGGTCCGAAGCTCGGAATCGCATGGCAATGGCCACGGACTTCTTCCCGTCCTCCACACCGGTACCCGAGTACACGTCGAACACGTTGGCCGATTCCAGCAGCTCCCCGGCACCGCTTTCCACGGTCGCCAAGAGTTCAGCCGCCGGGAGATCCAGATCGACGACGAGCGCCACGTCCTGCGTTGCTGCGGGGTATCCCGAGATCGACTCGGCCACCACGGACGGGATCTCACGTTCGATCAACGCCGAAAGGTCCAGTTCCATGACGCACGTGCGTTCCGGCAGGTTCTGTGCCGCCACGAGCTTGGGGTGCAGTTCGCCGGCCACACCGATGACCGCACCGTCAGAGGTGCTCAGGGTGGCGGTACGTCCCGGGTGGAAGGCCTGGTGCTGGCCCTGCGTGACCGTGAGTTCCACACCCAGCACATCCGCGGCGAGCATGGCGGAGTCCAAGGCGTCCTGCCAATCCAGGCGACGCGGCGCTACCCAGGGTCCCGCGGCGGCGTCGTTGCCCGTGAACACCGCAGCGAGCTTGCGCGGCTGATCGGGAATGGCCGCGTTGAGGCGCGCCAAGTCGTCTTCCGAGGGGCGTTCGCCCAATGGCGGGATGGGCTGGGTGTCCGGGGTGTAGCCCTCGGGCAGGAACACGTGACCGGATTCGAACAACGCGAGGTCACGGAAACCGCGGGAGTGGTTGCGCTTGAGCACCTCGAGCAGGCCCGGCAGGATGCTGACCCGCAGCAACGGCTTGGCCTCGCTGATCGGGTTGGCGAGCTTGACCGACTCGACGGTCGTGCCTTCCGACGCCGAGCCCCACAGGTCGTTCTCGTCCTGGGAGACGAACGGGTAGCTGAGCACCTCGGTCAGGCCGGCTGCGGCCAGAGAGTTGGCCACGCGGCGTCGTGCGGCCTGCCAGCGGGTGAACCCGCGACCGGGAGGCGCAACCGGAAGCCGATCGGGGATCTTGTCGTACCCGTCCAGGCGGGCGATCTCCTCGACCAGGTCTTCCTTGTCGCTCAGGTCCGGGCGCCATGTGGGCGGGGTGACCGTCCAGCCGTCCGCGGTCTCGAGGACCTCGGCACCGATCTCGCCCAGCGAGTGCTCGATGGTTTCGGGCGAGTAGTCCACGCCCACGCGGGCCTCGGCGTATCCCGCGGGCAGGTCGATGGACTCGGGAGCCACGGTCTGATCGACGTCGGTCACCGCACCGGTGTCGGTGCCGCCGGCAAGTTCGACCAATAGATCGACCACGCGCTGAGCGGCCACCGGGGCGACCTGCGGGTCCACACCGCGTTCGAAGCGCTTGGACGCCTCCGACGGCAGCTTGTGGCGACGCGCGGTACGGGCGATCGAGATCTCATCGAAACGCGCGGCCTCCACAAGAATGCGTGTGGTGGAGTCCGAGACCTCGGTCGTGGCACCACCCATGACACCGGCGATGCCGACGGGACCGGACTCGTCCGTGATGAGCAGATCCTCGGAGTCGAGTTTGCGGGTCTTGTCATCCAGCGTGGTGAGTTTCTCGCCCTGCTGGGCCCGACGCACGGTGATGCCGCCCTGGAGTTTGTCCAGGTCGTAGTTGTGGATCGGGTTGCCGTATTCGAGCATCACGTAGTTGGAGATATCCACGGGAAGGCTCAGGGAACGAATCCCGGCCAAGCGCAAGCGGGACGACATCCACGGCGGGGTGGGCGCGGTCGCATCCACGCCCTCGACCACGCGGGTCACGAACCGGGTGCAGCCCTCGCGTCCGTTGATCGGGGCGTCGTCGGCCAGCGTAACCGAGAAGCCCGAGTCGTTCGCGGCGGGCACTTTTGCGGCCAGCTCGGCCACGGGGTCTGTGAACGGTGAGCGCGTGGCGTGGCAGTACTCGCGGGCCACACCGCGCAGCGAGAAGCCGTACCCGCGATCCGGGGTCACGTTGATCTCGGCGGCGGAGTCGTAGAGGCCCAACAGTTCCATGGCGTCCGAACCCAGTTCCGGGTCCAGGCCCAGGGTGGAGAGCACCAGGATGCCGTCGTGATCATCACCGATGCCCAGTTCACGCACCGAGGCGATCATGCCGGCGGAGGTGTGACCGTAGGTCTTGCGCGCGGAGATCTTGAAGTCGCCGGGCAGCACGGCACCGGGCAGGGTCACCACGACCTTGTCGCCCACGGTGAAGTTATGGGCACCGCAAATCACGCCCTGCACACCGGACGGGTCGATGCCCTTGCCGGTCAGCGTCTGCTCCTGGCCTTCCGGAACCACGCGCACAGTGCACCAGTTCACGGTCTTGCCGTTGGAGTGGGTTTCCGGCTCCATAGTGAGCACCTGGCCCACCACGATGGGCCCGGAGAGCTCGTCCGTGGGGCGGTGAATGTCTTCTTCTTCGAGGCCCACCTTGACCAGCGTGGCCAGGACGTCCTCGGCGGTTGCGTTCTCGGGTACGGGCGCGTACTCGCGCAGCCATGACAAAGGAACTCGCATGATTAGATCTCCATCCCGAAGTGCTCGCTGAAACGGATGTCGCCCTCGACCATGTCGTGCATGTCCGGGACGTTGTTGCGGAACATCAGGGTCCGCTCGATACCCATGCCGAATGCGAAGCCCGAGTACCGCTCGGGGTCGATACCGGCCGCACGCAACACGTTGGGGTGCACCATGCCGCAGCCGCCCCACTCGATCCAGCGGGGCCCGCCCTTGGCTGTGGGGT
>CAACWU010000231.1_pt1 | contig 21144 bp, 19 predicted proteins | sample 2275741 | NCBI WGS metagenome assembly CAACWU01 (sample SAMEA5312470, study PRJEB27640) | indoor metagenome | biome: indoor environment; feature: uncontrolled; material: tiles wood | place: Germany | collected 2014-07-07
CCCATGTAGGTGATCCACGCGGTGCCCGTGTACTCGTACGTGAAGTCACCCTCGCCGGACACCATCAGTTCGCGCACCGGCTGGCTTCCGGGCACGTTGGTGAAGTCCTCCACCTCGAACCCTGCGGCCTCCGCGGTCATCACCGCGATCTTGCCCAGGATGAGCTGCTCGGTGAAGTTCTTGCTCACCACCGTGATCTGGGCGTCCTCGGGCAGTCCCTCCACAGGCTGGATCGCGCCCGGCTGCACCTCCGGCACGAACGACGTGGCCGGTTGCAGACCGCAGCCGGCCAACAGCATCACGGCGAGTCCCGCACCCAGTCCTGCGACGGCGCGCGTGCGCTTTCGGTTCGACGACGCCGCCCCGGCCACCGGCCGTTGCCTTCGTCCCGTTCGATTAGACGTTGCCATCACAGTCCCTTCGGGCGCGCGACGTATTCCACGAAGCGCCCCAACCAATCCACGAGCAGAGCCAACAGCGCGACCAGCAGGGAACCCGCGATCAGCACCTTGATCAGGTTCAGGTTCACGCCGGTGGTGATCAGAATGCCCAGGCCACCGCCGTTGATGAACGTGGCCAGTGTCGCGGTTCCCACCAGCAACACCAGGGCCGTGCGGATACCGGACAGCATCACCGGCACCGCGAGTGGGAGTTCCACCCTGAAGAGCACCGCCGCCGCGCTCATGCCCATGCCGCGGCCGGCTTCGACAAGTCGCTGATCAACCTGCTGCAAACCCACCATGGTGTTCCGCAGTACCGGCAGAATCGCGTAGGCCACCAGGGCAACGACAGCCGCCTTGAACCCGAAACCCAGCCAGAAGGACAACAACACCACCAGGCCGATGGCCGGTGCCGCCTGTCCGATATTGGCCACGACCAGGACCGGTCCGGTGAACTTGCGCAGCGGCCCGCGGGTCAGCAGGATCCCCAGCGGGATCGCGATGAGCAGCACCAACAAGGCCGCCACGGCGGTCAGTTTCAAGTGCTCCCACGTGTAGCCCCACAGCGCGTCAGGTGCCAGGGTCGCCCGTTCCGTGTCGGTCAGGTCGCCGAAAGCCAACCATGCGAACAGCGCCGCGATGGCCACGAGGATGACGGCCAGCTGAATCCACAGTCCCTTGGACGACCCGCCCGCGATCGCCGCGGTGGTCGAGACGGCGTCCGGGTTCTGCACTCCGGTCGTCGCGCTCACGGCCGATCCCTCGTTTCCGTCAAGTTCTCTTCGCCGACGTCGCCCCGGTCCGTTGCGCTCGAGTCCCGCCTGGTCTCGTCCCACGGGGCACGGTGGCCGTTCGTGGTGGTGTGCCCATTCACCGTGTCGTGATTTTCGGCATGGGGCTCGCGAGCATCATCGCGCGGTCGCGAAGCATTCTCGGAGGTGTCCGCGACTGTGGACCCAGCCGCGGCGGCGTCGCCCTCGGTGTTCGTTGCAGCGTGGCGGTCGGTGGCGGCGGCGTTGACCGGGGCGTCGTCGTCGGAAATCTGCGGGATGGAGCCGGTATTCAGGCCGACCGGTGCGTCGCCGTCGCCCTGGGCGGCAGCCTGACCGGCCGAGATCGCGTCCATGACCGTGTTCACGGTGATCAGGCCGGTGAACGCGTCTCGTCGTCCGGCGACCAGCGCCGCGCTGGTGCTCGCAACCAGCATGGCGTCCAGGGCCTCGTTGAGGGTGGACTGTTCGTTGACGAGCGGCAGGTTGGGATCCGCGGCATCCGAGATGACCTGCATGCGGGAGAGCTGGCGCTGCGACAACCACTGGATCGCGCGGCCGCGGGAATCCAAGATCACCACGTTCTGCTGACCAGCTTCTTGCAAGCGGGCGATGACTGCTTCCGGCGACTCACCGGGCGCCGCGGTCACGGCTTTCTGCTGCTCGACCTCGTGCACGCGGTTGAGCGTGAGCTGCTTGAGACCTGCACCTGAACCAATGAAGTTCTCGACGAACTCGTTGCTCGGGTTGGCCAGGATGCGCTCTGGGGAGTCGTACTGCTCGATCTGGGCCCCCTCGTTGAAGATGGCGATCCAGTCGCCGAGCTTCACGGCCTCGTCGAAGTCGTGGGTGACGCAGACGATCGTTTTCTGCAGCTCGGCCTGGATATTGAGCAACTCGTTCTGCAGGCGTTGGCGGGTGATGGGGTCAACCGCGCCGAACGGTTCATCCATGAGCAGGATGGGCGGGTCCGCGGCGAGCGCACGGGCCACGCCGATGCGCTGCTGCTGACCACCCGAAAGTTCCTTGGGGTACCGATTCCGATAGACCGTGGGGTCCAGGGACACCAATTCGAGGAGCTCGTCCACGCGAGCTGCGATCCGGTCCTTGTCCCAGCCGAGCATCTTGGGCACCAAACCGATGTTGGCCGCAACGCTCATGTGGGGGAACAGACCACCGGCCTGGATCACGTAGCCGATCTGACGGCGCAGCTTGTCGCCGTTCATGTCCGTCACGTTGTCCCCGTTGATCACGATGGACCCGTCCGTGGGCTCGATCAGGCGGTTGATCATCTTGAGCGTGGTGGTCTTACCGCAACCGGAGGGTCCCACGAACATCACGATGCTGCCCGCGGGGATCTCCATGGTGAGCCCACCCACCGCGGGCTTGGTCTGGCCGGGGTACTGCTTGGTCACCTGATCGAGCAGGATGGATGCGCCGCTGACGTTCTCGGCAGAGTTCTGGATGGTTTGTGTTTCAGACACGGATACCTCGCGAGGTTGTCAGACGGCTCAGGACCACCAACAGGAGGTCCAAGATGATGGCCAGCAGGATGACACCGACGACTCCCACGACCACGGATTCAAAGGCGTTGGCCCCACCCAGGCGGGAGAGACCGGAGAAGATGAAGCCACCCAGGCCGGGGCCCAGGGTGTAGGCGGCCACGGCAGCAATGCCCATGACCATTTGCGCGGAAACGCGGATGCCCGCCAGGATGATGGGCCACGCCATGGGCAGTTCCACGGTGGCCAGGGTGCGGAATCGACTCATGCCGATACCGCGTGCGGATTCGACCACGGATGCCGGGATGCTGTTCAGCCCCACCACAGCGTTGCGCAGGATGGGCAGGGTCGCGAAAAACGTGACCACGATGACCGCCGGGAGCACGCCGAAACCGAACGGTGCGATCAGCAGACCGATCAGCGCGAAGGACGGGATGGTGAGGCCCATGGCCGAGACGCCGTTGGCGAGCGCGCTGGCCGTCTTGCTCCGGTAGACCAGAGCCGACAGCACGACGGCCAGGACAGTGGCGAGCACGAGGCACTGCACCACCAGGCTGAGGTGCTGCCACGAGGCGAACAAAATCTGTTGATAACTATCTCTGACAAAGTCCCACACGCGCGTACCGTCTCCACCCTCACCGTAGGCAGAGGGCTGCATCGTCCATAGTGGTCAGATTGCTGTTGATTCCTGTTCAGGTTAGGACCGAACTGCTGCATTCGTGTGCATTGAGCCACACAATCTTCGCATCGTGACCCGTTCGTGACATTCGTGAGCACACCCTCTGACGCCTCCTGGCTGGGGCGGTGTCGCTCATAGCGGACAGCCCCAGGGTTTTCTTGCCAACACCGGCGGACGGTGGAACCATAGAACCACAAGCGAATCGAAAGGAGCCTTACCAATGGCTGATTTGACCGGTAAGAAGATTCTCTCGCTGCAGACCAACCGCGGCGTGGAGCAGGACGAGCTGAAGGTCCCCCTGGAGAAGCTGCGTGAAGCGGGCGCCACCGTGACCGTCGCGTCTCAGGAGAACGGCGAGATCCAGAGCCTCGTGGGCGACTGGGATTTGGGTGAGACGTTCCCCGTGGATCAGAAGATCTCAGACGTGAACGAGTCCGAGTACGACCTGCTGCTGCTCCCCGGTGGCACCCTCAACGCTGACACCCTCCGTCTCGACGAGGATGCCCAGAAGATCGCCCAGGCCTTCGCGTCCTCCGGCCGTCCCATCGCATCCATCTGCCACGGCCCGTGGTTGCTGGTGGAGACCGGACTGGTGAATGGCAAGACCCTGACCTCGTACGACTCCGTCAAGGTCGACATCACCAACGCCGGTGGCACCTGGGTGGATGAGCCCATGAAGCGCTGCCCCGCCAAGGACTGGGTGCTCATCACCTCGCGTAACCCCGGTGACCTGGAGCCGTTCGTCCAGGCCATCGAGGATGAACTGACCGCCTGAGATTACTGGGCGAGATCCGTGCTCAAGGGGATCTCAACGAAAGCCAGAACTGCCCCGGCCGCATGATGCGGCCGGGGCAGTCCTGTTGCCGAACTTGGTGCCGGTATCGGTTCTATGCCGTTCTGGCGCCGAACTCGATCCGGTCTCGGCCCAGCGTCTATTCGTCAGTGCTACTTACCCAACACGTCCTTCAACGCGCCGAGCACGAGCGCCACGGAATCCGGGGCGGCGTTGGGGCCCATCAGGCCGATGCGCCACACGGTGCTGGCGAACTCCTTGACGCCCGCGCCGATCTCCAGGTTGTACTTCTCGAGCAGTTCCTTGCGCACGGCGGCGGAGTCCACGCCCTCCGGAACCTTGACGGTGGTCAGCTCGGGCAGGCGGTGGCCCTCAGCGGCGAACAGTTCGAGGCCCATCGCCTCCAGGCCGTCCTGCAGCGCTTGGCCGGCTGCGTAATGACGGTCGCGAACGGCGTCGAGCCCTTCGTCCAGGATGCGCTGCAGACCGGCGTCCAGGGACGCGATCATGGCGACCGGTGCCGTGTGGTGGTAGGTGCGTGAGGCGCTACCGGAGGTCTCCCCCACGTAGCCGCCCAGCATGCCCAGGTCCAGGTACCACGAGCGCGGGTTCTCTACCCGGCGCTCCCAGGCGCGGTCGGAAACGGTGAAGGGCGCCAGGCCGGGGGCCACGCCCAGGCACTTCTGGGTGCCGGCATAACCGATGTCGATACCCCACTCGTCGGCCTTCAGTTCAATGCCGCCGATGGATGTCACTGCGTCCACCAGGAGCAGGGCATCTCCCTTGATCGCGCCGAGGGCCGCGATGTCCGAGCGAACGCCCGTGGAAGTTTCCGCGTGAACCGCAGCGATGATCGTGGGGTTGGAGTGTGCGCCGGCCACTTTCTGTGCGTCCACCGGCTGACCGAACGGGAAGTCCACGCGGACCACCTCGGCACCGCAGCGCGCGGCGACATCGCACATGCGCTCACCGAACAGGCCGTTGACGGCAATGACCACCACGTCACCGGGGTTCACGAAGTTCACGAACGCCGCTTCCATACCCGCCGAGCCCGTGGCCGAGATCGGCAAGGTCCGACGGTTGGAGGTGCCCCACACCTGACGCAAACCATTACACGCGCGGTCCATGATCTCGAGGAACTGCGGGTCCAGGTGTCCCAGGAGCGGCCGGGCGAGTGCCTCCGTGGCCTCCGGGTACGGATTGGACGGGCCGGGGCCGAACAGGTGGCGGGCGGTCAACGTGTTGGTCATGCGGGGCCTCCTCAGGCTGTCCACGTGTGGGGTGCGTCTCGTTCAACCCTAGTCGCCGCTGGGCTGCACGGCCTCCGGTGTGACGGGTCGGCGCAAGAACACCACGGTCAGTGCGATCGCCACCGCGATCAGCGCACCGATGAACGCCACCGCGCCGTTCCAGCCGAAGCGCGTCAGGAACAGGCCGGCCACGTAGCCGAACACGGACGAGCCGCCGTAGTAGAACAGCGTGTACAACGACGACGCCTGGGCACGTCCCACGGTCGCTCGCGCCGGCACCCAGCCGTTGGCGATGGAGTGCGCCCCGAAGAATCCGGCGGTGAAGATCAGCAATCCCACGACCACGGCGGGCAGCCACGGGATGAGCATCATGAGGAGCCCGCCCAGCATGATCAGCGAGGACGTGATCAGTACCTTTCGACGGCCGAACCGCGCGGCGATCCGCCCCGCCTGGGCCGAGGACCACGTGCCGGTCAGGTAGGACAGGAACAGCACGGACACAATCGACGGCGGCACGTTGAACGGCTCGTCACCCAGGTGGAAGCCGATGAAGTTGTAAACGGCCACGAACCCGCCCATCAGCAGGAATCCCTGCATGTACAGGGACACCAGTCCGGGATCCTTGAGGTTGACCAGGAGCCGCTCGTGCACACCACCCGGACCGGTCAGCCGGACTGCTTGCGGCCTGAAGCCCTTTTGTTTCGGAGCCAACAGGATGAACGCGACGGCCGCCATGGCCGCGTAAATCGCCACGACGAGGGTTCCCGCGCGCCACCCGAAGAAGTCCGCCACCGGGGCCGCCACGATGCGACCCGAGAGTCCTCCCAACGTGGTTCCGGAGATGTAGCTGCCCGCGGCGATCGCGGCGTGCACCGGGTTCACCTCTTCAGCGAGATACGCCATGGCCACGGACGGGATACCGCCCAGCGCCATGCCTTCCAGGAAGCGCATTCCCACGAGCAACTCGAAGGACGGCATGAGGCTCATGGCCACGCCCAGGATGGTGGCCGCAATGACCGCGGTGACCATGGTCCTGCGGCGACCGAATCTGTCCGACATCAAGGACCACGGGATCACCGCAACCGCCAAACCGAGGGTCGCGGCGGACACGGCCAAGGAGGCTTGGGCGGCGTCGATCTCCAGGTCCCGCGCCATGATCGGAAGGACGCCCTGCACGGAATAGAGCTGGGCGAAGGTCGCGATGCCCGCGCACAACAGCGCGATCAAAATCCTTTTGTACCCGGAGCTGCCCCGCTCGTAGCCTTCCCATGTCCCCGCGGACTGCATGCCGAGGCGCTCCCTCTCCCGTGGTTGGTGTCGCTGACGTCCTGGACCAGGGTACGCCGCACGCCGCGCAGTCCCACGCCGGTTGGGAGGAACACATGTGTTTCCCTCGGCTAGTCACACCCCCTACAGTATGAACACATCATCTAGTTCAACTTGGGGGAGTCGAACTCATGAGATTTTCACGGGGACCATTCTGGGCTGTGACAGTCATTCCGTTAGTCATGGGGACCTTGCTGTTCACCGCGGCGGGGGCTGCGGTAGCCGCGCCCACCACCTCACCGGATGCACCAGACGCGGAGGCCGATCTGGCTTCACCGGCCGCACCGGGCGAGGACCCGTTGCGCGAGAGGACAGGGATCTCCGCCGGCATCCCGATCTGGGGCGCGTGGTGCGGACCCGGTCACGGCGGTGGGGAGCCGGAGGACACGTTCGACACGTTGTGCATGCGCCATGACCGCTGCTACATCGAACGCGGTTATTTCGACTGCTGGTGCGATGCGCGGTTCCGCGATGAGATCCGTCGGTTCGGTCCCCGGATGGAAACCGACGAACGAGTGGTGGCAGCCGCCACCACCGTGTGGTTCACCGTGACCCCGTGTGTGCCGCGATGAGCCACTTCGCCGCGCAGGCATCCGCCGAATCCCGGTCACATCGGTCCCGGCCGGGCGAGTCCCGATCGGATCAGCCCCGGCCCGTCGACTCCCGTCGCGCCGCGCGCCTGGCATCCCAAGCGGGTGAATCCCGGCGAGGATCCCACCGGGCGTCACGCCGCGAATCCCAGTCGGGGCCACGCCACTCCGCTCGCAATCACCGCCCCGCCCACGGTGAACGCGGCCACTACACGTCACTGCTCACGGTCGTCATGTTCTTCGTGGCCGTGGGAATCACCCTGATCCTGCCGTTCGGTCAGTACATGGGCCCGTGGCTGCCGTTGCTCCTGCTGGGGATCCCGTTCCTGGCCGGCGGGTGCGGCACGGGGTGCGCGGTCCATTGCAACCGGCCTGGGTGGGGCATCGCCAATTTGGCCATAGCGATTCTGTACCTGCCGACTCTGTTCGTGTTGATCACCCTGGTCAGCGGGCCATAGCTGCCCTCTCATCACCACGGGGACGCGGCGGTAGCCCGCGCCGCTCAGTGCGTCGCGGCACCAAGGCATCGCCCGCGACGTACCGAAACGCAACGACGACGCCGCCCGGGCCTGCGCTGTGCGGGCGACCGAGCGGCGTCGTCGTCGTAAAAATGCTGCGGGAGTAGCGGCTTACTTGTCGCTCACCGCGGCGGCGAGGTTCTCCAGCGACTCCTCGAGCACGGACTCCGGGAACGCCGGGAAGCTCACCTTCTTGAGGAGTTTGGGGTGCACGTCCGACCACGCGTAGGTCAGCGTGACCTGGGTGGAATCGGGACCCTGGGGCTGGAGTTCGTACATCCACTCCCAGCCGTTGTGCTCGATGGGGGTGCCCTCCTGGCACGGCTTCCACGCGATCAGCTTGTTGGGATCGAAACCGGTGACGTGGTTCTCCATCTTGTAGTCACCGCCCATGGCCTCCGCGTGCATGTTCATCACGAACACGTCGCCGGTCTGCTGAATGCGCTGGTCGGTGCCGGACACCACGGTGCCCGAACCATCTACCTGCGGGTGCTTGGCGGGCAGGGAAAGCACCTCGAAGATGTCCTCGGCCGGGGCGTCAATGACTCGGGTGGCGCTGATGCTGGTCTCGCTCACGAGAAACCTCTTTCTGTCGATCGACAATGGGACGTTCTGCTACTCACTCTAGGCAGTGCCGGGCCCGCCGAGGCAAGACCTTCAGCGATCGGCGAAGCCCTCGACCGGTCCGTGCTGCACTCCGTGGTGGGCGCCGTGCTGGGCCGCCAGGTTGCGCAGGTGGTACGCGAAACCGAGGGCGGCTCGGCCGCGCAACCGCCCGGAGGTGATGGCTCGGATCCGGTCCGTGGCCTCCACGCGCGCGCCGTGGGCTCGCAAGGCTTCAACCACGGCCTCGTCCTCGCTGCATTCCACGTTCGGAAAACCGCCGGCGGCCTGGAACGCACCGGCCCGCACGCCCATGTTGGCCGCGTGGATATAGGGGTGACCTTCGGACAGGTCGTGCTCCAGATGCCACAGCCTGAACACGTGCTCGGGGCATTCCGTCGGGTCCGGTTCCACGGTGCCGAGCACGGCATCGGCCCCGGTCCGCGCGCGTTCCACCTGGTAGCTGAGCCAGTTCTGCGGGACGGCGGTGTCAGCGTCGGTGGAGGCGATCCAGTCCGCCCCGAGACGCAGCGCATGGTTCGCTGCGGCCTGCCGAGCCCCACCCGCACTTGCCCAGGTGCCCTCCAGGACCTCCAGTTCCGCATGCCCGTTCAAGACCGACGACGCCGCAGCCCACGCCTCCCGCGCGGCCCCCACCGTGCGGTCGGTGCAGCTGTCCGCGGCGAGAATCACGGACACTCGCGCATCTGATTCGGCACGCAGCAGGGCGTGAACGGCCCCCGCCACCGACTCGACGCACCGGACCACGCGCTCCTCCTCGTTGCACGCGGGTATCACCACTGCCACCCGCTGACTCATGCGCGGCCGCGCTTAGTACGCGCGTAGATGTCGATCTCGAAGTCAGCTTCGCGGTGCTCCACCAACCGCGTGAGGTTACGGCGCCGCCGGGCCTCACGATGCACGTCATCCCCGTCCAGCGGCCAATCCTTGATGGGGTGGCGCCAATGGCACAACACCAAATGCCCGTCGGACGAGAGCGCCTTGGTGCACAGGGACAACAGCTTTTTCCATTGTTCGGGTGAGCAGAAGTACCCCACCTCGCTCACCACGATCAGGTCCAGGTCGGTCCAGTCGGGGTCCCATTGTTCGGGCAGCACGGCGTTACGCAATTGCACGTTCTTGAGGCCCCGCTCGGTGAGGCGCGTTCGGGCCTTGCCCAGGGCGACGTCGCTCGCGTCCACCGCGGTCATCACGCCCACGTGCGCGGCCAACTGCGCCGTGAGGGCACCGGTGGAGCAGCCGATGTCCAGGGCGCGAGGGTACAGCTCGCGCGGCAGGCTGGCCGTGAGCACATCCCGCTTGCGGTGTTCGTAGCGGGAACTGTCCACGCTCCACGGGTCCTCGGATTCGGTGTGAACGCGGTTGAAGACCGGGGTCTGATGGGGAGCGGCCAGGATGAAGTATTCGCGTTCCCGCTCGAAATGTTCCAGGATATGCGGACCGAGCAGCACCTCGTCCCCGGGTTGGTCCGAAAGTGGACGCACCTGGGAGACGTGGTGTTCCAGAGCCTGCTGTTTGGCGTCCCGGTCCTCGTCCGAGAGTGGCACGTACACCAGGCCGCGTGGAAGCTTGCCGGGTGTCCCCCAGTGCCACCACCAAATGGGGTACTGGACGCAGCGCACGGCCGCCGCACCCGCGGCCTCCTGCACCTGAGCGGCGAGGATCTCGTGATCCGGGTGGCCGTCCTTGACCCACGTCACCACGGCCAGGGGATGCCGGCCCTGAGCCAACCATGTCATGGCTTCGTTGACGGGGTCCGCGAGCGCCTTGGCCGTGAGCCCACCGTCGGGCAGGGCGAGGTACTCGGGAGTGACACAGCCCGCGGTGATCGCACCGACTGCTTCCGACATTTCCAGATGGCGCACGCGTGACAGCGTTTGCTGAGTGTGCGTCGGCGAATCGGGGTGGGACTTCTCCCCCAGCGTGGCCACGATGACCCGCACCGAGGAGCCCGCCTGAATCAACCGATGAACGGTGCCACCGGCACCCAAGGTCTCATCGTCCGGGTGCGCAGCGAAGACGACCGCGCGGTCCACGCCCTCCAGGTCCAGCTCGGGCGCGGTGCGCAGGGCCTTGCTGTCCGCCCATTTCTGTTCGGGAGTTCCGGGCTCCCGGTGGTCGAAGGTCACCATGGTGTCCCCTCCTTGCCCGCGGGAGCCGCGGCCAGCAACAGCTCCCCGAGCGCCTTGTTGTCCCGCTCCGCATGATCCTGACGGATGTACACCTGCAACGACATCACACGCCTAATGTGGGCGGCGTCCCCGGTGAGGGGCCCCGGCCCGGTCGCCCGGGAGACCTCGCGCAGAACCGTTTCCGCCGCGTCCGCCACGGTGCGGCGAACTCGCAACGCCCACAGTGCGCCCTTTTCCCCCGTGGCCTCACCATTGTCGACGGCGCTCGCCGCTCGATCCAGCACTGCCGACGCCGCGCTCAAGGCCAGGTCCACGCGCCCGAGGTGGGCGAGGGCGGCGTCGTCGAGCGGTTTGCGTGGTTGTCTGGAGCGTTGCCAGAGGAGGTCCGCAACGGACTGCGCGCCGCCCAGCCAGATCGCGGCCACTCCCATGCCGCCCCATGCGAATCCGGGGCGGGTCAGGTACCACTCGTCCTCACCGAGTGGCTCGGCGGGCACCTCACGGAAGTCCACGGCGGTGGTGGGGACGTCCGCGAGGCCCTGGGCAACCCACGTGTCGTTGTGCTCGGGCAGGAACCCAGCATGGTCCGTCGAGATCACGAACGCGCGGCGGTGGCCGGTGAGCTCCCCGCTCTCGTCCGCGACGTGTGCGGTGACCACGGCGCGGCTCACGAAGTCCGCGAGCGAGCACCACGGCTTGGTACCGGAGAGCGTCCACCCGTCTCTCGACGGCGTTGCGGTCAGTGGGGTGCCGGGGCCCTCCGCAGCCCACACGGCCCAGGTGTCCGAGTCGGTGAGGAGGTCACGGCTGCCGCCCTGATCGATGATGGCCGTGGCATCCAGGTGGGGTTCGACGATGCGCGCCAGGGCAAGGTCTTGTCTGGCCAGATCGCTCATTCGTGCCCAGAGCTCACGCGTGCTGCCCTGACCGGGCAGTGGCAATTCGCGGGTCAGAGTGGTGGCCTCGGCCAGACCGTGGCGGACGAACTCCTGGACCTCCCGCTGATCGGGTCGAGGAGTCTGAGGGATCGGCAACGTCGACTGGTCAAACACAGTAATAAGCCTACGTGCTTTGGGCCCGCGGCCGCGTACGGTGTTCCGCGTGGAACCGGGTTTGTATCATTGCTAGTAACACTGACCGTGGTACACCGTCCGAAGGGGCCCCTCATGTCCACCACCGCAGGAATCTTCACCGTTGACACCACGTCTACGGTGCCGGTGTACGAACAGCTCGTTCAGTGCGTCACGGACGGCATCGCTTCCGGATCTCTGGAAGACGGTGACAGGATTCCCCCGGTGCGCGCACTGGCCACCGAACTGGGCTTAGCGGCCGGAACCGTGGCCAAGTCCTACCGCGCCATGGAGGCCAGCGGCGTGATCGAAACCCGCGGCCGCAAGGGCACCTTCATCGCCCAGTCCTCCGACGACCGTCACGCAGCAGCCTGCCGTGCGGCCGCCGAGTATTTGGACCGCGCAGCGGGAGACCTGCACTATTCCCCCGAGGAATGCCTGCGGATCGTGCAGCGGATGCTGGACCAGCGCGCCGCTGGCTGAGGCCCGCGGTCCCGACGATCACCCAGCACACGGCGAGGCCGCACCAATCGGGCCGGTGCCAGCTACCTAACACCGTTTTGGCCACCCCCAAGTGCCCCGCCCGACCATGCAAAGGCCGCGCACCATTTGATGCCGTCTTACTGCACGGTAGGGCGGACTACTTTGCAGTAAGGCCGGATGAAATGGCGTCCGTCGGCCGCTGGACGGCGCGCAGCCTACGAATCGACCCGCCACCCGGACCGGAGTAGGTCATCCAATTCGTGACCGGTCGAACCGTCCGCGGACGGAGTGCCCAGGGCCCACGCGGCAGCCAGGGTCGCGAGGTACAGGTTCCGACCGGTGAGTCCTTCACGCGCATGCCCATCCTTCTGGGCTGCCTGCAAGAACTCACCTGTTGTGTCGATGACCTCTTGGCACGTGAGCCGCAACGGAGAGTCCTGCTCGCCCAGTGCGGTCCGCAGGGGTTCGGGCAGTCCCTCGTAGGCCCTCATCCAGCGGCTCACGGCATCGAGCCAGCGCTCCAGTGCGGCACCGGAGTCGACGGAGTCATTCTGGATGACTTCGGCCTCGGCGCTCAGGTCCGGCTGGTGGTTCTCCAAGACCGCAGCAACCAGTGCGTCCCTGGTGGGGAAGTGACGGTAAAGGGTCCCCGCACCCACCCCCGCCCATTTCGCGATGGCATCCATGGAGACATCCAAACCTCCGTCGGTAAACGCCAATTCGGCAATCTCCACTATGCGCGCTCGGTTTCGACGGGCATCAGCGCGAATGGGTCGCGTGGCTGAGGGGCTTGGGTGCGACGGGCTTCCGCCTGCGGCTGAAGTCATGACGGGAACCACCTTACTGATTGATTAACGGAGAGTCTCTCCGTATTTTGGATCACGAACCGGAGAATGTCTCCTAATATCTCGCAAAGGACTGCCATGAGCAAACGACAAATGATCCTCGGCATGCAACTGGGTAACGGCTACGGATCTCAGCCCATGGCCTGGAAAGCACCGGGTGTCGGTCCCGCCAACTACACCAACTTTGACGCCCAGGTGCGGTACGCCCAGGCCGCCGAGCGGGGCAAGTTCGCGTTCCTCTTCCTCCCCGATTTCGCCGGAATGAGTAAGGGTCCGGAACAGGAAGCTCCCATGCTCACCCTGGACCCCATGATGACGCTGGCCGCGATTGCCCGCGGCACCGAGCGCATCGGGCTGGTCGCCACCGGATCCACCACGTTCAACGAGCCGTACAACACCGCACGCCAGTTCAAGACGCTGGACGTGATGAGCCACGGCCGCGCGGGATGGAACGCGGTGACCACGAGTGATCCCCTGGTGGCCGCGAACTACGGTCAAGAAATCGCTCCTCGACCCGAACGGTACGAACGCGCCCACGAAACCATCCAGATCGCCCAGGCCTTGTGGGGCAGCTGGGAGAAGGACGCGTGGATCAAGGACCCGGCCACGTCTCAATTCGCTGACGCGGGCAAGATCCAACCGATCAACCTGCAGGGAAAGCACGTGGCCTCCCGCGGACCGCTGCCGATTCCGCCCTCCGAGCAGGGCCAGCCGGTGGTCTTCCAGGCCGGTGGTGGTGACTACGGATTGGGGCTCGCGGGTCGGTACGCGAACGCCGTCATCGGTGCCACGTTCACCATTGAGGATTCCAAGGGTCAGCGGGATGCTGTGCGGAAGGCCGCCGTAGATGCCGGCCGCGACCCCGATGAGATCAAGTACTTTGCAGGGGTCATGCCCGCCATTGCGGGCAGCAAGAAGGAGGCCCTAGACCGCCGCGTGGCCCTGGGCCGCGAGGTCTTCCCCGCCCGCGTCCCCTACCTGGGAGCGATGCTCGGCTTGCCGTTAGACGTGTCCCAGATAGATCAGCCGCTGACTCGGGAGCAGCTGGAAGCTGCTCGCCCCAGCCCCTTTGACCCCCGGTCGCAGCGGGCCTACGAGGTCGCTCAGGAAGGCTGGAGCATTCGGGACATCCTGGCCCACGGCGTGATCGACTATCACCCCACCCCCGTGGGCACGGCAGAGGAAACCGCGGACCACCTTCAGGAATGGTTCGAGGCCGGTGCCGTGGACGGGTTCTGGGTCTCCATCGACGTCTACGAGGACGGCATCGACACGTTTGTGGATCAGGTGGTGCCCATCCTGCAGGAGCGCGGGCTTTACCCCACCGACTATCAGGGAACCACGCTCCGCGATCACCTGGGCGTTCCCGAGCAGTACGGCCAGGATCCGCGCCTGAGCTGACAGGGCCCGCCATTCCATGACGCCTTACTGCAGGGTAAGGGCCCCTACCCCGCAGTAAGGCCTCATCAGATGGTTCCCGCTCAGTGGGCCTCACGGGTTGGGGCGTCGCGGGCTCGGCGGACCAGGCTGCACAGAGGACGACGACGCGAGCGGGCTGGGAGCTCGCAAGATCGGCGCGGCCAGGTGGTACAGACGACGACGCGAGCGGGCTGGGTGCCCACTCGCGCCGTGTGGTGTGGAGCGTCGTCGTCGTTCGCGCGCGTTGGTGTAAAACTGCCGTGGTCCCGCGCGCGGTTTCAGGAGGCCGACGCCGCGGGACGTCGCGCCTCGGTTACTTGACCGGCGCCTGTTCGACCGGCCTGTCGTTCTCGTTGGTCTTGCCGCCGTTACGCACCACGAGCGACAGCAGGAACGCCAGGGCCGCGAACACGGCCAGCAGCGTGAGTCCCACGAAGTACGAGCGGTTGTCCGGGTTGTAGGTCGCGCCCATGACGAGCGGCGGGAAATAACCGCCCAGGCCGCCAGCAGCGGCGATGATCCCGCCAATGGTGCCCACGTCCTTGGCGGGAGCGGCACGTCCGACCCAACCGAAGACACCGCCGGTGCCCAGACCCAGGAACACGGCCATGGCCAGGAACAGTGGACCGTAGACGTGCTCGGCGTCGGGCTGGAAGGCCACGAGCATGGCCAGCACGATGGTGCCGCCGAACGAGGTCAGGGTGACGATCTTGGGGCCGAACTTGTCCGCGAGCGTGCCACCGATGGGACGGGCAACCACGGCCGCGAGCGCGAAGCCGGCGGTGCGGGTGCCGGCGGCGGTGGGGTCGTACTCGTACACGTTGGCCAGGTAGGTCGGGAGGTAATTGGAGAAGGCGACAAATGCGCCGAAAACCACGGCGTAGAGGAAGCACAGCTGCCAGGTGACCTTGAGGCTGAAGGCCTGTTTGAGCTTGGGCATCATCGGTTCGACCTTGCGACCGGCACGCGCAGGGGAATCACGCAGCATCAGCCAGCACAGCAGCGCGCTGACCGCCACGATCGCGGCAATGATGATGTGGGTGGTCATGTACCCGGTAGCCGCCACGAGCCGCGGGGTGAAGAACGCGGAGACCGCGGTACCCACCATGCCGGCGCCGAACACACCGGTCGCGAAGCCCTTGCGATTGGACTCGTACCAGGCGGAACAGAACGGGATACCGATTGCGAACACGGTGCCCGCAATGCCCAGGAAGAACGCGACCGCGACCAGCAGCGGGAAGTTGTTGAGCTGACCCACCAGGCCCGTGAGCAACACCAGCGGTGCGGTGATACCCAGGATCACGGTGAACATGACGCGCCCGCCGTACTTGTCGGTGAGTGCACCCACCGGAACGCGGGCGATCGAACCCACGAAAATCGGCATGGCCACCAGGATGGCGGTCTGCCCCGGGGTCAGCGACATCTCACCGGCGTAGCGCTTGGACAGCGGTCCCACGATGGTCCACGCCCAGAAGCCCACGGTGGACGCCAAGGTCGCGAGGACCAGGTTCTTGAGTTGACCCTGCTTCAAGTTCGGTGCCGCTGAGGCGGCTTCAACGGAGGACATGACGCTCCTTCTGCGAAAACTGCGAGTGCTGAGACGTAGTGGGCAGGGAGGCGCTCCGACAAGGGCGCCTCCTACACCGGAAGTGACTTACTTGACGCGCGTGGAACCGGAATGTTCGCGCGGAGGCCGAGTGCGGCGTCGTCCGCTGTCGCGGTCCTGGGTACCGATCGGCTCCCAACCGCGGCGCACCGGGGCGGAACCGGTGCGGGGGCTGGAACCGCGCGTGCGGTAGACGATGTACGGACGGAACAAGTAGTGCAGCGGCGCGGTGAACGCGTGCACCAGGCGCGTGAACGGCCAGATCGCGAACAGTGCCATGCCCCACAGCACGTGAATGTGGAACGAGGTGGACGCCGCCGCCATGGCACCGACATCCGGCTGCAGGATCCACAGCGAACGGAACCACGGGGACACCGTGACTCGGTAGTCCACGGTGTTCGGGTCGAACACGGCCAGCACGGTGGTGGCCAGGCCGGCCAGGATGGCACCCAGCAGCATCACGTACATGAACTTGTCGTTGCCGGTCGTGGCCATGAACACCGGTCCGGTGCGGCGCCGGCGAACGATCAGCATCACGATGCCCACGAGCGTGCCCACGCCGGCAACCGTGCCGATGGACAACGCCAGGAAGTGGTAGGCGTGCTCGGACATGCCCACGGCTTCGGTCCAAGATTTGGGAATCACCAGGCCCACGATGTGCCCTACAAGCACCGCCAGGATGCCGAAGTGGAACAACGGGGAGGCGATCCGCAGCATGCGGGATTCGTAGAGCTGGGACGAACGGGTGGTCCACCCGAACTGGTCGTACTTGTAGCGCCAGATCAGCCCGCCGATCAGCACCGCCATCACCACGTACGGCAGCACGCCCCACAGCAGAGTGTCGAGAATGTTCACTGGTTTCCTCCGGTCATGGGCAGGAGTCGGGGGTCGTAGGCATCCAAGCCCACGGATTCGGTGGGCGGACCGTAACCCGCCATGCGCGCCACCGCGGATTCGTCCTCCGGGGACGGTCCGGGCAGCGTTGAGCAGACCAGTTCCACCACGCACGCGTGGGGCAGGTTGTCGCGCAGCAGTGCGAGCCGCAGCAGTTCCAGAGACGGTCGGTAGCGCTGCAGCAGCTCGAAACCGTCCTCGGGTGAGACCCGCGCAGCGAATTCCAGCACCACGGGCAGGTGGTCGGGCAGTTCCTCGTCCCCGAACACGCACCCGTGGGCGCGGTAGACCTGCTTGAACGCAGACAGCGCCTCGCCGCGACGGCGCGTGTCACCGTCCGTCCAGTAGGTCAGGTGCAAGCTGTGGCGGCGCGAGAGATCGTACTCCTGGACGTAGTCACCCTGAATCTCGCTCAGGTCACTCTCGCGCAGCCAACGGGTCAAGGGTTCGACGGCGCTCGGGGCCACCCCGACCTCGGCCAGGGCGTCCTCGAGCACGGGCAGTTGGTCGATCAGTTCTCGATCCGGGTAGCCCAGCAACACCGCAGCGGCCTGGCGGATGACCGCCGAGCGCTGCGGATGACGGTCCCGGTACTCGGGAACGTTCACCGTGCCCTTGGTGGCCTTACCCAGCAGGGTGGAGAGCAACCCCATCATCGGCCCCCGTCGGAACCGGCGGTGTCGTGATCGGGACGGGTCCACGGATCACGCGACGTGGTCGAGAGACTGTCGGCGTCCTCGCGATTCCGGGCCGGGAACAGCCCGTCCGGGCTGCCGTTGCCGTCCCAATTGAGCAGGTTCACGCGACCGGCCAGTTGCTCGTTGCCCGTGGGGTCCTCCCCCATCTGGCGGGAGCGCAGCGCCTGGAAGTTCTCCACGGCCACCGGCATCGGGCGACCCGACGCCTCACCGAACACTCCGGTCTGACCCATACCGGGTCCACCGTCCACGTCCAGCGAGCAGCCGATCTCCTCCAGATTGTGGGCGTCCTCAACGTGGGCTGTGGGAATAACGTAGCGCTCGTCATACTTGGCGATCGCCATGAGCCGGTACATCTGCTTGATCTCGGCACCGGTCATGCCCACTGCCTCCGCAATGGACTCGTCCGGAGCGTCACCAAGGGTGATGTTGCGCATGTAGGCGCGCATTGCGGCGAGCTTGCGCAACACGTCGGTCACGAGTTCGGTGTCACCCGCGGTGAACAACTCCGCCAGATACTCCACCGGGATGCGCAGGCTCTCGATCGCGCCGAACAGGTTCTCCGGATCCTCGCCATCGTGACCCTGTTCCTTGAGCAGGTCCACGATGGGCGACAGCGGGGGCACATACCAAACCATGGGCATCGTGCGGTACTCGGGGTGCAGCGGCAGGGCCACGCGCAACGTCTTGGCCAGCGCGTACACCGGCGACTTGCGAGCGGCGTCGAGCCAGTCCTCCGGGATGCCCTCCTGACGAGCGGCGGCAACGACCTCTGGGTCGTTGGGATCGAGCATGAGGTCCAGCTGGGCCTCGTACAGATCCTGCTCGTTGGGTGTCGCGGCGGCCTGGGTGACCTTGTCTGCGTCGTACAGGAAGATGCCGATGTAGCGCATGCGGCCCACACACGTCTCCGCGCACACGGTGGGGATACCCACCTCGATGCGGGGGTAGCAGAACGTGCATTTCTCGGCCTTGCCGGACTTGTGGTTGTAATAGATCTTCTTGTACGGGCAACCGGTCACGCACTGGCGCCAACCGCGGCACTGGTCCTGGTCCACCAGCACGATGCCGTCCTCGGCGCGCTTGTAAATGGCGCCGGAGGGGCACGATGCCATGCAGGACGGGTTCAGGCAGTGCTCGCACAAACGCGGCAGGTAGAACATGAAGGTCTGTTCGAACTCGAACTTGATCCGGTCGTTGGCTTCCTTGTGGAGCTTCTGGATGATCGGGTCCAAGTGACCCATCTCCGTGGCGCCGCCCAGGTCGTCGTCCCAGTTGGCCGACCACTCGACCTTGGTGTCCTCACCCGTGATCAGGGACTTGGGCCGTGCCACCGGGAAATCATCACCCGCGGGAGCGTTGACCAGGTTCTCGTAGTCGTAGGTCCAGGGCTCGTAGTAGTCCTTCAACTCCGGCTGCACCGGGGAGGCGAACAACTGGGCGAGCTTCTTGAGCTTGCCGCCGGACTTCAACTTGAGGTTGCCCCGCTTGTTGAGTTCCCAGCCGCCCTTCCAGGTTTCCTGGTCCTCGTAACGGCGCGGGTACCCCTGACCGGGGCGGGTCTCCACGTTGTTGAACCATACGTACTCGGTACCGGCACGGTTGGTCCATGCTTGTTTACACGTCACCGAACAGGTGTGACACCCGATGCACTTGTCGAGAGTCATCACCATGGCGACTTGAGCCATGACACGCATCAGTACTGAACCTCCTGCGAGCGCTTGCGGACAATGGAGACGATGTCTCGCTGATTTCCGGTGGGGCCCATGTAGTTGAAGGCCCAGGACAGATGGGCGTAGCCGCCGATCATGTGGGTGGGTTTGACCAGGATGCGCGTGACGGAGTTGTGGATACCGCCGCGCTTACCCGTGGTCTCGGACTTGGGAACGTCAATGGTTCGCTCCTGGGCGTGGTGCACGTAGACCACACCCTCGGGCATGCGGTGGGAGACCACCGCGCGTCCGACGAACACGCCGTTGGTGTTCACGCACTCGACCCAGTCGTTATCGGAGACCTCGATGGCCGTGGCGTCCTGCGGGGACATCCACACCGAGGTGCCGCCGCGCGAGAGCGACAGCATGAACAGGTTGTCCTGGTACTCCGAGTGGATCGACCACTTGTTGTGCGGGGTCAGGTAGCGCACCGCAATAGACAGCTCACCCTTCTCCCCGAGCTTGGGCTCACCGAACAGCCGGTGCATGTCCAGCGGCGGTCGGTAGGTGGGCAACATTTCACCCATGTCCTTGAGCCAGTCGTGATCCAGGAAGAAGTGCATGCGGCCACTCAGGGTGTGGAACGGCTTGAGCCGCTCGATGTTCACCGTGAACGGTGCGTAGCGCCGGCCTCCGGTTTCCGAACCGGACCACTCCGGTGAGGTGATCACCGGAACGGGTGCCTGCTGAGTGTCCTTGAACGTGACGCGCTTTTCCTCCGAACCGCGCGCCAGATCGGACAGTTCCTTGCCCACGCGCTTCTCGAGCGTCTCGAAGCCCTGCGTGGCCAGCTCACCGTTGGTCGTACCCGAGAGCATCAGGATGGCCTCGGCCATGCGCTGATCGGTGTCCAGCGCGGGGCGGCCCTCCGCAGCACCGGAATCGAACACACCGTGCAGGCGACCCAGCTGGTCGACCTGGTGCTTGACGTCGAACGTGACGTTCTTGGTGGTCAGACCCAGCTTGTCCGCCAGCGGTCCGAGCGCCACGAACTTGTCGCCGATCGCGGTGTAGTCGCGCTCCACGATCTTCAGGTTGGGCATGTTCTTGCCCGGGATCGCGGGGAGGTCCGTGCCCTTCCACTCCGGCGCGTGACCGCCCGGTTGGGCAATCTCCCCCGGGGTGTCGTGGGTGAGCGCGGTGGCCACCACGTCCTTGCGCACGCCCAGGTGATCGCGGGACTGCCGCGCGACCTCGTCGGCCAGCAACTGGAACATCTTCCAGTCCGTCTTGGCCTCCCAGGGCGGGGAGATCGCCGGGGTGAAGGCGTGCACGAACGGGTGCATGTCGGTCGAGGAGAGGTCGTACTTCTCGTACCACGTGGCCGCCGGGAACACGATGTCCGACAGCAGCGTGGACGAGGTCATGCGGAAGTCCGCCGAGATCAGCAGGTCCAGCTTTCCTTCCGGGGCGTCCTCGTGCCAGCGCACGTCACGCGGCTTGGAGGCCACGTGGTCCTCGCCCTGCACACTGTTGTGGGTTCCCAGCAGGTGCTTGAGGAAGTACTCCTCACCCTTGGCCGACGAGCCGAACAGGTTGGAGCGCCACAACACCAGCGTGCGCGGCCAGTTCTCCGGGGCGTCCGGGTCCTCCACGGCAAAGTTCAGCTCGCCGTTCTTGAGCTTGCTCGCGATCCACTCGGGTTCGCTGCCCGCCTCACCGCGTTCGACGGCGCTCGTGGCGGCTTCTGCCACATCGAGCGAATTCTCGTGGAACTGCGGGTAGAACGGCATCCAGCCCAGCCGCGTGGACTGCGCGATCACGTCCGCGGTGTGCATGCCCTTGAGGTGGCC
>CAACWU010000203.1_pt1 | contig 20920 bp, 18 predicted proteins | sample 2275741 | NCBI WGS metagenome assembly CAACWU01 (sample SAMEA5312470, study PRJEB27640) | indoor metagenome | biome: indoor environment; feature: uncontrolled; material: tiles wood | place: Germany | collected 2014-07-07
AAGGAGCTGGGCGCCCGCGACCTAGGCCAACAGGGCGAGCGGGACGGCGTACGCCACCTCATGCACCGCCTCATCCGCTGGGGGCTGGGATTCGGCGTGGTCACGGGCTTGATCGTGGGCTTTGTGGGCCCGCATCTGGGGTTCCTGTTCACGCAGTCGGAGAGCGTGCAGTACTTGTTCGGGATCGCGTTGATTGTGGTCGCGGTGGGGCAGCCGCTCGCGGCGTACGTGTTCGTGCTCGACGGCGTGCTGATCGGCGCCGGCGACGCCCGCTACTTGGCGCTCGCCGGCCTGATCAACATCGTGGTCTATGCGCCGCTGCTGTGGGCGGTCACGCACTTCGCCGGTGGCGGCACCGCGGGCATGGCCTGGCTGTGGATCGCGTACGCGGGCGGGTACATCGGCGCGCGGGCGCTCACGCTGGGTTGGCGGATTCGCAGCGACCGGTGGATGTACGCCATGGCCTGACCACATTCCGGTTTCGATCGACGACGACGCCGCTCGCCCCCTTCCCGGGGCGCCAACCGGGCGATTCGGCGGGCAAAACGAGTGGTGTGCGTCTCTATTTATGAGGGTGAATCGACTATCCTTAAGGCATGAACAAAGACGTTCCCAACACCAAGTCCGCATCCGTCAACGGCCCCGTCTTGGTGGGTATTGACGGTTCCGAAATCGCACTCCGCGCCCTGGACCGCGCCATTGAAGAAGCGCGTGTTCGTAACGTGGGCGTGCGCCTCATTGGAGCCTTCCCGGTGGTCGGTGTGGGAGATCCCGGCCTGGAGCGCCGCTTCCGCGAGGCAGTGACTGCCGAAAACGACCAGAACCTCAAAGCGGCTCAGGACCGCGTGGCGCAGGCCGACGTGAAAGTCGATACTGCCAGCGGCGAGGGCGATGCCGCCAAGGCCATCATCGAGGCCGCCAAGGATTGCAGCCTGGTGGTCATGGGTAAGCGCGGTAAAGGTGGCGCATTGCGTGGCCGCCTGGGTTCGGTGTCCGCAGCTGTAGCGGCTCACAGCCCCGTGCCCGTGATCGTTGTTCCGCCGCGCGAAGAGGATGACAGCTCCGATGTGGAGTCGGCTCGTGAGTCCGCCCACCACAAGGACGTCCACGTTTCTGAAGAGGAGTCCCAGGGCGGTACCCGGACCCCGGCTTCCGAGATGGACTTCACCGGATCGGTGGTGGTCGGCGTGGACGCTGCCGGTGAGAAGAACCCGGCCGTCGCGCAGGCCATCGAGTACGCCAAGGCCCACGGCTCCACCTTGAGCCTGGTCTCCGTGAACGGCGCCCTGTCCGGCACCCCGGACTGGTTCCAGGATCAGTACAACCAGACCTACTACTTCGACGAGTCCGTGCGGAAGCTCAACCAGATCGCCAAGGATATCGCGGAGCAGAACCCGGATCTGAAGGTCACTCGTCACGGGTTCCTGGGTCGTCCCGGTCGCGTGCTGGTGCAGGCCACCCGTACCGCGGATCTGGTGGTGGTTGGCTCGCGCGGCATCGGTGGCTTCACCGGTCTGCTGCTCGGTTCCGTGTCCCAGTCCGTGCTCGGTGCGGCTGCCGGACCCGTCATGGTGGTTCCCAGCGGCAAGTGAGCCCCAACAGCATCCATTCACTACACACAGAAACAGGTGCGAAACAGATGTCACAACGAATCGTGGCGGCATACGACGGCTCCGACTACAGCGAACGCGCATTGGACTGGGCCATCCAGGAAGCAGCAGCTCAGGAGATCCCGCTGAAGATCGTGGTCTCCACCGGTCGCCCCGTGGGTGTGGATCAGTCCCTGTACGGCCCCTTCCTGGATGCAGTGCAGGAAGAATCCGAGAAGCTCGCTCGTGCGGCCGTGGCCAAGGCCAAGGATGCCGGTGTGCAGGTGCAGGGCATCATCGAGCGCGGTGACGCCGCGGGTGTGATCGTGTACGAGGCCAAGGATTCCTCCCTGGTGGTCATGGGCAAGCGTGGCCGACATGGCGTGCGCGGCCGCGTCGGTTCGGTTTCGGCCGCGACCGCCTCGCACTCACCGGTTCCCGTGGTGATCCTGCCGGAGAGTTGGAACCCGGCTCAGCGTGAATCCCGCTCGGAGGACGAATCCTTCGAGGGCGCCGTGGTGGTTGGCGTGGACAAGCTCGGTGCCAAGAACAAGGCCGTGCACGTGGCCGCCGATTACGCTCGGGCCCACGGTCTCACCCTCGCCGTGGTCAGCGTGGTTCCGACCACCAGCTACCTGCCCATGAACTCCTCCGAGTTGGAGCGCGCGGTTCAGGAACAGCTGTTGGCTCCGGCCAAAGAGCTCACGGACCAGGTAGCGGCGGAACTCGGTGACAAGTACTCGGATCTGAACATCGTGACTCGCGTGCTCCAGGGCCGTCCGGCCGATGCTCTGGTGGATGCTTCCCGCACCGCTGACCTGCTGGTCATGGGTTCGCGCGGTTACGGCGGATTCCGCGGCCTGCTCATGGGCTCGGTCTCCCAATCCGTGCTGGCAGATACCGAGTCACCACTGATGATCGTGCCGAACCGCGAAAGCTAGGCAACCTGGCGCGGGGTAGTCTCCGTGCGACGTCGGCGTTCCGGCTCCACCGTGAGGCGGGGCGCCGATTTCATGCCCCGGGCTGATCCTTTGCGGGTTGCGCGGTGCCTACGCTGGGAGCAGTCGTACCCAAGGAGGCATCATGCTGACCCTGACGAGCTCGCGTTCCAGCAGCGTCTTTCGCTGGTTCGTGCTCTCCATCTTCGCGCTCCTCGCGGCGGTATCGCTGGTGGCCTGGTCCGCCGACGCCGCTCGCGCCGCCCAGGTGCCACCGCGCCCGGACTCCGGAGCGGTACTGGACCAGGCCGACATCCTCTCCGATACCGATGAGCAGCGGATCAACGAGAGGATCGGCCGCGGAAACGAACAGAACGAGTTCATCCGCGCGGCGGTGCTGACGGTGAACGGCGTTGACGGCGATTTCGAAGACTTCACCCGGCAAACCGCTCGCGAATGGGGCGTGGGGGAGGCCGGTCGGAACAACGGCGTGCTGATCGTCGCGGACATGGATGAGCGTGAACTGCGGATCGAGGTGGCCGACGGTGCCCGCGAGGTACTTTCGGACGCCACGGCGGAAGACATCATGGAAGACCAGCTGGAGCCCGGTTTCCGGGACGAGGAGTACGCCCAGGCCTTCACGGCGACCTTGGATTCGGTGTACGACCAATCCAACCCGGAGGCGGCGGCGCAGGCTGCCGCGGACCGCGAGCGGACGGGCAACATCGTCATGTGGGTGCTCCTCGGGATCGCGGGCCTGGTCGTGGCCGTGGTGGCTGGATCCATCGTGTGGTGGAGCAAGGACCAGAAGAAGGTTCGTGAGCAGGCCGACCGGGAGATCGAGCGGTATCAGTGTGAACACCCGGACGAGGAGATCTCGGACGAGGTGCGCAAGCGGTACTACAAGTACCGCTCGAACCACCGCAAACCGCCCAAGGACAGCAAGAAACCGCCCAAGGCCAAGGATCAAGATGGCGTGGAGCGGGATGTGCAGTACGCATCCACGTTCCAGAGCTGGCTGCCGCTCTACGTGATGTACCCGGCCATTTACAGCGGCACCAACCACTCCATTTCGTCGAGCGGCTCGTCCGGCTCGGCTGGCACATCGTTCGGAGGCGGCGGAGGATTCAGTGGCGGAGGCGCGTCCGGAAGCTTCTGACCGGGAACGCCAGTTCTAACGCGGACACCTGGGACATCTCGGGCAGAGCTTCGCACCTAAGCCGGACTCCCGTGACATCTGGGGCAGCGTTTCGCATGGTAGGAGGATCCCCCAGACATCTAGGGCAGAGCTTCGCGTCGAGGGCGTGCCTTGGTGACATCTGGGGCACCATTCCGCATGGCCGACATTATTGGCAGAGGTACGCAGCGTTTCCGGTCGAATCAATGCGTACCTCTGCCAAATTTGTCAGCGCACTAGGTGTAGGTGTCTTCGTGGCGATGGATCGGGCTGCGGATTGACTTGAGGGCCCTCCTTCGGTGCCGTCGCCCCGACCACTCGCAGCTGGGACCCCAGTGTTAACGCGTGAACATCATCCGCGGGCAGCGAGAGTTCTGAAGCGATTCGATCCACGTCAACCTGGCCGTGCTTCTCGGACGCGAAAACCTGCGGAAAGACCTTGGATTGCTCGAAGTGGTCCATGCCGTTGGGCTCTCCGGTTCGATAACCTAGTTGACCCAGCTTGTTGCACGTTGTGCGGTAGATCCAATCCGTCATCCGACCAGCTTTATGGACCGCGTAGGTCAACGCCATGGCCGATACCTTGAACGCGTTCTTGATCTTGAAAATGTCGTCGATCGTGGGGTTCCTCGGGAGGTACTCAGCGATACTGTCCCGGGGGATCAAGAACTCTGACGCAAACCTGTTGGCCTCGTCTTCTTGCTGGGATGTGGTTTCCACCTCACGATGCTTGTGAAGGACTAGGTGTCCGAGCTCGTGGGCAACGTCGAATCGAGTGCGCTCAGGAGTCTTTCGCCGAGCCAGGAACATATAGGGAACATCCCCGTGCCACAGGGAGTAGGCATCGACGGATTCGGCAAGGGGTGGCAAACCGAATACGCGGATGCCATGGGATTCGCAGAGCTGAATCGAATTGGGTAGAGGTTTAGTTCCTAACCCCCATGCCTCACGGAGCATGATGGCGGCCAATTGAGGTGTCTCCTCACCGAGCTGAGGCACATCGATTTTGGGCAGCACGAAATGACCTGAGATCCAGTCATTGACCTCCATGCCGGAGGCGCCCGCAGCGATCGCGGCGTCTCGCTCACTCCGGGTCGTGGATCGGCCAGCTCGAAAATTCACGCCGTGGGATTCAACGCTGGGTGCACGGGAGCGTGAGAAGTAGTCACTTGGGAATTCGAGAGCGGAGGCTAGCGGTTCCGTTGTGGCGCGCGGGGCTCCCCGAGTTTCGTACTTGTGGATCGTGCGCTCGGTGACGTCCAAGATGTTAGCCAACTCGACCTTGGTCAACCCTCTTCGCATTCGAGCGAGCGTGATGCGGTCAGGACTCAGTAGCCCGTCAGGCGATGTTGAAGTCAACGTCACCCCCGCCAATGTCTGTGATGTTCGGTTCCAGCACCGTGTCATCTTGCAGCGGCGCGAGGATTACTCGGACGTCCCAGCCCGTGAATTGGCCGAGTTGCTTGTCGAACCCCGAAGGGCGCGAAAGTTCACGACGGATTTCTCCCTCGGCCCGGTGATAAAGCAAGACCCATGCTCCCGACGGCGGCTGTTCGCTTGAGCTGAGGGGCTGGTCGATCATGGATAGGTCGCCTAGTGCGAAAAGCACTTGTTGATTTCGGTCTACCGAGTCGGCTGTGGCTCGACCCTTTCTGCGAGCGGCCTGGGGGACTACAAGTGGGTCAGGGTCTCCGGTCGCATTATTGCCGCCAGCCACAGAGATCTGGTACTTCCCGGTCGGGTCAACGGCAATTGGTCGATTCTGAGGATCCGTATAAGTCCAGTCCCCATCTTCAGTCAGACGTTGGCGAAGCATTGCCACGGTATTGGTCCAGCGGTTGATGCCCGCAGCGATGATAGGGGCATATTTACTTGTATTGCCCGAGGCGTTCTCACCAGTTGCGATCGCTTCATCAATTTGTGCGACGCGGAGACCCATACGCTCTAGGTACTCGGCGGCATTATCGGGATAAATAACAAGCGGCTGAGGAAGCGGTGCAAGCTGGCTCATGGTCGTCGGCCCTTCGGGATTGCTCGATGAAGTGCCTCAAATTATTGCACAAAACCGGAACGCCTATACGGCGGCTTCCAAGCGAACCAGACCCAACAATTCCTCGTGCACCGTGACATCCCCGGTGAGTTCGGGGTGGAAGCTGATGGCCAGGATATTGCTCTGCCGCACCGCGACCACGGACTCCTGATAGCGAGCCAGCACCTCTACACCGTCACCGACTCGAGTCACTGCGGGCGCGCGAATGAATGCCGCACGGACGACGCCGCTCGGGGCCAACGCGACGTCGGCATCCGAAGCGGCGCGGCCGGAAACAAGGTCGAACGCCCGTCCAAGGTGGCCAGTAACGGCATCAGTCACATCGACGTGACCTTCTGCGGTATCGCCCGTATCCGCGTGACTAGCTGAGTCGCCGGGGTGGGAGTCGAGGTGGTCGGGAGTCGTTGAAGGACCCATCCACTCCAACAGCACCTCCGCCGAGTCCACCTGCGAACCGAACGCGTTCCGAGCCACTGTCACATCCAGCACTCCCAGCGACTGTTGTCCCGGCGCCGGATCTTCGATCTGGGAGGCGAGCATGATGAGCCCCGCACACGTGCCCAGGACCGGCAGCCCCGCTGCGATCACTTCCCGCAGCGGACCGAACAGTCCGAACGCCCTGCACAGTCGATCCATGGTGGAGGACTCACCCCCGGGGAGGACGAGCGCGTCGACGACCGGAGCGCCGTCGTCGCCCACGAGATCCGAAGCGGACCGGACGCGAACCGCCCGGGCACCCAGCGACTCGAGCATCGCCAGGTGCTCGGCCACCCCGCCCTGGAGGGCGAGAACTCCGACCACCGGTTGAGTCACCAGCCGCGCTCCGCGAGGCGGTGGGGTGCCGCCAGATCGGCCACGTTGATGCCGACCATGGCTTCGCCCAGGCCGCGGGAGGCTTCGGCGATGCGGGCGGGATCGTCGTAGTAGGCGGTCGCGGCCACGATGGCGCGGGCGCGTTCGGCCGGGTTGCCAGATTTGAAGATGCCCGAGCCCACGAACACACCGTCCGCGCCCAGCTGCATCATCATCGCGGCATCTGCGGGCGTGGCAATGCCACCTGCGGTGAACAACACCACGGGCAGCTTGCCGGTGCGAGCCACCTCGACGACCAGTTCATACGGGGCGGACAGTTCCTTGGCCTTGACGTAGAGGGCGTCCGGGGAGACGGTGTAGAGGCCCTGCAGTTCGGCGATCTGCGAGCGGATGGTGCGGATGTGGCGGGTAGCCTCGGAGACGTCGCCGGTGCCGGCCTCGCCCTTGGAGCGAATCATGGCCGCGCCCTCGGTGATGCGGCGCAGCGCCTCGCCCAGGTTGGTCGCACCACACACGAACGGCACGGTGAAGCGGTGCTTGTCGATGTGATTGACGAAGTCAGCGGGGGATAGCACCTCGGACTCGTCGATGTAGTCCACCTTCAGGTGCTCCAGAACCTGCGCCTCCACGAAGTGGCCGATGCGCGCCTTGGCCATCACCGGAATGGATACGGTATCGATGATTTGCTCGATCAGGTCCGGGTCGCTCATGCGGGCCACGCCACCCTGGGCGCGGATATCCGCGGGCACGCGTTCGAGCGCCATCACGGCAACGGCGCCGGAATCTTCGGCGATTTTGGCCTGCTCGGCGGTGACCACGTCCATGATCACGCCACCCTTGAGCATGTCGGCCAGCCCGCTCTTGACCAGCTTGGATCCGGTCACGGGTGTCTTGTTTTCAGCAGGAGAATGCACGGTTTGAGTCATGCTGACCATGCTGCGCGCGAAAGTGGCCCGGTAACAGATCCATAATTGAGTAATTCCAGTAGTCCACTTTGGAGGAACACATGCGGCATGCGCGTGCGGTGGATGTGCCGTTGTCTGTGGATCGGTCTTCGGGCGTCTCGCTCGGCGAGCAGCTCGTCGGTCAGGTACGTGACCTAGTAGCGCGCGGCGTCTTGTGCGCGGGTGATCCGTTGCCATCGTCGCGGGTGCTTGCAGAGCGATTGGGGATTTCGCGCGGCACGGTGGTCACGGCGTGGGACGTTCTCGCGGGGGAGGGGTACCTCACCGCCGACCGCGGAGCCACGCGCATTGCCCCGGACGTTCGCGTGGTCCCCGCGGCGAGCGAACTCCCCATTTCGACGACGCAGCCCCGCTCCTCCCGCACGCGGCGTAACGTTCCAGACACGGGGCAGATCGACCTGCGACCCGGCAAAGCGGTCATCGCGGAACTGGACACCCCGGCCTGGCGGGGTGCGTGGCGTGACGCCGCGAGTGCCGCTGCGGGAGCCGTGCCGTTGCGGCAGCACCTGGCCGAATACCTGCGATTGAACCGAGGGGTGGTGAGAGAACCGGACGACATTGTCATCACTGCGGGCGCCCGTGACGGTCTGCAGCTGGTGCTGCGAGTCCTGGGCGCACTGCGCGGACGCCGCCTACGCGTGGCCGTGGAAGACCCCGGCTACTCCGCACTGCGCCGGGTCGTGGAAGCCACCGGGCACATTGCGATACCGATTCCCGTGGACGAGTTCGGCCTGAACCCGGGCAGTCTCCCCACCGGCGAGTGGGCGGGAACAGGTACGTGGGATGTGGTCGAAACTCCGGACGCAGTGGTCGTGACGCCGGGCCATCAGTACCCGCTGGGCGGCACTATGCCCGTGAGCCGGAGGTTGGAACTGTTGCGATGGGCTCGGGGGCACAGGGCCGTGGTCATCGAGGACGACTACGACTCCGAGCTGCGCTACACCGGCCAACCCTTGCCCGCGCTCGCCGCCCTGGATGCCGATCGGGACACCGTGGTCACCCTCGGCAGCTTTACCAAGGTGCTGGGCAACGGGGTGGGCGTGGGACACCTGGTGGCACCCGATGACCTGCTTCCGAGGCTGCACACCTTGCGCGCGGAGCTGGGATCCCCGGTCTCGGCCGTGGCTCAGCGAGCGATCGCTCGGTTCATGGACTCGGGTCACTTGCAGCGCCACACCGCTCGGATGCGCCGCGCCTATCGCCGACGCCGCTCGCTCATCGCCCACGCGCTCGCGGACCTTCCCGACGTGGCCGTGGTGCCCATGGCCGGTGGTTCGCACGCCGTGATCGAGGTGCCGGACGAAGCTGCGGCGGTCACGGGGGCGGCCCAACGTGGAGTTCTGGTCAGTGGGCTGGGAGAGTACTGGGCGGCGTCGGCGTCCAGATCAGGAGCGCGCGCAATGACGCACGCCAGGGATGCGGCAGAAGTGGCACCGGCCGAACCGCGCGCAGACCCGCGCGAGGGGCTGGTGCTGGGGCTGACGGCGGCGGACGCGGATCTGGGAAAAGGAATGCGAGTACTGCGGGACGTACTCAAGCCGCACCCGAGGAAACATCGGGCCCAGCACGGGCGCCGGTGAACACCAAGTTCTGTTCCCGGACGGCCCGTAGTTGTCTCCACTAGACTGGCCCGGTCCCACCCCGCCAATGAGGAGTATTTCGCGTGTCTCAGCAGATCCCGTCCCCCCGCGGCGGAGCATCCGGCGGCCATCGCAACGGAACGGATGTGCGGCACGCTCTGTGGGTGCCCACGCTGGCTCGGGCCCTGGTCGCGCTGGTGTTCGGTGCGGTCACGATCTTCTGGCAGGAACCCACCGAGAACGCCGCACCGTGGGCCCTGGGCCTGTTCCTGGCCGGCACGGGTGGCGCGTGGCTGTTCCTGCACTTCCGCATGAAGGGCCGTGAGGACGTCGACCTCGGCTCCTTGGCCAATATCCCCCAGCTCGCGGGAATCCTGTACATTCTGGGCGGCGCGCTCGTCGCGATCATGGCACCGCAGAACTGGCTGTTCGTGCTGCTGGCCACCATGGTGCTCGGCCTCTGCGGCATTCTCGAACTCGCCCTGGGCCTGCGGCTCCGCCAGAGCTTCCCGCTCGGCAGGGACTGGACCCTCAGCGGTCTGGTGACCGTGGGCGCAGGTATGGGCATGATGCTCGTGGAGACCCTGGGGGCCAAAGCGGAGCTGGGCGTTGTGGGTGGCGCGGCCATCATCATCGGCGTTACCCAGTTCATTGCGGCCCTGAGTTTGCGGCACGATGCGCTTGCAGCGGACCGCGCGGGCTCTCCGGAGAACGGCCAGCCGAAGCGCGTAGACTGATCAGTCGATCTGAACAATTTCTCGCAAGTTTTCGCAGGAGGATTCACGTGGCCCAGCGCACCGAGCACAACGGCCGTCGCAAGACTGATATCAAGGGTCCCCTTGTCATCTCAGCCGTGCTGGCAGTCGTCGCCTTCGTGGTGGTCTCGGTAGCGGCCGCGGGCGGTACCGACAACGCCGCACGTGTGGGGCTGGGCCTGATCGCCGCGGGTATCGCATTCATCGCGTCCGTGGTCGTGTGCTCCACGCTCATGCTCCTGGAGAAGCCCAACGACCCCGAACTCGGTCAGGGCACCGGCGTGAACCGTTCCTCGGCCAAATTGTTCGCGGAGAACAAGGCCCGCCGTCAGGCCGAGCAGGCACGTGGCGAGGGTTCGGGGACCGCGTCACCCCGCAAGACTTCCGGTGCTGCCGACTCCAAGACCAACGGTGAACCCCAGTACGGCCAGCGCGTGCGCCCCGATACCAAGGGTGAGGAACCGGGGTCGAGCGCTCGCTGATCCACACCTGAATACAGACGAACGCCCCGGACTGTGAATCACAGTCCAGGGCGTTCTTCTGCGCTATCGATCAGTATGAGCTAACGCCCGAACCGCTTCAACCGCAGGGAGTTCAGCACCACGAACACGGAGCTGAAGGCCATGGCGGCACCGGCGATCATGGGGTTCAGGAAGCCCAGCGCAGCCACCGGGATGGCCACCACGTTGTAGGCGAAGGCCCAGAACAGGTTGGACTTGATGATCCCCAGGGTCTTCCGGGACAGCTTGATCGCGGTGGGGATAGCGGTCAGTTCGCTGCGGACCACGGTGATGTCCGCGGCCTGCATGGCGGCATCCGTACCGGAACCCATGGCGATGCCCAGGTCCGCCTGGGTGAGGGCCGGAGCGTCATTGACGCCGTCGCCCACCATGGCCACCACGCGACCCTGCTTTTGCAGGTCGGTCACGGCCTGGACCTTGCCGTCCGGTGTGACATCCGCGATGACATCCTCCGGGGCGATGCCCACCTGTTCCGCCACGGAACGTGCCACGGCGGAGTGGTCACCGGTCAGCAAGACCGGGCGCAGACCCAGTTCCTTGAGCTGTGCAATTGCCTGAGCGGACTCGTCTTTGATGGTGTCCTGCAGGTCGATCAGGCCGGCCAGGTTGCCGTCCACGGCCACCAGGATGGTGGTGAAACCGTCCGCGCGTGCGTGCTCGAGGGTCTCACGATCGGTCTCCGACAGGCGCACACCGTTCTTGGCCAGCCACTGTTCGCGACCCACCACCACGGAGCGAGATTGCATGCCGTCAGCGACATACGCCTTCACGCCACCCCCGGGAGCGGACTCGAAACGAACCACCTGGAAGCGCTGCGACGAGGCATCCGCAATGGCCCGAGCGATCGGGTGCTCCGAGTAGTCCTCTACCGCCGCGGCGAAGTCCAACACCTGGTCCTTGGACCACTGGGACACCGAGTTCACGGCCGTCACGGCCAGTTCACCGCGGGTCACGGTGCCGGTCTTGTCCAGCAGGATGGTGTCCACGTTGCGGGAATCCTCGAGCACCTCCGCGGAGGTAATGAGAATGCCCATCTGAGCGCCACGACCCGTGCCGGTCAGTAGAGCGGTGGGGGTCGCCAGACCCAGCGCACACGGGCAAGCAATCACCAACACGGACACCGCGGCCACGAAGGCCTGATCCACGTTGCCGGTCACGAGCAGCCAGATGACCAAGGTCAGCAGCGCAATGCCGATGACCACGGGGACGAACACGGATGAGATCTTGTCCGCCAGCCGCGCCACGGGCGCCTTGGTTGCTTGCGCGCGAGCCATGGTACGACCCATGGAGGCGAGCACCGTATCGGATCCCACGCGGGTTGCTTCCGCGACCAGTCGCCCGGTGGTGTTCACGGTGGCGCCGGTCAGTTCGTCACCGGGGCTCACCTCCACGGGCATGGATTCGCCGGTCAGCATGGAGGCATCCACGGCGGATTCGCCGGTCACAACCACGGAATCCGTGGCGATCTTCTCACCCGGTCGAACTACGAAACGGTCGCCCACCTTCAGCTGGTCCACGGGGACGGAGCGTTCGGTTCCGTCCTCGTTGAGCACGGTCGCCTGTTGGGCGCCCAGGTTCAGTAGCGCCTTGAGCGCCTCACCGGAGCGAGCCTTCGCGCGGGCCTCGAGCCAGCGGCCAAGCAACAGGAACGTGGTGATGATGGCCGCGGATTCGAAGTACAGCTGGTGGCTGGACATGTCCATGGCCTGACCGGGATGCGCGTGCGCGGTCAGGCCCGGGTCCACGAGCAAGTGCCACAGCGAGAACAGATAGGCGGCGGCCACACCCATCGACACCAATGTGTCCATGGTGGAGGAGAAGTGCCGTGCGTTGATGGCGGTGGCCTTGTGGAACGGCCACGCACTCCACGTCACGACCGGCAGCGTCAACGCCGCGGCGACCCAGCCCCAGTGCGGGAACTGCGCGCCCGGAATCATCGAGATGACGAACACGGGCACTGAGAAGATCGCGGCCACGATCAGCCGGATTCCCAGGTCCCGGCGGCGATTGTCCGCGGGGGACATATCGGTGGCCGGGTCTGTGGAGTCGGTGTTGCGTTCCAGCTCCCGTTCTACGGGGGCCGACGACGCCGCTCGCTCACCTTCCGCGGCGGGCGTCCCGGAAGCCTCGGATGCACCGGATGTTCCGGAGTGCGTGGCGGTCGTTGAACCTACCTGTGCAGTTCGCTCGCCGCGGCTGGAACTGGAGGCAGCGGCGTCGTCGTCCGCATGGTCCGAATGACGAGACTCGTCGCGACTCGATGCGGGTGCGGCGGCCCCGCCCGTGATTTCCGCGCCGTAACCGGCCTTCTTGATCGTCTCTACAATTTGGTCGTCCGAAACGCTCTCCGGAACCTTGACGGACGCGGACTCGAGGGCCAGGTTGACCGCGGGATCCACGCCGTCGATCTTGCGCAGCTTGCGCTCGATGCGGCCCACGCACGAGGCGCAGGTCATCCCGCTGATTTGAAGGTCCAAGTCACGCAGCGGGCCGTGGACCTGGGTGTCCGTGACGGGGGATTGGGTGGATTGATTAGACAACTGTGTAACCGGCTTCTTCGACGGCCGCGGCGATCTCCTCGGAGCTCAGCTCGCGGGTGCTTTCAATGGTCACGGGCGATTCGCCGCCGGCGTTGAGGTCCACGGAGACGGACTGCACGCCGTCGACCTCGGCGAGCTCTTCCTTGACGGAGGAAACGCAGTGGCCGCAGGTCATGCCGGAGACGGTGACGGTGGTGTTCATGGGGAGACTCCTTAGTCCTAGGGGGTTGGGTTAGCTCTTGACCAGGCGGGCGATGGCGGCGTTCGCCTCCGCGAGCTTGGTGTCCATCTCGGTCGTATCACCGGTGTCATGGGCGTGCTCCACCGCGTGGCGCACACAGTGACCCAGGTGTTCCTCCATGAGCCCCAGGCTCACTGACTTGAGGGCGGACTGGATGGCAGATATTTGGGTGAGCACGTCAATGCAGTAGGTATCCTCATCGATCATGCGCTGGATACCGCGCACCTGACCCTCGATACGCTTGAGGCGCCTGCCGTACGCGGCCTTGTCCTGGGTGTACCCGTGAGTGGCTGATTGTTCGGTGCTCATGACTTCAACATATACCCCATGGGGGTATAAATCACATCTGAAAGAGCCCGCCCCGCAGTGCGCGGGACGGGCTCCGGATGATCCACGCTTTACTGCTGCGGATGAGCCAAGAAAGTGTGTCTCGGGGGCCTCACTCCGACCGAGGCGTAGTGCTGCGAGTTCTGGCAACGACAAAGGTCATGGGGGCCATGATCAGCAAGGGCAGAATTAGAACCACGACGCTCAGGAGACCGAAGGTCGACACGTCAAGGGCGGGGATCGCCCATCCCAACAGGCCCAGATTCGAACCGAGGATGGCCGGAATGCTCGCCACGGTCCCGATCAGCCACGCCACCACCCCCGTGATCGCGGCTTCGACCAAGGCCATTCGGAGCAACAGCCGACGGGTGGCACCCACCCGGTGCAGCATGGCGAACTCTCCGCGGCGCCGAGACGTAATCATGAGGAGAGTGTTGGCTGCGGCGATGACGAAAAAGCTCAGCAGCGTGAGAAGAAGAACTTGTGACAGGCGTTGTGCGCCGCTCTCGTCAGGCGCATGTGCTGCATACTCGGCGGGTGTGAGCGCGCCGGTGTCCGCGGCGACCGCCGTCTCATCACCCTGACTTGCGCGCAACAAAACCGCATCGCGGTCTGGTGCGAGGTTCCGAGAGTCAACCGTTGCCGGCCCAATAATGTAGTCACCGAAACCGAGACCGCGATCGAATACCGCCACGACTGTCGCCGTGGTGTCTACTTCTCCGTACCGGATCTCCACCTCGGATCCGATGCCACCGGTCTCCAAGGTTGCGTCCTGGCTGATGGCCACGGTGTCCGGCTGATCGAGATCGGCCAGGGTCCCGGATGTAATCCCCGGGTCACTGAGTTCACTGGTCAGGTGCACCGTTGTAGGCTCCCATGTCAAGGACTCCAGGATGGGTGGTTCGTCCTGGTCAACCTTGACGTGAGCGGGTACGGACCTGATGGACGACACCGCCGTCACGCCCGGGGTTCGGCTGAATGCAGTCGGATCCGCTTCACCGGGAAGGATCAGGGTCCCGTCAAGTCCTTCCACCAGCTGTCTTTCCGCCGCGCGCTCGATGGTGAGATTCAACGACGTCTGGACCGTTCCCGCGGCTAACACCAAGGCCAAAGGCAGCATGGCGCTGGTCAACCGCCGGGAGAATCCTTTGGTGTTGGCCACGGCAAGTTGCGTGGCGGGGGTGTTTCCGGTTGGTAATCGTCCGAAACTCCAACTCACTAGCGCGGGACCGGCCAGGGCCGCGGCTCCCACCAGGAGAAACGCCGATGTTGCCGCGCTGGCCCCACCGAGTGTGCCCGAGACGAACAAGGGGCTGAGCGCGGATCCGAGACCCACCACGGCCATGACGACCGCAGCGATCCCACGCCATCTGCCGAGCGCGCGGGATTCGGCACCGCCCTGTTTGACGGCTTGGGACGGCTGAGAGGCCAGGATCTTCCTGGTGGCGAGTGCGGCGGCAAGTCCCGCCGCGGGAACCATGGTGATCAGAGCTCCTGCCACGGGTAACACCCCGAACGCCAGGCCACCTCCGGTGGGTAACAAACCGGAAGCTGTGAGAAGTGGTTGCAGGAAAACGGACCCGGTCATGCCGAGAACGGCCCCCACCGGAATGGCAATCAATGCCACCAGGACCTCCGCGGCCACGATTTCTCTGACCTGGCGTCGGGTGGCACCGACCGCACGAAGTAACGAGAAATCTCGTTGCCGTCCGCGAAGGGCAAGCCCTACCGTCGATGTCACCACGAGTATTGCGGCCAGCAACACCGTGCCACCGAAGGACCCGGCCAAGGCCGTCAACATTCCGGTCTCATCCTGCCCGGTGAACCCGGTTTGAACTAACACGCCTGAGATAGCGACCAGGGCCGCCGCCAGGGCAATCGCAACGGTGGTGCCAACCATGGCGCCACGATGCGCCCAGGCGCCAGTCAGTATGAGCTGTCGCATGATGCTCACGCCCCCAATGCCAATACTCGTGCGCTGACTTTTTCGACGGTGGGCGCGTCCAAGGCACCAACCACCAGGCCATCGGCCAGGAAGAGCACGCGGTCGGTGACCTCAGCCACCCGTGGATCGTGGGTCACGATCACCACGGTTTGGCGCAGCTGGGTGGCCGTGCGGCGGAACGTGTCCAGGATGTCGTGTGCTGTCCGTGAGTCGAGGGCGCCGGTGGGCTCATCGGCGTAGACCACCGTGGGACGAGTGGCCAGCGCGCGGGCAATGGCAACGCGTTGGGCCTGCCCGCCCGACAACTCTCCGGGCCGGCGGGATTCGAGCCCACTCAAGCCCACGGCATCCATCAACTCGTCCCGCCAAACGGGATCGAGCGTGCGTCCACCAAGAACCAATGGGAGGGCGATGTTCGCGGCGACGTCCAGATGGCCGATCAAGTTGTAGTCCTGAAGAACGAAACCGATGTGATCGCGCCTGAAACGGGTGAGCGAATCCGCGGACATGTTGCTGATGTCATGGTGGCCGATGGTGATTCGCCCACGGCTCGGCGATTCCAAGCCGGCTGCGCACTGCAACAGTGTGGACTTACCGGAACCGGAAGGGCCCATGATCGCGGTGAATGATCCGGGGGCCAGAGTGAACGAGACCCCACGCAGTGCCCAGACCTTCACCGGACCCGTGGGGTAGAACTTGTGAATGTCGGTGATTTGTACTGCGGCCCGCGTTTCGACACGGGTTTCTGGGAATGTCCTCATGCCCTCAACGCTAGGGATCGGACGGTCAGCGGGACTAGCTGCTCGAGACCCCATGTGGAACTTGCATCGTTCGATGCAATCGACGGTCCCAACGTTCTGTGGACCACGAGGCATCGGGTCAGTCGGGGATCTCGACCACCCGGTTGCGGTAAGCCCATACGGCTGCCTGGAGCCTGGATTGCACGCCCAATTTGGGCATCATCCGAGCAAGATGTGACTTCACCGTGGAGACCTCGAGGAATAACTCCCCGGCAATGTCCTCGTTGGAGAGTCCTTGTGCAAGAAGCAGCAGGATATCGAGTTCTCGACGAGTGAGAATGTCGGGCACTCGCCCCGAGGCAATGGGTCCGGAACCTCGCCGCACCACCACCTCGCGCAACACTCGTCTGGTCAGCGACTGGTCAATGGTTCCCTCGCCCGCGGCGACCGCCCGCAGACCGGCCATCAGATCTTCCGGTTCTGCGTCTTTCAGCATGAACCCGGAGGCACCCGCTTCCAACGCTCCGAACAGATATTCATCCACGTCGAAGGTTGTCAGTATCAGAACCGGGATCGGTTCGGAGACCTCTGGCCCGCACAGTCTCAGAGTTGCTGCGATACCGTCCAGTCCCGGCATCCGGATGTCCATGCAGACCACGTCCGGTCGAAGTTGCTGTGCCACCGTCACGGCTGCCAACCCGTCACTGACCGCCGCGACCACGTCGAAATCCGGTTCGGCCGCCAGCAATGTCACCAATCCGGCGCGCACCATGGCTTGGTCGTCGGCGACCACCACCCGGATCATGCTGCCTCCTGCGTCGCAGCATCTTGGCGGGGGACGCGTAAGCGGACGCTCCACCCACCGGAGGCTGTGGGTCCGTAGTCCAGCCGTGAGCTGGTCAGGTCGGCACGCTCGCGCATGCCCACCAGGCCGAAGCCGACGGCGCTATCCGGTTCAGTTCCGCGCTCGCCAGGGCTGTTGGTGACTTCCACGGTGAGTTGCGAGGGGTCCGTGTCGTCGATGATCACGGTGCATTGAGTACCCGGTGCGTGCCGAGCCGCATTGGCAAGTGATTCCTGGACCATCCTGTAAGCCGTCAATTGGGCGAGGGGCCCGATTCCTGCACCGAGTTCATCGCCCCTGTTGAGCACGTCGGTCGAGACGTCGATCCCGGCGGACCGGACATCGTGGACCAGTTCACCAATATTTGCCAGTGACTCCGGGCGCATGCTTGCAGCGGACGGTTCCGCCACTGGCCCCTCGTCCCGGAGGAGACCTACGAGTGAGCGCAGATCTTTGAGAACCCCGGTGCACTCTTGTCGCACCTGATGAACCGCGCGTTTGGCAGCGGCGGGGTCTGTGTCGATTTGCGTGCCGATCGCGGCCGTCATCACCGCTATACCGGACAGGTGGTGCGCTGCGATGTCGTGCAGTTCCCGAGCCATGGCGGTGCGCTCGTGAGCTACCGCCGCCTGAATCCGAGCCTCCAGCTCACCGGCGCGGGCACGAAGTTGTTCTTGCTGCGCGGCGGCTAATTCGTGTCGACCCCTGAGCCACAGCCCGATTGCCAGCGGTAAGCCCACCACACCCAGGCCCTGGACCAACCCGCTTCCGGCGGGTTCACCGGAGAGCAGGGTGCCGACCCCCACCAGTACGGCAGCGGCCAACGGGGCCGGCCACGCGCCCCCATACTCAGCCCGGAGACCCCAGGAGAAGGCCGCCACGACGACCGCCACCGACAGCACACCCACCGAATCTCCCAGGCCGACGACGCCGCCGACGAGGGTCATTGCGGCGGTGGCCACGAGTATTGCGGAAGGGTGCGTGCTGCGCCATGCAAGGGCAATTGCCTGAATCGTGAGGAGCGCCAGGCCGGCCCACCATGCAAGATGATTCGGCCCGGGAGAATCGAAAGCGGCCTCGGGATCGACATTCATGAGAAGGGGCGCACTCCACAGTCCGAGCACACCCAACACCCAGGAACCCAGCGGAGTCAGCCATCGCCGACGCGACTTCGTCATTGTCGACACATCGTCAATCTACTCTCGTAGTTTGTGAACTGACCTGCCCTTGTGCGCCCGGCGGCTGAGTCCGTCCCGCGAGTATGAAATTCTTGACCCATGGCTTCATGGATCGAGGATTACGCGCTGCTGTCCAACATGCGCAGCGGCCCGTTGGTGTCCCGTACGGGTTCCGTCGACTGGTGGTGCGCCCCCCGCTTTGATTCCCCGGCGATGTTCGCATCCCTACTGGGCACGCCGGACAACGGTCGATGGCTGCTGGCCCCGGCGTGTGCGGTGGACGATGACGGCGAGGTGGACCTCGACCGCCCGGGCGTCACGGCCGTCGAGCGTTTCTATGCGGAGAACACCTTTGTGTTGCACACCGTGTGGACCACGGAGACCGGAACCGTGCGCGTCACGGACTTCATGCCTCTCTCCTCGCGCACCGCGCTGATCCGCCGGGTCGAAGGCCTGACCGGTGAGGTGGAGATCTTCCAGGACGTTCGCCTGCGCTTCAACTTCGGTGCGTCGGTGCCGTGGCTGAGCCGTTTCGACGTGGAGGAGAGCGACGAATCCGGTGAGCACACGGAAGGTGTCCTGGTGGGCATGGCCGGACCGGACGCCGTCGTCTTCCGTGGCGACCCGCTGCCCGAAGCGGACGAGGACCGTTCCAAGCGGCGGCACGCCGGTACGTTCACCGTGGCCGCCGGCCAGACCAAGGACTTCTCGCTGACTTGGTTCCCGTCCCACAGCACGCCGCCGGAAGCCCTGGATGTCAACGAAACCCTCACCGCCACCCTGAACCTGTGGCAGGAATGGTCCGCGCTCTACGACCCCGCGGCCACCGAGGCCAAGCTCGCCGAACGGGAACAGACCAAGCGCGCCCCCACGGACGCAGAACGCGCCGCGGAACTGACCGTCACCCAGGACGCGCGCGAGGACATCATCCGCCGCAGCCTGTTGGTGGTGCGCGGCCTGATGCACCAGGCCACCGGCGGCCTGATCGCCGCGGACACCACGTCGCTGCCCGAGGTGCTGGGCGGTGACCGCACGTGGGATCACCGCTTGTCGTGGCCCCGTGACGCCGCGCTCGCGCTCGAAATCATGCTTGACCACGGCCACGATCGAGAGGCGGCCCAGCTGCGCAACTGGTTGCTGCGCGCCGTCGCCGGGGACGTGGACCACCCCTCCAACGTCTATGGACTCGATGGTTCCGTGGTGGGCCGCGAACGGCTCGTTGACCTGCCCGGTTACGAGCGCGCTCGGCCGGTGCGCGAGGGCAACACCGCCGGTTCGCAGTATCAGGCGGACGTCGCCGGTCACGTGCTGGTGGTCTTCGAACGCCTCCGACGCCGCGGGGTCCAGGAGGATCACCTGTCCTGGCCGTTGCAGCAGGGCCTGTTGCGCGCCGTGGTGGCCAATTACGAGGACAAGGACCAGGGCGTGTGGGAGATGCGCGGCGAGCCGCAGCACTACACCTACACGCGAGTGATGATGTGGGCCGCGCTGCAGGCCGGTGTGGACGCCGTGCGGATTCACGGCCTGCCCGGTGATGTGGAGACCTGGGAGGAACACCGCGATCAGCTGGCCCACGAGATCTGGACCAACGGCTATGACCCGGAGGTCGGCTCGTTCGTGCAGTACTACGGTTCCACCGCGGTGGACGCGTCGCTGCTGCAGCTGCCCAAGGTCGGTTTCGTCGCATATGACGATGAGCGCATGTTGGGCACCGTGGCCCGGATCCAGAAGGAACTCACAGACCGTTCCGGCCTGCTGCACCGCTACCGCAACCTGCCGCAGCTCACGGACCTGGACGATGTCGAGGCGTTCGCGTCCTCGATCGGTCAGGACGGTTTCGCGGGTCAGGCGGCGCCCTCGATCTCGGCAACGCTGCAGCTCGCGGACCAGCTGGCCCGCTGTGATCGCGTGGAGGAGGCCGTGAAACTCTTGGATACCGTGCTCGGAGCCGCCAACGAACTGGGACTGCTACCCACCACGTTCTCGACCTCGGAACGCCGTGCCACGGGCAACTTCCCTCAGTCCGAGGCGCACCTGAATCTGATCCGCGTGCTCGCCACCCTGGAAGTCATGCAGGGCAGGAGCTCCGCGCAATCGTGAGTGGATCTTCTGCAATGGCTGCGGACTCGGAGTCGGTCATCCCGTGGCGATCGTCGCCCGCCGTGCGCGTGGGATTGTCCCTGGGCATCGCCACGGGTCTGTACGGCATCTCCTTCGGTGCGCTCTCGATCGCGGCGGGGCTGACGTTCTGGCAGACGCAAGCGTTGTCCGCGCTGATGTTCACGGGTGGGTCGCAGTTCGCGTTCATCGGTGTGCTCTCCGGCGGCGGTGGGGGAGCGGCCGCATTGGGCGCGGCCTCGCTGCTGGGCGTGCGCAACACCGTGTACGGCATGACCATGAACGCGCTGCTGCGCCCGCAGGCCTGGCGCAAGCTGATCGCCGCCCAGGTCACCATCGACGAGTCCAATGCCGCGGCCTCCGCGCAGCCCACCTTCTTGGAGCGCAAGCGCGGCTTCTGGGTGGCCGGCGTGAGTGTTTTCCTGTTGTGGAATCTGTTCACCGCGGTCGGTGCACTGCTGGGTGACGCTGTGGGTGACCCCGGTCAGTGGGGTCTCGACGGTGCCGCCGTGGCCGCCTTCCTGGGTCTGCTCTGGCCGCGGTTGCGTGAACGCGAACCGCTGGCCGTCGCCGTGGTGTGCGGGGTGGTCACCGCCATC
>CAACWU010000194.1_pt1 | contig 20919 bp, 19 predicted proteins | sample 2275741 | NCBI WGS metagenome assembly CAACWU01 (sample SAMEA5312470, study PRJEB27640) | indoor metagenome | biome: indoor environment; feature: uncontrolled; material: tiles wood | place: Germany | collected 2014-07-07
GGCCGGGTTACCAACAACCTGTTCTTCGATGACATGGCCTGGCTCGCCCTGGCCTTGGGACGCCTGCGCGAGGAAGACCTCGAGGCCACCGGCACGTGCGGCAAGGACGTGTTGAGCGCGGGCAGTTCACTCATGAACCGCCTCGAATCCGGTTGCGACTCCAACCTGGGCGGCGGTACGTGGTGGAACACCACCCGCGACTACAAGAACACCGCCGCCACGGCTCCCACCGCACTTGCCCTGCTGCGCACCCACCGCGTGGCCGAGGCCCGCGACCAGTTGAACTGGTTGTTCGACACCCTGTGGGATGACGAGCGCGGGGCCTTCCTGGATGGCATCCGCTTGGTCGCCGCCGGTTCCGGCACGGAAACCACCTCGGTGGATCGCGCGCTGTACAGCTACAACTCCGGCCCGGCGCTCGGTGCGGTCCTGGAACTGGCCGAACTCACCCGGGACCCGGCCGAACGTCAACTGTGGCTGGACCGCGCTGCGGCCATCGTCCACGGCGCGGCCAAGCAGTTCACCGTGGACGGTCCCCACGGAAAACCGGTCCTGCGCACCCACGGCGGAGGGGACGGCGGGCTGTTCACCGGGATCCTGGCGCGCTATCTGGGCCAGGCGGCGTCGTCGGAATTGCTGGATCCTGACGCGCGAGCAGTGGCCCGTGAATTAGTCGAAGAGACTGCCCGGGCGCTGTGGGACGGCCGACGCGAATTCGACCCGGCCGAGGACTTTTCCAAGCCCGTCGCCCAGCGCGAAGAGGGCGAGACCGTGGCCGTGTTCTCCCCCGAACCGGCACGTCACTCGAACGAGGCGCAACGCGTGGGAGCCCCCGTGGAACTCGGCACGCAGGTGCAGGCATGGACCGTTCTGGAAGCCGCCGCGCTGCTCTCGTGAGGTTCGGCTGTGCGCTGAACCACCCCGCGAAACCGGCGCTCGGCATAGCCGTAAAGGGTGCGCTGGGGTAGAAACACTGTATGAGTTCTGTACGTACTCCGGACCCCAATCCAGGCTGGCTCAGTGAGGACGACCTCAATCATGCCCGGTCGCTGCTGCCCATCGTGTACATCCAGGCCATCCCCGTGCGCTTGGACCCCCTCGGCTGCATTTCCGAGATCGGCCTGCTGCTACAGGGGACTTCGGAAGGCCACATGGTGCGCACGTTCGTCTCCGGGCGCGTGATGTACCGCGAGACGGTGCGCGCGGCGCTGCTGCGGCACCTCGAGAAGGATCTGGGCTCGCTCGCGTTCCCGCAGATGCCGTCCTCCACGGTCCCGTTCGCGGTCTCCGAATTCTTCCCGTCTCCGTCCGAGACCGGCCTGACCGACGATCGACAGCACGCGGTGGCCCTGAGCTACATCATCCCGGTGCGCGGCGAATGCGAGCCGCGCCAGGATGCCCTGCAGTTGTCGTGGATGACCCCGGACGAGGCGCTGTCCCCGGACGTTCAGGCCGAGTTCGAAGGCGGCCGCGGGGATCTGATCCGCCAAGCCATCGCGCACGCCGGCTGGGGTCGCTGAGCTTCACCGCCGAGTCTCACCACCGACGACGCCGCTCGGTCGCGTTGTCGCGTGTTCTCTCGCCCGAGAGCACCCGCCCGTGGACATTTGAGGTCGAGGATCGCAGCTGAACATTTAGGGCAGAGGAACGCACCGGGAACCCGGTGTTTTCTGCGAACCCGTGCCAGAGATGTCACCGAGGAGCGGCGTCGAACCCGGCCGGTGCACGAATCATGCGGGCGTCAGTCTTGCGGCTCGTCCCCGTTGGCCGCTTGACGAATCAGGGGAACGGCACGGGTGTCCGCCTCGCGTTCGGACCGGGTGCGGAAGATGTACACGACCGCCAGTCCGCACACCGCTCCGATCACGGTTTCCACGGCGCGAGCCTGCAGCAGGGAGAGCGCCTCCACGGGGTGGGCCAGCTGCGTCATGAGCAGAGCGAGCGGGGTGATGAACAACAACGCGATCGAATAGTTGCGGCCGATGAACAGCTCCGCCAGGAACTGCAACAGGATCACGAACACCACGATGTGCCACGTTTCCAACTGCAGAGACAGCAAAAAGGCCGTGACACCCACGCCACCCAGAGTGCCCACCATGCGGTGCACGCCGCGCTGGAGCCTGGCACTCAGATCAGGGGCAGCAATCGGCGCGGCCGCCGCGACCATGGCCCAGTAACTGTGCGACAGTCCGCTCATCATGCCCAGGGCCCCGGCAACGGAGGTCGCCAGGAAGAACCGACCCGCATGCGACCACAGTTGACCGGTCGTAAGCCCGTGATGGGCGGGCACGGAGGCGATGGGACCGTGAACACCTTCGCCCACCCATTTTCCGGCCAACCCGAGCACCACGGAAAGCCCTGCGGACAAGGCGGCGATCAGACCCGCGACCCACAGAGGGGCGGCGTCGGGCAGGGAGCCGATGGCCCCCACCGCAAAGATGAAGAACAGCGACCCGGCCGGTTTGAGGGTGAGGTAGGCCGCCACGAGTGCGCCTAATCCCGCCACCACCGCGGTGACCCCCAGCGTCACCACCTGCGCGGCACCCAGGTTGGACAGCAGCGCACCCAGCAAGATGCACACCAAGAGAATGAGACCGGCCTGCGACTGGTGCTTGAACCGATCACGGATAGGTTCGTTGCGTGCGTAGATGGAGGTGAAAGCGCCGAAGGCCGCGTAGATCGCCAGATCCGTCCGGTCGAGGGCCAGCAGAACCAGCAGGGGTATGGCCACGGACAGCGCAATACGCGCCGCCGGAATGTGATCCCGCTGTGATGGCGGGAGGGCGAAAAACTGGGCAACCGTGCTCACCTGAGTGCGGCCTACCTCTCTGTCTGGAACGTTGAACCGGGCCCATTCTCTCGCAGTCGCCGGGAACCGGCACAATGGTGTGGTGCCTACGCCCAGTACCGAAACTTCCAGCGCTCCCTTCAGCTTCGAGATCGAGACCCGCCTGCGGGACAGCTCATCCCCCTCGACCGAACAGATCCAGGCAAATGGGGGCCAGTTCCAGGGCCGCACCGGCACGATCCACACCCCGCACGGCAATATCCAGACGCCGGCGTTCATCCCCGTGGCCACCCAGGCCGTGGTCAAGGCCGTTCTGCCGGAGTCGCTGGCTGACGAGGGCGCTCAGGCCATGCTCGCCAACGCCTATCACTTGTTCCTCCAGCCCGGCGACGACATTCTGGACGCCGCCGGCGGCCTAGGGAAGTTCATGAACTGGCCCGGCCCCACCTTCACGGACTCGGGCGGGTTCCAGGTCATGTCCCAGGGTTCGGGCCTGGGCAAGGTCATCGACATGTCCACGGTCGAGGAACCGCTCGGCGACGACGACATCGCCAAGGGCCAGGAACGCATGGCCAACGTCGACGACGACGGCGTGTGGTTCCGTTCTTACATCAACGGTGACCTCCACCGGTTCACCCCGGAGATCTCCATGCAGATCCAGCACAACTTGGGCGCGGACATCATGTTCGCCTTCGATGAGCTGACCACGCTCCACAACTCCCGGGGCTACCAGGAAGAGGCGTTAGAGCGAACTCGGTTGTGGGCGCTTCGCTGCATCGCGGAACACCAACGCCTGACCGAGGAGCGCTCCCACAAGCCGTACCAGGCGCTGTTCGGAGTTATTCAAGGTGCACAGTACGAAGACCTGCGCCGGAAGGCTTGCCGAGATTTGGCCACCATGGGCTTCGACGGATTCGGCATCGGCGGAGCCCTGGAAAAACAGCAATTGGGAACAATTGTTCGCTGGTGCACCGAAGAGTTACCGGAAAGTACACCGAAACATCTTCTGGGCATTTCCGAACCCGATGATATCTTTACGGCAATCGACAACGGCGTGGACACCTTCGACTGCGTTTCACCCACCAGGGTGGCGCGCTCATCAGCCGTCTACTCCCCGACCGGACGGTTCAACCTGACCAACGCACGTTTTGCGCGGGACTTCACACCGATCTCCGACACGTGTCCGTGCTACACATGCGCCCACTACACCCGGGCGTACTTGAGGCACTTGTTCAAGGCCAAGGAACGCAACGCCGCGACCTTGGCATCCATCCACAACGAGCGGTTCATCCTGGACATCGTGTCCGGAGCGCGCGACGCGATAAACACCGGAAATTATTTCGAATACCGAGATAAAACTCTCAGGAATTACTACCAAATGCAATGATCACCTTACTGCTACTCTCCCTGTCGCGGTCCCGCCGTCTGAAATCTTTGTACTCAAACCCCGGGACACGCCGCACTGTGTTGTACACCACATTCGCGGCCCTGTATAAACGGGAATCACAGCGATCCGGAGGGGTGGTCAGCATGACCGAGAACGAGGACCAAACTGGCGTGGACTTGGATTCCACGCCCACACCCGCGCAAGATGCGGCCAATTCCGGAGTGGGGGAAACACTCGCCGGCACTCCTGCTAGCGAACCCGTAGACGGAGAATTCAAAGCACCACCCACCGGGGGCCTGTCCCTGGTGGATCCCCGCGAAAGTGAACAACCCGCCAAGGGCGTGATCCCCGGCAGGCCAGCCTCCGTAGACGAAACGAACGAAGTCACCGCTGGCGGTTACGGCGTGGGTGTTGATGCAAAATATGTCCCGCCCAGCATGGCTGGACCCACGCGACGCGTACTGCGCAATATCTCTGAGGTGCGGCACTTCTTCCGCGTCAACGACACCCCCGTGTTCTTCGTGGGTGCCACCCCGTTCAACCTGCTGGGCCTGGACCGCTGGGTGCGCAACCTGTCCTACATCTCGTTCTACGACGGCTGGGACGGCGCACATCCGCGCATCTTCACGCCTAAGAACAAGCCCGCCCGTGAGTTCGAGTCCGGCGAGGACATCAACAACTGGCTCCTGCGTCATCACGAGGTTCGCGCGCTGATCGATTCCCGCACGCCTCGGGGGACCCGACCCAAGATCGCTCTGGTCTTCTTCAACGAAGAGACCGAGGAGATCTGCGAGGAACTCGGGTACGACCTGATCCTGCCCAAGGCGGAGCTTCGCGAAAAACTGGACTCCAAGCTGATCACCACGCGCCTCGGCAACGAGGTGGGAGTGCCCTCGGTACCGAACATCCTCACCACGGTGGACTCCTGGGACGAGCTCCAGAAAGAAACCACCGAGAACGGCCTCGGCACCGACCTCGTGGTGCAGACGGCCTACGGCGACTCCGGCAAGACTACGTTCTTCATCAAGTCCGAAGAGGACTGGAATCAATACAAGGACGAGATCGTCGGCCAAGAGGTCAAGGTCATGAAGCGCATCAACAACTTCCCTGTTGCGGTGGAGGCGGTGCAGACCGACGCCGGCACCATTGTGGGCCCGTTCATGACCGAGTTGACCGGATACCCGGAATTGACCCCCTACCGCGGTGGCTGGTGCGGCAACGAGACCTTCCCGGACGTACTCGACGACGAGACGCGCGCCGTGGCCTCGGACATGGTCCGCAGACTGGGTGACCGCCTGGGTGAGGAGGGCTACAAGGGCTTCTTCGAAGTGGACGTGCTCATCGACCTGGACACCAAGGACGTGTACCTGGGTGAGCTGAACCCGCGCATTTCCGGAGCAACATCCATTACTCAAGTCACCGCCGGTGCATACGCGGACGTCCCCCTGTTCTTGTTCCACATCCTGCAGTACATGGATGTCGAACTGCAGTTGGACGTGGACGAGATCAATGAACGCTGGGCCGAGCTGGCTGCCGTGGACGTGTGGAGCCAGGCCGTGGTCAAGGAGATCTCCCCGGGCGTTGCCCGAATCGATAAAGCGCCCCGCACTGGCCAGTACTTCGTGGACGCTGACGGAGGCCTCGTTTACCGACGCCCGGCGCTAGACTGGCACCAGCTTCAGAACTCGTCGGAAGTCTTTTTCATGCGGATCTACGGTCCCGGCGAGTTTCGTTGGAAGGGCGCAGATCTGGGCATCATCGTGTCGGTCGGGCGATTGCAGCGTGACACCGGCAATGGCACCGCGCTTAGCATTCGAGCCAAGCATTTGATCGAATCCTTCCGAGACATGTACACCGTGACTCCCCTGGTTCGTCCTGCAGGGGCCAAGGGATCTGCAGGTTTGAAGGCCTAGGTTGCTCAGCGAGACCAGCGGCTCCCCGGGTATGGGAGTCACTCTCAACAACTGGCAGACCCCCGAGCAACTCGCGTGGTCGTTCCAGCACATTGCGGACATCCTGCCCACCGCGGCCATTTCGCGCGCCGCGGCACCGGCAGCTACGTTCGAGAGTGCTCCCGCACCCGTGGAGAACCTCCCCCTTGTCACGGTTGACGGTCGATTTCTCACCGTGGGCGAAGTCATGGACTGGACCTACACCGACGGCTGGTTGGTCGAACATGACGGCAAGATCCTGGCCGAGCATTACCCCGGTGGCATGGCTCCGGGCACCAAGCACTTGCTGATGTCCGTGAGTAAGTCCCTGGTCTCGCTCGTTGCAGGATCACTCTGGGGCTCGGGCCTCCTCCACCTGGACGCACCCGTGACCGCCTACGTACCGCAATTGGCATATTCGGGGTACGCGGGCGCCACTGTGCGGAACCTCTTGGACATGCGGACGGGCGTGCGCTTCTCCGAGGAGTACACGGACCCGGATGCAGAGGTCCGCCAGCTCGAGGAAGCCATCGGGTGGAAGCCCTGGACCCACCCCGGCCCGCGTAGCATGTACGAATTCCTGCTGGGCCTGAAGAAGGTCCGCGAGCACGGAGGCGTGTTCGAGTACCGCTCGGCGGAAACCGATGTGCTCGGTTGGGTCTGCGAGGCCGCCGGCGGTGCACGCATGCAGCAGTTGATGTCCCGCATGCTGTGGAGTCGCATCGGTGCAGAAGAGGACGCCAACATTGGTGTGGACAGCACCGGCACCGGCATGTTCGACGGCGGCATTTCCGCCTCCCTGCGCGATATCGCTCGAGTGGGCCGCGTGGTCCTGGGTGACGGTGTGTCCATGACCGGCGCCCGGGTGACCCCCGCGGAATGGATCTACGACACCATGGCGGGTGGCCCTGATTCCCGGCAGGTTTTCGCGGATTCCCCCACGGACACCCGGATGCCCGGCGGCATGTACCGAAACCAGTTCTGGATTCCGCGCGAAGGTTCGGACGTGATCCTTGCCCTGGGCATCCACGGACAAATGATCTATATCAACCGCCCGGCCCGCGTGGTCGCCACCAAGCTCTCGAGCTGGCCGGTGCCGCAAGACGCGTGGATGCTGCTGACCACCCTCACCGCCTTCGACACCATTGCTGCGGCCGTGCAGGAGAACCGGATCTAAATGGACACGGACCAGCCACACGCCCACCCCGGCGAGCTTCGCCGGGTCAGCGCGTGCGCGGGAGTGATCCTGGCGCCCAATCCCGGGCCCATGACGTTGGACGGAACCAACACGTGGATCCTGTCCGCGCCGGGTTCCGATCCGGAGCATGCCCATTACGGCAGTCACCCCTCGGCGCAGGGCCGTGGTTCGTGGCCCGGCAGTGATGTCGTGGTGGTGGATCCCGGGCCGGAGGATCTCGGCCATCTCAAGGCGATCGTGGATGTCGGTAACGTCGTGCTGATTCTGATCACACACCGCCACGGTGACCACACGGACGGCATCGACCGGCTCCACGAGCTGACGGGCGCCCCCGTTCGGGCGGCACTACCTGAGCACTGCCGGGACGGCGAACCGCTCAGCGATGGAGACACGATCGTGGCCGCAGGAATGCGGATTCAGGTCATCGCGACCCCCGGCCATACGTCGGACTCCGTGAGCTTCAGAATTCCGCACGACGAACCGGAAACCATCATCACCGGGGACACGATCCTGGGCCGCGGTTCCACCATGATTGATTACCCGGACGGCTCACTCGGCGATTACCTGCGCTCGCTCAACGTCTTGGGTCGGCATTCGGGTGCCATGGTGCTGCCAGCCCACGCCGGCCCGCTGCACGATATCCAAGAGATTTGCGAGGAGCTCACTGAACACCGCCTGGAACGCCTGGATCAGGTGCGTTCGGTGCTCAACGAGCTGGGCAGCGGCGCGAGCCTCGAGGCCATCACGGACGCCGTCTACGCGGACGTACCGGAGGGAGTCCGCCGCGCGGCTGAGCACTCCATCGCCGCGCAGCTCGCCTACCTCGGCTACTGACTGAGTTTCAGTCCCGATCTCACACTGCGGCCGCACCCCAATGGGCCGAGACCCGTGAACTACGCGCGGGTTTCGACGTCGCTCCGAACCGTTCCGTAGCTCGGCTCGCGGCGCTTGATCCACCCGATCACGGCGTACGTGACGGGCATGAGGAGCACCTCGACCAGGCACTTGTACACGTAGCCCACGATCACGTAGTTGAGGAACCCGGACCACGAATCGATGCCGATGATCGGTGCCGCGATCGAGCAGAAGATGATGGTGTCGACCAGCGCACCCACCATGGTGGAGCCGATGAGGCGGGCCCACAGGTGCTTCTCCTTGGTCTTGGCTTTGACCTTGACCATCACGTAGGCGTTGAGTAGCTGGCCGACCAAGTAGCCCAGTAGCGAACCGACCACAATGAGCGGGACCGGGCCCAGCACGGCTTCGAATGCGCTCTGGTTCTCGTAGAACTCAGCCGGCGGCAGGATGATCACGATCCAGAACACTGCGGAGGAGAACGCACCGAACACGAAGGACGTGATGATGGCCTTGCGAGCAGCCCTGAAGCCGTAAACCTCGGACACCACATCGCCCAGCACATAAGCCAACGGGAACAGGAAGAACCCACCGTCGGTGATGATGGGACCGAACTCCACACCCTTGGTCGCTCCGATGTTGGAGAGCACAAGGATCACGCAATAGGCGGCCAGAATCAGGTCGAAGTACGTACGGGGGCGGCGCGCGAAAGCGGGGCCGGCGGCGTCGGGCGCGGACGCGGTTGAGGAAACGTCACGGGTGACCGGGGTGGCGGAATTGGGCACGACAAACTCTCCACGGAATCAAGGGAACTGGTGCGACGTCGTCTGCCACCCGGCGTCGTGGATCAGTGTAATGGTTACGCCTGTTGCGTTGAATTCGCGAGCACGGGGATTGCAGGAGCACAATATCCCCATGACTGAACTTTCCCGCCCGCAACCTCCCGTTGCCATGACGATTGCCGGTTCCGAAGTCACCGGCGGGGCCGGCGCGCTTGCGGATATCAAGACTTTCACTTCGCTGGGAGTTTTCGGCTCCCTGGCGCTGACCTGCATTGTGGCGTTCGATCCGGAGAATGACTGGGCCCATCGCCTGACTCCGGTTGACCAGGAGACCCTGGCCAATCAGCTGCAGACCATTTCTGCCGCGTACGACCTGGACGCCGTCAAGATCGGCATGCTCGGTTCACCGGACACGATCCACACCGTGGCCAAGGCCATGACCGAGCTCAAGCCGCGTCACTTGGTGCTGGACCCCGTGCTGATCTGCAAGGGTCAAGAGCCCGGCGCGGCCCTGGACACTGATCAGGCGCTCAAGGCCGAGGTGCTGCCGTTGGCCACGTTCGTGACGCCCAACCACTTCGAATCGTTATCGCTGTCCGGCATGAACGAGATCAACAACGTGGAGGATCTCAAGGGAGCCGCCAAACGCATCCACGATTCCTCCGGCGCCACCGTGCTGGCCAAGGGCGGCGTGCGTCTGTCCGGCCCGGACGCCGTGGACGTCTTCTACGACGGCTCCGAACTCGAGGTGCTCAGCGAACCCAAGGTGGGCGAGGTTCCGGTCTCGGGTGCGGGCTGCTCGTTGGCCGCCGCGGTTGCCGCCGAGCTGGCCAAGGGCGCGTCCGAGATCGACGCAGCTCGCACCGCCAAGGCGTTCGTTTCCGCCGGCATCCGCCACCGACTCGATTCTCACCTCCCGTTCGAATCCCTGTGGCAGGGCGGGCTCGCCGCCGAGTCCTGACTCCCACGATCGACGACGCCGCGCGCACCGGTTCCCCACGCTGGGGCCGGCGAGCGCGGCGTCGTCGGCATTTCGGAGCACAAGCGGGACGTTTCCTGAAAGATCTCAGTGAGATCGCTGCGCCTGGATTACATCTGGCACCCCGTGCCGTTGAATGTAATGACAGACCGTCACCCGCCTAGGTCAGACCTTCCCCGCTTTACTGACAGAATCAGATAAGGTGTCATCATGCCCCGCATTACAGCCTCCAGTAACGCCGCCCAGCGAGAGCGCACCCAGCGTGCGATCCTCACCGCGTTTGGAGAACTGCTCTACACCCAAGGGCTCACCGACCTGACCATGACCCAGGTGGCAAAGACCGCGGGCGTGGGGCGCACCGCCGTCTACAACTACTTCGCGGACATGGGTGAGCTGCTGGTCGCCTATGCGCTGGACGAGACCGAACGGTTCGTCGCGGATCTGGAGCGGGATCTGACCGAGACCGACAATCCCATCGATCAGTTGGGCATCTACGTACGGGCACAGCTTGAGGACATGAGCCGCCGTCACTTGCCCCCCGGCGAGGCGATGAAGACCGTGCTCGCACCCGAGGATTTTGCCAAGCTGGGCGCGCACGTGGGCAAGCTCCAAGGGGTCCTGGTGGGCATCCTGGAACGCGCCATGTCCGAGGGTTACCTCCCCCGTACCGATCCCGCCCAGCTCACCCAGCTCGTGCACGGTTCACTCGCGTCCACAGCGGACCGCAGTCATGGCGCCGAGAGCGAGCGAGCTCAGAAGGAACGGACCGATGCGACCGTTCTGTTCATCCAGCGTGGCCTGGGCGCCCAGTTCGATCAGAACTTCCGCCCCGTTCAGTTGCCTTTAGCGCGACCGGCCTTGAGCGTGGTTTCGTAAGAAGTCCCCCCATCGGAACCACACCTCATCGCAGGAGCGCAACACATTAGGCTGAACCAATGATCTTCAAGGCCGTGGGCGATTCACGCCCCTACCCCGAACACGGCCTGGTCACACCCTCTGACTGGTCGAAAATTCCACCCAAGCAAGTGAGACTCGCCGACCTGGTGACCACACAGTCCATGCTGGATCTGTCAAAACTCCTGGACGCCGATTCCACTTTTTTCGGTGACCTTTTCCCGCATGTCGTCTCCTGGAACGGCACGCTTTACCTGGAGGACGGCGTCCACCGTGCCCTCCGTACCGCGCTCCACCATCGCTCGGTCATCCACGCGCGGGTGCTCGAGCTCTAAGAATCACCTGTCACCTTCCCGAGTGAAACCGCACTTCCCGAGTACAGTGGTTCGTAAGTTGATTTTCTGACTTCGGCTGGAAACTCGCATATCACTTTGGGGCAGATGCCATCCCACTTTGACCGGCCACCCAAAGAACGGCGCACATCATGTCATTTGATTCCACACCCGTTCAACTCAGTAGGATCTTCGCGCACCTGTCCGGGATGATCCTGAACGAGAAGGACGCCACCTCTGCGGCCAGCAAACTCGCTTGGGCCGCTCATCAGACCGTTCCCTCCGCAACCGGCGCCGGCTTCTCCCTCCTCGATGAAGATGGCAAGCGACTATCCAGTGCTTCCACCGATCCCACCGTGGAGGCGATCGACGCTCTGCAATACGAATTGGGACAAGGCCCCTGCTTGAGCGCATGGGCAACCGGTGAACCCCAACGTGTAGACGACACCGCCACCGAAACCCGCTGGCCGGATTGGATCGGGGCCGTGTCCTCCATGGGGATCGGATCGATCCTGAGCTCCCCCATGATTTACCGAGGACGTCATGTTGGTGCCTTGAAGGTCTACGCGGCAGAGCCCCATGCCTTTGGCGAGACAGAGGTGCACCTTCTAGGATTGCTGGCCGATGCCGCTGCCACGCTGCTGGGCACAGCGCAGAGCATCGACACCCCGGTGCGACTGAGTAAAGCGTTGACGGACGCTTTGACCACACGGGACACCATCGGCTTGGCTGCGGGTGTCCTCATGGCTCAGGAGCATTTGAACCGGGATGTAGCGCGCACCCGTTTGCTGGAACGGGCGAGAACCAGCAATCGCCGCGTCATCGACGTGGCCTCCGAAATCTTGACTGATTGGGAGAAGCAGGGCGAATCACCGTGAAATCACATGAGTCCGATGACGCTTCTGTCGGCTACGAACAGGCGCGACAGTTATTGGCGACCATGCGCGCAGCCAATATAGACCAAGGTCGCTTGTGGCTGTACTTCTTCAGCGTTGGTGGGAGCATCAGCGAGTTCGAGATGGACGCCTTCCTCCACCACTCCTTGGTCCTGCCGCGCCTCCAACGCGACCTCCTCGCCCAAGCCGCTAATGAACTCCTCGCAGAGCAGGCTCCCCCTCGGGCTCCGTACTCGGCCGATATCCTGCGCCGTCGAACCTCACCGGTTGACGGGCCGACTCCCGATGAACGGGAAGACCCTGAAGGCAAAGAGGTCGTGGAAGACTAGACTGGGCTGAAACTTCTGGCCCCGAATCGATCCGTTCGGGGAGTTCGGCACAGCTGCAAAGGAGCAGTCCATGACCGACCGCGAGGCCGACGACCTTTCACACGAGCAGATCCAACAACTGCTGCTCGACAGTGAAAACATCTCCGAATTTCTCAACGTTTTCACGGTCAACCTGGCCCGGACTATTTCCGATAACCGGAACGAGGTCTATTGCTCAGTGACCCTGTTGCGCCCCAAGCGCACCACTCCAATGGCTTCTTCGCACGAGCTCCTGGAAGACCTTGATGAGCTCCAGTTCCATCACGGCGATGGTCCCTGCCTGACCGCAGCCCGGGACAAACAGGTGGTGTACGTCCCCGATACTCGATCGGATACTCGCTGGCCGGAGTATGGGAAAGCCGCGGCGGAAATGGGAACCTACTCGATTCTGGGGGTACCCATGGAGCTGGAAAGCGGGGCCGCCGCGGGACTGGATGTCTATGCGACCCGTCCCCGCGCCTTCGACGTCCCCGCGGTGGAGCTGATCGAGCAGGAAGTCGCGGCCGTCTCCAGCGCACTGCGTCTCGCTTTGAGGTTGGAAAGTCAGCGGGACGTAGAAAAGGACCTGACGGCCGCCATCAACTCACGCACGGTGATCAACCTTGCCGTGGGGATCGTCATGGGACAGAACCGATGTTCGCAAGGTGAGGCCGTGGATATCCTCACTGCGGCCTCCAACCACCGCAATATCAAGCTGCGTGACCTCGCCGCCGAGCTGGTGGCAAAAATGGGCGGCGGGCCCGGTCGCACTCATTTTGAACGTTAACACTTTGCGTCAAAATTACCGCTTATCTGGGAAAACGTTCCCTACTCACTGGTAGTCCATTGGGCTTAGCTGTAGGTCAAGCCGCGGCCACCCCCTAACATGGAGGAAGGCTGCACGAGTGGACCATAAAATTTCTGTAACCGTCCAGATCGACATGGACGGAAAAAATATCCGGATCATCACCGCAGGATGCCTGACCAGGTTTAGCCAGTCGGCTCTTCTGCCTCTCATTCGCCGAGCTCGCAAACTCACGCCCGGCATCCGCGTCACCGTAGACGCAACCCCCACGCGCCATGTTGACGCGGCTGGATTGGAGTTGCTGCGCGATGCCGTCGATTACGAGGTATCCCTGGGCAACGGGCCACCCGTTCAATTCGTGGTTCCCGCCCACCTCCCCCGCCATCACGCAACTGTCGGCATAAACGCATCTAACACTTACACGAGCCTGGTAGCAGCGCCCCACGAAGAAGGTGCATCATGAGCGAAATCATCATTCCCACGACCCTCTCGAGCACTCCCCAAAGTGCGCCCACTGACTCCCGATGGCTCGACCCCGCCAGCACCTTCCTGGCTCCAGCAGATCAGTTCCCCAGCGAGCTGGCAGACCTTGACTTGATGACGGTAATGGCCCTTCATGGCCGGGTATGTCGGCAGCTCGAACGCGAATACCTCACCAATCCGGAGGGCGCAGATCCTGCCACGCTGGATCGCGTCGAGGAATTGACCGAAGAGCTCGATGAGCGCCAAAAGTACGCATCGGACTTTGACTAGGCCCGAAACATCAGGGGTGATCTACCAGCCGAGTGCGACCCAGGGGGACAACGGTCGCACCACCATCCTGGAAGAAGTCGTTGCCCTTGTCATCGACAACGACAAAAGCGGGGAAATCTTCCACAGTGATCTTGAAGACTGCTTCCATTCCCAGGTGTTCATAGTCGAGCACCTCGACTGACGTGATGCAGTCCTGAGCCAACCGGGCAGCCGGTCCGCCCACCGAACCCAAATAGAAGCCACCATGGCGTTCACACGATTGGGTCACGGAGGCGGACCGGTTGCCTTTTGCCAGCATCACCAATGAACCACCCCGCGACTGGAAATCTTCGACGTATCCATCCATACGCCCACCGGTGGTCGGTCCGAACGACCCCGAGGCCATTCCGCTGGGAGTCTTGGCAGGTCCGGCGTAATAGACGGGGTGCTCCAGCATGTAGTTCGGCAGATCTTCGCCCCGTTCGAGTTTGGCGCGCATTTCCGCGTGGGCAATATCGCGGGCCACGATCAACGTTCCGTTCAGCGAGACACGCGAGCCGACGTCGCACTGCGCCAGTCGCCGTCGAATCTCGTCCATCGAGGTGTCTAGGTCAATGGCCACCACATCCTCTGAACCGGTCAATTCTTCCAGCCCCGCGCTCGGGATGAACCGGGCAGGGTCTCGCTCGAGCTGTTCAAGAAAGACTCCGTCCGAGGTAATCTTCCCCAGCACCTGACGGTCCGCCGAGCAGGACACCGCGAGCGCCACGGGGAGCGAACCGCCGTGGCGCGGCAACCGGACAACGCGCACATCGTGGCAGAAGTACTTACCGCCGAACTGGGCGCCCAATCCCAGCTGCGTGGTGAGTTCGAAGACCTTTTCCTCGAAGTCCACGTCGCGGTAGCCGTTTCCCAGGCCCTCACCGTGATCGGGCAGGGTGTCCAGGTAGTGGGCCGAGGCCAGCTTAGCGGTCTTCAGCGCGAACTCCGCGGACGTACCACCAATGACAACCGCCAAGTGATACGGCGGGCAGGCCGCCGTCCCCAGGCTTTCGATCTTCTCCCGCAGGAAGTCCAGCATCCGCTGCTCATCCAGGAGCGCTTTGGTCTCCTGGTAGAGGAAGGACTTATTGGCACTCCCACCACCCTTGGCCATGAAGAGGAACTCGTACTGCGCTCCTTCACCCAGCGAAACCTCTATCTGGGCAGGCAGATTGGTTCCCGTATTGACCTCGTCCCACATGGAGACCGGCGACATCTGGGAGTACCGCAGATTGAGCACCTGGAAAGCGTCAAAGATGCCGTGCGAAAGGTACTCGGCGTCCTTGCCGTCAGTGATCACCCGGTGACCCCGCTTGGCCGCAACGATCGCCGTGCCGGTGTCCTGGCACATGGGCAGAACACCCCCGGAGGACACGTTGGCGTTCTTCAACAGGTCCAGGGCCACGTAGCGGTCATTGGGTGAGGCCTCCGGGTCGTCCAGGATTCGCCGCAGCTGTGCCAGATGATCGGTCCGCAAGAAATGGGATACATCGCTGAACGCCTCGTAGGCCATCGCTTTGATCGCGCTCGGGTCCACCTCCAGCCACGATTCGCCGCCCATCTCGCGGAGCCGCACACCATCTTTTGCAACGAGGCGCATCTCAGGCTTCTGCGGGCGGCGGGGAAGTTGGTCCACGTACTGAAATTCAGGCTGACCCATATCAATATATTGGCATAGCGAACAATAGCCGGCTAGAGGTATCGAGCATCACTTGCTGCGATAGACACCTTGATGAGTAGTGGTGAGAGGTTGGAGTTCAGAAGACCCATCATTATATTGAATATCTAAGAACATCCGGGCGGAGCAGCGCGGCTTGAGCCAGAGCCAGGGAGCCTTCCTGGGAAACAATCGAAAGCTCCCATGCATCCCGCCCAAGCGCGCATGCTGTATCCCGGGTGACCTCATACACCTCGAACGCGGAGACTGGAGACTCACCCGGCGGGGCCCAGCCGAGCAGCATCAGCTGGTCGGCTACCCAGTCGCCGTAGGTCGAATCGGGTATACCAGCGGCTCGGTGGAGTAGGCACAACCACCCAGCGTGACGGTCGAAATCGTCCCGGCCCAGGGGCAACTTCATGGCGATGTAAAAGAAGAGTTCACGCGGGTCGCCTGACAGCTTCTTTCCGATCTGCGTCCGACTGAGCTCTCCTTTGCGGACCTTCAGCAACCCCAAGTGTGTGAGGGTCCGCCGGTAGTCCTGAACTGGTCTTGTGTGTTGCTCTCTATTGTTTTGACCTATCCACGACGGCACGCCCAGGGTCGTTGCCAGCCGTTTGACCACGGTGGGTGGGAGCCAACCCGCCTTACTCAGCGTGACGCCGTCATCAACCGCGTCCAGGAGCAGTTGAAACGGCCGAACCGCGTCGGCCATTTCTTGTTCCGTGGGCGGATGTTGGCTGAATTCGGTCATCTGCAACGTCACGAGTAGTTCTTTCCGCGTAGCAGATGAGTCGATCAGCTCGATCAGCTCAGGCCTTACATCGTCCAGTGGCTGCGGATTCATCAGAGCATTGAGAACTCGGTTGTGCCGGCCCACGTCAAAGCGTTCCGGATCCCATCCCGGTGGGCACCAATCCAACAGCATCCGTTGATGCTCATCAGGGCTAGTCGCCTGGCGAGCCCGCAAGAGTTCGCCATAGCCGGGGATCCCTCCACAATCCTCGGGTGGGCAGGCCCGGGCCCCGTCGAGCACATGGGGCACCGTGGATTCAATGCTCGGCAGGATCTCCTCGAGAGTAATTCGATGTTCCCAACCGTCCCCGAAGTCATAGTCGTACATCAGCTCGTCACCGACTGAGCGCAACACCTGGCTGACGCGCACGGAGCCCTCATGAATGCCCGCGTCTGAACCCTCGATCAAGTCGATGTTCGTGAGGAACGGCGCATTGTCTTCAACTCTGAACGAGTGCAAATGGCAATCCAGCCACCCCATAGCGGCGTTGACGATCGTGTGGAGATCGGGCAATCGAGCATCCTGCCCCACGCGGATGCGCCGCCAAATGACTGGCTCTATTCCAAGAAGTTCAACCCTGAGCACGACATCCCCAGGATTCGAGGCTGGCTCCGCCAACTCAGGGGGCGCATGGACACGACGACCGAAAGACATGCTTCGAGTCTGCCGGACATCCGTCATCGTGAACAGGTCATGTCAGGCATGGGCTGAACATCAGCCTCACGGTGATCAGCGAACTCACCCCTCCCCGGGACTCGCGTCGCCAGTACTCCGCAACACAGCAGCCCGCCACCACCAAGTTTTTACTTCCCCGCCACGACCTGGTCGTTTATCGCGCTTATGCTCAAGGTCACTGTGTGTTGACCTGGAGGTTCGTATGCGTGCTCGATCTCGCGCCCTTGTCGTTTCGTCGGCGGGTGCACTCGCCGTTGCTCTCGCCGTGAGCGCCGCGGCACCGGCCGTGGCTGGTGAAGGTGGGCGAGCGGCGTCGTCGTCGAAGAGCACGAATGCGACCGGCGACAAGCACGGGCTGCGCGTGGCCACGTACAACGCGTCCCTGAACCGCAATGAGGCGGGGCAGTTGCTGCGCGACCTGTCCACGCCGGACAATCAGCAGGCCAAGAACATCGCGGAAGTCATCCAGATCAACAACCCGGACGTGGTGCTCGTCAACGAGTTCGACTACGTGCCCGGTGGCCAGGCTGCGGAGGCGTTCCGCAACAACTATCTTTCGGTCGGGCAGAACGGTCAGGTACCGGTGGACTACCCCTACTACTACGTGGCGCCGGTCAATACGGGTGTGCAGTCCGGGCTGGATCTCAACCAGGACGGGCAGACGGGCGGGCCCGACGATGCTTGGGGCTTCGGTCTGTTCCCCGGCCAGTACGGCATGGTGATCTACTCCAAGTATCCGATCGCCCACGATCAGGTGCGCACCTTCCAGAATTTCCGTTGGCAGGACATGCCCAGTAACCAACTGCCCACCGACTACTACACGCGTGAGCAGGCCGAGCAGCTGCGGCTTTCGTCCAAGTCCCACTGGGACGTGCCCGTGCGCGTCGGCAATAAAACCGTGCACGTTCTGGCTGCACACCCCACCCCACCCAGCTTCGACGGCCCCGAAGACCGCAACGGCCGCAAGAACAACGACGAGATCCGCTTCTGGGCCGACTACGTCACGGGCAACAAGACCACCTCCTACATTTACGACGACGCCGGGCACCACGGTGGCCTGCCGCGCGGCGAGCGCTTCGTGATCGTGGGGGACTACAACTCCGACCCCAACGACGGCGATTCGTTCCCGGGTGCCATCGGCCAGTTGCTGAACAACTCGCGAGTCCGCGATCCGCTGCCGACCTCGAACGGTGCAGCGGAGGCCAGCGAGCGCCAGGGTGGCGCCAACCTCGCGCACGAGTCAGATCCTGCGCGCGACACCGCCGATTTCAATGACAACCCCGTTCCCGGCAATCTGCGCGTGGACTACGCGTTGCCGTCCAAGAATCTGCCGTTGCTGGATGCCGGAGTTTTCTGGCCCGCACCTGGCCAGCCCGGCTCCGAGCTGACCGGCGACTACCCGTTCCCGACCTCCGACCACCGCCTGGTGTGGGTGGACGTCAAGGTTCCGGGCAAGCGATAGCCCCTCACCACAATCTGGAGATCACTCATGCCCGTATCCATGTCCAAGCCCTCGCTGCGGACCCGCATTGCCGCTGCCTCCACCGGAGCGGTGTTGCTGTGTAGCGGCATTGCCGCGGCGCCCGCCTTCGCAGCCCCGGCCACCGACACCGTGTCCATCGCCGAGATTCAGGGCACCGGAGCCGAGACTCCGCTCAAGGGTCAAACCGTCACGACTGAACCCTCGATCGTGACCGCTGTGTACCCGGGCGATCCGGGCACGCTGGGTGGTTTCGTGATTCAGACCCCCGGCTCCGGTGGGAAGGTGGACATGAGCAAGGCCTCCACCGGGGTGTTCGTCTACACCGGTAGCACGCAGTCCACAGTGTCCGTGGGCGACAGGGTCCAGGTCACGGGCGAAGCCGGGGAGTATCGCGGTCTTACCCAGCTGGAAGGCAATATCGAGATCACGCCGGTGGCCGAGGAGCTCCCCGCGGTGGAGCCCGCCACCAATGACTGGGCTTCCACCGCCGCCACCCGCGAGAACCTTGAATCCATGCTGTACAAGCCCAAGGATAAGTTCCAGGTCGCGGATACCTACGGCCTGGGTCGCTATGGCGAACTCGGGCTGGCCGCGGGGAAGGAACTTCCCGCGCAACCGACCCAGGTCGCGCGGCCGGGCAGCGCGGAGGCGCAAGCTCAGGCGGAGCGTAACAGTGCCATCTCGGTCACGCTCGATGACGGCACCAACCGGGGCTTCGCGGCGTCGCCGACCCAGGAGCCCCGTCAGGTTCCCTATTTGACCCGTGAGGATCCCGTGGCGGTGGGCGATTCCGCTCGCATCACCAAACCGGTCATTGTGGATTACCGCTTCGACAAGTGGCGCTTCCAGCCGACCTCCCCGGTGGTTCCGGGTGAGGAACCGGCGCGCTTCTCGGGCTCGGCCGATCCCAAGTCGGCGGTGGGCGGGCAGATGCGGATCGCCTCATTCAACGTGCTCAACTACTTCACGACCGTGGGCCAGGAAAAGGGCTGCCGCGGCGGCAACTACTCGACCGACGGCACCTACAACGTGGCCCAGAACTGCGATGTGCGCGGCGCGTTCGACCAGGCCGATTTCCAACGCCAGCAGGCTAAGACGGTCTCCGCGATCAACCAGTTGGACGCCTCCGTGGTCGGTCTCATGGAAGTGGAGAATTCCGTCAAACTCGGTGAGCCCAAGGACGAGGCCCTGCAGAACCTCGTCGCCGCGCTGAACAAGGCCGCCGGGTTCAAGAAGTGGGACTTAGTGTCCGTGCCCGACTCCGAGCTGCAGCCCGTGGCCGATCAGGACTTCATCACCAACGCCATCATTTATCAGCCCAAGCAGGTCACCCAGGTGGGCCGAGCCCAGGCTCTCGGTTCCGAGGCCGTTGCAGGGGGCGCTTTCGAAAACGCCCGCACTCCCCTGGCCGCCACCTTCACCTCGACCAAGGGCGGCGGCAAGCACGGCGCCGCGCCCACCACCGTGGTGGTCAACCACTTCAAGTCCAAGGGTTCCGCGCCTCGTACGGGCCCCAACCGCGCCTCGGGCGACGGCCAGGGAGCCTGGAACGCCGCGCGCGTGGCGCAAGCGAGCGCCGTCGTCAATTGGATCCCCGAGCTGAGCAAGGCCGCGGGCTCCGAGGACGTTGCCGTGCTGGGTGACTTCAATTCTTACGCCCAGGAGGACCCGATGCAGGAGTTCTACGGTGCCGGCTACACACAGGCCACTGAGGACGATTACACCTACGTCTTCGGCGGTCAGGTGGGCTCGCTGGACCACATGCTGGTCTCACCATCCTTGAAGAAGCGCATGACCGGCGCGGACGCCTGGAACATCAACTCCGGCCAGTCCCCGCTGCTGCAGTACAGCCAGTACCGCACCACCGCGCTCGATTACTACGTGGCGAACGAGATCGCTTCATCCGACCACGACCCGTACATCGCGGGGTTCCGAGCGAGCAAGAAATAGTCTTCCCAGCACCGCCGACGACGCCGCGGCCACGCTTCTTTCGAGCGTGGCCGCGGCGCTGTTAACCGTGGGAAGCCCGGTGTGGTGACGATGTGCGCCGAACTGGGCGCGGCGGCGTCGGCAACATCGGCAGCCTGAAAAACTCGTGCGCGTCATTTTGTGACAATAGTTACTGGCAGGTCACGAGTGTCCTTATGATGTGAGCACCCCCTGATCGGCGAGGGACTCACGGCCTGGCTGGGCCGTCCTGACGCGGAATATTGGTTCCGAGTTCGGAGAGTTATCGCCCGTAACAAAGGATCCGCGCATGATTGCCGCATCATCCTTCCGTCGTTCCGTGACGACCGGACTCATTGCATTGTTCTTGGCCTCCGGCACCGTTGCCGTGGG
>CAACWU010000053.1_pt1 | contig 20754 bp, 15 predicted proteins | sample 2275741 | NCBI WGS metagenome assembly CAACWU01 (sample SAMEA5312470, study PRJEB27640) | indoor metagenome | biome: indoor environment; feature: uncontrolled; material: tiles wood | place: Germany | collected 2014-07-07
CGCGGCTGGCACCTGCCCGAGCACAACATCACCGTGAACGGCAAGGAAGGCTCCGGTTCGCTCACGGACTTCGGCCTGCACTTCTTCCACACCGCCAAGCAGCTGCTCGAGAACGGCCACGGTCCGTACTACTACCTGCCCAAGATGGAGTCCTACCTCGAGGCTCGGCTGTGGAACGACGTGTTCACCTTTGCCGAGGAGTACCTGGGCATCGAGCACGGCACCATTCGCGCCACGGTGCTCATCGAGACCATCCCCGCCGCCTTCCAGATGGACGAGATCCTCTACGAACTGCGCGACCACGCCTCCGGCCTCAACGCCGGCCGCTGGGACTACCTGTTCTCGATCATCAAGTACTTCCGCGACGCCGGTGACCAGTTCATCCTGGCCGACCGCTCCTCGGTCACCATGACCGCCCCGCTGATGCGCGCCTACACCGAGCTGCTCGTGCAGACCTGCCACAAGCGTGGCGCGTTCGCCATGGGTGGCATGGCAGCCTTCATCCCGTCCCGCAAGGACGAAGAGGTCAACCGTGCGGCCTTCGAGAAGGTCCGCAACGACAAGACCCGCGAGGCCAACGACGGCTTCGACGGCTCCTGGGTCGCCCACCCGGACCTCGTGCCCGTGTGCAAGGAAGTCTTCGACGGCGTGCTCGACGGCAAGCCCAACCAGGTGGGCCGCCTGCGCCCGGAGGTCTCCGTGACCGCCGAGCAGCTGCTGGACGTCCCCTCCGCCGGCGATCAGCGCACCGAGGCCGAGCTCAACGCCAATCTTTACGTGGCCATCCGCTACATCGCGGTCTGGTTGTCCGGCAACGGCGCCGTGGCCATTCACAACCTCATGGAGGACGCTGCCACCGCGGAAATCTCCCGCTCCCAGATCTGGCAGCAGATCAAGAACGGTGTGGTCTACACCGACACCGGAAACACTGCAACGCGCGAGCTGGTTGCGGACGCCCTGGACAAGCAGTTGGGTGTCCTCAAGGAGGAGATCGACGCCGAGAACTACGAGAAGTGGTTCGTCCCGGCGGGCAAGCTCATCTCCGACATGGTCCTGAGCGACAACTACCCGGACTTCCTGACCCTGCCCGCGTACGACCTCATGGAAGGGGCCAAGTGACACAATCCATTCTCGGGGCGCGAGTCGCCTCCGCTGCTCCCGCCGACGCCGCTCTGAGCGGCTCGGCGGGGGCCGTCCCGGCTGGCGCGAGCCTGCCCACCACGTTCTACCAGCGGGCCGACCTCGTGCTCGCCGGCACCGACGCGGACCTCGCCCGGTTCTTCCCGGGTGATTCCGGGGTCCGCCAGCCCGTGCACACGTGCTACATCCCGGCCGACCTGGTCACCGTGGACACCCCCGCCGAATGGGGCCGCGCCGCACAGGCCGCCGCCGATGAAGCGGGTGGGCTCCAGGTGCTCGCCGAACTGGCGGGGCTCACCGGGGACGGCGTGAGCGACGTCGTGAACCGTGTGGCCGCCAAGCTGCAGACCGAGCCCATCGAGGACCTGCGACTGGATCTCGAAGACGGCTTCGGCAACCGCTCGGACGGCGAAGAAGACACCGCAGCAGCCCAGGCCGCCCGCACCGTGGCGCAGTTCGCGATCAACCGGGCCAACGGATCCGCACCGGCACCGGCCTTCGCGGGCATCCGCTTCAAGTGCTTCGAAGAGGCAACTCGTGCTCGCGGTCTGCGTTCCCTGGACGTGTTCGTGAGCACCCTGGTGCGCGAGGGCGGCCTGATCGAGGCCGGCGTGAGCGCCGACGGATTGCCCGCCGGACTCGTGCTGACCCTGCCCAAGGTCTCCTCCGTGGAGCAGGTGCAGGTCATGGTCGAGGCGTGCCAGGCCCTCGAGGATGCGCTGGGTCTGCCCAACGGCCGACTGCGCTTCGAGATCCAGATGGAAACGGCCCCCATGATCCTGGGGCTGGACGGCACGTGCCTGATTCCCGCGATGCTGCGCGCTGCCGAGGGCCGCGCCACCTCGCTGCACTACGGCACCTACGATTACTCGGCGTCCCTGGGGATCTCCGCGCAGTTCCAGTCCATGGAGCACCCCGCCGCGGACTTCGCCAAGAACGTCATGCAGGTGGCCGTGGCCGGCACGGGTGTGCACCTGTCCGACGGCTCCACCAACCAGTTGCCCGTGGGTGACGCCGAACAGCGCCGCGATTCCTGGGCACTGCACGCACGACTGGTCCGCCGGTCGTTGGAGCGCGGCTACTACCAGGGCTGGGACCTGCACGCCCACCAGCTGCCCACGCGCTTCCTCACCAATTACGCGTTCTACCGCGACGGGTTCGACGCCGCCGCCCACCGCCTGGAGGTCTACTCCCGTCGGTCGGTGCCCGGCATCGAAGCCGCCGACGTGGCCGATGAACCCGCCACCGCTCGCGCCCTGGCCCGCTACATTCTGCGCGGCACGCTGTGCGGTGCGGTGACCGAGGACGAGCTGCGCACCGCCGGCTTGTCCCCGGAAACGGTGAGCTCGGTCGCGAAGACGGGCGTGGCGGCGCCGTCGAACGCTGAACATTCCGAAACAGGAGAAACACGATGAGCGAACGCACGTACTGGGCCACCCACGGTGGCCACCCGCCGCAGACCGATCTGCTGACCGACCGGGCCATGTTCAAGGAGGCCTACGCGGTGATTCCGCGGGGTACGCAGCGGGACATCGTGACCTCGTTCCTACCGTTCTGGGAAGGCACCCGGCTGTGGGTGCTCGCGCGACCGCTGACCGGTTTCGCGGAGACGTTCTCCCAGTACCTCATGGAGGTCTCCCCCGGCGGCGGCTCGGACAAGCCCGAGGACGACCCGGATGCTGAGGCAGTGCTGTTCGTCATGGAGGGCTCGCTCGAGCTGACCCTGGGCGACGAGCCCGGCGACGACGACGTCCACACCCTCAACCCCGGCGGCTACGCGTTCATCGCCCCGGGCGAGACGTGGACCGTGCATAACCGCGGCTCCGAGGAAGCCCGCTTCATGTGGGTGCGCAAGCGCTACCAGAAGGTCGCGGGCATCGAGAAGCCGGAATCCTTCGTGACCAACGAGCAGGACGTGGAATCCACGCCCATGCCCGGCACCGAGGGCCGCTGGGCCACCTCGCGGTTCGTGGACCCGGCGGACGTGCGCCACGACATGCACGTGACCATCGTGACCTTCCAGCCGGGCGGGATCATCCCGTTCGCGGAGACCCACGTGATGGAACACGGGCTCTACGTGCTCGAGGGTCAGGCCGTGTACCGCCTCAACGAGGACTGGGTCGAGGTGCAGGAGGGCGACTTCATGTGGCTGCGCGCCTTCTGCCCGCAGGCCTGCTACGCCGGGGGTCCCAAACCCTTCCGCTACCTGCTGTACAAGGACGTCAACCGGCACGCTCCCCTGCCCCTGGGAGGGCATGCGGGGCGCTGATTTCGGCCCCATGACGATTTAAGGTTCCTTATCCCCGATTTCCGCTGTGGAATCGGGGATAAGGAACCCTATTTCATGTGTAGCGCTCATGCTGCGGGACGCAGCTACTCTGCGTCGTGGCGCTGCTCGCCGTCGGCCAGATCTGAGTCATCCTTAGGCCACGGCCAAGAACTCGGGCACCTATAAGCCACTTCCACGGAGGAAATATGGCTTATAGGTGCCCGAGTTCTAGTTGGTGGCGTAAGAGTGTCTCAGATCTTGTCCCGCTCCAAGCATCGCGGGCAGGCCGCACCGACTGCTCAGCTCAACGGGAAGCCCTTGAGGTCCTTGGGTAGCGGCGGGGCGTAGGTGCGGGACTTGGATGTGGTGAGTCCCAGGCGCACGAGCGACTGCGCAATGGTCACCGCGGCGGCCACTCCGTCCACCACGGGAACACCACACTGTTCACGCACAGCGGCTTCAAGTGCTGCCATGCCGCCGCAGCCGAGCACGATCACTTCCGCGCGGTCCTCGTCGATGGCCAGTTGTGCCTCGGCCACGATCGACTGGATCGCAGCATTCTCATCCGCCTCCAATTCCAGCACCGATGTATTGGACGCCCGCACGGACGCGCAGCGGTCCAAGAGCCCCGCCAGCTGCAGCCGATCCTCGATGAGGGGAACCGTGCGGTCCAGGGTGGTCACCACCGAATAGCTGCGCCCCACGAACGTGGCCATGGAGGCAGCGGCCTCGGTGATGTCCACGACCGGCTGCTCCAACAGTTCCTGCAAGCCTTCGCGGCCGTGTTCGCCGAATCCGGCCTGGATCACGGCGTCGAAGGGCTGGTCGTAGCTGAGCACGGCGTCCATCACGCCCACCGCGGCCAGGTAGGACTCCATGTTGCCTTCACACGAAGGCGCCCCGAAACGCGGGGTCAGTCCCACGATGTCGACGCCGGGCTCGGCCACTTTTCGCGCCGACTCCGCAATCGATTCCGTCATGGACTCCGTGGTGTTCACGTTGACCGTCAAAATGCGCATCGTCTAACTCCTTGAAACGTGAGTGATTCTCGATCGGTGCCCGGCGGGCGGCCGTACTAGAGACGGACCGCCCACCGGGCAGGACATGCGGTGGGCGGGGGCCGCCGGTCTAGCCGAACGGCCCCGCCAGGCAGGTCAGTGGGTGGTGGCCACGGCGATGGCTTCACCGTGCTGGTCCGTGTATTCCACGCGCTTCTTGGCGGTGATCAAGTAGCAGATCGCACCCAGGCCAGCGCCGATGAACCACGAGAACTCACTCGCACCAGCGAAGAACGGAAGCAAAGCCACGGCCAATGACGCCAGTGATGAGGGGATGAACGCCGCAATCGCTCGCGGGTTCACACCCTTGCGGTAGTAGTACGCGCCGTCGTTGGTGTCGATGTAGAGCTGCGGAACGTTGACCTTGGAGCGGCGAATGATCCAGTAGTCGACCATGATGATGCCGAACAGCGGGCCGAGCAGCGCGCCCAGTCCACCCAGGAAGTACACGATCACCACGGGAGAGTTGTAGAGGTTCCACGGAAGAATGACCAGACCGATCACGGCGGAGACGATGGCCGCCTTCTGGAAGTTCAAGGCCTTGGGGAACATGTTGGTCAGCGCATACGTGGGCGCCACGAAGTTGGCCATCAGGTTCACCGCCACCGTGAGGATCAGCAACGCCAGGGATGCCAGCACGATCAGTGGCACGGAGGGGATGGTCTGCACGATGTCTGCGGGTGCCGTGATGATGGTGCCGTCCAACTTCAACTGCGCACCGGCCAGGGACACCACGATCAGGCCGAACAGGAGCATGTTGATGGGGATGCCCCAGAAATTGCCCTTCACAATCGCACCCCGGCTGGTCGCCGAACGCGTGAAGTCGCAGAAGTTCAGCACGAACGTTCCGTAAATGGACACCCACAGCGCGCCGCCACCCAGGATGTGAACCCACATCTCCCAGCCGGTCAGCGGGTTCTCGGTGGTCCACGCGATCGAGAAGTCCACGCGCCACAGCATCCACACGGCCAGCGCCACGAAGGTGACCAGGATGATGGGGCCGGCAAAGGCCTCGTACCGGCGAATCATTTCCATGCCGTAGCAAACGATGATGACCTGGATGATCCATAGGGCCACGAAGCTGATCCACCCCAGAGTGGACAGACCCAGGATGTCGTTGCTGTCCAACGGTGCCAACCCCGGCCACAACGCAATGAGCATCACGCGCAGCACCACGGAGGCCAAGTAGGTCTGAATGCCGAACCAGGCTATGGCCACAATGCCACGCACGGCGGCCGGCAGTTGCGCTCCGTGCACGCCGAAGGAAATGCGGCTCATCACCGGATACGGCACACCTGTCTTGTAGCCCATGAATCCGGACAGGCAGAGCAGGAAGAACAGCAGCAGAGCGCCCACGCCCAAGGCGGTGAGCACCTGCCACGCCCCGAGCCCCAGGGCGAAGAGCCCGATGGCGAATGAGTAGTTGCCCAGCGAGTGCACGTCGTTGGCCCACAGCGTGAAGATGCTGTACGCGTTCCACGTGCGTCCCTCTCGCCGTGTGGGGGCCAGGTCCACGTTGTAGAGCCGGTCGCTGGTGATGGGCGGCGGTTCGGCCTGAACCGTGCCGGGTGAATAGACGTGGTCGAATTCCGGGCGCCCGGCAGCACGTTCACGCGACAGAGCGGTCTCGTCAGTGGCCATATCCCCTCCTTAGGTGATGAGTCGATCTCCAGGCGCGGCCTTGATGACCTGGCCCGATGCGTAGTCCACCGGTGGGTGGGAGACACAGACGGAAACATCTCACACCAAAGGTTGACGTAGGTCACATTCTAACCTAACGTTTTCACCAGATAGAACTTAACTTCCACAATCCGAAAGACGGGCACCCGCGAGGGGTCACCGCACAGGAGGAACACCGTGAGCTACACCGTCAACTCTTCGATCTTGCTGACCGACCTGCCGATCAACGACCGCCCGCAGGCCGTGGCTTCCGCGGGTTTCACTCGCGCCGAATTCTGGTGGCCGTTCCCCACGTCCACCCCCTCGGATGCCGAGATCCAGGAATTCGTGGACGCACTCAAGAACGCAGGCGTCCAGTTGACCGGCCTGAACTTCTACGCCGGTGACATGCCCGGCGGCGAGCGCGGTGTGCTCTCCCAGCCGGCTCGTTCGGATGAGTTCCAGGCCAACATCGACGCCGTGGTGAAGATCGCCCAGGCCACCGGCTGCAAGGCGTTCAACGCGCTCTACGGCAACCGCCTGGACGGCGAGGACGCCGCGGAACAGGACCGGATCGGCGTCGAAAACCTGCAGCGCGCGGCGGATGCCGTGGCTCCCTTGGGCGGCGTCGTGCTGCTCGAGCCCGTCTCCGGAACCGAGGCCTACCCGCTCAAGACCGCCGCGGACGCCCTGGCCATCATCGAGAAGGTGGGTCGAGACAACGTCAAGCTGCTGGCCGACTTCTACCACTTGGCCGTCAACGGTGACGACGTGGAGCGCGTCATCGAGGACCACGCCGCTGACTTCGGTCACATCCAGATCGCCGACAACCCCGGCCGCAACGAGCCCGGCACCGGTGAGCTGCCGCTCGAGAAGTGGATCGACCGCTCCCGTGAACTCGGTTACGACGGCGTGATCGGCCTGGAGTACAAGGCTTCGCAGGAGGATCCCTTCGCGTGGCTGCCCCGCGAGAAGCGCGCCTGATCCGGCCGCCCCGTCACCTCACAAGAACTCACTACCAAGCACCAGCTACACCCGCGGATCACCGCAGAACTTCTAAGGAGAACATCATGACCAAGGTTGCTGTTATCGGATTGGGCATCATGGGCCTTCCCATGGCCAAGAACCTCGTCACCGCAGGCCACGAGGTGACCGGTTACAACCGCTCCCCCGAAAAGGCCCAGGAGCTCGCCAAGGCCGGCGGCACCGCTGCCGGTTCCGTGGCCGAGGCCGTCAAGGACGCCGAGGTCATCATCACCATGGTTCCGGACTCCCCGGACGTTCAGGACGTGGTGGAGGGCGAGGACGGCGTGTTCGCGAACGCCCCGCAGGGTGCCCTGTGGATCGATGCGTCCACCATCCGCCCGGACGTGGCCGTGAACCTGGCCGACGCCGCTCGCAAGGCCGGCATCCGCCCGCTGGACGCCCCCGTCTCCGGTGGCGAGCAGGGCGCGATCGACGCCGCCCTGTCCATCATGGTCGGCGGCGAGGCCACCGATTTCGAGGCCGCCCAGGAAGTCCTCAACGGCGTGGGCAAGACCATCGTGCACGTGGGCCCCTCCGGCTCCGGCCAGACGGTCAAGGCCGCCAACCAGCTCATCGTGGCCGGCAACATCCAGTTGCTCGCCGAGTCGGTCGTGTTCCTCGAGGCCTACGGCGTTGATACGGACGCCGCTCTGAAGGTCCTCGGTGGCGGCCTGGCCGGTTCCAAGGTTCTCGATCAGAAGGGACAGAAGATGCTCGATCGCAACTTCGATCCCGGTTTCCGCCTGGCCCTGCACAACAAGGACATGGGCATCGTCACCGCCGCCGCACGCGAGGCCGGCGTCACCATCCCGTTGGGCGCTGTCGTCGCCCAGTTGGTCTCCGCCCTGGTCGCCCGCGGCGACGGCGGACTGGACCACTCGGGTCTGTTCAAGCTCGCCAATGAACTGTCCGGCGGCGACAAGAAGTAATTCCCCGGCCCACGCGGGCACGGCGGTCTGACACAAGATTTCAAGGAGAACATCATGACCAAGATGCGTACGGTGGACGCCATTGTCGCCATCCTGAAGAAGGAAGGCGCAACCGAGGCGTTCGGTTTGCCCGGTGCGGCTATCAATCCGTTCTACTCAGCCATGCGTAACGACGGCGGGATCCGCCACACGCTGGCCCGCCACGTCGAGGGTGCCTCGCACATGGCCGACGGTTACACCCGTGCCGCTCCCGGCAACATCGGCATCTGCGTGGGCACCTCGGGCCCCGCGGGCACCGACATGATCACCGGCCTCTACGCCGCGATCGCGGATTCGGTGCCGATCCTGTGCATCACCGGTCAAGCTCCGGTGGCCAAGCTGCACAAGGAAGATTTCCAGGCCGTGGACATCGCCTCGGTCGCCAAGCCGGTGACCAAGATGGCCGTGACCGTTCTGGAGCCGGGCCAGATCCCGGGCACCTTCGCGCGAGCGTTCCACGAGATGCGCACGGGCCGTCCCGGTCCCGTGCTGATCGACCTGCCCCTGGATGTGCAGTTGGCCGAGATCGAGTTCGACATCGACCTCTACGAGCCCCTGCCCGTGGCCAAGCCCGCGGCCACCCGTGCCCAGGCCGAGCGCGCCCTGGACATGCTGTTCGCCTCGGAGCGTCCGCTGATCGTGGCCGGTGGCGGCGTCATCAACGCCAACGCCTCCGAGAAGCTGGTCGAGTTGGCCGAGGTGCTCGACGTTCCCGTGATCCCCACCCTGATGGGCTGGGGTGCCATTCCCGACGATCACCCGTTGATGGCCGGCATGGTGGGTCTGCAGACCTCGCACCGCTACGGCAACGAGTCGTTCCTGGCCTCGGACTTCGTCCTGGGCATCGGTAACCGCTGGGCCAACCGCCACACCGGTTCCATCGACAAGTACACCGAGGGTCGCACGTTCGTGCACGTGGACATCGAGCCCACCCAGATCGGTCGCGTGTTCTCGCCGGACCTGGGCATCGTCTCCGACGCCGACGCCGCTCTGACGGTCCTCCTCGAGGTGGCCAAGGAACGTAAGGAAAAGTTTGCCGTTCCCGATTACGGTGTGTGGGCCAAGGAGTGCATCCAGCGCAAGGGCCAGCTCCAGCGCAAGACGCACTTCACCGAGGTGCCCATCAAGCCGCAGCGCGTGTACGAAGAGATGAACTCAGCCTTCGGCCAGGACGTCACCTTCGTGTCCACGATCGGCCTGTCGCAGATCGCCGGTGGCCAGTTCCTGCACGTGTACGGTCCGCGCAAGTGGATCAATGCCGGTCAGGCCGGCCCGCTGGGTTGGACCGGTCCGGCCGCCCTGGGTGTGGTGCGCGGTAAGCCCGGTGAGACCGTGGTGGCGCTGTCCGGTGACTACGACTTCCAGTTCATGATCGAGGAACTGGCCGTGGGTGCGCAGTTCAACCTGCCCTACATCCACGTGGTCGTGAACAACTCCTACCTGGGCCTGATCCGTCAGTCCCAGCGTGGGTTCAAGATGGAACAGAACGTGTCGCTGGCCTTCGACAACATCAACTCCCCGGAGACCCAGGGATACGGTGTGGACCACATCAAGGTGGTCGAGGGCCTGGGCTGCAAGGCCGTGCGCGTGACCGATCCCGACAAGCTGCAGGAAGCGTTCTCCGAGGCCAACTCGTTGGCTCAGGAGCACCAGGTTCCCGTGGTGGTGGAGGTCATCCTGGAGAAGGTCACCAACATTTCCATGGGCACCGAGTTGGACAACGTGGTGGAGTTCGAGGAGCTGGCGGCCCGCGGTGTGGACGCTCCCACCGCCATCGCCCTGCTCGACTGATACCGGACTGTTCTACTCTGTCCGATACCTCGCGGGCCGCTCACGGAATACGTGCGCGGCCCGCGGTTCAGCTAAAGATTTTCGGGAGGTTCTCGTGCGCATTGTGGTGGCACCAGACAAGTTCAAGGGCTCGGTGAGCGCCGAGGAGGCGGCCGAGCACATCGCTGCCGGGATCCGCGAGGCCCAGCCCGACGCCCAGGTCACGATCCTGCCCGTGGCCGACGGCGGTGAGGGCACGTTGGATGCCGCGGTCACCGCCGGTTACACACGCCACGACCTCACGGTCACCGGCCCCATCGGCGAACCCGTGGCCGCGGCCTGGGCCCGCCTGGACAACACCGCCGTGGTCGAGATGTCCCTGGCCTCCGGCCTGGCGGCGCTGCCCCACGACGCGAACGGCGAACCGATCCTCGCTGCTCGCGAGGCCACCAGTCGCGGCACCGGCGAAATGATCGCCGCCGCACTGGACGCCGGCTGCACCCAGGTGATCCTGGGCGTGGGCGGCAGCGCCAACACGGACGGCGGCGCGGGCATGCTCGCGGGTCTCGGCGCTCGCCTGCTCGACGAGCAGGGTAACGAGATTCCCGACGGCGGCGCCGCCCTCGCACAGTTGGCCTCCGTGGACGTCTCCGGCCTGCACCCCGGTATTTCCGCCGCACAGTTCATCCTGGCCGCGGACGTGGACAACCCGCTCACCGGCGAGCGCGGTGCCGCCGCGGTCTTCGGGCCTCAGAAGGGCGCCTCCGAACAGGACGTGTCCGAGCTCGACGCCGCCCTGGCCACCTTCCGCGATGTCCTCGCCGAAGCCTTGGGAGACTCGGCGCGCGACGCCGCGGAGGCCCCGGGCGCCGGTGCCGCCGGCGGGGTGGGCTATGCCGCGCTAGCCGTCTTGGATGCGACGCGAAGGCCCGGGATCGACGTCGTCCTCGATCTGGTCAACCTGGACGATGCCGTGACCGGCGCAGACCTGCTGATCACCGGCGAAGGCAGCCTGGACGAGCAGTCCTTGGGTGGCAAGACTCCGGTGGGTGTACTCAAGGTCGGGCAGGCGCACGGCGTGCCCGTGATCGCGGTGTGCGGGCGCACCACCTTGGACCGCAAGACCCTGGAAGACACGGGTTTCCGCGCCACCCACGCTCTCTCCGACCTCGCTCCGGACGCTCAGACATCCATGCGTGAAGCACCCCGGTTACTCCGTGAGGTGGGACACACGGTAGCTTCAGAACTAGCCTCGACCTTGAACGGCTGAACGGCCCGCGCCGTCACCGTTCCCGCACCCCTCCGAAAGGAACTCCCCGTCATGAACGCAACCCCTCAACAGGGCAACAAAGACTCCGGCAAGAACACCGGCAACGCCAAGAACAACCGGCCCGCTGAGGACAAGAACCAGCGCACCACGGACCCGCAGGTCAACGAGGAGCGCGCCACGGAGAGCGTCAAGGCCAAGGTGGCCGAGGCGGCGTCGAACCCCGAGGTCCGCGAATCCCCGCAGGACGTGGCCCAGGAGAACTCGCAGCTGGCCGTGACCGAGGAGCGTCGCGAAGAGGTCGAGTCCGCGCGTGCCGAGCAGATCAAGCTCGCCAACCAGGTCAACAGTGCCGAGCGCGTGCGCGAACTGATCCGCGCGTACAAGTCGGAGAACAAGCTCAAGGATTCGGACGAGCCCACCGAGGCTCGGATCACCGGCCAGCACGCGGGCACGTTCGACCTGGTGGTGCGCGGCAAGCAGGTCTCGTGCGGCGATCATTTCTCGCCGCGTGAGATCGGCGTCAAGAACGGCAAGATCGTGGCGATCGAACCGCTCGGCGCGAACCTCGAAGGCACCAAGGTCGTGGAACTCGCCGACGACGAGACCCTCATTCCCGGCCTCGTGGACACTCACGTGCACGTCAACGAGCCCGGCCGTACCGAGTGGGAGGGCTTCGGCTCCGCCACTCGCGCCGCGGCGGCCGGTGGCGTGACCACCATCGTGGACATGCCCCTGAACTCCGTGCCCGCCACCGTGAACGTGGCCGCGCTCGAGTACAAGCGCCTGTTCGCGCAGCAGAACGCGTTCGTGGACATCGGCTTCTGGGGCGGTGCGATCCCCGGCAACAAGCAGGACCTGCGTCCGCTGCACGACGACGGCGTGTTCGGTTTCAAGTGCTTCCTGCTCCACTCCGGTGTGGACGAGTTCCCGCACCTGGAAGCGGACGAGATGGAGGAGGCGCTGGCCGAGGTCAAGACCTTCGACTCGTTGCTGATCGTGCACGCTGAGGATTCGCGCACCATCGACAAGGCCCCGCAGCCCAACGGTGACGTGTACGAGCACTTCCTCAAGTCCCGCCCGCGCGGTGCCGAGAACATCGCCATCGCCGAGGTCATCGAGCGCACCCGCTGGACCGAGGCGCGCTCGCACATCCTGCACCTGTCCTCTTCCGACGCGCTGCCCATGATCGCCTCCGCCAAGCGCGACGGTCTGGACATCACCGTGGAGACCTGCCCGCACTACCTGACCCTGCTCTCCGAGGAGATCCCCAACGGTGCCACCGCGTTCAAGTGCTGCCCGCCGGTGCGCGAGGTCTCCAACCGGGAGAAGTTGTGGGAGGGTCTGCTGGACGGCACCATCGACTTCATCGTCTCGGACCACTCGCCCTCGACCCTGGATCTCAAGGATCTGGGTAACGGCGACTTCGGTGTGGCCTGGGGTGGCGTTTCGTCCCTGCAGCTGGGTCTGTCCCTGATCTGGACCGAAGCACGACGCCGCGGTGTGGGCCTGGACAAGGTTCTCCAGTGGATGTCCACTCGCCCGGCCGAGCGAGTTGGCTTGCGTTCCAAGGGTCGCCTGTCCCTGGGCTACGACGCCGATATGGCCGTCTTTGCGCAGGACGAGAGCTTCGTGGTGGACGCCAAGTCTCTCAACCACAAGAACCCCATCACCCCGTACCAGGGCAAGGTGCTCTCCGGTAAGGTCCGCAAGACATTTGTGGGCGGCAAAGAAGTCGACTACAAGAAGCCCTCGGGCCGTCTGCTCAATCGCGGTCTGGTGTGATTCTCACGCGGTAGCGGCTGGTTAGCGGCCTATTAGTGGCATGCCCGGGTTTCACGGTGGATACTGTGAAGCCCGGGCACGCTATTGATATTTTTCACGTATGGTTTGCCCGGTCGACCCGCCGGAGGTGACGTGTCTGGGTTTACCCGTCCGCGTTGGCCCGTCTGGCAGGTTCAAACACGGGGAAGGAACGGTTCCGCAGCTAGGAGCGCACCATGACAGATTTGATCGATACCACCGAGATGTACCTGCGCACCGTGCTGGAGCTTGAGGAAGAAGGCATCCCAGCCCTGCGCGCCCGCATTGTGGAGCGACTGGGTCACACCGGCCCCACCGTGTCCGAAACCGTGCAGCGGCTGTGCCGCAAGGGGCTCATGACCCTCTCCGAAGGAGACATCCGTACCCGCACCGTGTCCCTGACCGCCGAGGGCCGCGCGCAGGCCACGTCCGTGATGCGCAAACACCGCCTGGCCGAACGCTTGTTGGCTGACGTGATCGGGTTGGAGCTGCCCTACGTGCACGAAGAAGCCTGCCGCTGGGAACACGTGATGAGCGACCGGGTAGAGGTGCTGCTCGAGAAACTGCTGGCCTCCCCCACGACCTCCCCGTACGGCACCCCGATCCACGGGGCGTTCACGCAGAACCCCGAGGGTGTCTCGCTGTTGGATGCGGTGGCGCAGGCGAGTGTTGCTTCTGGTGGTGCCGAGGCGGATACTGCTGGTGCTGATTCGGTTCGGCCCGGTGGCGCTGGCACGGGTGCTGGAACTGGCGCGAATGCTTCCGTGTTTGGTGCGGCTGGCTCCGACGGCGAGCGCGAATACACGTTGGAGCTGATCTCGGAATCAGTGCAGACCCACACGGAGTTGCTCAGCTCCCTCTACGATGCCGGGCTCATGCCGGGTGCGACCGTAGTGATCAGCGGTTCCGCTCCCTCCGGCGGCGATACGCACTCCTCCCACCCCGGCCCCGTGACACTGCGCCGGTCCGACCGCACCGAAACCGTGGAGATCCCCGGGGAGCTGGCGGCGTCGATCCTGGTGTCCTAACCGACATAGGTGCAGGGACCGGCACACGCTCAAGCTTGTCCAACCGCCCGGTCTCCCGTCATGTGTCCGCGGCGCAGCCTGTTGGCGCGGCCTATCCAGTCTGATGTGAGGAACCTGCAGCACCGCGGCCTCATGTGATGAAGATGCAGAAAAGGTGCCCGCTATCTGCATTTCCCTCCCCTGAGACTTCGCTCCTGCTTTTCCCTCACATGAGGCTCCCCGGCCGGCCATCCTGCCCCGCCTCATCCGGTCCGATGTGCCATGACCCGCAACACCCCAACTGCGCGTCAATGTCTCACGCACGCTATTGATCGCGTGACCACCCCGCCTTTCGCACAGATCGCTTGATTGTTGACAATAGGCGGATTTCCTTCAATCATGAACCATGAGCACATGGGACGTGTCTGAGGGTCATCCCTCCCCCGATCCGGCCCCCGCAACGGAGGCCGTGCCCGACCCTGCGGATGTCCGCTCGCCGCTTTTCACGGCCCTGGAGTACGAGCAACGGTTGAGATGCGTCCGCGAGAAGATGGCTCAGCAGGGGTTGTCCGCGCTGATCGTGACGGATCCGGCCAATCTCTTCTACCTGACCGGCTACGACGCCTGGTCGTTCTACGTTCCGCAGATGCTGTTCATCCCCGCCGAGGGAGACATCCTGCTGTTCCTGCGCGAAATGGATGCCCAGGGAGCCTTCCGCACTTCGTGGCTGCCTCCGCATCAAATCATCGGCTACCCGGAACGCTACGTTCAGCGCCCGCACCTGCACCCCTTCGACTGGGTGGCCTTCGCCCTACGACGGCGCGGTCAGGTCGCCCCGGCCGCCCACGGGTGCGTGGGATTGGAAATGGATGCGCACTTCTTCTCGCCCAAGGGCTATCGCTCCTTGATCAACGCCCTCCCCGAATGGCTCCTGGTCGACTGCTTCGAACTGGTCAACTGGGTGCGCTCCGTGAAGTCGGAGGCCGAGATTTACTACATGCGTCTCGCAGCGAGGGTAACCACCGCGGCCATGCAAGCGGCGATCGATGCCATCGAACCCGGTGTCCCCCAGAACAAAGTGGCCGCCCGAATCGCCGCGGCGCAGGCTGAGGGCGACGACGACGCCTGGGGTGACTTCCCGGCGATCGTCCCCATGATGCCCACCGGCGCCTCCGCAGACACACCTCACTTGACGTGGTCGGACAGGATCTTGAAATCCGGCGACGCCGTGGTGGTCGAGTTGAGCGGCGTCCATCGGCGCTACCACGTACCCCTGGCCCGCACCGTGACCCTGGGCGAACCCAGTGCGGAGATGCTCCGGCTGGAAGAAGCAGTGGCCGCAGGTTTGCAGGCCGTCTTGGACGCGATCGCCCCGGGGGTGCCCGTCCGCGAACTGGCCAGTGCCTGGAACTGGAAACTGGCCGCCTACGGGCTCGAGAAACACAGTCGTCTGGGCTACTCCGTGGGCATCGGTTACCCGCCCGACTGGGGCGAACGGACCATCAGCATTCGCTCCGAGGACGAGACCATCCTCGAAGAAAACATGACCTTCCACCTCATCTGCGGCATGTGGATGACGGGGTACGGCTACGAAGTTTCGGAGACCATCCGAGTGACCAGCACGGGGGTGGAAACGTTCACATCCTTCCCCCGCCAGATCATCAGGAAGTGAGCTCATGACCAACACCACGCCACACGTCACCACCGTCCGTTCCTTGGACCCCAATCCCACCGCGGGCATCTCGGGTCCGGCGTCCGAGGGCCTGTTCCCCCTGTCCTCCCGCGCCGACGGACTCGTGGGGTCGGTCATCGACTCCTCCACCTCCCTGCTGGCGGCCCAGACCCACGACATCGTGCGCTTTGCGATGGGCGCGCCCGCCGCGGAAGTGATTCCCACGGAAGAGTTCCGGCAGATCGCTGGCGAGGTACTCACGGACGCGAGCTTCACCTACGGTGCCACCGAGGGAGAACCGGATCTGATCACCACGGTCACCGAGCAGTTCTCGAGTGGGTCCACCGACCCCGAACGCATTGTGATCACCTCCGGTGGCATGCAGGGACTGGACCTGGCGTTCAAACTGTTCACGGATCCCGGTGACCTGGTGGTCGTGGAGAGCCCCACCTACACCAACGGCTCCGGCACCGCTCTGAGCTACGGCGCGGACGTCCTGGAAGTCCCCGTGGACGACAACGGCATGGACATCGACGCTCTCGAGACTCTGGTCGCGGAGACCGGCCGCACGCCCCGCATGATCTACACGATCCCCAACTTCCAGAACCCGTCCGGCACCACCCTGAGCGAGGATCGCCGACGCCGCTTGCTGAACCTCGCGCACCAATGGGGCGCCATGATCCTCGACGACGATCCGTACGGCGCCCTGCGCTTCTCCGGCGATCCCGTTCCCGGCTTCCGAGAGATCAGCCCGGATGACCCCCTGGTCTTCTCGGTGCGGACCTTCTCCAAGATCCTGGCCCCGGGCCTGCGCGTGGGCTGGATCAACGCGGATCCCCGCCTGCGCAATTTGCTGATCGCCGGCAAGCAGGCCATGGACACGTGCGCCAATGTCCCGGCCCAGCACATCATCAACGCCTATATCGCGCGCGGCGGCTACGGCGAGCACCTGGCCGGGCTGCGCACCGAGTACAAGCGGCGCAAGGAAGCCATGGACGCATCCATCGCCAGGCACCTGGGCGATCGTGTGCGCACCACCGATCCCGACGGCGGCTTCTTCCTGTGGGTCACCCTCCAGGGCGACGACGCTCGGGTGTCTTCCTCGCGCTTGTTCGAGATTGCGCTGGCCGAGGGCGTTGCGTTCATTCCCGGTCCCGCACTGTCGCCTTCGGGTCAGTTCGAGGACGCGTTCCGCTTGTGCTTCGCCTCGAGCACCCCAGAACGCACGGAGGAAGGCTTGCAACGACTCGCTCGAGCCCTCGACATCGCCCGCAAAGAGGTCGACGGGTAAACCTGCCCGAACCGCTCACAGGCAAACCGCCGCCGTGACCGGGGCCGAGCGCGCACGGAACCAAGGATCCACGGGACCGAGAATCAGCGGCCATGAACAGGCACCACATATGAACGGAGATCCTCATGACCAGTGACGATGTTCAGTGCACCCCGGAGGAACGGGCCGTGCTCGATCTCATCGACCCCGATGAACTGGTCGCGCTCACGTGCACCCTGGTGAACACCGCCGGTGAGAATCCCGGGGGCAGCGAGGAACCGACCGCCCAAGCCTTGGAACGCGCAGCCGAGGAGCGAGGGTTACTGGCCAGCAGCGACGTCGTCGCCCCTGGGCGACCCAATGTGGACGTGGACCTGCCCGGGGGCGGACCCGTGGCGAACGGGCCGGGGTTGTTGTTCCTGGGCCACTCCGACGTGGTGCCCGCCGGGCCCGGGTGGACGCGGCAGCCCTACAACGCGGAGGTCGAGGGCGATCGGCTGTACGGCCGCGGCGCCACGGACATGAAGGGCGGGCTGGCTGCAGTACTCGTCGCGATGGACGCGCTGCGCCGTTCGGGTACGGAACTCTCCGGGCCTGTGCGGTTGTCCTCCACCGTGGATGAGGAGGATCTGGGCCTCGGAATTCGCCACCTCACCGCACGCGGGCTGGGCCGTGAATTCCGCGGCTGCATCGTGGCCGAACCGACCGATCTGCAGACCGTGATTGCGTGCCGCGGGGATTCCTACCTCGAGGTCGAGATCACCGGCGTCCCCGCCCATTCGGGGCGTCCCGCCGATGGACGCAACGCGATCGACGCCGCCGCGGCCCTCCTCACGCTGATCAAGCAGGACCACGAGAAACACATCCGCGAGCTGGATCCATTACTGGGATCCCCCACGTGGAACGTGGGCAAGATCGAGGGTGGCCGGGCTACGTCCATGGTGGCGCCGTCGTGCCACGTGTGGTTGGACCGGCGACTCATGCCGGGTGAGGACCCGGAGCAGATCGTCTCCGAACTCCGCACCGCCGTGGACCAGGCCGGAATCACCGGCGACGGGATTTCCATGGACATCGAGATCACCATGTCCATGCCGGGCTTCCGCACCGACCGCGATCATGTGCTGGTCAGCACCGTGCACGGAGCGGTCGCGGACGTGGGCGGGGCGGCGTCGATCGGCGGCTGGACGGCCGCGTGCGACGGCGGATTCATCGCTCGCGACCACGGGGTACCCACGGTGGTCATGGGCCCGGGCGGACTCAACGATCAGGCCCACCAGGTGGATGAGTCCGTGAGCGTTCGCGAGTTAACGCAAGCGGCCAGGGCATACACCCTGGCCGCGTTGCGATTGCTGTCGCGCTGATGTCTCCGCGAGAGCGCTTACCTGTTGACCACGGGCATCTTGCCCGTCTCCGGGATCTCCGTACCGCGCAGTGACGCGCCCACGGTCTCCTTCATGAACTTGGCGGCGATCAAACCGATGACACACGCACCCATCATGTAGAACGCGGGGATCAGCGGGTTACCGGTGGACTCGATCAGTGCCTCGTTGACCAGCGGTGCGGTGCCGCCGAAGATCGCGGTGGACACGTTGTAGGTGATCGCGAAGCCGGCGTAGCGGACCTGCGTGGGGAACATCGCCGGGAAGGTGGCCGAGATGCAGGCCAGCTGCGGGATGTAAAGCAGACCCAGCACCGCGAAGCCCAGCAGCGCCCACCAGAAGCCATTGGCCATGAGCATGTACATGGGGATCGACATCACGATCAGGCCGATGAGCGAGAAGTACCACATGGGTTTACGGCCGAATTTGTCGGACAGCGTTCCGGCGAACGGAATCACGAGCATCATGGCGAACTGCGCGATGAACATGATGGTCAGCACCGTCTGTGCGGACATCTCCGTCTGGCCCTCCAAGTAGGTGGGCATGTAGCTGAGCAGGGTGTAGTTGACCACGTTCACCGACACGACCAGTCCGGCCATGATCAGCATGGGCTGCCAGTACGTGGTGATGAGTTCCTTGAGGGCCATGCCCGCGGATTCCTCCGAGTGGCCAGCCTCTTCCAGCTCAAGGAACACGGGCGAGTCGGCCAGCTTGGACCGCAGGTACAGACCGATCAGACCCATGGGTCCAGCCAGCAGGAACGGAATGCGCCAGCCCCACTCCATCATGGCCTCGTTGCCGAGGATGACCTCGCCCATCAGCACGATCAGCGAACCAAGGGCGAAGCCACCCAGGGTGCCGAACTCCAGGAAGCTGCCCAGAAAGCCTCGCTTCTTGTCCGGGGCGTACTCGGCCATGAACGTGGCCGCACCGCCGTACTCACCGCCGGTCGAGAAGCCCTGGATCACACGCAGCAGCACCAACAGGATGGGGGCCGCCAGGCCGATGGTCGCGTGAGTGGGCAGGATGCCGATACAGAACGTGGCACCGGCCATCAGGATGATGGTCAGCGCCAGGATCTTCTTGCGGCCCAACCGGTCACCGAGCGGGCCCCAGAACAAACCACCCAGGGGGCGGACCAGGAAGGACAGGGCGAACGTACTCAGCGCCAGCAGGGTGCCGGCTTCACCCGGGAAGAAGTTCTGGGTGATGTAGACGACCGACACTGCATACACGCCGTAGTCGAACCACTCGGTGGCGTTACCGATCGCAGAGGCAGCCACCGCACGGCGAACCGTCTGGGCGTCCGGTTCCGGGTGGTGGGCGGCTCCGTCTGGAGTATTGGCGCCGCGTGGATCGTGCGGCGGATCAGCCTGGTGTTGCGAATTCATGGAACCCTCCATGGTGAATTCAGCGGGCACCTGATGGCGCACCGGCGCTCTACGGCCGTGACGCAAAAGACGCCCAAACCGTTTGATTGTCGACAATCCTACCCCTAGGCTTATCGGTACGTAAGACGTTGACCTGCAAACCCTTGTGTTTGCCCCGGACCGGAGGCCGCCATGCCCGGCAATCTGCTACGACCCGTGGTGCAAGAAACCACACCGTCACTGATCGCCCGGCAACTGCGACGAGCCATCGGTGACGGCGAACTGGCACCCGGCCAGCAGCTCAATGAAATGGAATTGAGCCGCTCCCTGGGCGTGAGCCGCGGCCCACTGCGCGAAGCCATGCAGCGCCTCACACAAGAAGGTCTCCTGCTCAGCGTGCGTAACCGCGGCGTGTTCGTCATCGAGGTCACCGACGACGACGTTCGCGACCTCTATCTCGCTCGGAACGCCGTGGAGCGCGCGGCCGCCGCGCGGGTCATCGCGGGCGACCCCGAGGCCGGTGCGGATCGACTGCTGGAAAAGGTCGACGAGATGTCCGCGGCCATCGAACGCGGAGACACTGCCGCGTTGACCGAGGCGGACGTCGCGTTCCACGAACTGCTCGTGGAGCTGTCCGAAAGCCCCCGTCTGATTCGAATGCACGACACCCTCATGGTGGAAACGCGCATGTGCATGACCGCGCTCGAAACCCGGTACGCGTCCCACAGTTTTCGCCTGGACGAGCACCGGGAGATCACCGAAACCATCCGCGCCGCGGATGAGGCCCGCGTGGATCTGCTGCTCCTCGATCACATGCGTGACGCCGTGATGCGCCTGACCACCGAGGACGCGTAACTCGCAACCCTAGAGGCGCTCACCAGGCACAGGAGCTGCACCGCCAATCCACGCATGGCCCGACGCCGCGCCACGGTTCCGGGGGCCAGTGCCCCGGAACCGCATCGCACCAGCCTCAGGTGCGCGGCACGGCCACGTACTTGTACTCCAGGAACTCCTCGATCCCCACGCGGCCACCTTCGCGACCGAGTCCGGAGGCCTTCACTCCGCCGAACGGCGCGGCGGGGTTGGAGACGATGCC
>CAACWU010000232.1_pt1 | contig 20560 bp, 17 predicted proteins | sample 2275741 | NCBI WGS metagenome assembly CAACWU01 (sample SAMEA5312470, study PRJEB27640) | indoor metagenome | biome: indoor environment; feature: uncontrolled; material: tiles wood | place: Germany | collected 2014-07-07
CGCACCGGAATACTTGACGTGTCCACAGTGTTCCCTTGGCATGACTGTTGAACTTGGCATTGACACTTTCGGAGACGTCACTTGGGACGCCCAGGAGAAGCCTCTGTCGCACGCTCAGGTGGTGCGCAATGTGGTTGAGGAAGGCGTGCTCGCCGATCAGGTGGGACTGAACTTCATCGGCCTGGGAGAGCACCACCGCGATGACTTCGCCGTGTCCTCACCGGAAATGGTGCTCGCCGCGATTGCCGCCCGCACCGAGAACATCCACCTGGGTTCTGCCGTGACAGTCCTCAGCTCCGATGATCCCGTGCGCGTGTACGAGCGCTTCGCCACGTTGGATGCGCTGTCCCACGGACGCGCTGAAGTGATCTTAGGTCGCGGCTCCTTCACCGAGTCCTTCCCGCTGTTCGGCTACGAGTTGGAGGACTACGAGGAACTCTTCGAGGAGAAGCTCGCCCTGTTCGTCAAGCTGCGCGCCGAGCAACCCGTGTCGTGGGTCGGCAAGCACACCCAGAATCTGGACAACGTGGCCCTCTACCCGCCGGTGGAGCACGGTCTGCTCAAGTCGTGGATCGCCGTGGGTGGCAGCCCCCAGTCCGTGGTGCGCGCGGCCCACTACAACATCCCACTCATGCTCGCGATCATCGGCGGTCCGGTGGATGGCTTCGCCCCGTTCGCCGACCTTTACCGTCGTGCGCTCGCCGAGTTCGGTCACACCGAGAACAATCCCGTGGGTTACCACTCCTATGGCTACGTGGCCGAGACCGACGAGCAGGCCATGGAGGAGTTCTTCAAGCCCTACGTGATTTCCACTCGCCGCATCGGTGCCGAGCGTGGCTGGCCCGCTCCGACCCGTGATTCTTTCGAGAACGAGGTCAAGCACGGCTCCATGGCCGTGGGCTCCCCGGAGACCGTGGCGCGCAAGATCGCCGCGGGCATCAAGTCCCTGGGTGCCTCCCGCTTCGATCTCAAGGTCAGCACCGGCCCGCTGTCCCACGAGAACATCATGAAGAGCATCGAGCTCTACGGCACCAAGGTCGCCCCGCTCGTGAAGGACATGCTGTCCGAATGAGCACCTTGGAGGTAGTGGTCATCGGTGCCGGGCAGGCGGGTCTGTCCGCTGCCTATCACTTGGTCAAGGCCGGGTTGCGTCCGCACGAGGACTTCGTGGTGCTCGACGCCAACCCCGGTCCCGGCGGCGCGTGGCGGCACCGATGGCCCTCCCTCACCTTCGGCACCGCCCACGGGATCCACGACCTGCCGGGTCTCCCGTTGGGCACGCCGGACCCGACCGAACCGGCATCATCCGTGGTCACCCGGTACTACGGGGAGTACGAGGCGCGATTCGCACTGCCGGTCATTCGCCCGGCCCGGGTTTCTTCTGTGGATTCGGACAGCGATGACGACGACGCCGCTGTGCTCGTTCACACTGATGCCGGCACCTTCCGCACGCGGTACCTCATCAACGCAACCGGTACGTGGGACAAGCCGTTTTGGCCGTGGTACCCGGGACGCGCCGAGTTCCGAGGTCGGCAACTGCATACGCGGGATTTCTGGTCCGCGTCAGAATTTGCCGGACAGCACGTGGTGGTTGTCGGTGGCGGTACGTCGGCCGTGCAGTTCTTATTGCAACTCAATGAGGCCGGGGCAACGACTACGTGGGTCACCCGACGCGAACCCGTCTTCGAGCCGCGTTCCTTCGACTCCGAATGGGGTCGTGATGTGGAGCGGCGGGTGCGCGAACGAACCAGCGCCGGGTTGCCACCCAAGAGCGTGGTGTCAGTAACCGGTCTGCCGTTGACTCCGCAGTACCAGCGGGGGATTGATCAGGGGATCTTGGTGTCGGCTGGCCCCATGACCGCACTGACCCCGGACGGAGTACTGCTGGCTTCGGGGCAAGAGGTACACACCGATGCGGTGTTGTGGGCCACCGGCTTCCGTGCGTCGATCGATCACCTGGGACCGCTGCATCTCCGCGAGCATGGAGGTGGTATCCGCACGGAAGGTGTGCGCGTGGATGCGGATCCACGTGTGTTCCTGGTGGGCTACGGCTCGTCAGCCTCCACGCTGGGAGCGACGCGTGCGGGCAGGACGGCGGCGCGCGGCGTCGTCCGCGCCCTAGAGGCCGAGAAGCAACGAGAACTCGTGCACTGACGAACGTTTTCCGGGAGGCACATACCCCTAAAAATTGGTGTACCAGTGGACAGTTCTAATTCCACATACCGAGAAGGGCCATCCATGCGCCGCCCACCACGGTCCAGATCAGGATCAGGATGATGGACATGATGAAGGCCACGCGTACCCACTCGTGGACCTTCACGTAGCCGGAACCGTAGATCACGCCGGCCGGGCCGGAGGAGTAGTGCATCAGGGTGCCGAACAGGTTGCCGATGAAACCGAAGGCCAGGGCACCGAACAGCGGGGGGGGTTCCAGCCGCGACCGCTGCCGCGAGGAACACGGCGTACATGGCCACGATCTGTGCGGTGTTGGAGGCAAACAGGTAGTGCACGTAGAAGTAGACGAGCGCCAGGATGCCGAAGGCCAGACCCCAGGGCATGCCGCCGACCATTCCGGAGACCACGGAGCCGATCCAGTCGATCACGCCCAGGTCGTTGAGGTGGCCGGCCATGCCGACGAGTACGGCGAAGAAGATCAAGGTGTTCCACGCGGATCCGTTGGCCGCCATGTCCTTCCACGTCAAAACGCGGGTGAGGAGCATGATGGCGATGCCCACGAAGGCCGCCGTGGTGGCGTCGATACCGATGCTGGAGCCGAAAATCCACAGCACCAGAAGTAGAACGAAGGTGAAGATCATGGTGATCTCACCGCGCGAGATCTTGCCCATGGTGGTGAGCTCGCGCCGGGCCATGTCGGGAGCCTCGGGGGTTTTCTTGACGGTCGGGCCGTAAATCTTGCTCATCGCCCACGGCACGACCGCGAGGCTCAACAGGCCGGGGACAATGGCGGCCAGAGCCCAGTTACCCCACGTGACTTCGATTCCCATGTCGATGGCCGCCTGCTGAGCCACCGGGTTACCCGCCATAGCGGTGACGAACATGGCGGAGGTGACCACATTGACGTGCGACGCCGTGAACGTCAGATAGGAGCCGAGCTTGCGGCGGGACTCATCGGTTTCGGGTGTGGAGTTCTGCACCTCGGCAATCGACCGGATGATCGGATAGACCACACCACCCGCGCGAGCGGTATTAGAGGGAGTCGCCGGTGCAAGGATTAGATCAGTGGCGGCCATCCCATAGGCGATACCCATGGGCGATTTACCGAGTCTCGATACGAACATGAGCGCCACGCGTCGTCCCAAGCCCGTGAGCAGAAATCCATCCGCGATGAAGAATGCCGCGACAATGAGCAACACGGTGGAGTTGGCGAAACCGGCGAGAGCTTCGCCGTCCGGGACACTCATGGTTCCGGTCACCATGGCCACGGCCAGGCCGATGAGGGTTAGCGACGGTGTCGGTAGCGGCTGCAGGATCAGCCCGATGATAGTGGCCACAAAGATCCCGAGCATGTGCATGCCGCGCGGATCGACCCCCTCGGGCGGGGGAATGAAGAAGATGACCGCACCCACCACCAGCATGACGCCGAATTTCCAGAGTATGGAGACGGTGTCCGTCGAACGACCTGTTGGGCGGGTGGCACGTGCAGTTCCCATGGCTGGCTTCGAACGCATCGACACGATGGATACCGCAATTCTACGCTTGGTCTGACCACACCGTTGGGCGTGTCGCCATCAAGAAGCGCGGTGGCGGTTTTCATCTGCCTGCGCAACCGCGCAACATTCGGAGTTTGAGCCACCGGCTACACTGGCGACCCCACCGTCTCACCAGGAGGTCCCGTCCCATTGCCCGGCTCCGCGCGCATTCCCGTTCTCATCCTCACCGGATACCTGGGCGCCGGGAAGACAACGGTCCTCAATAGATTCCTCGCCGCGAGTGGTGCCCGCATTGGCGTGATCATCAACGACTTCGGTGACGTGAACGTTGACGCAGCCCTGGTCGCGGGTCAGGTGGACGAACCCGTGTCCGTGGCGGGCGGGTGTCTGTGCTGTATCTCCGACCCCGAGCAACTGGATGATGCCTTCAAGAAGTTGACGCGTCCGGACCTCCGACTGGATGCCATCGTCATTGAGGGTTCCGGCGTCGCAGAGCCACCAGCCCTGCTGCGCCTCGTGATGGATTCGCGCGTGCCGAAGATCCGCTTCGGCGGGCTGATCGAGGTAGTCGACGCCGCTCACGTCCCCCAGGCGGAAGCCGCCGGGTGGGATTTGGAGCAGCACGTGCGGGCGGCCGCCGTCGTCCTGTTGACCAAGACGGATTTGGTGACGGACCCGGATGCCAGGACCTCTCTCGAAACGAGGATTCAGCAGGCGAATCCTCACGCCATGATCATTGAGGCGCCCCACGGCGTGTTCGACCCCGCGTTGTTCGTGGACGCCAGTGAGTCCGACGAACTCGAATTCGGCCAGCTGGCGCTGTGGAACCCGGGCGAAACTCTGGGGGAGCTCAGGAACGAGCACCGTCACGCCCACCACCATCACGTGCACCATCAGTCCGTGACAGTCGAACACGACGGTCCGGTCGATCCCTTGGCGCTGTCCGAGTTCGCCCTGGACCCGCCGGACTCCGTTTATCGGATCAAGGCGATCGTCGACATCGCTACGAGTTCCGGCCCACGCCGTTTCGTGGTCCACTCGGTCGCGGGGTACGTCACCGTGGATTCGATGAGCCGCGGCAAGGCCGAACCGCTCGCGTCGTCGCTCGTGGCCATTGGCCTGGAGCTGGACGAGGCGGATCTGCAGGCAAGACTTAACGCAGTGTGCCTCCCGCCGACGACGCCGCCCGCCACCGCATCGCAGCTGCGTCGCCTCACGCGGTTCCGCACCTAACGCAACGAAGACTCACCCCATGCTGGAGAACCGCTCGGCCTGATCGGTCGGCCCGGTGACCAGGATCTGATCGTCGTCGTACAACATGGTGCCCGGCTCGGTGGGCTCCCACGTGCCACCCGGTCGGCAGACCGCGACAATGGCGACCCCGTAGCGCCGTCGGACGTCCAAGAGGTCCATGGGTCGTTGCTGAACGGATGCCGGGGCGGTGCAGCGGACCATTGCGAACCCCTGGTCGATGGGCACGAAATCCAGAATGTGGCCCTGAATAAGGTGTGCGGTGCGCACGCCCATGTCCCGCTCGGGATTGACCACGTGATGAACGCCCAGTTGTTCGAGAATCTCCGCGTGCGGGGCGGTAATGGCCTTGGCCCACACCTCGGGGCATTGAAACTTCAAAAGCCGGGATGTCACCAGGATGCTCGCCTGAATGTCCGATCCGATCCCCACCACTGAGCGTTCGAATTCGTCCACGCCCAATTGCCGCAGCACGTCCTCATCGGTCGCGTCAGCGCGAACGACCGAGGTGAGTTTTCCGTTGAAGGACTGAACGATGGAATCGGAGATGTCGATCCCCATGACATCGGTGCCGCGGGACATCAATTCCATGGCCAGCGAGCCTCCGAAGCGGCCGAGCCCAATCACCACTACGGCGTTGTCGGTGCGGTTAGCAGAGGTACTCGAGCGAAATTTGTCGAACATGACTCAAACCTTTGATCGGGACATCATTAGCCAATGAGCGGACGCTCTTTGGGGAGTTCGTAGGCGCGTGGTTGTCGCCCCACGGCCAGGGCAGTGGCTACCGTGACCGGCCCCAGGCGACCGAGGAACATGAGACAGATGAGGACGACCTGCGCGAACGGTGACAAAGAAGCGGTAATACCAGTCGACAAGCCGACCGTGGCGAACGCGGAGACCACCTCGAACAGTGCGCGGTCCAGTCCCAGCGCGATGTCGGAGAGCATGAGCAACATGGTCCCGGCAATCACGGCGCCCATGGCGAGCACCACCAGCGTGATGGCCTCGCGCTGCACGGATCGGGAGAGCTGCTTGCCCAGAACGGGAACGGCCGCACCGCCGCGGATCTCGGTCCATGCGATGAAGAAGAGCACTCCGAAGGTTGTGACCTTCAAACCACCCGCGGTGCCGGCCGGCCCACCGCCGATGAACATGAGCACATCCATGCCGAGCCAGGACACCGGATGCATCTGGGCGATGTCCAGGCTGTTGAACCCTGCGGTGCGGGCAATGGTGGATTGGAAGAAAGCATTGAGAATCTTGGATCCCACCGGCTGGGGACCCAAGGTGCCGGGATTGGACCACTCCAGGACCGCGATGAATATGGTGCCGCCAATCAGTAGAACGGGCGTGGCCAGTAGGACCAGACGCGTATTCATGGACCACATCCGCGGCAACCGAAGATGATGGCGCAATTCATAGAGCACGGGAAACCCCAACCCACCCAGGATCACGCAGCCGGCCAAGGGCAACAAGATGAACGGGTCCTCGTTGAAGTCCATGACGTTGAGCGTGTAAAGCGCGAACCCTGCGTTGTTGAACGCGGAGACGGAATGGAACACTGCGTGGGCCACGGCTTGACCGGGGGAGTAGTGGTAGTGGAGGAGGAACCTCAGAAACAGCAGCACGGCCGCGGCGAACTCGATCACGGCCGTGGTGGCAACGATCCTCAACACCACATGGCGTACGCGGCCGGAACCGAACGACTTGGTCTCCGCTCGTGCCAGGAGCTTGATGGAAAGACCGAACTTTCGGGCCAGGACGATACCCAACATGGTGGTCAGAGTCATCACGCCCAGGCCGCCCACCTGAATGAGGCACAGAATGACGGTCTGCCCGAACGGGGTCCAGTACGTAGCCGTGTCCACGGTGATCAAACCGGTGACGCACAAAGAGGACGTTGCGGTGAACAGAGCGGTCAGCAGGTCGGTTCCGCCGGGGCCGGTGGACGCCACCGGAATCATGAGCAACCCGGTTCCCACCACCAGGGCGATGGCGAAAGCCGAAACAATGAAGCGAGCGGTTCGGGAGGGTGTCATCTCCGGTCGTTGTCGCAAGTAGGTGCGAGGCACGCAGACAAGTTACACCCTCCGTGCCCTAAACTGAGCGGCATGAGTAACATTCCCGCGGAACTCGCGTACACCTCGGAGCACGAATGGGTCAAAGACCTCAAAGACTACAACACCTACCGGGTGGGCATCACGGATCATGCCCAGGATGAACTGGGTGAAGTGGTCTTCGTTGACTTGCCTCAGGTTGGGGACGAAGTATCCGCAGGCTCTGTTGTGGGCGAGATCGAATCCACCAAGTCCGTGAGTGACCTGTTCGCACCGGTTTCCGGTGAGATCACCGAGGTCAACCCCGAGCTCGAGGACAACCCCGGCGCTGTGAACGCTTCCCCCTACGAGGACGGCTGGCTCTTCACGATCCGTGCTGATTCTCCGGAGGCGACCAAGGACCTCTTGGACGCTGACCAGTATCAGCAACAGCTGGACTGACCCGCATACTCCACACCCAGGAGAGATACTTATGTCAAAGCAGGACAACTCCGTACCTAACTCGGGTCCGGAAACCACATCCATTCAGATCGTCGCGGATGTACTTTCCACTGCCGCTCGGCACAGAATGACCGAGAGCGAGCAGAATGCTGTCGCGGCGTTGCCCCCGGGGTCAGCGCTGCTGCTCGAAACCAATGGCGGGCTCACGGGTTCGCGATTCCTGTTGGACCGGGACGAAGTAATTGCAGGACGCCATCCGGCGTGCTCCATTTTCCTGGACGACGTCACGGTGTCTCGCCGGCATGCCGGCTTCCTGCGGCGCTCCAACTCGTACGAACTGGTTGACCAGTCTTCGCTCAACGGTACGTACGTCAACGGTGACCGGGTGGACTCCAAGCAGTTGGAGAACGGGGACGAAGTCCAGATCGGCAAGTTCCGCTTCACCTTCTACCACTCCGTACAAAAGGACTCCTGACACTCCTCATGCCTGAATCCGGTCACTCGCATACCTCGCTGGTGGGTATCGGGGTACTTCTGCGGCAATTGCAGCCTGAGTTCCCCGGCCTGTCCGCCTCTAAGATCCGCTTTTTGGAGGACCAAGGGTTGGTGCGTCCGCACCGCACGCCCTCGGGGTATCGCAAGTACTCGGAAGAAGACATCGAACGGTTGGCTACGGTGCTGCGCCTGCAGCAGGAGCGGTACCTCCCGCTCAAGGTCATTCGTGACCGGTTGGATCGAGGGGAGGATCCGGGAGCGGACACGGAACCGCAGGAGCCGCGCCAAAGTGAGCGAGCGACGTCGTCCGCTCCGGCCAACGAACCGCAAGATCCGCAGCAGGCAATGGCCAGTGCGGTCCGAATGTCGGGGCGGCGCTACACCCTGCGTGAAGTGGCCGCGCGCACAGGCGCCGAAACCACGCTGCTGCGCGAGCTGATGAACAACGGGTGGCTCGTGGAGCGCTCGGGATATTTCGACGACTACTCGCTCACAGTGGCGGCTACGGCCAAGCGACTGAGCGCGTATGGGATTGAACCGCGGCACCTGAGGGCCTTGCGAGGTGCTTCGGAGCGCATGATCGGATTGGTGGAGGGCACCATCGCCCCGCTGATCAGCCGTCGTGACCCGGTGTCCCGCGAGAAAGCCCCGCAACGGGCACGGGAGATCGCGTCACTGTGCCTCACCATGACCACGGCGCTCGTGAACTCCCAGCTCAAAGACACCCTCCGTCCATTCGAACAGGAGCGATAGGTGGCCTCCCCGGACGTACCCATGGAAGTTGCTGGCGTCCGCATGGACGTGCCCACTGGACAACCGGTGGTAGTCCTGCGCGAGCTCAATGGTTCCCGACACCTGCCCATCTGGGTGGGTACCAACGAGGCGACGTCGATCGTCTTCGCAATGCAGGGCATCAAGCCGCCCAGGCCGTTCACCCATGACCTACTGATTTCCGTGGTGGACGCGGTCGGCCGAAACATCAACCGGGTGGTGATCCACACCGTGGAGGACACCGTGTTCCACGCCGCCATTGAATTCGACCAGGGCACCGTGGTGGATGCCCGAGCCTCGGACGCGCTCGCGGTGGCCGTGCGGACCAAGTGCCAGATCGTGTGTGCGCAGTCCGTCCTGGACGATTCCGGACTGGTGCTCAGCGCGGACGGAGAACTGCGCGAACAGACCGCCCCGGACCAGGCCGAAGCCGACGCCCAGGTGCGTGAGTTCCGTGACTTTCTGGACCACGTGGACCCGGACGATTTCCAGACCTGACCAGTGCGTCAGCAAGCAGACTGACTCTGCGACACGTTGAGGACCCGCGCGGATGTCTTTGACCCGCCGCACCCCGAGGTCTACCGTCTAATCAGCACCGAGAACACCATCTGGTCGCTCCGCCATGAACCACCCCAGCCGATCCCGAGGAGGATATGTGAGCCACGGAAACCTGCCGCTGGACGCAGCAGATCCGCTCCAGACCTCCCTCACGGGCGGAACGCAGGGGATGCTCTTCGACGAAGATCTGGTCAGTTTTGACGAGACCGTCGGATTCCGCGGGCCTACGGCCTGCAAGGCCGCCGGCATCACCTACCGACAGCTCGACTACTGGGCACGCACCGGTCTGGTCGAGCCCACGGTGCGCGGCGCCAAGGGTTCCGGTTCCCAGCGGCTCTACTCCTTCCGCGACATCTTGGTTCTCAAGGTCGTCAAACGACTCCTGGACACCGGCGTCTCCCTGCAGCAGATTCGTTCCGCGGTGAGTGCTCTGCGCCTGCGCGGGATCGAAGACCTCACGCAATTGACCTTGATGTCCGACGGCGCCAGCGTGTACGAATGCACCTCACCCCACGAGGTCATTGACCTGGTTCAGGGCGGTCAGGGTGTCTTCGGTATTGCGGTGGGCCGCGTCTGGCGCGAGATCGAGGGCGCCTTGGCGTCGATGCCTTCCGAGCACACCGGCGTCACCGCCGCCGACGCCGCCGAAGAGTTCCCGGAGGACGAGCTCTCCGCCCGACGGGCCCGCCGCCGTAAGCAGAATGCCGGCTGACGCCGACGATCGAGATTTTGAACGCCGCTATGAACCCATGGGTTCGTGGCGGCGTTCGTCGTGGGCGGCGGTTGTGAGGGTGCCAGCTGGCGGCGGGTTCGACGGCGCGGCATGTGGCGGGCGTAGGAGCCTCAGGTGAGGTGTCGGGCGAAGAATCGAGCGGCGTCGTCGGCGGCGAAAGAAGGCACGCCAGTGTGGCCGCCCATATTGGCCTGAAGGGTCTTCTGGGCGGAGCCCAGGGCGTCGAACAGCTCCAGTGCTTGCTGCCGATCATTGCCTTCATCGTCCCACTGCAGCAGAACATGAACCGGAACGGTGACCCGGCGGGCTTCCTCGAGTGTCGAGGTCGGCACGAAGCTGCCGGCGAACAGGCCGGCGGCCGTGATCCGTGGTTCGACCACGGCGAGCCGAACACCCAGGGCAAGCACGCCACCCGAGTAGCCCACGGGCCCGTCGATCTCCGGCAGCGATAGCAGCGCATCCATCGTCAATTGCCATTCCGGAACGGCCTGCTCGACAAGTGGCAGGATGAGCCGATCAATAATGTCCTCGGACACCGGTTCCCCGGCTTTCAATGCGTGCACCAGATCGCTGCGGGCGGCCTCGATGGCAAGCTCTTGTGGCCGACCCCCGCCCCCAGGCAGCTCGATGGTGGCCGAAGCAAAGCCATCTGCGGCGCTACGCCGGGCCCTTCCGAGCAGCCGGGGGTACATTCCCGGTAAGCCACCGGGGTGACCGAGCAGGATCAGCGGAACGGGCGCCGAGGAGGAAGCCGGTATCCACAAGATGCCAGGGATCCCGTGATGGTTGAACTCTCGTTCGACGATTCCGCCGTCGAGACGGTGTTGAGACGTGAAGTGCATGATGGCACCTTTCGGAAATGTTCCCGACCGGCGCCGAGTCTGTGGCGAGCCGGTGACTACTTGAGTAGGCCGGTCAGGATGGTGCTGAATCGCTCGGCCAGGACCGCTGCTTGTTCGCCGGGCCACCTGTGCACGGGCCATGCCGCACCTTGAACCTGCTGCATGACGGGAGCATCCGGGAGGGTCGGTTGTACCAAGAGCTCACCGAACAACTCGTGGAGTTCACTGATGCGGTGCGCGTGTTCGGAGAAATCGTCGCGAGCCCGGTTCACGATCACACCTGCGGCGGGTACGGCCCAGAGCTTGGAACCCTCGAACTGGGCCAGTGCGGTCATCGTACGCTTGGTACCGGCCACGGAGAACAGTGACGGCTCGGCTACGGAGAGCACCTTGTGTGAAGCGGCCCAGGCCATGCGCGTCAGCGCGGTGAGGCTCGGCGGGCAGTCGATGAGCACCAACTCGTACTTGTCCACGCCCTGGATCACGGTTTCGAGGCGCTTGAGATCCTTGACCGTGAAGCCGGAGCGGTCCAGGTGGGAGGACGCGGCGGAGCCCGGTGCTACGTCCAGGGTGGTCCGGGGGTAGGACTCGGGCGTGATCGGGTGCTCGGTCCACGAAGACTGCACTGTGATCTTGGACACAGCGCCCTTTTTGGGCTTGCGGAGAAGCGAACCGATGTCTCGGGAGGGTTGGGCGTGCACGCCCAGGGCCGTCGAAGCATCCGCGTGGGGGTCCAGATCGATGACCAGGCTGGGGATGCCCGCTTCCAAGGCCGCCGAAGCCAGGCCCAGAGTTACCGATGATTTACCCACGCCGCCTTTAAGGCTGCTGATGCTGACGATCTGCACTTCGACCTCTCCCGTACGGTGCCCCGGTCACCGGGACACAACCCTGTCCATGCTAACGGCTGGACCCATAGTCTTTTCGTCACAGATTGACCAGTTCCCTTACATGGTGTGGTCAGTCCATAGGTATGATGTAGGTCTCACGTATGCTGAGACAGCTAGTTCGCTTTCTAACGCAGCGCCCTTTGAGGCCCACTGGTCCGGGGGTGCGGAACGGCAGTACATGTTCTCCAAAATCCTGGTGGCTAATCGCGGCGAAATCGCTATCCGTGCATTTCGTGCCGCATATGAACTCGGCGCGAAAACCGTGGCTGTGTTCCCGCATGAAGACCGCAATTCCATCCACCGTCAGAAGTCTGACGAGGCGTACCCCATCGGCCAAGAGGGCCATCCTGTGCGCGCCTACTTGGACGTCGATGAGATCGTTCGAGTTGCCAAAGAATCCGGCGCTGATGCCATTTACCCCGGTTACGGCTTCCTGTCCGAGAACCCCGATCTTGCCCGCGCCGCTGATGCCGCGGGCATTAAATTTGTCGGGCCCAAGGCGGACATCCTGGAACTTGCGGGCAACAAGGTCGAGGCCCTGCGCGCAGCGAAGCGCGCGGGTATCCCCACGTTGCAATCGACGGAACCTTCGGCGGACAGGGAGGCCCTGATCGAAGAGGCCGAGAAGATCGGCTACCCGCTGTTCGTCAAGGCCGTCGCCGGTGGTGGCGGTCGCGGTATGCGCCGTGTGGAGACGTCCAAGGACCTGCCAGGTGCCCTTGACGCGGCCATGCGCGAAGCGGATACCGCGTTCGGAGATCCCACCGTTTTCATTGAGCAGGCCGTGCTGCGCCCCCGGCACATCGAAGTGCAAATCCTCGCGGACAACGAGGGCAATGTGGTGCACCTGTTCGAACGTGACTGCTCACTCCAGCGTCGCCACCAGAAGGTTATCGAGATCGCCCCGGCGCCCAATCTGGACGAGGACATCCGCCAGGCCTTGCACCGCGACGCCGTGAAGTTCGCCAAGGAATTGGGATACGTCAACGCCGGAACCGTGGAGTTCCTCGTGGACACCGCCGGTGAGCGCGCCGGTGAGCACGTGTTCATCGAAATGAACCCGCGCATCCAGGTGGAGCACACCGTGACCGAGGAAGTCACGGACATCGACCTGGTGCAGGCGCAGTTGCGCATCGCCGCAGGCGAGACGCTGGCGGACCTGGGGATCAGCCAGGACAACCTGCGCGTTCGCGGCGCGGCCCTGCAGTGCCGTATCACCACGGAGGATCCGGCCAACGAATTCCGCCCGGACGTCGGCAAGGTGTCGGCCTACCGTTCCGCCGGTGGCGCGGGTGTCCGACTGGACGGCGGTACGCTCTACGCCGGCGCCGAGATCTCGCCGCACTTCGATTCGATGCTCGTGAAGCTCACGTGTCGCGGCATTGATTACACGACCGCCGTTCACCGCGCGCGCCGTGCTCTGGCGGAGTTCCGAATTCGCGGTATCGCGACCAATATTCAGTTCTTGCAGTCCGTGCTGGACGACCCCGATTTCATCGCCGGGGACGTGGCCACGGACTTCATCGAGAATCACCCCGAACTGCTGAAGGGCAAGACCTCCGCGGACCGTGCGACGCGTGCGTTGACCTACCTGGCCGAAGTCACGGTCAACAAGCCCAACGGTGATCGCGTGGACGGGATCGACCCGCGCACCAAGCTCCCGCACTACCCCGGCGACAAGTCGGACGAGCCCTACCGCAGCCCCTTCGACGGCGCGTCGAGCCACGAACCCCCGGCCGGTTGGCGTCAGGTGCTTCAGGAGAAGGGCCCGGAGGGTTTCGCCCAGGAACTGCGCGAGTACAAGCCGCTGGCCGTCACGTCCACCACCTTCCGTGACGCTCACCAGTCACTGTTGGCAACTCGTGTACGTACCCGCGACCTGCTCGCGGCCGCACCCGCCTACGCTCACACGCTGCCGGGCCTCTTTTCGGTCGAGGCCTGGGGCGGTGCCACCTACGACGTCGCTCTGCGCTTCTTGGGTGAGGACCCCTGGGATCGCCTGCGCCGCCTGCGCGAGGCCATGCCCAACATCCCCATCCAAATGCTGCTGCGCGGTCGCAATACCGTGGGCTACACGCCGTATCCGGCCGAAGTGACCAACGCGTTCGTCGCCGAGGCCGCCGAGACTGGCGTGGACATCTTCCGGATCTTCGACGCACTCAACGATGTGGAGCAAATGCGCCCCGCGATCGAGGCCGTCCGGGAGACCGGAACTGCTGTGGCGGAAGTCGCCCTGTGTTACACGGGTAATCTCCTGGATCCCAACGAAGAGGTCTACACCCTCGACTACTACCTGGATCTGGCGCAGAAGTGCGTGGATGCGGGCGCCCACATCCTGGCGATCAAGGACATGGCCGGACTGCTGCGTCCGGAGGCCGCCCGCAAGCTGGTCACCGCACTGCGCGAACGCTTCGACCTCCCGCTGCACCTGCACACCCACGACACCGCGGGCGGCCAGTTGGCCACGTTGATGGCCGCTTCGGAAGCGGGTGTCGACGCCGTGGACGTCGCCTCGGCTTCGATGGCGGGTACGACGTCGCAGGTTTCGGCCTCCGCGTTGGTGGCCGCCCTCGAGAACACCGAGCGCGACACCAACCTGGGCCTGGACGCCGTGAGCGACTTGGAGCCGTACTGGGAAGTCGTGCGTGGGATCTACAAGCCTTTCGAGTCGGGACTCAACAGCCCCACGGGTCGCGTGTACCGTCACGAGATTCCGGGTGGCCAGCTCTCCAACCTGCGTCAGCAGGCGATTGCACTGGGCCTGGGGGAGAAGTTCGAGGCCATCGAGGACATGTACTACGCCGCGGACAAGATGCTGGGCCACCTGGTCAAGGTGACCCCGTCCTCCAAGGTCGTGGGTGACCTGGCGCTGCAGCTCGTGGGTATGGACGTGGACCCGGCCGAGTTCGAGTCCAACCCCAACAAGTTCGACATCCCGGACTCCGTGATCAACTTCCTGGCCGGTGAACTCGGAACCCCGCCCGCGGGCTGGCCCGAGCCGTTCCGTTCCAAGGCACTCAAGGGTCGCAACGTGACCCTGGGCGACAAGGAACTGAGCGATGAGGACCAGGAAGGATTGAACCAGCCGGGTGAGGTCCGCCGGGCCACGCTGAACCGGTTGCTGTTCGCCGCGCCGACCAAGGAGTTCGAGGCCTCACAGGTCAAGTACGGAGACCTGTCCGTGCTGCACACGCGTGACTTCCTCTACGGTCTGCGCCAGGACTTCGAGCACGTGATCTCGTTGGGCAAGGGAGTGCGGCTGCTCGTAACCCTGCAGGCGATTTCGGAGCCGGACGACAAGGGCATGCGCACCGTGATGGTCACACTGAACGGCCAGCTGCGCCTGCTGGAAATCCGGGACAACTCCGTCAAGACGGACTCCGTGGAGCTCGAGAAGGCCGATTCCGCCAATCCGGGTCACGTGGCTGCGCCGTTTGCCGGGGCCGTCACGGTCACGGTTGCCGAGGGCGACACCGTGGAGCCGGGTCAGGCGGTGGCCACCATCGAAGCCATGAAAATGGAAGCCTCCATCACCACGCCCACCGGCGGAACCGTGTCCCGCGTGGCTTTGAGGGACGTGGCGCAGGTGAGCGGCGGCGACTTGGTGCTGGTGATCGACCCCGCCTGATCGCTGATTTGCCAAGCTATTTAGGATGGGATCCATGCGCGAATTCGATCTCATCATTGTTGGCTCTGGCTCCGGTAATTCCATCCTCACGGAGGAGTACCACAATCTGGACGTGGCCATCGTGGAACCGGGTACTTTTGGTGGCACGTGCCTCAACGTGGGGTGCATCCCCACCAAGATGTACGTGTACCCGGCCACGGTGGCCCGTGAGGCTCTGGATGCTTCCCGTCTCGGGGTGCACGCATCCAGGGACTCCGTGGATTGGCAGGCCATGCGGGATCGGATTTTCAGCCGCATCGACGCCATCGCCAACGGGGGTCTGACCTACCGAAAATCCCTGGACAACGTGACCGTGATCCAGGAATACGTGCACTTCGTGGCGCCCAAGGTGTTGGAAACGGAATCGGGGGAGCAGATCACCGCGCCCCAGATTGTCCTGGCGAACGGCTCCAGGGTTCAGCTCCCGGACGTTCCCGGTATTGATCTTCCTGGCGTGCACACCTCGGACACCGTGATGCGCCTGGACGAGTTGCCCGAGTCGATCATCGTGGTGGGCGGTGGCTATATTGCCGCCGAGTTCTGCCACGTGTTCAACGGGCTGGGATCCAAGGTCACCCAACTCAACCGGTCCGAACGACTTTTGCGCCAACACGACCACACGATTGCCGAGCGCTTCAAGCGCGAGGCCGCCCTGCAATGGGACCTGCAACTGAACCGTTCCATCACCGGCATCGAGCAGACCCCGGACGGCAAGCTCACGGTGACCGCGGCGGCGTCGGACGAATCCCTGGAGACCTGGGAAGGTACGGCGGACGTGGTGCTCGTGGCCACCGGCCGCGTGCCCAACTCGGACACATTGAATCCGGAGGCGGCAAACCTGGATGTCTACGATTCCGGTCTGTTGGCCGTGGACGAGTACCAGCGCGTGCTCAGCGATGATCAACCCGTTGAAGGCCTCTGGGCTCTGGGCGATATCTGCTCTCCGTACCAGCTCAAGCACGTGGCCAACGCGGAGGCGCGCACGGTTTCGCACAACGTGGTCCACCCCGATGACCTGCGTGCAACCGATCACCGGTTCGTGCCCTCCGCGGTGTTCACCGAGCCACAGATCGCCACTGTGGGTATGACGGAGGAACAGGCACGCGTCTGGGCCGAGCAGAACGACACGGGCATCACCGTCAAGGAACAGAACTTCGGCGATGTTGCCTACGGCTGGGCCATGGAGGACTCCGTGGGAATCTGCAAACTGATTGCGGACAGGAAGACCGGATTGCTGCTGGGCGCGCACTTGATCGGTAAGGACTCGTCCAACTTGATTCAGCCGCTCATCCAGGCCATGTCCTTCGGTCAGACGGCCCACGAAATGGCTCGCGGTCAGTACTGGATTCACCCGGCACTGGCCGAAGTGGTCGAGAACGCGCTGCTAGGGCTGGACGTGCCGGAGCAACGCTGAGCGTCATCGACCGATAGTTGATTCTCGCCGGCGGTTGGGACAGGTCGCGATGTAAGCAAGCCACTCGGTGTCGCCACGTGGCAGGGCCATGACAGAGCGGGGCCCGGTGGATCACTGATCCGCAGGGCCCCGCTCTGTCATGGTGAGCTATGCGCCAAGACTTACTTGGCGTAGATCGCCTCAATCTCGTCCGAGAAGTCCTCAATGACCTTGGGGCGCTTGAGCTTCATGGAGGGCGTCAGATAACCGTCCTCGATGGTGAAGTCACGATCCAGGATGGTGAACTTACGGATGCTCTCGGCGCGGGACACCTTGGCGTTGGCGTGGTCCACGATCTTCTGTACGTGGTCGATGACTGCCGGCTCCTTGGCCGCCTGAGCGGGTGTGAGCGAGGAGTCCAGGCCCAGGGTCGGCAGGATCTTGGGCAGGGTGTCCGGGTCCAACGTGATGAGCGCGGAAATGAATGACCTGTTGTCGCCCAGCACGATGATCTGACCCACGGTGGCCGAAGCTCGGATGGGATCCTCCAGGGTATTGGGGACCACGTTCTTGCCCGCAGCCGTCACGATGATTTCCTTCTTGCGACCGGTCACGGTGAGGATGCCTTCTTCGTCGAGGACACCCAGGTCACCGGTGGCGAACCAACCGTCGATGAAGCTTTCTGCGGTCTTGTCCGGCATGCCGTGGTACGCGTGGAACACGTTGTTGCCGCGCACCAGGATCTCGCCGTCGTGAGCGATGGCGATCTCATGGCCCGGGATCGGGTGGCCCACGGTACCCAGGCGGTTGATGCTCGGGAAGTTCGCGGAGATAGGTGCGGTGGTCTCGGTCAGACCGTAACCCTCCACCACGTACACGCCGATGCCGTTGAAGAAGTGCCCCAGGCGCGCACCCAGGAGTGCACCTCCGGATACCGCATAGCGCACGTCGCCACCCATGGCGTTGCGCAGCGTGGAGTAGACGAGCTTGTCGTACAGACGATGCTGAGCCTCGAGCAACGGCGAAACCTTGCCCGCCTGCGAAGCCTTGGACCACTCGACCGCCACTGCTACGGCACGGGCGAAGATCAACTTCTTGACCGGGGACGCAGCGGCAGCCTTCAGGCGCGCGCCCACGAAGATCTTCTCGAACACGCGCGGTACGGCAAGGATGAACGTGGGTTTGAAGCGACCCAGGTCCTCCATCAGTCCGGAGACGTCCGGGGTGTGCGCCAGGGTGACACCGGCGTCCAACGCGACGACTTCCACGAAACGTGCGAACACGTGAGCCAGCGGAAGGAACATCAGCGTGCGGGCACCGGGATAGATCACCTCAGACGCAACGGGAATCGTGTTGGCCGAGCACCCAATAAAGTTTCGGTGCGTGAGCTCGCAACCCTTGGGCGGCCCGGTAGTACCCGAGGTGTAAATGATGGTGGCGGTCCGATCCAGAGAATCACCGTCGTGCGGGTCCTCCAAATCGGTCCGGTCGGCACCTTCGGCAATGAAGGTTTCCAAGGACGACTTGGGATCGGCAGTGTCGAAGACACAGATCCGTGAGGACGCTGCGAACGGCGTGATGGCGGCGGCCGCCTCGACGCGCTCCGCGAGCTCATCGGTTTCGACGAAGATCGCCTTGGACTCGGAGTCCGACAGGATCCAGGCGATCTGATCCGGGGAGGACGTGTCGTACACGGGCACGGGAACCGCGCCCACCCACCACAGGGCGAAGTCCACGAGCGACCACTCGTAGCGCGTGCGGCTCAGGATGCCTACGCGGTCCCCGGGCTGAATACCCCGGGCGGCCAGGCCTCGTGCCACGGCAATGACTTCTTCGCGGAACTGACGCGCCGTTACGTCGCGTTCCTTGCCTTCATGGAGGATCGTGTACAGGACAATGTCCGGGTTCTCGCTCGCTTGGCGGGCCAGGATCTCGGCCACGCTGTTGTGCGGAAGCGGGTCAACTACGGGGGGTACGCTCACGCGTCTCATTTAGCACCTTCTTCGTGGAGATATGGAGCCAGCCTACTGTGTGATCCAGGTCATGATGTGGCATTTATGGACGTGTCCACCTTTGAAGCGGCACATTCATTCAGACCACCGCGCCGTCGTCATCGCGGGGATCTTCGGGCAGGGCGCGATACACGAGGTACAGGCCACCGATCACTCCGGCGACACCTGCAGCCCACACCACCGTGGGCAGCGGGCCCGGCAGCGCAGCCAAGCCGATCATGATCACGAGGACCGCCAGGATCACCGTAACGGCCCGCACCATCTTGGCGCTCACGCCGCGGGTGATGTCACCGGGATCGGGGTTGTAGGACTCGTCCTCCTCGGATTCGAAGAGTTCGAGCGGCACTTCGGTCGCGGGTTGCTCCGCCGGTTCCCATGGAATCTCGTCCGCCCACGGCTCGGCGTCCTCATCGTCGCGGGGCACGTTCTCCCAGTCGTTGCCCTCGATGATGCGGCGGAAATCGTCGTCCGGCTGGGGATCCTCGGGGTCTCGTTTGCTCACGCCGACGCCGCCGCTCGGCCCGTCTCGACCGTCAGACCAAAGCCGCGCATGAGGTTCTGCACCGCATGGCGGGAGGCTGTCTCCACCAAGCCCTGGTCGTAGTCCATGGTGGCCACGTGAAAACTGTTGGGCAGCGCAATGACCTCCACCGGGCCCGCGCTGCGCTCGCGGATCAGGTCAACAGAGGCGTCGGCCACAATCCGGTCTGTCGTCGAACGGAACACGATGGCCGGCGCTGTAACGGCGGGCAGGGTCTTGATCGCCTGGCGAATCAGGATATTGAGTTGCGCTACGGCGGCCACGGGTGTGCGGTCGTAGGTGGTCTCACCCTTGGAAGGCCGGTTGATGTCGCTACCGATCCCCGGAACGGAAGGCACCACGTGCTTGACAACGTGGCTGTACGCGGCCGCGCGATTCGTCAGAGCCAGTGCGGGGTTCACCTTCAAAAGACCTGCCACCGGATATCGTGCGGCCAGCTGAACCGCCAACGCGCCGCCCATCGACAGGCCGCACACCACCACGTGCTCGTGCCGGGAGCGTAATGCCCAGTACTCCTCATCCACGGCGTCACGCCACGCGTGCCAGCTCTCCTTGGCCAGGTCTTCCCACGTGGTGCCGTGACCGGGCAGCAACGGAACGGACACGGACGGGTGGCGGCCGGCGGCGTCGTCGGCTTGGTGAATGGCGCGCGCCCACTCGATGACCGAGGCGGTCGTGGAGGTGAAACCATGCAGTACCAGCACGCCCACGGACGCGGAACCCGGGAAGAATTGATGGCCGTGTGTGGCGGGATCGAAGCTCATGGCGCCATTGTGCCAGTCCGAGCAATTGTCGTGAGAGAATCCAGCGGGGAATCCGATACGCGCACTGCTGATCCGCGCATATCAAACCCGTTCGAAGCCGCGGTCAACAGGGCAACAGAAGCTTTCCGGAAGGATCCGAGTCATGGTGTACATGTTCCTCAAGCGTTACGTGGTGGGCCCCGTAGTGAACACGGTGTACCGCCCCAAGGCCATCGGTCTGGAGAACGTCCCGTCGCAGGGCACGGCGATCTTGGCGAGCAACCACCTGTCGATCTCCGATTCCGTGTTCATGCCGGTGGCCGTGCCCCGCCAGGTGTACTTCCTGGCCAAGTCCGAGTACTTCACGGGGCCGGGCGTCAAGGGCAAGATCGTGGGCGCCTTCTTCCGTGCCATCAATCAGATCCCCATGGACCGTAACGGCGGTAAGGCCAGTGCCAAGGCCCTGAGCGCCGGCGGTCAGGCCCTGCAGGACGG